>ERZ773248.124-NODE-124-length-111765-cov-14.877075_pt1 | contig 111765 bp, 90 predicted proteins | sample MGYA00580518_ERZ773248 | MGnify/ENA primary metagenome ERZ773248 (study PRJEB29015, sample SAMEA2737762) | human gut metagenome | biome: human gut; feature: human-associated habitat; material: faeces | place: China | collected 2012 ...
GAGCGAACTTTATATACCCGTCCTTCGTTTTCAAAGCGCCATAAAATGGCTTCAGGGTATTTCGGAATTGCTTTTGAAGTTCTTCATTGCCGATAGCTTGTAACATAGGTTTGTCATACTCATCTACCAGAATAACGACACGTTGTCCGGTCTTCTCACAAGCACGCTGAATGATACCTGCAAAACGCAAGGAAAAAGATGTCTCGGATGGACGGGTGCCGTATTGGCTTTCCCAATATTCCAGATTATCATTCAATATCTTATCCAGACTTTCCGGAGTGTCATACTTCTCGATATTCAGGTCGAGATGCAATATAGGATATTTAATCCAATCCTTTTCCAACTTTTCTACTGCCAAGCCGGTAAACAGTTCTTTTTTTCCTTGAAAGTAAGCCTCTAAAGTAGAAATGAGCAGACTCTTTCCGAAACGGCGCGGACGACTCAAAAAGTAATAACGCCCGGTTTTTACCATTTGATACATCAATGCCGTTTTATCAATATAAAAATAACCATCCTGACGAAGGCTTTCAAAATTCTGAATACCGATAGGATAAATTTTATTGCTCATAATCTCTTCTTTTAAAAACCAACAACACATAAGTGAAGCAAGCGGATTCAAAATCCACTGGGACGGATCACCTTCTTTGTATAGATTCCTACTCTTTATCTCTTATTAATTCTTGAATACTATTTATGAAAGTCTCCGCTTGTGGATATAAGTTGTTTACCATTTCTTCGTCACAATATACAAAGTCATCATAATCTCCACTATGCCTTTTCTCAAATAATGTAGAAAAAGTTTTTCCTACTTTTACAGGAAGTTTTCCTGTCGAAATAAAGTGCAGACCAAGCATCGTCTTCACCCCATTATGAGTCTGCGTTTGAATATCATATTTTAAAAGAAGAGCTACAGTTGCATAATAGCATGCATAATACAGCCTGTTAATAGCAGCATTATAGAATGACTCACGTATCATAACCTCAGCCTCTCTCAATGTTTCATAAGCACGTTGTATCCGATAAGCGACCAGTGCTTTCTTACTTTCCTTATCTAGAATTTCTTTCATAAGACAATACCTTCGTTTATCACATTTACATAAAAAGGTGTTTTAAAAGGCCGGTTCTCCCAAAATTTCTTCAAAACAACTATCGGGCTAATACTAACACCTGTTTTCAATTCCAATTCATATAAAGGTAATGTGATAGCTTCTTCTTTAGCCAATGTCATTTTATCACCTTCCACTAAAATGAGTAAATCAACATCACTATCATGCCTGGCATCCCCACGCGCCTCAGAGCCATATAAAATAACCTGCGCATTGGGAGCAACACGTTTTAATGTTTCACGAATAGCTTCTATAATCTCCGGTCTCTTCATTTCTTACTCTTTCTAAATGCATGAATGAATCAAACTTACTACATTACAAAGATACATTTTTCTATCTAAACAACATCACATCTTACATGAAAGTTCGCCATAAAATCATTTAAAGTAGGTTTCCGTTCTCTGTTCAATCTGCTCCATTCAATCGGATTTGCAATCCGATTGCTTGAGTATCAGGATTTGTAATCCGCTCCTTAACCTCTTGCCTTCCTAAACTACAATCACCTCTAGCAGTCCTTTATCACCCGCATAACTCACCGCCGAACTATATAAATAATCTTCCTGCCGTGCAACAATCTCCTGCTTCACCGGATTATTATGAATATAATTCAATTTTTGCAGAAAGAAGTCATGCAAATAAATTAATTCGGGATGATTACCTTCTTGCCAAAAACGATACTTAGATATTTTTTTGTCATTAGCTCCGGCAAAGCGAAAACGATCCAGCATCCATTCGCGACGACTTTCTTGAGGATCGGTTTCGAGTTCTGCCATAATACGTTTACTAGTGAACTTTTTAAAATCTCGAAGAATATCCGAAACAGATGCTTCTGTTCCGGAACTGACAATCATATGCAAATGGTTACTCATTAATACCCAGGCATAAATTCTTAAGCCTTTTTTCTCCTGACAATAGGCTAGTGACTCCAGAATTATATGCTTGTATTTAGGACGGGTAAAGATATCTATCCAATCAACAACGGTAGAAGTAACAAAATATAATTCATCTAAAACTCGATTCGCAGTATCCATTGGTATACTAATTTGATTAGAGAGGATAAATGTACGATTTAAATCGAAAGAGACAAAAGATTTTAAACGTTCGGAGAAGACAGGTGGATTATAAATCCTGATACGAAAGACCAGCGGATTATAAATCCGCTGGGACGGATAACGAGTTACTTTATATTCTGAAAGTAGAAAGTGTAAGGCTAAAAGGTGAGCACCGGACGCGCATACCTGCTGGAACTTTTGCCGACATAGTAATAAGAACTGCTTCCTACCTGCACTCCCCAACATTGACTTGCACTAGGCTCGGAACTTGAGGAGTACGTCCCCGAGAAGGTTGTAGCGCCCGATATTTTACCCAATTGGGTGTTAATCCCATTACTGTTGGCACTAATCGCAAAATTTCGTACCTGCCCTGTTGTGGGATAATACCAGCCGCTTGTAATTCCGGCAGACGCGGGTGTATAATTCACACAGTAGGAACATGCTGGAAAACTCTTCGATTCACTGGCAGCAACAGCCATAATCATCCGGGTACTCTTATATCCAAGTTCAGCACCGCCACTGGTACCTGTACCGAACACGCGGGAAGCGTCTCCCCACTTTTGCGATGACTGCTGCAACGCCAACACATAACCGTGGATGGCCGTCAACTTATCTTCGTAATTCTCCACCGCATCACCGCTGCCTGTTCCTATCCGATAAACAATACCAATGCATTTGCCCTGTTCTTCAGCGGTTAACGTCTGGTCTTTTGCCACTAGCAAACCGTCCTGCATAAAGAAATCCCCTACTTGCAGCGTGTGCGTTTTCCATGTGATCACTGCATTATCCACATCATAAATTTTGTAATTTCCGGCATCGGGAATAGTGGGTGTAAATGTAAATCCTCTTTTTCTGCCTGTTGTTGCATCCGTGTAGCCACCTCCGAGTGATGTCGTGGAACCCGGCTTTACGAGAAAGCGGTACAGGCCTTTATCTACCGAGAGGAAAGGAGCGAATCCGTCGAATGCTAAATTCATAGGGGGGACAATGTAGTTTGGTAATGAGGCATTTGTGAACTCATAGATCGTACAGGAGGTTTTGATAAATGCCAGTGTCATGCGGTGCGAGAGACTGAAGGTAAGCTTCCATTTCTTGTCAGCATAGCCGCTTATCGTGCCCATGCCGGTCATGAGGTCCTGTGAGGTATATTTGGTATAGTTACCTTGGTCGGTGGCGGGAGTCCAGCCATCCACCAGCGGTTTGAAGAAACCGTCAGCATTGGTGGCGGTAGCGGTCACTTTGCCTGTCATTTCCGCCTGGTAGGGATAATAGGCATAGTAGCGGGCTATATCCTTGCCTTCGTAGGTCAGAGTGACGTCTGCGGGAGGTGTCCATGTGCCGTCAGCCTCCAGAGTGAGGCAGAGATTGTCATAACCCGTTATGACAGCATTGTTCTTCACGACATACAATCCTATCTGGTCGCCTGCGGTGAAAACGGTTTTATAACCTAGCTCCTGGGCACGTGTAGCAGGGGTATCTTCTTCCGCGGAGGCGAGATAGCCGTCGTCGGTGACGCTCACGGTGATGGTGCCTCGTCCGTCGTTGTCACTGCCTGCGCCAGGCAGGTCCGTCTCATCGGTGCAGCCCCATATACCTATAAGAAGCAGACCGAAAAATAAGGATGGGAATGGAATATGTTGTTTCATCTTTAAAAATAAATTAGTTGCTAAAAAGCCAGAATGGGCCTGACATAGTTTGGCACATCTCTGGTGTGGAAAAATCCGGGACGTTGTGCCGCATAAACGTTATAACTGTAAGCAAAATCACGATTGCCATTCTCAGTCTCGGAACTCGACCAGTAATAGCCACCCTCTTTATCATAGTCCTCTCCTCCTGCTCTCAAAATATTGGGTGCTATATTTGCCTGATTCGTCAGACTCTGTGTATATGCAATTTCACCAATAGCTTTCAATTGACCTTGAGAAGGGAGGAACCAACCGCTACTCCTTGCGGGAGCTGCCGGAGTGTAGTTCTTGCAAGCGTAAAATGCGGGAAAATTGTTCATCTGCCAGCCTTCCCATTCCTCAGCCTTCGCTACGAATGTTTCCGCCTGTTGCTGATTATAAAATCCCTGCCAGTCACTCTCATTAGCCGATATGCCCGTGACCGGAAATTGCGGAGACCCGCCTTTGTCTTCCCATAGATACTTACCCGGCGCATCCTTCAATGCCAGCACATAACCACGAACCCTTCCATACTTGAGTCCCGTATTAAGATAGGAGTCCGTATCCGTTTTATGCCTTCCCACGTGGAATACAATGCCGACAACGGTACGTGAGGTACCGCTTGCATCTGTCAACACGGGCGTGACTTCGAGCAGTTCGGTGGTACCGTCGTAATATTTGCGGTAACCGCCATCGGAGGTGGTGCCGTCGCTGTAATAGTAATCGCCTATCTTCAGGTCGTCGGCTCTATAACCGGGGATGGCAACATCACTTACCACCGCCTGTTCTCCGCCATTGCCCCATTCCGTATCCGCGGTAGCAGTCACCGAGAGGCCGCCTTTTTTCACATTGAGCTGGATACTCATCCCCTCGCCTTGTACCAGGTCGGTGGGAAAGTCGGTCTGTCTCGAAACATTACTGGATTCCCCCTCCTGCCTGTAGGTGAGGGAAATGATAGCGGAAGCCTTGTTGGGAAAGAGAAAATATGTGGCCAAATCCTTCGCCTGGGCGGCATTGGCCGGCACCGATACACTGCCACTAAGAGTTGCCATGCAGGACGTCGTATTCGTATACTTTCCCCAACTGAAGCCACTGTCATTAAATGTCAGTGTTGCCGTCATCGGGACGTTGATTATGCCCAAAGTAACTATTTTAATCGCCATCTCACTTTTAATGCTGATCTTCACCCTGCTCAAGGCATGTTTCATCGTGAACCCGATGCGGCCTCCTGCCGTATTTTCATACGTCCGGTCCAGTAACGGAACGGAGGCAAGCAGGTCCTTATGGTCTTTCGTCGAATTGGAAACAGAGTAGGTAAGTGTCGGATACCCTTTTGCCGTACTGCCCGAAAATGTCGGGTTTCTGCCGCTTGTCACTTTCTCGTCCACGTATGGGGCGTAAGCGAAGAAACTGACGCAATCCTTTTTATTGTCAGGCCAATATTTCATGGGAGAGTACGTCCACGCACCGCCGCTTTTCTCCAGCTTCTGGTTGTACATGAAATTGGGTGTGGCGGTAATTGCATTAAATCCTCCTTGTGTGAGGCTGGCGAATATTCCCACAGCGGTCAGGTTGTCCGTGGTGATTTCTTCTGCGCGAGTCTGCGCGCTTACCGAAGTGGAGAATGTAAGTGGTACGGGAAGCGATTCCACTTCGTCACCCTCCGGAGCGCAACCTGCGGCAAACAACAGGCTCAAAGCAATAACCGGAAAAAATTTCATACCGTTCATCATACTTGTTCCATTCATTTTCAACTTTCTTTTTTCAATTGTTCCATAGTGACCGGAAAGGGACATTCAACCCCGCCCGGCCTTGTAGCTCTGCCCGGTCCTTGAGTGGAACCCGGACGAACCGGTTACTCAACCGTCATCTCTTACTTGATTACTCAACTGTAACCTCGTTCTTGATGTCGGTCCACGGAGTAACTACAGCATCACTGATTTCAATCTTACGCAGGTTGATTTTCAGCGTGTACAAATAAGATTCTTTACGCTTCATGTGTCCGGCAGGCAGGTTGATGAAAGCTTCTGCATGGCTTACAATAAACTTGCCGGGATTCGATTGGTCTTTGGTAGCAATGTCGTAATGGAAACCTATTTTGATATCTCCTTGGGCGCATCCCTTGTTCTGGACCAAGTCCGTACCGCTTGTCTCTCCCACCGGAATCAGGTAAAGATAAGTTTTATCCTTGAAAAGAGGAATGGCCTTGTCCACCGTCCCTTGCGAACTACTGGAAATTCTGATCCCTTTTGTAGCCGCATTATGTCCGGTAGTAGGATTCGAAATTTCGATGCCCGGGTTTTCCACGTCCAGCATTTTGTCGAGGCTAAAGTCAGGTCCGGCAATGACAGCATCCGAACCGTAGTTCCAGTGCAATTCCGCCCATTTGGCTTTCGTGTAGAATTTAGATTTTGCATTGGCGGGTGAAGCCGGATCTATCAGCGAAAGATTACTGCCGGCAGCACTGTGGTCCGTACCTACAATCCACATGTGGGTGATATAGACGAAACTGTTCGTGCCGTCCATACCTGCGAAATCTCCGGCTCCCAACTGTGCCCTGAAGGAAATACGTGAAAGAGTATGTTCAAAAGTAAAACTTACTTTGCCGGCATTTGAGGAAGTATATTCCTTGTCACGCTGGTCGGCAACTACAAGGTCCACCATTCTGTCGAGCTTGTCTTCCGGCTTTAACTGGAAACTGATGTAAGGAATCCCCTTAACAGTAGCTTCGGAAACTGTAACTCCCGCTTTCGTACCGTTCCGCCAGTCGTCCTCGTAAGGCGCATAAGCAAAGAAGGAAATCTTATCATGTTCCCTGTTCGGCCAATATTTCACCGGAGAATAGGTCCAGGCACCATTCTTATATTCCACCATCTGGTTGTGCATGAAGCTGGGGGTCACGTTGTTTTTTACGGTTTCAAAGTCGTCCTGTCCCGTAAAATACCCCATGATACCGAAACCGCCGTACTTGTTTGGATCTGTCGGATCATCCTTCATACTTTCCGTAGTCATGTCCACTCCTCTGGTAGGCACTCCCGTATACACTCCGAATCCTACCTGCGGGTGGGCGTCCGGACTGACTTCCGTCACTTCATTCTGCGAACAGGCTGACAGCAGCAATAGCACCAACGCTGACAGCATAACATTCATTCTTTTCATTGTCTCTGTTTTTTTAAGTGATTATACATATATAAGTTTATTGCGTATTTGTTCCATTTATCAGTTGATGGGAATATCGGTATGGATGTCGTCTCCCCATCCGTCCACATCCACATCGAAGCCGGAGTCGGAACCTCCTTCGGGCTTCACATCCGGTACTTTTTCGGTAGCATCGGCTTTCAGGATAAGTGTGATAACTCCTGTCCCATCTTCATTTTCTGTGATCTTCACATTGGTACAATCGCCGGTGAATTCAGTTTTCCCATCCACGAGCAATGCTTCCAGATACAGGTTGTTATTGTCTGCGTAATTGAGACCAAACACCTCAAAGTGACAGCTTAGTGTACCGTTGAAAGGGGAACCGGGATAAAATTCAGGATTCGACGGTTCAAACTCCTGCGTCACAGTGTTGGCAGACGTCCTTCCGGTGGCAAGGAAAATAGATTCTGCCACTCCACTCAAACGGCAGGTTGCCGAACGTATGTTGTTCAATCCTTCGATATGGAGCACGGCAGCCACCTTGCGAGTCAACTTTTTCGGGACAAAGCGAAGGGTATAAATTTCATCCGTTTCCTCTTCCACCGTGCGGGAAGCAGCAGTTCTCCCGTAAGTGGTCTGGCTATAATTACCTAGCATATCCTCCGTCACGATGAAGCCTTCGAGGGTGGCGACGGCCAGTTCGTCGGGCGAGGAGATGATGGTACGTGTTTCCACACGAGTCACTTCGTCCACGCGGGTTTCCACTTTCCGGGCATACGCTTCCAGCGTTTCATAACTGTCTCCACGGAAGGCGATATTGCTAAAGTCATTGAAAGAGCGGTTGAAGATGATGGCATCATAAGTCCCCATCGGCAACCGTACGGTTTCCCCAGTGCGTTCCCCCATCTGAAAAATGTGTGGAGCACCACCGTCCCGCGGATAAAAGAGGATAGTCGAACCATAGTTCTCTTCTTCGGCAGCCAGGCCGGACTGGCTCCAATCGACAAGGATATGAAGCTCCGTCACTTCGTAATAGGTGAGGGCGCGACGTTCGCAACCCGTAAAAAGAACTACTAGGCAAAGAAGTACCAAACATAGAAACATCATCCATCTCCTATCGTCCGGCCTTTTATATATACCATTATTTATCCTGTCGCATATCCGGACAAATAATAGTGAGGTCCGTTCATCACCAGGTATGAATCGTTCACTGTTCATCGTACACCTCCTTTCCCTGCTTTCACTTTACGGTTCAGCAACCAGACGAACGAGATTTTCGCTTTGGTCGGTCCGAACCAGGTATATTTACCGTTCTCCTGCCAAAGCAAGGTCTGGTAATTGTCGCGGACGTGATAATGACGGTAATCGGTCCGCAATAAACCGATACCGATATTCAGTTCCAAATGCAGATTACGGGCTATGCGTGTCGCCCAGCCATAGCTGATACCCGCAGCTATGAAGAATTCACCTTGATAGCCGTTGTACTTCCATTGCAGATCATACTTGCCACCTCCGGCATATAGTCCGAGAAAATGCCCGGTCAGCACTTCACTATTTTCGCGTTTCTTATGGCTTCCCAACCAATAGCGGCCTTCCAGACCTCCCATAAGGATTTGCATGGAATATTTGTCACCGTCGAATAGCCACCACGGGAACATATATTCGGCGTTCACTGACCAGCGTTTGCCTATCGGTATTTCAAGTTCTATGTTGGGCATCAGGGCGGCATCGAACAACAGGTTGGTCTTTAAAGCAAAAAACGGACGTTTTTCTTTAAGTAACGGGGCGTTTGATTGCTGCTGTTGCTGTTGTTTTTGTTGTTCTTGCAACTGTTCTTGTTGTTCTTGTAACTGTTCCTGCCGATGTAACTGTTCCTGCTCTTGTTGTTCCTGCTCTTGCTGTCGCAATTGTTCCTGCCGTCTTTGTTCCTGTTCGGCCTGCTTTACCAACCGGTCTTTTTCAGTAACAGATGTCGACAATGTATCCGGCCTATCCGGTTGCAGCCACACCATACATACGGCAGCATTACGCAGATACCGCAGCAGATGGTCGCGGATATAGCGATAAGAGTTTCCACCATCTAATTGCCGCAATAACTTCTTGCAGCGGTCCACATCAGGGGTATGGTCCATTATTTGCAGCACCTTGTCCCGATTAGGCAGTTTCTCATCAGCCGCTATCATACGGCGGAGTTCCTGCCAGTTTTCTCCCTGTGGGCGGAGATGGATGCGGTGTTGATCGAGATGCGGGTACTTCCACACCAGATAGCCTTTTACGGCAACAGAACGCTTCCGGGTCAGGCGTTCGTTATAGCTCCTGTCACCTTCCGGTGAAGAAAAAGACAGGATACGGATAGAATCGATACGGTGGGTTAACGCACTGTCCGAAAGCACTTCATCCAAATGATGGAGCGTTTCGCTGTTGCCCATATATCCCTTATCCACTATCGCCCTGTCAAAACGAAAATAGAGCACCATCGACTGACTACATTTGTCTCCAATGGTATCACGTTGGGCGTAACTATTAAGCAGAAAAATGAATAATAGCCCGCAACAGACAGTAAAACGTTTGATATATACAATTAACTTATTCATAAGAACAAAGATTTCATAAGAAAGAGATTTGCTGAATTACCAGTCGGATATTTTTATTTCGGATAGGAATATACGCACCACCTCGGTAAGGATTCCCAGTTTCTTGGCTCCCTCTCCGTGATGAAAATAAGATGTTTCAGAAACCTGCCGTTCAAAATGGAGAGGTTCATCAATAATTGCCAGAAGTTCAAGTAAGGATAGTTTCTGAATAGAGCGGCATATCTCGTAGGAGGAAAGAACAAATTCTTCTTTACCCGGTAACCGACGAACTAATCCCCCGGATTCCAGTTTTCGGAATAGTTCTTTCCACACCTCCGACGATAAAGAGATATTCGCCGATTGCGTGTCGGACTGTAAAGTAATGTCATTTAATATGGCGATAGCTGTTTGTGTGAGTTGTGTTAATACCATAATTGTTTTGTTTAGACCGTTACTTACCAAGTAACAGAAAGCCTGTTTCCGGAATTTATTTTCTCTACACAAGAAATAAAAAGTGTATTTTATCTGCCATCTGCCACAAAACGGTCGCAACTATCTGATATAAAACAAATTGGAGCGTTGCAGATAGTGTGGCAGATAGGTGGCAGATGCAGGTATCTGCCACACTTGCGTCCGACAGGAGTTTAGAAGTGTGTCAATAAGGCAAACAGTCAGGGGAGAGCTGTTGAACGCCGGGTCCACTACTATGGGGAATCCAGTATCCCTATGAAGATACTCTAGTATCCTACCATGGAAACTCCAGTATCCAACCGTGGAAACTACAGTATCCTACTGTGGAAACTACAATTTCCAACGAGGAAACCAAAGTTTCAAAGCCGGAAACCGAAAGGAAGGTGGCATAGAAGAAGATACAGATAATAAGATACGCTCCGGACAGGTGGCAGATACCCGCATCTGCCACCTATCTGCAACGCTATCTGCAACGGCGCAATTTACTCTATACCGGATAGTTACAGCCGTTTCGTGGCAGGTGGCAGATAAAAATCACTTTATATTTCTTGTGTAGAGCCGTACAGTCCATTTTTGACAGTTCAAAGATGGAAAGAGGTTTCGTGTCCGTTAGCGAACAGAAGTATAATATGGTATGAAGTTATGGGGATATTGTGTTTGAAAATAGATATAATTTAATGGTTAACCGAAGATTTTATAACTTTTGTTTGGTTTTATAAGAAAATATATTGAACTTTGCCAGCGTAACAAATCCGTTACTTGGTAAGTAATAAACTTCTTTTTCAATCCGTTACTTGGTAAGTAACAACCACTGTCCAAACCTGTTACAAGGTATTTTCGATGCTACTTTTTTCTTCTTTCCACATTTTGCAACAGAGGTTATCAGTTCATCATTTGCTACGTCTACCCGTTCATTCTCAAAAGGTTTCAGGTAAGTTTCTGTTACCTTAATAGAAGAATGCCCCAATGCCTTGCAAATAATGCCGACACTTACACCGGAGTAGAATGCCAGGGTAGCCCACGTATGCCGTGGTGTGTATGAACTCAACTTAACGTCCGGCAGCAACAATGCTGCTATCTTCTCCAACTTTCTGTTGAAATTGCGAAGTGCAGATAGATAGCTGCTTTGTCCGTCCAGGATCGGGAATAGGTAGATGGAACCAGGATTCGTATTTTTAAACTTTTCCATCAGCCATGCCGCTTCCTGGGGAATGCGAACTGTCATCTGACGCCCTGTTTTATGGCGGCTATAGATAATATAATTTCCTATCACATCCTGCTTGCGAAGATGAGCGAGGTCAATAAACGGCATTCCACGGAACAAGAACATCAACCGGAAATGAACCAACGGACTCTGTAACCCTTTCGGCAATTGCTCAAAATCGGTATACAGCAACACATTCATCTGCTCCGTATCCAGGGCACGTTTGATCTGTGATTCTACTTTCGTGTACACATCATCGAAAAGTTTGGAGTCATAAGGTAGCAGCTTTTCATCAACAAGGCGGTTGTACACTGCTTTCAGATTCCGCAGGTAGGTAGAGATGCTGTTCAGACTTAAACCTTTCGGTTCTCCGTCTTTCCTTTTCCTCCCTTCCCGCCTCATCCATTCCTCATACTCCTTCAATTTGCCGGAAGTGAAAACTTTATCCACCGGTATCGGCATACCCTCACCCCAAAACAACGTGAAGGATCGCAGCGCATAGGTATACGTATGTGCCGCCGGACGCTTCCTGGCATTTTCCAATTGTTCAATTACCAACTGCATATAAGACACCAAATCAGGCATCTCCACGACTTTGGTCACTTCTGTAATTTTTTCTTTTTCATCCATAATACTCTGATTTTTATTTCCGCATTAAACGTATTACCAGCAAACAGCTACACCAAGCAGAAGGTTTACGAATGCTAAACGATGACCGAGTATAATAGCCATTGAAAAAGAAGAAGGAAAGTTGTAAAAGAGGAGAAATAGTAAACTTATCCTATCTCTGTATAAACAAAAAGCAGTAGAATTCGAAATCTGAAATTCTACTGCTTCCATCATATATTTAGATTCGAATCAATCACACAGAGAATTTCTCTAATGCTTTTTCCAATGCTTCTTTTGAAACCGGTTTAGTCACAAAATCATTGCATCCCATCTCCAAAGCCAATTCTTTATCCGTTTCAAAAGCATAAGCCGTCAAAGCAATAATAGGAACCTCTTTGGAATAAGAACGAATGATATGCGTTGCTTCCAATCCATCCATGCGTGGCATTTTTATATCCATCAGAATTAAGTCCGGTTGATACTGCTTATACATTTCAATGGCTTCCACCCCATCCTTAGCCCAAAGCAATGTATATTCCCTGCCGATCAGATTCTTCAGCAGGATGAAATTACTTTCTACATCTTCCGCTACCAAAATCTTTTTGATCTGTTGCACACGATTTACAGTATTTCCTTTAGATTCCGTCTTTGACATTTTAAAGATTTCGCCGAGTTCTCCGGCTTCTTCATAAGGAATCGTGAAATAGAACGTAGAGCCTTTACCCAATTCAGAAGTCACCCCTATTTCTCCACCAATCTTTTCGATAATCATCTGACAGATAGATAGCCCTAATCCTGTGCCTTGCGCAAAAGAGTTCAGTTTGACAAAACGCTCGAAGACATGGTCTACCTTTTCCGGTTCTATTCCTATTCCTGTATCCTTCACATATACACGAATATTTTTATCCGTCCGCTCAAAACCCAAACGAATCTCTCCTTCATACGTAAATTTACTCGCATTAGTCAGGAAATTCGTTATCACCTGCATGATACGGTTCTGATCTCCCTCAATGAATAAATTCTCATCCTCATTATCAAAAACAAGAGTTACCCCTTCTTTCACACGTTCTTTATGAACAGCATAAATTGTCCGGCAAACTTCTCCCAGATTCATTGGACGCTTGATATATTCCAGTGTCCCGGCTTCTATCTTCGATAAATCCAGAATATCATTAATCAGTTGCAACAAAATATCCGAATTCTGATTGATAATACCCGAATAGAGCTTTTTCTCTTCAGCAGTTTCGGCAGCAGGCAATAATTGAGAGAATCCTACAATTGCATTCAGGGGTGTCCGGATCTCATGACTCATATTAGCAAGGAAAGCACTTTTCAATCGGTCGGATTGCTCTGCCTTAATCCTTGCCTTTATCAGTTCCTGCTCAATATTCTGAAGATTAGTAATATCCCAAGAGATACCAATCAGCAACGGTTTGCGTCCTTCCATCGGCACAAGCGCCTTTAACGTCTGTACAATACGCGCTTCCCCGTTGGCGGAAAGATATGTTTCTTGCATATCAATACGCTTATGGGTCTGAAGTAATTCCAAATCATCCTTACGGAATTTCTCTGCGTCTCCATGACTCGGAAATACTTCATAGTCCGTATGTCCGATCGCTTTAGACGCCGAGATACCTGAATGGTCGGCAAATGCTTTGTTCCAATACAAATACCTAAAATCATTTTCCGGGTCTTTCACAAACAGATAGACTGGGATATTATTCAAAATACCATCCAGCAATAGATTTAGTTCGCGAAGTTCATCCTGTTTCTTTATAACATCAGTAATATCCTGTGTAAAGAACCAAGTCAGTTCTTCATTATTCTCACGAATCAGAAATGTAGATACTTGATGCATCCGCTCTTTATCTTCACCTTTCCGCATATAGGCAGCACGATAAGCAAAAGTGCCATCATTGTCACGTATTTCCTGAAGACGTCTTTCCCACGCCTCCTTTGTTGTCATAGAGACGGGCAGATCATATATCTTTTGGGTACCCATCTGTTGAGTAACTCCGTATTCTTCTATAAATTGCTTATTTGCATAAACCAATGTCCCGTCTTCCGATACGGCAAGAATGCTGTCACTCACTTTATCGAGTACACTCTTGAAAACCTCCAGTTGCCTTTGCGTGGTCACCCGCTCCGTTATATCACGACACATAATCAATACATACTCCTCATCCAACGGAAAGATACGATTTTCGTAATGATGATGTTCACCATTAAAATCCAATTCATGATGGGCAGTTGAAACAGCTCCCGTGCTGACAGCCTGACGCATATTGGAGTGAATATTCTGATATGCTTCCGGTGGAACCATTTCCCGCATATACATTCCCTTAAAATCTTTGTTTGATATCCCGACATGATTGGTTTCTTCATTGGAAACAACTTCAATGCCTACTTCGTTCTGATTGAAGACAGTCAGCATATCCGGCAAAGAGTCCAGAATCCTGACAGCATATTTTTCTTTGAAACTAACGGGACGATTACTTATATTCTCATTCCTAAGAATAGAAAGCTCCTTTTTGAGCTGCTCATTTTCTTTCTTTAGCGCTTCCAGCTGTTCTAATAGTGCTTTTTGGTTTTGTTCGGTGTTCATGATATATCAGAATAAATGCGTACTTATCTGCCAAAAGTAAATATTTTTTTGAAGATAAGTACGCAAAAACCAGTTTTTTTTTGAAAATCATTCAATTACCATGATCCGGTCGTTCAATGCCACCTTCATGCCATCTTCCACAAACACCTCTTTGACTACTCCATCCGTCACCGAACGTATCTCATTCTCCATCTTCATTGCCACCAATACGCAAAGCGGATCGCCACGTTTCACATTGTCTCCTTTCTTTACATACGTCTTCAGTATTACTCCCGGCATCGGTGCCTGTACTACCTGACGTCCCACAGACTCGGCAGCAGTGCGGGCATTATGTATCTTCTCCATTTCTCCCTGCAATTCAATCTGATAAAGCTCTCCCTTATTCATGATTGTATATGAATTATTGGAAGAGGGAGAAATCTGCACTCCATGCGAGTGGTGATCGATGATGATCGAATGGATAGAGTCGCCACCCATGTTATAATCGACCTCATATATCTTACCATTGACTGCAATCTTCTTGATTGGTCCGTCCTCCAGTATTTCCACCTTATATTCACTATCCGGCATGTCCTGGAGCTTGGCGTAATATGTAGCTAATGTTGTACCCATAATCTGTTCTGTTATTTTTTAGTGTCAAATCAATAATTATTAGCAGTCATCTGCAACTTACCATAATACTTCCAGAGTGATTCGCCTACTACCGGAAGCGTTGTGGCACGGGAAGCCGCTTCTTTCTCCCGCTCGTAGTGTCTCACTGCGGCAGCAATGACAGCCACTGTCGGATCGGTATTCTGACGGCGTTTCAGGTCTTCCTTATCGAAGCGCGTATCAATAAACGTTGTATCATATTCGCCTTTCAGGAAAGCTGCATTCTTCAATACACGTTGATGGAAAGGAATTGTTGTTTTAATTCCCAAAATCTTGTACTCGCGCAAAGCACGTGCCATATTGGATATGGCAGAAGCACGGGTACGTCCCCAACAACAAAGTTTCGCAATCATCGGGTCATAATGCAGAGAGACTTCGAATCCGGCATAAGCGGCACTGTCAAGACGCAGATTACGCCCTTCGGGAGCTTCACGAACAGTAATCACCCCGGGAGAAGGCATGAAGTTATTCTCCGGATCTTCCGCATAAATACGACATTCGATAGCTGCTCCGCTAAACTGAATATCATCCTGTTTATAAGGCAACGGATTTCCGGCAGCAACTGTTATCATATCCCGAACCAGGTCAACTCCCGTACATTCCTCCGTCACAGGATGTTCTACCTGCAAACGGGTATTCATCTCGAGAAAGTAGAAGTTTTGGTCTTTATCCATCATAAACTCCAATGTCCCGGCACTGTAATATCCTATTTTCTTACAGGCTTCCACAGCAACCTTCAACATCTTCTTTCTCGTTTCTTCTTTCACAAAAGGAGAAGGACTTTCCTCTATCACTTTTTGGTTACGACGCTGAATGGAACATTCACGTTCGTAAAGATGGACCACATTGCCATATTTATCTCCCATGATCTGAACTTCGATATGATGGGGATTTTCGATGTATTTCTCAATATATACCGCATCATTGCCAAAAGAAGTCCCTGCTTCGGATTGCGACAAACGAAGAGCCGTTTCCACTTCTTCTTCCGTACGTACCAAGCGCATTCCTTTTCCTCCACCTCCGGCAAGTGCTTTCAGCATAATAGGATAACCTACTTCATTGGCCACTTTCTTCACTTCATCAATCCCCTGCACAGGTGTCTCGGTTCCGGGAACAATGGGTAATCCTGCTTCACGCATAATCTTACGGGCTTCTGTCTTGATTCCCATTTTGGAAATAATGTCCGCACTCGGTCCGATAAAAATCACTCCTTCTTCTTCACAACGACGGGCAAAATCCGCATTCTCCGACAAGAAACCATATCCCGGATGAATAGCGGCTCCGGTCTTTTTGGCAATGGATAATATCAATTCCGGCTTCAGGTAGGAAGTATCTTCAGGCGATTCGGAGATGCAATAGGCTTCTTCCGCATAACGCACGTGCAAAGCTCCTCGGTCTACATGGGTATAAACAGCCACCGTCGAGATATTCATCACCCGACAGGTACGGAAGATTCGCATCGCTATTTCACCGCGGTTGGCTACTAATATTTTCTTTATCATAATCTTTTTATTCTTTTAATGAATACTCTCCATTCTCAACTCTCCACTCTCAACTTATTAAAGCGGAAGATTCGAATGTTTCTTAGGAGGATTAGACTGCCGTTTGTTGGCAAGCATCTCGAAACTTCGAATCAACCGCAAACGGGTTACCGCCGGATCAATCACTTCATCCACATATCCCAATTCCGCCGCCCGGTAAGGATTGGCAAACTTCCCGCGATAATCATCCTGAAGTTCTTTCCGTTTTTCTTCGGGGTTTCCGGCCTTATCTATATCCTTACGGAAAAGAATATTCACAGCTCCATCCGGTCCCATCACAGCTATTTCGGCAGTAGGAAAAGCAAGATTGACATCTCCGCGGATATGCTTGGAGCTCATCACATCATAAGCGCCACCGTATGCTTTGCGGGTGATAACCGTAACTTTCGGCACTGTAGCCTCACAATAAGCATAAAGCAATTTTGCCCCGTTACGAATAATTCCGCCATATTCCTGATCGATTCCCGGAAGGAATCCCGGCACATCTACCAATGTCAGTAAAGGGATATTGAAAGCATCGCAGAAGCGGACAAAACGGGCAGCTTTGACAGATGCGTTAATATCCAGCGTGCCTGCAAGTACCAATGGCTGATTAGCCACCACTCCCACTGTTTTTCCATTCAGCCGGATATAGCCGGTCACAATATTCGCAGCATATTCTGCCTGAAGTTCGAAGAAACTATTATCATCAGCCACTGCTTCAATCATTTCTTTTATATTATACGGCTGATTCGGATTGGTTGGAATCAAATTAGCCAGTTCCGGAGTCAGACGGGTCGGCGAATCGTTTGTAGCTACAAACGGAGGCTCTTCCATATTATTTCCCGGCAGATAGGAGATCAATTCACGAATATAATTAATACACTCAATATCATTCTCCGCAGAAAGATGAGCTACACCGGACTTTGTCATGTGTACGCCTACTCCGCCGAGTTCCTCTTTAGTAACTTCTTCCTGTGTCACGCTTCTCACCACATCCGGTCCTGTAATAAACATATAACCGGAGTTTTTCACCATCAGGATAAAATCTGTCAATGCAGGAGAATAAACCGCACCTCCGGCACATGGGCCCATGATCGCGCTAATCTGCGGAATCACTCCGGATGCCATAGAGTTGCGCAGGAATATCTCGGCATATCCGGCCAAAGAACGTACCCCTTCCTGAATTCGTGCACCGCCAGAGTCATTCAGTCCGATGATGGGTGCTCCCATTTGCATAGCCATGTCCATCACTTTACAAATTTTCTTAGCGTGCGTTTCCGAAAGAGCTCCACCAAATACGGTGAAATCCTGTGCAAAGACATAAACCAGGCGCTTGCCAATCATACCGTATCCCGTCACTACCCCGTCTCCGGCAAATTTCTGCTTTTCCATACCGAAATCGGTACACCGATGGGTTACCAACTTATCCAGTTCGATAAACGAACCTTTCTCCAATAATAAATCGATGCGTTCACGGGCGGTCAGTTTGCCCACAGAATGTTGTTTTTCAATGCGAGCGTCTCCGCCGCCTTTTTCTGCTTTCCTGTTCAGTTCTTCCAGGTTGCTAATAAGCTCTTTCATAGGCTGTAGTTATTAAAGTTGTATGTGTGTGTGTAAAAATAAACAGTAATATATGAAATCATTGTCATATTGATTACACAAAGTACTTTTATATAATGAACGCCTCATGTGTGGAAAATGTTAGCATTTATGCCTTAAAACATCTTTATCCATTTATTTAGGGAGCTTTTTTGGCTGGTTGCGACAACAAACTTCCCCGCTTTTCTGTTTATCGCTTATCATTTTTAATAAAACCTATACTGTTGTCAACTTCGATGTTGAACAAGGCCGCATCATTATCCGGGAAAATCCGAAATATCTTAGTTTGAATGAAATGTATCAAGTAGCCAACAGCTATCCGAAAGGCAGCAAGGATTTCGTTAATGTATTCGATATCGCCGTGCGGATGTATCCGACTGATGCCGTAGCCAACCTGAATGCAGGAGCTGTCGCTTTATCACAAAAAGACTTGAATGCAGCAGTGAAGTTTATGGAGAAAGCCGACCACAATACTGCCGAGTTCATCAACAATACCGGAGTCTACAATTTCCTTAACGGGGATATTAACCGTGCCATGGCTGCATTTGAGCAGGCAGCAAAGCTAGGTAACGAAGCTGCGCTGGCCAACTTAAAACAATTACAACAAATTCTTAGCGTGAAGATGAAATAAACAGAAAAATCTTTTTATTCAACCGACCAAAGTGGGACGTTTGTTTGTTATATCAATAATAAACGACGTTCCACTTTTTAAATCTGATAATTATGACCTTGATCCTTGCTATTATTCCGGTGTTACTGTTGATTATATTAATGGCATTCTTTAAAATGCCGGGTGACAAAAGTAGTATCATTTCTCTGATCGTGACGATGCTGATTGCTATTTTCGGCTTCGCTTTTTCAGTAGACAATCTGTTTTACTCCTTTTTATATGGGGCGTTAAAAGCCGTCTCTCCTATCTTAATCATTATCCTGATGGCTATTTTCAGTTATAACGTATTGTTGAAAACAGAAAAGATGGAGATTATCAAACAGCAATTCGCTTCTATTTCTACCGATAAAAGTATTCAGGTGTTATTACTGACTTGGGGATTCGGGGGACTACTGGAAGCGATGGCCGGCTTCGGGACAGCAGTTGCCATTCCGGCAGCCATTCTTATCAGTCTGGGATTTAAGCCTATCTTTTCGGCAACCGTAAGTTTGATAGCCAATAGTGTAGCCACCGCTTTCGGAGCGATCGGAACTCCGGTATTGGTGCTGGCCAAAGAAACGAATTTGGATGTATTGCATCTTAGCACGAATGTCGTATTGCAGTTATCCATTTTGATGTTCCTGATTCCGCTGGTTTTGCTTTTCCTTACTGACTCCAAACTTAAATCGCTTCCCAAAAATATATTTCTTGCCTTATTAGTAGGCGGAGTCTCTTTAGTCAGCCAATATCTGGCTGCCAAGTATATGGGTGCTGAATCTCCGGCCATTATCGGCAGTATTCTTTCGATTATCGTGATTGTTCTTTATGGAAAACTGACTGCTTCTAAAGAAGAGAAAGCACGGAAAAGCCATCTGAAAACAAAAGATATACTGAATGCATGGAGCATCTATTTACTGATTCTATTTTTAATCATCCTGACCAGTCCCCTCTTCCCGGGATTGCGTCATACATTAGAGAATAACTGGATAACCCGAATCAGTTTGCCCATCAATGCTTCCACCGTCAATTATACTATTTCCTGGCTGACTCATGCCGGAGTATTGCTTTTCATCGGAACTTTTATCGGTGGATTGATTCAAGGGGCTAAAGTAAAAGACCTGTTCATCGTTCTTTGGAATACAGTGAAGCAATTAAAGAAAACATTCATCACAGTGATCTGCCTTGTGGGATTATCCACGATTATGGATAGTGCCGGAATGATTGCTGTGATTGCCACGGCACTGGCTACGGCTACGGGAAGTTTATACCCGCTGTTTGCTCCGGTCATCGGTTGTCTGGGAACGTTTATCACCGGAAGCGACACCTCTTCCAATATCCTTTTCGGAAAGTTGCAAGCAAGTGTTGCAGGGCAAATTCATGTCAGCCCGGATTGGCTGTCTGCCGCAAATACAGTAGGTGCTACAGGTGGTAAGATTATCTCTCCACAAAGTATTGCTATTGCTACTTCTGCGGGAAACCAACAGGGAAAAGAAGGGGAAATACTGAAAGCGGCTATTCCTTATGCGTTAGTATATGTGGCGATTACCGGAATTATTGTTTATATTTTCAGTTAATTACCCACAGATATCTCTAGTAAGTTTACGATGTCTTTACCCTCACACCCTCTCACTATTAGCTCAAACGGCTTATTCATCATGGTTACAGGTGTGAGGGTAAGGGTGAGAGTAGGGTGAGGGTAACTTTTTACCCTCACCCTGTCTCGGTAAGCGTCTTGTCATTACTCACTGGAGAATTTCCGGTTTGACGGCAGTTCCACTTTGTTTCACTACTTGGGACAAAGTGTTTCACCGTAGGAAACAAAGTGTTTCAAGCCTTGAAACAAAGTGTTTCGCACCGGGAAACAAAATGTTTCAAGCGTTGAAACAAAGTGTTTACCTATATGAACAAGTCATTATCTGCATAGGTTCTGCAAGTTACTTATACCACATGATATATCACTTCATGCGCTTCTGTCAGCAGTGGAACCTCCAGTTTATCCAACATCTTATCCAAAACAGATTCAGGAAGTGCATATTCCCTGCTTTTATTTTGTTGACGCCAAGTGTGATAGGGCTGTTCCAGATAGACTATCTTCACTTTTGCACCATAATCAACAAACAAATCAATCAGTTGGGCACGCATCTGACGGGTTATGTTAGTAGCATTCCAAACAAAATCCTGTCCTTTGCGAAGATACGTCCTAGCCTCTTCCTTCGCCATTTGCACTACCCGTCCATTCGCCGACTTATCCGTGGGACTCAATTTGTACTTTCGACGAATGGCATCCAAACTCACCACCGGCATATCCATACCAGCAGACTGAATATAATAGTCTTTCCCCATTCCCGGAAGTCCTGACAACATCGTCACTTCACATTTAAACTGTTCGTGAGGGATATAATCAATATAACTGTCTTCTGCATGGAAGTAATGAAAGCGTGCACAATCTGTGGCAAACTCTCTCGGTTTACTCCAACAATCTTGTTCGCGACAGAAAATCTCAAACAGTTCCACAGCTTCCAACAGCCCATTCTTATCTTCACAAATACGTCCTCTGATATCAGCGTCGGCCAACATCTTCAACAATGAGGTATCTACCCGTAAAGAAGCTTCACAGAGTTTCTTTACAGAATCCGGTTTCTCCATCAGCCAAACAGGCAATCCGTGATACCGGACTAAAGACGCAATCTGTTCTCGGATATGGAACGGAGCAGGACAATCCCGGTATAAAACAGTACGGGCAGTATACTCTCCCTTTCTGGCGTGCCCTTTAGCAGATACCCGTCCCTCTCCTTCATCCACGGAAGTCGAACGCTTTTCAACATCATGCAACAATGCAGATGTCCAAATAATTTCTTTCTCCAAGGTGGGGAGAGTATGATAAGCAGAAGACTGCTGCAATGCTTCCAACACCATACGGGTATGCTCGGCCACACTTCCCTCCGCGTGATGACGAGTATCCTGCGGGACTACATTCATTTCGCGTACCCACTCGAACTGCTGTTCGAGTGAGCACCATGATTTATCTTCTATCAATTTCCAATTCATCATTATTCTCCTTTTCATTACTCAATTCCCAGACAAGCGGGGCACGTTTCCAATTACGCGTCCAATGCTCATCTGTTTTGACGTGTCCTTTTCGCACATATTTAAACACATGATGCGCAAATTCGCTTACCGGATATTCCTCGATATTGCGGCTGACTACTCCTTCACGAGTACAAGCCTCTTTCGTCCACGGATCACATGAACCGAAAACAGACGGGTCTTGTGACATATCGATGATTTCCTGTTTTAAAAGTTCCGGCGTTAAACCGGAAACAGGTTCTATCTTCAACTCCGGAACCGTAGGCAAGTCAAATAAAGCTGCATAAAACTTCACTTCTTCCCATGACAACCATTGATCCATGCAACGAACTGCAAAGATATAAAAATGCGTTTCTAATCGCTGATATTCAATAGAATGTATGGCGTATAGATTTTCTCCAAAGATTTCTATATCACCCAAATCATTCTTTATCAATTCCCAACGTTCCCGCAGTTGCCTCGTCCAGGGCGAAGTGGTGGGAGCCGCATGCGAACGGGCAAAGACACCCCACTGACTTAAACAATTATTCTCTCCATCCAACTTCTCGGTATGAACCAATGTCTTAATCCGTTGGATATCTTCCCAATACGTATGATTAATCCGGTCATCACTAGTCGTTCCGGGAGAGAACGGATAGTGATAGGTACGACCATATTTCTCTGATATCATTTTCTTCTTCTTTTTAATTAAATACTCATTCTTTTTTGCACAGCTAAACGAGTGATTCCTGAATCACCTTCACCGGATTCCCCCGCTGAAGATGATTGTGACTGACCCAGTTTTCCTGTGCCTGAATCATGGCTTGTTCCATCGTCCAGGACGAGAGTTTCACCAATAAACGTTCTGTTGCCAGTTTCTTGTTCTGCCATTGCGAGCGTTGGTCGGAAGCTACCACACTCATTCCCGTAGGAATATGCACCGCACGTACTGCCGATTCTGTCTTGTTGACGTGTTGTCCGCCAGGTCCGGAAGCACGCAAGGTTTCATAACGGAAATCATGTTCCGTAACCTCCTGACTCTCGGACAAAACAAACGAATGAACACCGACAAACCAGTTTTTCCGCTTATGATAAATGCGATACGGACTTTGAGCTATCCATAGCACCGTTCCTTCCCATTCATCCACCACTTCATCACAGGCTGCCCCTTGAAGGGAAATGACAGCCGAAAGCAAAGTACGGTTCACCGGTCCTACCTCCCGCTCTATCATTTCCACTTTCAAACCTCTCGCTTGTGCTTGTTTCACGATTCTTTCGAGCACTAAAGCCACTACCCGGCAACATTCCGCAGGTCCTCTGCCGGAAGTAATCTGTAAATAGACTTTTTCTTTCATTGCGTCATTCCTTATTCATTCGTACAATGCGAGGCATAAATTTACCCTGCACTTCCACCAGCGTCTCCTGCGTATACATCACTCTGTCAATGTCCTTGTATGCCAACGGCATTTCTTCCACACTCCCACCAATCAAAGTTACTCCTGCTTGCGACAGCAACTTCTTCAAAGCCGATTGCGTAAAACTATCTTTTGCCTTTTGGCGGGACATTGCCCTGCCGGCTCCATGAGAAGCCGAATTCAACGCTTCTTCCACCCCTTTGCCACAAACCAGATAACCCGGGGTGACCATACTTCCGGGAATCAATCCCGCTTGTCCCTTTTGCGCCGGAGTGGCTCCTTTACGATGGACGATTGCCATACGTCCCGGTGTTATTTCCTCTTTCCAAGCGAAGTTATGATGATTATTGACATTAGCGAGAGGCTTCAACCCTAAGGCTTTCGCCAAATTCAAATGAATCCGTTCATGACAGGCACGGGCATAATCACCCGCCAGATTCATACTCATCCAATACTCCTGCCCCTCTTCAGTATTCAAATCCAGCCAGGCAAAATGTTGTGCTTCACGGGGAAGCCTGCACACTTCACGTGCCAGCAGACTGTAATGTTTTGCAATAGCAGCCCCCAACCCTCGTGAACCGGAATGTGACAGCAACGCCAAGTAACTTCCTTCCGGAAGATTCAATACGTTTTTTTCTTGCAAAGTGATCTCGCCGAACTCTACAAAATGATTGCCACCACCGGAACTCCCCAGTTGACGGACGGCCTTTCCATGCAAGTCCCTCAATAAAGACGTCAGACGGAATTCCTCCCTATCCAACACTTCATGTTCCTGCTCAAAACCCAATCCGCCATCCATACCGAAATGGGTGAAGTCTTTCAAGGCTTCTTTCATCTGATAGGCATACCGTTTCAGAAAATCTGCTCCGGCATCGAATACTGTCAGACTCATCCGGCAGCCGATATCAACTCCTACGGCATACGGAATCACCGCATTATCCGTAGCAAGCACTCCACCGATAGGCAACCCGTATCCGGCATGAGCGTCAGGCATCAATGCTCCACCCACTGTTACGGGCAAGCGCATAGCCAGGTTCATCTGTTGTTTGGCAAGCGTCTCGATAAATTTACCTCCATAGGTTTTATACATCAACGGCTCATCCAGTAAATCATAAGCTATAAACTCTTTCGCTATTATAGTCGGCGAAAGGCGTTCGGCCAGCTTATTCCATATTTCATTGTTTTTGTAAGATTCGGGATGCTCGAGTATATCGCTCAATGTCATTTCAATCTGTTCTTTCGTGTTATATTTGCAATGTTTGCTCACAATATCCACCACCAGACTGCGGGCAACATTATCCCGGTATCCCAGTTTACTTAAATCTTTTAATCGTATTCCCATACTCTTTTTTCATTCGCATACAGCATTCCCTGTCAGCCTCACCGGCAAACGACGATGCAATACACGTGATACCAATGCTTAGGATACGGATATAAAATACCCTCCCACCGCATTGAAGTGATTAATTTAAAAAATAATAAATGTGATTGCAGGACTAATCAACCATTGCCGCCTGTTAGTAGAATTGCGGTCAATGTAAGAACCATCAGTTCAATATAAAAAATAATAAGTTGCAAAGCCTCATCCTCCCGACGAGACAACTTAGTCCTAATTTGAAAATATTATAACTCCAACATAATTAATACCCTTTCCATCAATTTTAAAGGGTGAATACTCATTTTATCGCGGCAAAAGTAGTGCTTATTTTTATATCTTCCAAAGATTAATAGACAAATTTTAGTGTTCAATAACTATCCGAGGGAAGTTTTGCCAAGAGTTTCTGTCAAATTGCTATTTTATGGTCCCTTTATATCGTCTATCTTTGCATCAGATAAAAACAAAAAGAAAAATAATATATGAAACGGATAAAAAGCTTATTAAGTGTCTTCGTCTTGACACTGGCAGCCACAGCTTGCGCGGGAAACAGCGGAGAAAATAAAAAAAGCAATGAACCAACAAAGGAGGACAATAAAATGGAAGTAGTAGCATTAAATAAAGCAGATTTTTTAAAGAAGGTATATAACTATGAAGCCAATCCGAACGATTGGAAGTTTGAAGGCAGCCGTCCTGCCATCGTAGATTTCTATGCTACCTGGTGCGGTCCCTGCAAAGTGATGCACCCGATTCTGGAAGAACTTAGCAAAGAATATAGTGGCAAAGTAGACATCTATCAGATTGATGTGGACAAAGAACAAGATCTGGCAGCGGCATTCGGTATCCGCAGCATCCCTACCCTATTGATGATTCCGATGAAAGAGGAACCGAGAATCATGCAGGGAGCTATGCCTAAAGACCAGCTTAAAAAAGCAATTGATGAATTTCTTCTGAAACAAAATAACGAAGCAAAGCAATAGACTTCGACTTTTTTCTCGTCATGACAACTGCCCTCTATTCGTCTTTAGAAGATGGATAGAGGGCTGTTTATATATGCCAAATGATAAGAACAAACATATTTGCATATATTCGCACTTCACTTTATCTTCTTATTTATATTTCAAATTGAAAAAATGCAGAAACATTGAATAATACTACATCACGATCTCACACTCTTTGTTTCATCACAAACCCCTCAAAGAAATCGTCGCGGTAACTATTACCGATAGCTATTTCATACGATTTTATGAATATATCATTATTGTCAAATGATTCGATGTGACCGGTATTGACAATATATGACTTATTCACCCGCAGAAAAGTTGATTTGGGTAACAAATCGAATATGGCTTTCAAACTCATACGGGTGATAATACGTTGATCGCTAAGTTGGATTATAACGTAATCTTTCAATCCTTCAATGAAGAGAATATCGGAGAAGTTGACTTTGAAATACCAGCGTTCTGCTTTCACAAAAAAATAGTCGGCAGTAACCACCGTTTCTATGGCTTCTTTCTCTTCTTTCAGTAACAAAGAATGGTAAGACAAAGCCTTATCCACAGCTTTTTGAAAACGCTCCGCTTCAACAGGCTTAATCAAATAATCTATCGCATCCACTTCGTAACTGTCCAGTGCATACTCTGTATAGGCTGTAGTGAAAATAACCAGTGTTTTCTTTGAAATCGTACGTGCAAACTCAATTCCTGTAATCCCTGGCATCTGAATGTCAAGAAAAACCAAATCAGTCACATGTTGCTCCATGAAATCGGAAGCAGTGGACGCACTATTAAAACTCCCGATTAATTGAAGGTTACTCGATTCTTCTATCAATAGCTTCATGGCTTCACGTGCCAATGGTTCATCGTCTACAATAATACAATTCATAATGTTATACTTAAAATTACAGTATACTTATTTTCATTCTCTATCTGCTTCAGCTCATACCGACCGGGATACAACAGCCCCAATCTGCGTTGAATATTCACGAGTCCTATCCCTCCGACTTTACCTTTACTAATGGCAACTTCCGGTGTGGAATTCTCGCATCGAAACTCTAATCTATCATTATCAACCTTAAACGAAACGTGCACATACGAAGGATGCTCGCTGTCAAAACTATGCTTTACCGCATTCTCCACAAAAGGAATAAACAATAACGGCTGAATCCAAATGGAATCTGTCTCTCCATGTTCCTCCATCGTAAACTGAAAATTATCACGACGGATCTTTTCCAGATTCAGATAATCATTTAAGAAACGGATATCCGATGCTAACGAGACTCTTTCTCGCGAACTGTCATTTATCTGATAGCGCAATAAATCCTCTAATTTGAAAAGTACTTTGGATGCTTCTTCCGGATTTCTCTTTATCAGGACATTGGCATTATTCAGCATATTAAAAAGAAAATGCGGATTAATCTGATTTTTAAGAAACTTCAGTTCCGACTGTAAAGTCGTGGATTCCAGTTCATCAATACGCAGGTTGTAGCGTAGCCAATGCATGAACAATGAAATAGCCGCAGAGCCTGCCATGACAAAGCCGATGGTCAGTATGCCCGAAAAAGCATTGATAAAAGTGGCAAAGCCATTGGGATCTTTTCCGGGCAGAATCACTTCAAAAAGCAAACCTTGGGTAACTGAAAGAAAAGTAATGACTGCTATATTTGTAATGACTGCCATCAACACATAACTACCCCAACGATTCTTCAACAGGAAATAAGGAACCAATACATACAGGTTTATATATATCACCATATTCATAGAAGCAAAATATGCCAGACATCCGCCCAGTCGCCTCCCAAAGGAGACTGTTTGTAAAGGCTCATACCAAAGGACGTTGATTGTTATCAAAACAACAACCAATTGCAGCAGCAAATGCCTGTATATCCGATAACGGGGACTCAATAGAAATGCAGTGACACTTTTATCATTCATGTTTCTGTCAGTGGTATTTTTATTGAAGTCATTACCATGATTGGTATCCATACTCATGACTCACCTCCTTTCAGTTCCAGCCATATACTGCCGACAGCCAATGATAATCTGTAACGGCTTCCATACAAAATATCCAATCTTTGTCTGATTCTTTCCAGCCCTTTATCGGACGACAAGAGATTTACTTCAGGACAAGCGCAAGCGAAAATAATCGTACCCTTTTCCGCTTTCAAATGAGTTTTCAATGAAACAGGAGGCTGTATCTGTTGCTCGTCTATTGCTTTGACTATATATTGTACAAAAGGGATGAAAAGCAAAGGTGGTACCAACATTCTGTTCACTTCGCCTTCGGAAGTAAATTCATAGTAAAATTGTGGTCGGGAGGTCTGTTCCAATGTCAGGTAATTAGTAAGAAATGTAATTTCGCTACTAAGCAAGACTTTGGCCCTATTGCAATCATACAACTGATAGCGGAGAAGTTGGCTTAACTTCATCAACATCTTTGAGGCTGTTTCCGGCTCACTCAACGTTAATTCTCCCGATTGATGCAATATTTTAAAAAGAAGTTCAGGGCTGATCTGTTCTTTTAACCGTTCCACTTCAGAAACGACATGGGCTTTCTCCATTTGTGAAACACGCCGGTTGTTAATCATCCACTCTTTCAGAAGAACTGTCATCGTACCTCCTATCATACACAGCGTAGATAACATAAAAGAAGAAATATAGTCCACTACCATGTGCATCGAAAAATAAGAACCTCGCGCATGGAGTTCCGGCCAATAGGAATATGCCATGTATTCTATTGACATCTGTATCAACAGAGCTACGATCATCGCAGTAGAAAGCAATGACAAATAAGTCAGATAATGTCTCTTCAACAAATATTTCGGAAAGAGTTGGAAAAGATTCAAGTAGATAACCGCTACATAAGTGAGCAGGTAAAGAAAGGTAAATGTGTAAATCCATCCGCCCAATATATCCTTATAATCCAAAAAGATAATAAAGACCTAATTGAAAGAGATCGTCCCCAGCACCAGGATAAGTACCAAATACCGCATCCATCGTAAGTCCGGACTAACGAGAAATCGATATAAAAAGGTAGATTCACTACCTGTTGCAAGTGTTTCAGTTGTCATACGCTTTATTGGGGACGAAGATAAAACATTTTTCCGGTTAGACTCTATACCGTATCTCTAAAATTCAAGTTTATAACTCACATTCGTCAATATCGTAGAATTGTCGCTGACATCTATTTTTCCAGTTTTCACATTATATTCATGACCGTAATGTTCTTTAGCACCCGTAAAGTTAAGTCCTTTCACTGCAAATTCATGTGATACTTTTCTCTTGTTGATACGATAACTGACAGTATAATTACCAATCAACATAGGAGAATATTGTTTTGAGAAAGCTTTCGTTTCGTCATATTGCACTTCTTTATCCGGATGATTCATCGTTGCCTCCAAGTCAATCGGAGAATATCGATCACCACCTTGCAAGGTTAGTTTCAGGTTGACACTAAGTATATTCTGTTTATTTCTTCCCAACATCCATTCTTTACCGATGAGTCCGTTTATCACATAATTACGGTTAAACTTCGTGTTATACCACACACCGTCCCCACCCCGGTAACGGGAATCAAACCAGGAACCCGAAATCATATAATAAAGTCCTTTCTCCAAAAAACGTTCGAAGGTAATGTCTATTCCCACATTGCGTCCTCTTCCTTTATTGACCAACGCATCTTCCACATAAAAATCAGAACGGTTAAGTACGGAGTAAGAACTATCCGCCATTACTGGGACATCATGCAAAAACTGGATATATGGTTCTATCTTCAGATTCATGCGATCAGAAATCTTGTAACCGAATGATAACATAATGTGCTGTGCTTTTGTAAAATCAAGATCTTTATTGACGGATTGATCGCCTGTACTTTTCGTTTTAACAAAATATACATCCATCTTTTCCATGCGACTGTACATTCCATAAGCCAACGCAAAGGTTGCTTTTGGAGTAGCTTGCCACTTCAGGCCAACCCGTGGTTCTACAGACCATTTATTGTTCAGAGTCAGAAGCTGTCCATAGATTCCGGCATTAAGGGTCCAACGCTCTGTTAATCCCACCGATGAACTATTGTAGGCTGAAATCAGACTTGTATTACCTTTTCCTTGAGATACAATTTCCAGTGGTTCGGCTTCATAAGGAGCAATGGAAAGATCCATTTTGTAGAACATATTGGTATAAGTGAATCCTGTCTTGTTCGTAAAACGGTTACTTAATTTACGATTAAAGGTAGTGGTAAATATCAGGTTGGTATATTTTGAATCAAGATCCATATAAGGAGTAGACTCCATCGAATGGTTGAACAAGGTTGCTCCTCCGTCGAGTTGCGAATAGGTAGCGGCTATCGTGGTCTTCAATGATGCGTCATTATTAAAGAAATAACGATGGCTGACACCTCCGGCTGCCATATATTGCTTGTCTCTTGATTCACTGCGGTCGCCCCAATAATCCCATTTCTCTGTGTTCTTTTCAAAATCACTAGTGAACTTATCAATCAGGCTCGTTCCCCAAACAGAGAACGTTCCGGCTTTCCGTGTCGGAAAGTTGAGTTTGAGGTTCAGGTCCTGATAATCCATCGTTCCTCCTTCAAGATTCAGAAGTCCGGTTGTAGAATAACGGTAATTGAAAATATACGATGCTTTATGTTTCTTGCTCAAAGGGCCTTCGGAAGCGACGTCGATTCCCATAATTCCCACCTGAATGGTATTTTCGTTCTTTTGGTTGTTGCCGTTACGCAATTTCATGTCAAAGACTCCGGATACGGCATTTCCATATTCGGCAGGAAATGCTCCTGTGAAAAAATCAGAGTTTCCAAGCACTTGTGAACTTAGAGAGGAAAGGATTCCTCCACCCAATGTAGCGATGTCTGCAAAGTGATTCGGATTAGGAATTTCGACATCCTCCAGTCTCCATTGCAACAGATGTGGGGCATTGCCATGAATAGAAATTCCATTGGAAGAAACGCTGGGAGCCACTCCGGCGAAAGCAGAAACCAAACGTGCGGGATCATCAAATCCACCTGCATAACGGCTCGCTTCTTCTACACTCAACATACGTGCTCCGGTAGTAGCCATCTTATTCATTGCTTCTTCCTTGTTCGTCCGCGCACGAATTATCACTTCGTTTAATTCGTTCACGCTTTCTTTCAAAGGTATTTCCAAATATATTTCCTTGGCGGAGGTCACCAGTATTTCTCTGAAAATGCCCGGTTCATATCCCATAAACGCAGCTTCTACGGTATGTCGGCCGACAGGAACCTGCGGTATACTGAAACGACCAAGACTGTCTGTTATCGTACCCGCCCCCTCTTTTTCAGATAGCTTTACTGTTGCATACGGTATCGGAAACTTCGAGTCTCCATCTATAACAATCCCACGGATGGTCTGCACCGGACGTCCTTTCCGTCCTGTTGTCTGGCTGAATACTGTTACAGACACAAATAAAGCGGTCAATAATAGGATCCATCCGCCATAACGATATATTTTCCGGGAAAGTTCTTCACTTAGAACTTTTTCAAAAGTTTTGAGCACTGTCCCACACTCATCTAAAGAGACGCCCGACTGAATAGATATTTTCTCTAATAATCTAGTTTTATTCATCTTCATGATTTTATTCCGTTTTAATTTCGTCACGAAGATAAGGCAGAGATCAGCACTAATTTTTCAAATGAGACGAACGCGTCCCATTTGTAGACTAAATGCAAAATTAGCAAGATGAAAAATAAAAGAAAAGAAGAATATCGCTTTTAAAGGATATATAACCCATTCTAAAGGTGGTGTGACTTTCATTAAAGTCCTTTGGTAATTACAGGCAACCCAAATAAGCCCTTTTGCAAAGTCAGAATCTTCGGCCGACCTGTCTTTGTCTTATTATAAGTAGAAGGAGATACATGCAATGTTTCTACATTCCCATTTTCAAAAGCTACCTGCAAATAATATTCTTTACGAACACCATCCGACACATAACGGTGTCTGCCGACTCTACGGGTTTTCTTGTGTGTTTCCACATATTTTTTCTGTACCATGACTTTCTCTTCATGCGTGGAAGCAGAATCGGCAAACCAGTAATTCCCCCCAAGAAACAATACACAACTGATAGCACCGACACAAACCAAATGGCAACAACAATTAATTACTTTATTATCCATTGTTGTCAGCCAAATCCATCCTTTATAGAAAGGAATTGTTGCTATCACTATTATAAGTGCCACTCCAACAGGTATCCACCAGGCAGCTAATGTATCTTCGTATACTACATAGGCAACTCCACATGAAATAATAATCACGAGAATCATCAGGATACGAAGTGCATTAATAAATATAATTTTCATGATATTGTAATATATGTCTGCAAATATACAGAATTGGCCAAATAAATAAGACAATTCCACCATTAAATAATAAATGAATGAGATATTATCAAAAAAACTACAATCTAAATCATTATCAGACTGTAGTTTTATTAACTTATGCTTAAAGGCAAATTCTATCATCGGCATCCACAAAGTAGCCCTAAAAGTATTCCTATTCTTTTATAAAAGAAAGAGTTTGATTTATATGCCTGGAGGATGTTCCTAGAAAAATTGTATATTGTCCAGTATTTGTTTTCCAACTATGTGTCTGATCATCCCAAAAAGCTAAATCCTTGGAAGTTATTATAAACTCAAGGATTCGATTTTCCCCAGGTTTCAAGGATACTTTCTCAAATCTTTTTAGTTCTTTTTCGGGACGTAATACACTTGGCTGGTTCTCTTTGATATATAATTGTACCACCTCAGCTCCTTCACACTTACCTGTATTCGTAAGAGTAACAGAACATTTTATAGTCTGTTTATCATTCATCTTGTTAGATGATAATCGTGGTTTTGTCAAAGCAAATGTTGTATAGGATAGTCCATATCCAAAAGGATAAAGCGGTTCTATCTTCTTTGTATCATACCACCTATATCCAACTAATACATCTTCCTTATAATTAACATCATACACATTAATAAGATGCTCATTTTTAAGCTCATTATAGAGTGATGCCCCTTGTGGCAAATATCCCCATGCCGGTGAATCTTTAAATGACCTTTCTATAGTCATCGGTAATTTTCCTGATGGATTTACTTTTCCGATAATAATATCAGTAAGTGCTTCAAATCCAGATTGTCCTCCATACCAACCATAAATCAAAGCTGCTAATTGTTCGTTCCATGCTGACATATCAATCGCAGACCCAGTATTGATAATAGCAATAGTGTTAGGATTATTTTTAGTGATATAGCGCATAAATGATTCGTCTTCCCTAGGTAAAGCAAACGGACGTTCTACGGCTTCTTTATCCCGTGTACCCATACTCAATAAAACAACATCAGCCTCTTTTATCTCTGCCACAGTAGGCTTTTCAATATAATATACAGTTCGCCCAAAGACTTTCTGCAAAGCATCAATCAGACTTACATTATTATACCCTATCACTTCTGCCGCACCATAGCCACGAGGTATTTCATATACAAATTTACCGGTTAATAATATTTTTCTATTTTTTGTAGGATCAAGCGGTAAAATTTCATTCCTGTTTTTAAGTAATACCACACCTTCTTCTGCAACTCGCCTCGCAGTCTGCTCATGTTCAGGATATTTACTTAACAAAGTCGTGTCATACTTAGGCCTGCTATAAAATCCCATGGCAACACAAGTAGCCAAAGTGGGCCGTATCATATCGTCTAAATCCTTCTCTGTTATTTTCTTTTCATGATATAAATCCAATACTGATACTCCAAAATTATATGAACCCGGCATTTCCAGATTTTGACCTGATTTAATAACCTTTTCCAAATCCCACACAGAATTCCAGTCACTCATAACCAACCATTTAAATCCCAGCTTTTCTCTAAGAATCTTCTTTATTACATACGAACTTTGTCCTGCCCATTCGCCATCGATCTGATTATAAGAAGTCATTACAGACATAGCTCCTGCATCTATCCCAGCTTTAAAACCCGGCAAATAGATTTCATTCATAGCACGTTCTCCGATAATGGAATTACTCCGTTTACGATAAAATTCAGTATTATTCCCGTAGAAATGCTTTAAACATGCCGCTGTACCCGTACTTTGAAGTCCGGTCACATATTGACTGACCATTTGAGATACCAAATAGGGATCTTCTCCAAAATATTCAAAATTTCTGGCACATTGAGACTGTCGATAGATATTTAATCCGGGACCTAACAAAACCTCAATTCCTCCAGCTCTACATTCTTCTCCAATAGCTTTAGCATATTGGTAAGATAACTCCGGTGAAAATGTTGAGGCTAGCAAAATGGGAGAAGGAAAAGCTGTTGAACGTTCCAGTTGCTTTACAACGTTAGGATCAGGCAAATTATTCCGGATATTAACCCCTTGTGTCGCATCCGACAAATAAACAGGAAGTATTCCTTTTTCTTCAAAACCTTTGATAAAAAACTTATTATAGCCCCTGACCATGAGCGCTTTTTCCTCAATTGTCAGCTTCTTTAATAATTCATCCGCCTTCTTGTATGCTTCACTTGTCTCCATTACCTGTTGTGCATATAAACCAATGCAATTTACAAGCATGAAAATCAATAGAAAAAGTTTTTTCATATTCTGATATTAATTGAATGTGGAACTTCTCTTTTACTGATTAAAAGAGAAGTTCCACAATTAGTTTTTAGTTATTGTATAAATCTTGTATTTCTTCTTCTGACAATATTCTGTTATACAAAATAAAATCATCCAGATAACCATTCAAGAAGTTCTCAGGTGCAAATTCTCCATTAGTAAATCGATAGTTACAACCAATATAGTATGGCCAATTATCTACCACCTTGTCAACAACCCCTTTCTTTTCAATAACTTTCTGCCCATCTATATACAAATAACTATCTCTTTTTCCATCCACTTTCTTATAAATACATACATAGTGATGCCACTCACCGTCATCCATTCGTTTACCTTCATATTCAGCCCAGTTTCCTGCTTTTCCCTTGTATTCTACACAGAAAACAACAGTTTTACCACTGGTATCAAGTCTAAACCAACTTTGTCTGGGCACAGGATCGGTATAAGTAGCACCAGGTCCCACACCTTGATGAAAGACTGCATTCTTAGCTGTCATATTTGAAACCTTCACCCAAAATGCAACTGTAAATTCACTATCCGTATAATGATTCTTCAATCCTTCTTCAGGAATAGACAAAATTGAATAATTTTGCTTGTCGCCTTGGAAGTGTGCTGCAAATCGACATTCAGCACTTTCTCCGGAAAAGCGCGCCTGAGAATTATATACACTGGAACCAGCTCCTGCCGTAAGTTCCTCAGGATTCAATTGATTTGGACCTGCATCTTTATTATCACCATCGAATGGCAAATACAATACTAACTTTTCTGCAGAAACAACATATACATAACCTTCTTTCTCTTTCGTAGAGCTATTTACTGAGTTTTTAGCTTTCAACGTCACTTTGTATTTTCCTGGATTATTATATTGCACTACAGGATTTTGTTCTACAGAACTGGCTGGAGTACCTCCTTCAAATGTCCATTCCCATTCTTCAACCGTTCCTAATGTCTTATCCAAGAAGTTAATATATCCCCCGGCATAAGTATTCCGGCATTGTGCACCAAAATCAGCGGCAATCGCATTTTTATCAATAACAGTAATATAATCCTCTCTTACTTTGTCCGAAGACGCTTTGGGATTCTTAGCTGTCAATTTAATAGTATAGATTCCCGGAGAAAGTGTCATTTGTGGATTTTGTTCTGTTGAAGTGATAACTGCTCCACCTTCTTTAGGTGTGAAACTCCATAACCACTCATTCGGATAGCCTTTGGACAAATCTTTAAAAGAAATAACATCTTCATTTGTAGCAGTAGTTTTATCTGCAGAGAAGTCAACAGTTATCTGCGACGGATAGTTAACAGTAATATATTGTTCCTTCACCATTTCGTTTGCTTCTTCTCCGCGTCCGACCGACAAGGTAACCGAATAAACTCCAGGCTTATTATATACAACATTAGGACTAAATAAGATTGAGGTTTCTGGTTCTCCACCTTCGAACCGCCAATTCCATTTAGAAGGTTCACCAGTAGATATGTCTTTGAAAGTAATACTTTCTCCGATTGTGACTTCCTGAAGATCTGATTCGAAAGCAGCTTGCAAGGACTGCAAATCATCTTCAGAACAAGCCAATAACAATATCACAACAATACACTGTAATAAATATATAGTTTTTCTTTTCATATCAGTAATGTATTAAATTCATTGTATTGATTTTATGCTAACAACTTTAAATGCCAGCCCATCCGTATATCGTTTTTCTCCTCCCTCATAGATAATAGCAATCTGTGAATCAGAGAGCTCAACTATATCAGAGTAACCAGAGTTACCTTCATAAACTGTATATTGTCCCTTCCAGTTTTTCCCATTATCCGTACTTTTTTTGATAGTCATATTAATACGTTCCGTAGCGGAAGCAGCATTCGAAAGAAAAACAGCTCCTCCTATTGATAATATACTACCCTGACACTTACAGTCTATTTGATCAATGCTAATTTGAGGTGAAGACCAAGTAAGTCCTCCATCTATGCTAGTACAACTTTTCCGATAAAAGCCTTCATCTGCTCTCATATTCAACATTAACGTTCCCTCTCCTATCTCGGCTACAGAACATTCTCCAACACCACCGACAGGAGTAGGTTCTCCTGGTTTCCATGTTTTTCCGTAATCATCAGAATAAATGATATGAGAATAACTCGTGACCTTTCCACTCTCCCGAGTTGTAAAATAGTTTGGAGCAACTAATCTTCCTTTATGTATTCCCTTTTGAATCTGAATACCATGGCACGGACCGGTAGCATACCAATCCCATTTTTCTTTTTTTACAGAAGAAGTTATTTCAACTGGTTGCGCCCAAGTAATGCCGTCATCATCAGAATATGTATAGTACGGACGTCGGCTGTCTTCTCCGGTACCATTGGTTATTGCCCCCCATTTATCAGTCTGGAAATTCCAAGTCATAAGCAGATGTATTCTACCTCTGTCGTCAACAATAGGCACGGGATTTCCACAAGTGTTTTGTCCATCATTCCATATCGTAATCTGTTTACTCCATGTTTTTCCATTATCCGACGAACGTTTGACTACAAGATCTATATCTCCGCTATCTCCATTACTTCGAGCTTTTCTAGCTTCAGCAAAAGCTAATAAAGTATTGCTTTTACTTTTAACAATAGCAGGTATTCGATAGAGTTCAAAACCATCCGTCCCTTGATTATAAATATAGTTGAATTCGGACGAAGGCACTTCTTCTTCCGGTGGAACAGGAGTTGGGTTTCCTTGTGTCTCATCATCTTTTTGACAAGCCTGTGTAAACATACTTGTAAAAAGAAATACGCATGTAATAATCTTATAGGTTTTCATATCCTTGAGTTTGTTTTAAATTAGGATTGATATTTATATCGCTCAATGGGATTGCAAGATATAATGGAATGATAATATTATCATCGACTTTTTTCTTTAAGTTCGGGACCTCCTGATAAACATCAATCGTTCCACCATAATGAAATCTAAGAAGATCGGGCCATCTTTTTCTCTCAAGATATAACTCTCTTGCACGCTCGTTCAGAATTTCTTTCTCCACTGCTATTTTATTGGTACTTCCATTATAAGTTCCAATCTTGGCACGGTCTCTGACTCTATTCAGTTCAATAATAGCCTGTGGTGTTTGATTTAACGCCGCATAAGCTTCTGCTTTAAATAAATACATCTCTGCAAGCCGATATATAACTATATCTGAGTCATAGGTGCGATCTCCTTCTGTTTTTGTTCCCTTCATCTTATTATCAAAAGTCCCTATTTCATTTCCGTCCGCATCCTTTGCAGTGATATAAGAGTCTTTGGTTCTGATATCTGCCGGATTTGCATTAAAAAGACCTATCAAAAACGGACTTGGTGCATAAGTGCTGCGAGCTCCTCCTTTAGCATAAGGAATTTCATCCTTATTGACCGCCTTTTCTACAAAAACATCTCTTGGTTTCAGACTCTGACTATACTGAGCTTCCTTTTCATAAATTTCGAAATGGATAGTCCATATCACTTCTTTCCCATATTTAGTTCCATAAATATCTGCAAAGTTATCTTCCAGTGAAAGTCCTTTACTTGCCAAATCCGCATAAGTTATGACATCTTTCAAATCTTGTTCCGATCCATTCATCACTTTTGCTTTCCATAGCAAAATATCGGCTTTCAATGCATAGCATGCCGGCTTCGATGCCCTTCCTTTTCCATTTGCATAACTTTCTTCCGGAAAAAGATCAATTGCCGTATTTACATCACTTAGAGCACGTGCCAAAACTTCCTCCGCGGGTTCTCTTGCTAACTTAGGCTTATTTGAACTTTCTGTCGGTTCCAGTTCCAAAGGGGCATCCCCCCATATCCGGGCAATACAGAAATACATATACCCTCTGATACAATACGCCTCTGCCAATAATCTGTTTTTATCAGCCTCTACACCAAAATCTATTCCGGGAGTATACTTCAGTAACATATTACAATGTTGTATTACAGAGTAATAGCTTGACCAGCTATAACCATTTTGCGATGTGAGGTTTTGCGCCCATAAATTAGAAGGGCCACCTTCCAGCCCTGTTGTAAAGGCATCTCCTCTGTCTTCAAAATGAAGAGTAGAATTCGATGTATCGCGCAATTTGGTATAAATACCGATCATATAACTTTCTACATCGCCTTTTGTATTCCAGTATCCATCTCCGGTAATGCTTGAAACAGTATCTACATCCAGTAAGTTACACGAATGTAACAAGAATAAAGAAATGCCTAATAGTATTGATTTAAATTGTTTCATAATTATGAGTCTTATTTAATTAGAAATTAATTTTTACTCCCATGTTATATTGTCTGGGTCTCGGATAAATACCATAGTCAACACCAGTATATATTTCAGGGAACATGCCATCATATTTTTTTATATAACCAATATTATACGCTCCTGCAAAAACTTCCACAGCACTGAGTCTCATCTTTCTAATCCAAGATAATGGCAACATATAACTTAAAGACACTTCCCTGAATGCCAGGTAATCTCCCTTGCTAAAATACAAGCTATTATTAGTACTACCACTTGCAGAGCTTCCGATCTGATTATCCCATCTCATATGATTTCTATATTGATAATCATAGTCACTCTGAACAGTATATTTAGGATATTTGCTTCCATCATTCGCACTCTGCCAAGAATTGGTCATTGCCTCTTTGATGGCATTATTATTATTACGTGAGCTACCCATTATCTGTCCTTTGAAGCCATTGTCTATTACATGCCCCATAGCCCAGTCCATAACGATTCGCACGGTTAGTCCTTTGTATTTCAATGTATTAATAATTCCTCCGACTTTATCGGGACGAACATATCCCATGAAAATCATGTCTTTAGAGTCCAATTGTCCATCATTATTTACATCTTCAAATATTGCATCTCCCGCATGTTTCTTTCTTCCTTGTGCGTTCGGGTCATTAGGTGCCTTGGCCGCTTCTTCTTCAGTCTGATATGTTCCCAAGTAATGAAAAGCCCATCTTCCGCCAAATCTCTCACCTTCGGCAATACCACCCACTTTTTTTGTCCCTCCAGTTGCAGGATCATAAACAAAGTTTCCTCCTACACGATGCTTTTCTTCTCCATTATCCGGTAAGTCTACTACCACTCCTTTGTTATAAGCAAATGTCAACCCTAAATCCCATGAGAAATCTTTAGTTTGAATAGGAGTAGCATTCAACTCAATCTCTACTCCTGAGTTTCTAACAGATCCATAGTTACTCTTAATGGAACTAAATCCGGTAGAACTCCATAAAGGTTCATCATACAATCTGTCAAATGTCAGTTTGTTGTAATAGTCGATTAACAGTCCTAATCTATTATTGAAAAAGCCCAAATCAACCCCGATGTCATAGGATTCTGTTGTTTCCCAGCGCAACTGCGAATTTTTCAATGTTGTATTTAATATACCGACAGAGCCCTGATAGTTGGTATCTGTAATCTTATATTCTCCTCTCGAATTAGCCACACTCAAATTGTTGTTACCTGTGCGCCCCCAACTAGCACGCCATTTCCAACGACTAACGATAGCTTCCAATGGTTTATAGAAGTTTTCCCGATGCATATTCCACCCAGCAGATACTCCCGGGAAAAATCCCCATTTATTATCTTCCGCAAATCGCGAAGAACCATCGGCACGCATACTAATAGAGAAAAGATATTTGCCATTATAATCATAATTTACACGTCCGAAATAACTCAAAGTGGCTTCCATTGTTTTAGTTGAACTTGCCCGCTGAGTACTATCTGCCGTTGCATTTAATGTCGGAATTAAATCTATGGAAGAACCACTGCCACTTGCAGAAAGCCTATAACTATAATCATGAGTATAGCTGGCACCTGCTACGACTCCAATATTATGATCTTTCACTTTCTTATCATACGAGAGCACTAAATCTCCCTGCAAATGCCTGTCAAAATTATGTTTGGCAGAAGCCGGACGAATTGTATTTCCGGTTGTTTCATTATCTGCCTGAAAATAATTTTCTATACCTTCCGTACCGAAATAATAGGCTGTAGGCTTTAATATCAAGCCAGGCAGAATATTCCAAATTGCACCTAATTGGAAAGTTGTCCTATATACATTGGTATCATCATAGTTAGTCTTATAATAAATTTCATGCAATCTGCTTCTGAAAGAAGAAATTCCTTCACCCGGAGCCGGAGTTCCATCTTCATAATACAAGCGGTAAGTTGGTGGAGTCAATATGCTTCGTGATATGGTATTAACTGTATTTCCACCTCCTACAGCATCTCTCACCTGCAAACTAGCTTTAGTAGACAGACTCCATGCTTCACTCAATTTATAGTTTCCATTAAACAAAACGCTGTAATTCTTATAATTCGTACCTCGAAGAATACCATCCTGATTCAAATATCTTAATCCTACATAATAGTTAATAGCTTCCGTCCCTCCACTAATGCTCAAATCTATTTCATGCTTCTGCCCAGTTGTAAAGGTGGCTTTCTGAAAGTCATTATCCTGAAAAATAAGTTGTTTACCTGTAACAGGATCTGCCATTGTCTGCCATCCTTCGTTTTCCAACAAGTTACTGACGTAACCTTGACCATACTTTTGAAGATAAACATCCAAAAACTCAAGCGTATTCTTTGAATTTCTAGGATTTCCGGTTGACATACCAAATGAACCGCTCAAAAATTTAGCCTGATCTTCTTTTCCATTATAAGTTAAGTCTGCCTGATTAAATTTGGCAATATTCGAACGAGATAATGTTATATAATCCCGTGCATTCAATAATGGGATTCGCTGAGGTTGTTGTTCCACTCCGTATGTGTATCGCAGACTCACAACAGGTTTCCCTTTCTGACCGGATTTAGTCTTGACAAGAATAATACCATTGGCTGCTCTGGAACCATAGATAGCAGTAGAAGCAGCATCTTTCAAGACCTCTATAGATTCTATATCTGCCGGATTCATATCTGATATATTTCTAAAACCTTGTGATATTATACCATCAATAATTATTAAAGGTGTATCACTTTCCGGCGAAGTTGAACTTCCTCCACGAATAAATAATTGAGGATCAGCTCCAGGCTGCCCACTAGAAATCTGTAAAGACAGACCAGGCACTTTTCCTTGTAACTGTAATAATGGATTCTGTCCGGGTGCCTTCTGGAATTCTTCCTTATTTATCTTAGAAATAGAATTGGTTATTAATGCCCTTGATTGTTTTCCATAGCCTATAGCTACAACTTCATCAAGCAATACAGAACTCTCTTTCAAAACAATGACAATATTTCTACGCCCTTTGACTGCAATTTCTTTTGTTTCCATTCCTACAAAAGAAACAATAAGAGTAGCGTCAGGAGAAACCATAATTGAGAATTCACCGGACGCATTGGTAATGGTACCTTTATCTACTCCTTTTACAGAAATTGAAACTCCGGGCAATTCTACCCCAGTTTGATCCTGTACTATACCAGAAACTTTAATTTCTTTAGAACTGATATCATCTGCTTGAATATTTAGGGAAATAAATAAAAAAGCAAATAACACCGATAATATTTTATTCGTATGCTTTATTGAGTTTTTCATAAAATATAAAATTAAAATTTGAAAATTAATCTTTCATATCAATTGTTTTAGGTCGCAGACAAGTGACCAGAATAACCAGCATAGCCAGTACCAATATAGCAAGCAGTGCAAAATCACGTCCCAGGTGTCCGGCATCCATTGATTCGCCTAAAAGGCTAGTAATAGCAGCTCCGGCAAATACACCACACATATTCATAATACCATAAGCGGTTGCCCTGTAACGTGCAGATACAAACTGACAAAGAATAGGCATATTATTTGCATCAAACATACCAAAACCTATTCCGAATAACACCGCTCCCATGACCAATGCAAAAATAGAATGACCATATCCGATAAACAGCAGGGAAGGTATGATAAGCCCCAAACCCAACGCACCGGTATAAACTCTTCCACGTACATTTTTTAATACCCATCGATCCGAGATGTATCCACCTGCCAATACTCCGAAGAGTGAAGATAAGGCTATAGAAATGGTAGACATAGGACCTGCTACTGAAATATCAATAGACAAGCTATCAGAAAAAAGAGTTGGTAACCAATTCTTTGCCGCCCATCCCGGAGTACCCGGCACACAGAAATAAAATAAGATAACCCAGAAGAAGACATTAGAGAATAACATTCCCAAGCTCTTCAATACCGGAATCTTTTTCATCTTCTGATTCTCCGAGACATTTCCTCTCTCTTTATCACGTAGGAAAAATGCCAGAATAATACCATAACCTACACCTATAATGCCAAACCAATGAAACGTGGTATGCCAGGAATAGATTGCTGCAAAAGTAGCTCCGAACCCACCGATAGCCTGTCCTACATATAATCCCGTCATATGTATTCCCACAGCCAGCGAACGAGTTTTATCTTTGTGAAAATCGGCAATCAGAGACAAAGCAGCAGGTAAATACAGTGCTTCACTAACTCCCATAATCCCACGCAACCAATAGAGTTGATTGAAAGTGGTGGCATAGCCCATCAGATAAGTAACTCCCGACCATACACACAGACTACCTACAATCAACCATTTACGGTTCACACGGTCACCGATGATACCCGACAAAGGACTCATCAGTCCGTATACCCACAGGAAGACAGCCATCAAACGACCAAAATTGGCAGCCGATTCCAATTCCCGGACATCCTCCATCATCGGAATTCGCATAGTGGAAAGCATTTGCCTGTCCATATAATTCAGCAAAGCAACACCCCACAATAGTCCGACTACTACCCAGGGATATATATTTGAAGTTTTATTATTCATGCCTGTTTACTTTAAAATCTCCGTTAAATCGATTTTTATAAAAGCTAAATCCGACTGACTGCTCTCATATAATATGCCTATTGAATTTTCATCTATGGACGTAATGCAGGAATATCCGGCACTGCGATATTGGTCGAAAAGAATCCAATGTTCCTTCGGCCAGGTCATTCCATCATCAAAACTCACTTTCAAAGTCAGTTTATCCCTTTTCCCATAATCATTCGGATTTACAAAGAGAAGCATGCTTTTCTTTTTTCCTTCTTCTATATATTCATGTCGGTGCAGGCTTGCCATACAGGTAGGTTCCACCAGTGCCTTTCTTGAAGTAGGATGTTCCTTCCAACTCGCTCCCAAATCGGTAGTCGTACAAATTCTCCGACCGTTCACCTCTTTATGTCCTCTGTTCCGGTTGTCGCGCATGTTCAACATCAGGGCACCATCATTCAATTGTACGACACTACATTCCGTTACATCCTGATATGCAGAGTTGCTGGTCACCCACGTCTTTCCGTGATCTTTACTATACGTAATATTTGAGAAAGGAAGTCCCTTTTCATCACGTCCTTGTGTGGGAAATACCAACGTACCATCCTTCAACGTAATCCCTTGTCCCGGTGCCGGTGCAAACAGCCACCATTCAGGATGCTTCGTCTTTGCGGTTATATTATCCGGAAAACTCCAGCTAAGACCGTCATCCGTACTTTTCGCTATCATAAACTGGCAGGTTTCTTTTAGTCCTGTTCCGGGTTGGGAGCCTTTTCCTTTCCATTGGTGTGTCCAGACCGTGCTACTTTCATTCAATCCTTCTATCCACTTGCCATCTTTATCCAGCAGGCCATGCATCCACAATCCGGCTACATAAATGTCACCTGTATTTTTATCGACTAGAATACAAGCATCGCTCACTCCATTGTATTTCTGCGGCAAGCCGCCCCATTCTCCCATATCTAATACAGTCTGAACAGGTTGCCAGGTCAATCCCTGATCCGTACTCCGATGAAGAGCAATGTCTATATTTCCTTGCAAATCACGAGAGTAGTCATAACGGGCATCAAAAATGGCTAACAAAGTTCCTTGATTGCTGGTAGCCAATCCCGGAATACGTGACGAAACACACCCATCCTGTCCTTTCTGCCGTACCGCTACTCCTACCCGCAAAGGTTTACTTCCTTTTTCCGAGATTTTCAGATTGCCTTTAGTCGTTTTAATCCGGTTACAGTTAAGCTGAATACGATGATCCAATGAAACCGTATCTTTCAACGTCACGGCTACCCAAAAAGACAAAGAATCCTGATTTACCTGTACTTTATCAGTAAATGATATTTTACGTGTAGCGGGAAGCGCTTTATATAGCAAACGGGATGTATCTATCAGTCCATTTTCTTGTGTACCATATATAGCAACAGAAACAACATCTGCCACATCTGTACTCCCTAATAAATCTAAATCTATTTGCTGAATGGTGTAAGGTTGATTGTCTGCCCTGATTAGAGTAACCTTTAATACAGGACTTGCCGGTTTCTTCACCAACACAGGAATTACCGGTCGTTCCAGCACCCATTTTATTTCTTTACCCAAAGACGTGGCTGGCAATACCAATAATAAAATCATTGAAAATATGATTAATATTTCCCTTCTTACTTTCATAGTATTTTTATTTTAGGTAATTTTGAACGCATTTAACTAGATTTGAGGGGAATGACAGAAAGTAAAATAGCTAAACCCCAGCAATATACTTTTACTGTCATCTCCTCTTTTTATATCTAAAAATCGAAGAAATTTATTGCATCCAAATCACCTTTTAATTTGTCATACTCCTCAACTGAAAAAGGTTTAATCGGTAAACGACAACTGCCGCAATCAATACCTATTAATTTCATGATAGCTTTACCTCCACGTACGCCTCCACCATATTTAATGATAACTTCCACTGTACGTATAGATTTCATTTGCCAGGCACGTGCTGTTTCCACATCATTTTGCTTCATTGATTCAAAAATGGTATGGTAAACATTGGGGATATAATTATATGTACTTCCTACGCCTGCCACAGCTCCCATTGATAAACCTGCAATCAGAATCTCGTCAAAGCCATGCAGAACTTCAAACTTATGCTGCTCCAAATCGATGCAAGCCCCCATCTCCATCAGGTTATTATGAGTAAATTTAGTACCTACCAAGTTTGGTATTTTCTTCTTACCCTCTACCAAAAATCTATCTACCGGCAAATTAACCCCTGTGATCGACGGCATATTATAGTAATAGAAAGGCAGTCCACTGGCAGACCTACAAACCGGAGCAAAAAAATCGATCAACTCATCTACCGTTCCCGGCTTGAAAAAAGACGGAGCTATTGAAGCAATGGCATCGGCTCCTGCTTTTTCCGCATGACATGCCAGTTCCATAGCACTCCGCTGACAGTTTGAACCTACATGGGCAATCACTTTGAACCGCTTACCAGCCGAAGCAACCCATTTTTCAAGAATTAATTTACGTTCATCAATCGTCAGCGAAGAGAATTCACCAGTCGTACCGCACACAAACACCCCTTTAATAGGAGTTGATGCGATCCAATCAGCATATTTTTCAATAACAGATAAATTTACATCCCCATTTTCATCCATTGGGGTGAAGGTGGCCGCAACCATCCCTTCCAGTCTTTCATAATTGTTCATAATGCATTTAATTAGATTTGATATTTCATTTTATTTCTAGAAACTTCCTTTTAGAATAAATGGCGTCCGTATTCCCGGCTGTACCTCACCACTTACGATAAATACCTGATTCCCGGCAGAAACAACATTCGTAGTAACCGGAATGCGATAAGGACATTCGAGCGAATCTACCAGAGAATTCGTACTTGTACTGACTACTCGTAACTTGCGGCTGAATCCCGGATGCTCGGAAGATGTAGGAAGAATCTCTTCCACTCCCCCAAATAGCAGAATCTTATCCTCCCCGTATGGTATACCAGTCCCCGCCATTACAGGAAAAGAACCGATCATTTTACTCCATTTTCCAATGCCTGGCTCAAATACGTACCCCTCCGTATGTTCTACCATCGCCTCATCCGGAGCATAACTTCTTCCGCTGAAAAGATAAAATAGTTCCCCTTGAGCCACGCCTACTGCATAGGAAAGAGAAGGACCATTCCAATCCGGCATTTCTTGCCATCCTCTTTCTTTATGCATCAAATCGAGCATGTAAAAATGATGAGTCGACTGTTCATTTACCATAGTCTCTTGCCCCCCAGCAATATAAATACAGTTATCACCCATTGCTCCCGTTGCATTCGCCAACGGAACTGGCAAAGATGGATAACTGACAGAGTCTATCACAAATGAATCTTCTTCTTTCTTTATCAAGAAAACGTTATCACTACACTGCGTACGATCACACCCTCCAATACACAACAATCCTTCCGGCAGACTTATTGAAACTCCATAAGCAAGCGGGCGATCGAGAAAATCATCATAAACAGTCCATTTTCCCGTTTGTAAATCATAGCTATATAAAGTAGACCACCAAGTTTTCGTACCTCCTTCCCAAGGATACTTATCCGGGAAATTAGCTCCGCCCAGCACAAGCAAATTTCCTTCCACTATCCCGGAATATGCACCTGCTAATCCGACGTTCTCCGGCATGCCGGCGCATCCTGGAAGCAGCAATGAGTTCTCCCATTGTACCTCTATCCTCTTTTCATTTTTTCTCAAACAAGATGTATTCATAAACAATATTATTAAGGATAAACATAAAATGATGAAATGTAGTCTTTTCATATCCCTTCTACCTTTTCACTACTTTCTTTTTCTGCCATCAACTCCTGACTCCGATTGACCTTGAAAATCTTATAAACCTCAAAATGTCTTTCGATGGCATCCCGGTATCCTTTTTCATCCCCTTTTTTTATAAAATCCAGTAAATCAGCATGAGTAGCTATTTTACCACTTTTACTCATTTCTATATTTATAGGTTTCAAATAATCTTTGAATTTTTCTTTCACATAGACAAGTATAGGATGAATGATTTCCTGAAATTCGGATATTATTTTATTTCCAGTGATTTTATATAGTTTCGTATGAAAAGCCGATTCACTGATTAATGCGTATTCATTATTCTCAAAAACAATTCCCATTTTCACTATCTCGCTTAATTCTTCGATGTCTTTAGGAGTTATCTTACGGAAAATATCGCTTGATATTCCTATTTCAAGTGCAATTCTGAAATCCAACAGATCTAAAATAGTTTCTTCACTCAAAACACGAGGATCTATCACTCTTTTCATCCCTCCTAAAATAGAAGGTTCAGTCAGAACCATTCCTTTGCGAGGACGTGCATGAATCAGCCCCATCATTTTCAAACGACTCAATGCTTCTCTGACAACACTCCTTGCAACTCCTAATTCTGCAGCCAGATTATTCTCATTGGGAATTGAATCTCCACGCCTTAAGTCATTCTTTTTAAAGTAAGTAAGCAGACTGTCTTCCACCTGATCGATTAATGTTGTTTGATTAATTTCTATCTTCATATTATTAGAATTTTATGATTTGTATTATTTGTCTGACAAATAATACAAATGCAATATTAAGGGATTTTTTTTAGAATACAATAATATTAGTATAGAAAAACACTCACTTATGCTGAAAAACATAATTTTCGGCACAGGACAAGAAACGTTTACTTGTTCAACACATTAGAAGATTATTCCCAAACATTGCATCAATTACTTGTCCGCCTCACATAAAACAAATACCTTTACTGCATAATTTTCATTATCCCTTTACAACAAAACAATTATTTTCTTATAGGAAAACAAATAGTTTTTTATAACAGGACAATAGACACCCTATAACAGGACGAGCAAAATTATACTAAGCAGTTTCATAAAAGCTACAGTAAAAAACAATAAAGAATACAGAGAATATATTTAATTATCAGAATAATGGCATATTACGACTTTAAGAAGAAACCGGCTCTCACTACAAAAGAGGGAGAAAAGGATGTGTTGTACCCCAGCATTGTATTTAACGGCACTATCAACACCAAACAACTATTGAAACAACTCGTTGCCCGCACCGGATACAAGCCGGGAGTGGTAGAAGGTACACTGATGGAACTTGTAGACCTCGTGGGAGAATACATAGGACAAGGCTACCGGGTAGAAGTAGGTGAGTTCGGTTATTTTTCCGGAAAGATAAAATCCCGACTGGTGAAAGATAAAAAAGACCTGCGTTCACCTTCCATTCAATTCAACGGAGTGAATTTCCTTGCTTCCAAAACATTCAAGAAGAAAGCAACGGGTAAACTGGAACGGGCTCAAAAACTATTTTTCCAAGCTTCAAGCCAACTGGATGACGAAGAACTGAAAAGAAGACTACTTGAACACGTCAACCGATATGGATTCATCACACGCACCACATATACCGAACTGACCGGACGACTGAAAAATAAAGCATTAGAGGATTTAAAGCGGTTTGCCAAAGAAGGCATAATCTGTAAAGTGGGACGTGGGAATCAAATGCTTTTTGTGAAAAACCAAGAGGATAGTCAAACAGAGCAGAATATATAACATAAAAAAAGGCTATCTATCCCAGACAGCCAATCTTTGTTAACCTTAAATCTAATACTATGAAAAACACACTACAAAGATACGAGCTTTTCGGTTATCTCCAAATTTTCAGGTCAAAGCAGTGTATCTTATAACATGGTTTAATAGAAACAACCAATCCGTTAACATTTAACATAAATCAATTGGATATTAACGAATATCCGCTCAATGAAACCAAACTGTTTTCATTTCGTTATCTCACCATAAAACAAACCTTTCCTATACCTTAATTGTTCATTATATAAACGAATTTCACATGATATGAGCACCAAAGAACAATACTGGAAATATTCCCTCATCGTCATCATCCTATTTATGGGGATCATCATCTTCCGACAAATCACTCCATTCCTGGGAGGATTATTGGGAGCACTCACTATTTATATTCTTGTACGCGGACAGATGAGATATCTGGTAGAAAAACGAAAGCTAAAACGTAGCCTAAGTGCTTTACTGATTACCGCAGAAACTATTTTTGTCTTCCTTATTCCTTTGGGACTGACCGTCTGGATGGTAGTAAATAAACTACAAGATATCAATCTGGACCCACAAACGTATATCGCACCGATCCAACAAGTAGCCGAATTTATCAAAGAGAAAACAGGATATGATGTATTAGGAAAAGATACATTGACATTCATTGTCTCCATACTTCCCCGTATCGGACAAATCATAATGGAGAGTATCAGCAGTCTCGCCATCAACCTGTTCGTCATGATCTTTGTACTTTATTTCATGTTGATTGGAGGAAAAAAAATGGAAGCATACGTCAACGATATTCTGCCATTTAACGAGACCAATACTCAAGAAGTAATCCACGAAATCAATATGATTGTTCGTTCCAATGCCATCGGTATTCCCTTGCTGGCTATCATTCAGGGAGGAGTAGCCATGATCGGTTATCTCCTTTTCGGAGCACCCAACATATTGATGCTGGGATTTCTGACCTGCTTTGCAACCATTATTCCGATGGTAGGCACCGCACTGGTATGGTTTCCCGTAGCCGCTTATCTGGCTATAAGCGGAGACTGGTTCAACGCCATCGGGATTGCCGCATACGGAGCCATCGTCGTATCACAGTCAGATAACCTGATTCGGTTTATTCTTCAAAAGAAAATGGCAGATACTCATCCACTTATCACTATTTTCGGGGTAGTCATCGGTCTGCCGTTATTTGGGTTTATGGGAGTGATCTTCGGTCCGTTGTTGCTTGCGTTATTCTTCCTTTTTGTAGATATGTTTAAAAAAGAATATCTGGACTTACGAAATAACCTCCCGTCGAGATGACGGAACTACCGAAAAATTGTGTACTTTTGCCGTTGTAAAAACGACACTAAAATTTGATGGAAACATTTACATTCAATACTGTCGAACTGATTCTTTTATCAGCGGCAGGCATTCTTTTTATCATTCAGCTCATCTATTATTTTGGTCTGTACAATCGGATACATGCCCATAATAAGGCTGTACGCAAAGAAGAGGTACATTTTTCACGAGAACTGCCTCCACTTTCCGTAATTCTCTGCGCACGCAATGAGGCTGAAAACCTGCGTAAAATCCTGCCAGCCATTCTGGAACAGGATTATCCGCAATTCGAGGTGATTGTCATCAACGATGCTTCCACAGATGAAACCGAGGATATACTGGGAATGATGGAAGAAAAATATCCTCATCTTTACCATAGTTTTACCCCTGAAAGCGCACGTTATATCAGTCATAAAAAACTGGCCCTGACATTAGGCATCAAAGCCAGTAAACATGATTGGCTGGTATTTACAGAAACAAACTGTATGCCGGCAAGTAACCAGTGGTTAAAGTTAATGGCACGCAACTTTACTCCGCAGACTCAAATCGTATTGGGATATAGCGGCTATGACCGTACAAAAGGATGGTTGCACAAACGTACCGCATTTGATACCCTCTTCCAATCCTTGCGTTATCTGGGATTCGCTTTAGCCGGAAAACCATATATGGGTATCGGACGTAACTTAGCTTACCGGAAAGAGTTGTTTTTCCAACAGAAAGGATTCTCCAAATACCTGAACCTGCAACGTGGAGAGGATGACCTATTCATCAACCAGTTGGCAACTCCTTCAAATACCCGCGTCGAAACAGACATCAACGCCACCACACGGATAAATCCTGTGTACCGATACAAAGAATGGAAAGAGGAAAAAATAAGCTATATGGCGACCGCAAGATATTATCAGGGAATACAACGATACCTTTTGGGATTTGAGACTTTCTCCCGTCTGTTATTCTATGTTTCCTGTATAGCAGGCATCGCATCCGGCGTCCTCAATTCTCATTGGTTAGTCGCAGGCATCGCACTGTTAATCTGGTTACTACGCTTCATCATGCAAATTGTCGTTATTAACCAAACAGCCAAAGAAATGGGAGGAAACCGGAAATACTATTTCTCATTACCGCTATTCGACCTTCTCCAACCTATACAGTCGCTGAATTTCAAGATTTGCCGATTCTTTCGAGGAAAAGGAGATTTCATGAGAAGATGAATTCATGGAATCAACCGTTGCATATAAATAGCATTCGAACCATCATGATAATAGCATGGCTTTATTCCTGCCGGAATAAAGCCATTTTTCATATATAGCGCAATAGCGGCAGCGTTCGTCACCTTCACTTCCAAAGTAATTTTAGCAGCCTTACATTCGTTAGCTGTCCGAATCGTTTGGTCCATCAATGCCTGTCCCAATCCTTTCCCTCTGAAATCCGGATGGACAGCTATCGAATAGATCCTTAGATAACGAGTTCCACTATGGAATAATAAGGAGACATAAGCGATTACCCTATCCCCTTCCATCATTACATAGAAAGTTCCTTTCGAGCGGCTTATCAGATAAGCAAACTGTTCTTTCGAAAAGCTATCTTCCCGAAAACATTCCCATTCTATTTCCAAAATAGCAGGAATATCACTTTGCTGTGCTTTACGAACAAATAAACCCGTCTCCATCATCAATAATGTTTCGCCTCCAAGGCCTGCTCAAAATGATTCAGTAACCGGTAATACATTTCATCACCGATGATAGCATCCTCCAGCCCGTGATCGATACTCGGATTATCATTGATTTCAATAACATAGGCTTTATCATCTACCATTTTCAGGTCGACTCCATACAATCCCTTTCCGATCAGATTCGCAGCTTTAACGGCTGTATCCAACACTACCCGAGGCACCTGATAAATAGGAATCGTATCTACCAGTCCGCAACGACTTCTGCCCGAATCATAGTGGCAGTAAATTTGCCAATGTCCTTTTGCCATATAATATTTGCAGGCATACAGCGGTACCCCATTCAACAGGCCGACACGCCAGTCAAACTCCGTAGGAGTAAATGCCTGCGCCAGTAAGATAGCCGACTTCTCAAACAGCATCTTCAGACTTGCTTGCAGTTCTTCCTCATTCGAAACCTTTTTCATGCCAATAGAATAAGACCCATCCGGTATCTTCAGAATAAAAGGAGCCCCCACCTGTTCGCTGATTTGCTCAAACGAATGATCGTTTGACTGAAAAATCAGCGTTGACTTAGGAGCAGAAATTTTTTCCTTTTCAAAAAGTTCTTTCAGGTATACTTTGTTCGTACAACGGGTGATGGAAAGCGGATCGTCAATAACGGCCATTCCGTTTTGTGCAGCCAATTGCGACAAATGGAATGTATAATGATTCAATGATGTTGTAGTACGAATGAACAAGGCATCAAATTCGAGCAAACGGATGGCGTCATCTTCCGTAATCATTTCCACATGAATATTCATCTTCTTGGCAACTTCTGCCAATTTATGCAAGGCACCTTTGTTGCTGGGCGGAAATTTTTCCTGTGGATCAACCAATACAGCTAAACTATAACGGGAAGCTTTCGCCGACTTAGGCGCACGCCATATTTTCTTATTAAAGTTATCCAATGTGTTGGCAAAGAAATCCTGCTCTTCATCATTGAGCCGATTCAGAGGAAGAAATTGAATACTTTCGATCTGATTTCTGGGATGAGTATTCAAAGCCACCCTCAATAATGGGCAAGGGTAATTCTCAAAAATAAATCGTGCAATCCGCTCCAGACCTTTCTCTCTACATTTGCCAAAGTAAATGTTCAGATACCAAATGTCGTCTTTGACATTGTTCTTCTGTATCCACTGGTAACAGAGGGCTTGCAGACTACGATCCATCCGAACACCCGTCCCGGTCTCCAACTTGTTGATTATATCAACATCCGGAATGACTTTCTGTCCTCTCGTTTGGGCTAACAATGAACAGTAATACCCTTCAGAGTTATAACTGTAATCATCGCTAAGATTAATAACTAACTTCCGGTCTTTTTCTACCGGTTTGTTTTTCAGATAGTCGGAAACAGTCAGGACACTACTTGTCTCGTAATACGGCTTCCAGTCATCCAGATTATCCAACAGGATTAACACATTATTCATAATGGTTAAAAATTAAACCTACAAGAGGATATTAAGTAAATTGGGCGCAAATATAGACATATTATTCACTCCACATCACGCAACAGACTAAATTATTTATGCAGTAGAAAACGGGTAGATAAAAAGAGGATTATTCGTATCTCATGGAGCTTGCCGGATTGATCTTGGTAATCAAAAATGAAGGACCAATCAACATCAATACAGAAGCAAACAAAGTACCCAAATTAATCAAGATAAAAAGTAAAACATTAAAAGATACCGGGACAGTATCTACATAATAAGTCTCCGGATCAAGTTTGAAAAGTCCGAATTGAGATTGAAGAATACAGAATGCCAAACCAATGGCATTGCCCCAAAGCATGCCTTTGCCAATCAGAAAGACTGCAAACCAAAGAAAGGTTCTGCGAATCGTGAAATTATTGGCTCCTAATGCTTTTAAAATCCCAATCATATTGGTGCGTTCGATGATAATAATCAGTAAACCGGAAATCATGGTGAAGCCGGCAACTCCTATCATCAAAATCAGAATCACCCATACGTTCAAATCCAATAAATCAAGCCAGGCAAAGATTTGAGGATTCAGTTGTTCGATGTTACGCACATAATACACACCTCCCAGATCATCTTGCCTGTTGTCAATATCAGTTGCGATCTCATAGGTTATATCTTCCAGTTTATCATAATCTTTCACCTGTAATTCCACACCGGTCACCTGTTCCGGTTGCCAACCGTTCAAGCGATTCACCAGATTAAGATCCGTCAGTAAAAAGAGGTTGTCGTATTCGGAGAAGTTCGTCTGATAAATTCCGGCAATCGTCAGGCGACGAGCGCGAATATCATCCTGTATATAATAGGTATATATCTTATCTCCCAGTTTCAACTTCATTTTAGTTGCCAACGCTTTCGAGATAAGCACTTGATTGGTAGATACTGAATCACTGAAAACAGGAATCTCCCCTTCTACCAAATACTCTTTTATAAAATGGGGGTCGAACTCCGGACCTACCCCTTTTAACACCATTCCTTGAAAAGCGTCATCGGTCTTAATCATACCCGGTTTGGTAGAGAAACGCTGCACATGGCTTATCTCCGGATAATCAGCAAGAGCAGTCATCATACTGTCTCCTACCGCAATCGGATGAGTTTCGTAAGAACTGACGGCATCCAGATTAGTTATCTGAATATGTGACCCGAATCCTATGACTTTATTTCTCACCTCACTTTTAAACCCGATAACTACCGCTACCGCAATAATCATCACAGCCAAACCAATAGCAATACCCGCCATGGCAATGAGGACCGCAGGACGTGACACCTGCTTTCCGCCATCGCTTTCACGATAGATACGCCGAGCTATGAAAAGTGATAGAGACATTGGATTAAGTATTAAGTATAAAGTATTAAGTATTAGACATAAAGTATTAGACAATTATAAACACGAGCAAACACACAAGAAGCTACGGTTAATACTTAATACCTAATACTTAATACTTAAATTTCATTCTGTTCTTCCCGGATATGCTTCCAAGGCCTTCTGCAAGACAAAAAGCGCACGGGTTAAATCTTCTTTCTTCAATACGTAAGCAATACGAACTTCATTAATGCCGGAACCCGGAGTGGTATAGAAACCGGAAGCCGGAGCCATGAATACCGTCTGACCTTCATATTCAAAATCAGAGAGGCACCATGCACAGAACTTGTCGGAATCATCTACCGGAAGTTTCGCTACTGTATAGAAAGCGCCCATCGGGATGGGTGAATAAACACCGGGAATACGGTTCAAACCGTCAATCAAGCATTTACGACGTTCTACATATTCATCATACGTTTCACGAGAATACTCTTCCGGAGCATCCAAAGAGGCCTCTGCAGCAATCTGTCCGATCAATGGAGGACTCAAACGAGCCTGGCAGAACTTCATGACAGCATCGCGTATCTCCTTGTTTTTGGTTATCAACGCACCAATACGAATACCACATTCTGAATAACGTTTGGATACGGAGTCAATTAATACCACATTATTCTCAATACCTTCCAAATGGCAGGCAGAGATATAAGGAGAACCGGTATATATAAATTCACGATATACTTCATCGGAGAAAAGGAACAAATCGTACTTCTTTACAAGGTCACGAATCTGATTCATTTCACGACGGGTATACAAATAACCGGTAGGATTGTTGGGATTACAAATAAGAATCGCTTTGGTACGCTCATTAATCAGTTCTTCAAACTTCTCTACTTTCGGAAGGGAAAAGCCCTCTTCAATGGTCGTAGCAATGGTGCGAATCTTTGCTCCGGCAGAGATTGCAAATGCCATATAGTTAGCATAAGCCGGTTCCGGAACGATTATTTCATCTCCCGGATTCAGGCAGGAAAGGAAAGAAAAAAGTACGGCTTCCGAGCCTCCTGATGTAATGATTATATCGTCTGCTGTAAGGTTGATATTGAATTTCGCATAATATCCTACTAGTTTCTCGCGGTAGCTACGATAACCGGCACTTGGACTATACTCCAATACCTTCCGGTCAATATTGCGTATCGCGTCAATCGCGGCCTGAGGAGTGGGCAGATCAGGCTGTCCGATGTTCAGGTGAAACACATGGACTCCACGTTGCTTGGCAGCGTCTGCCAAAGGAGCCAGCTTTCTGATAGGAGATGCAGGCATCTCGTTTCCGCGAATGGATATGGTTGGCATAATTTTAACTACAAATTACTTAATTACTATTTACTTTTTCTACTTGGAGCTGCAAATGTACGCAATAATTTGAATACAGAGACATAAAAACTTTAAAAACCTTAGCAAGGTTAAAATCGTTATGGTAATTTGAAAAGAAAGCTATACATTTGTCATACGGAAAACTTAAAACAATATCATAATGACCATACACCTTATCTCATTTGCTTCAATCCTTCACAAACAAGTCTCGCTACGTAGCTCACACGAAGCTATTTTAAGCGAAATTGAAAAATATTATACCGTAAAGCTCGTCGATTATCAAGATATGGACAAGCTTAGTAGTGATGATTTCAAAATCATTTTTATCGCTACCGGTGGGGTGGAAAGACTGGTCATACAGCAATTCGAAAACCTCCCCCGCCCTGCCATTTTACTGGCAGACGGCATGCAGAACTCTCTTGCTGCCGCATTGGAAATCTCCACATGGCTACGGGGACGTGGAATGAAGAGCGAAATACTACATGGCGAATTACCTGCTATCATCCTGCGTATTCATACACTTTATAATAATTTCCGTGCACAACGTTCCTTATTCGGCAAACGTATCGGAGTCATCGGAACTCCTTCTTCCTGGTTAGTTGCCAGTAACGTAGACTACCTGTTGGCAAAACGTCGTTGGGGAATTGAATATGTAGATATTCCATTGGAACGGATTTATGAACAATTTCAACAAATAACGGATGATCAAGTCGGAGCGTCATGTGCGGCTGTAGCATCGCAAGCTCTTGCCTGTCGCGAAGGAACTCCCGAAGATTTAATCAAATCCATGCGGCTGTACCGGGCGATAAAAAAGGTGTGTCAGGAAGAAAATCTGGAAGCACTGACATTGAGCTGCTTTAAATTGATTGAACAAATCGACACTACCGGATGCGTGGCATTATCTTTATTGAATGATGACGGGATAATAGCAGGTTGCGAAGGCGATCTTCAATCTGTATTTACGCTATTAGCAGTGAAAGCGCTTACGGGCAAGGACGGATTTATGGCAAATCCTTCCATGATTAATTCCCGTACGAACGAGCTGATATTAGCACACTGCACCATAGGACTCAAACAAACGGAGAGATACATTATCCGCAATCATTTTGAAACAGAAAAAGGAATTGCCATACAAGGGTTACTTCCAACAGGAGACGTAACGATTATAAAATGCGGCGGTGAATGTCTGGACGAATATTACTTATCTACTGGAACATTGACTGAAAATACCAATTATATTAATATGTGCCGCACGCAAGTACGCATCCGCATGAATACTCCAGCCGAGTATTTTCTGAAGAATCCATTGGGAAATCATCATATTATGCTTCATGGTAACTATGAAGATACATTGAACGAGTTTTTCCAGGCAAATGCTTGCAAAAGAACTGAATAACATCTCAAAACATCCTTAAAGAAAGCACCTCCTTAATAAACAAAATAAATTATCAGTTTATTAAGGAGGCACTTTGGAGATTGACTAAATTCTATTTCTTTATTCTATTTCTCTTTCTTCCCATTTTCCATTATGCCACTCTGCAACTGAAGTAAAACCTGCCTTCTTCAAAGCAGCCAATGCCTCGGCACGTCCATTATTAATCCGTTCCGGATAATGCGCATCACTGTTCACCTGTACTCTGATACCTAGTTCTTTCAGGAATGAAAAATATCGTTTATTGGGATAGAACGTTCCTAAATCGTGATAAGATTTAGTGTTTATTTCAACGATATAGCCATATTCGGCAATGGCGGTGAAATATTTGCGAACCAACGCATCATACCACGGTTCATCCAATAATCCCGGACGATAACAGGAAGCATTATAATGCATCTTGTCAGCATGACCGACAATATCAAATCCTCCCAATTCTACCATACGAAGCAGGTTCTTATAGTAAAGGTGGACAACAGAATCCAAGTCACCATCGAAGTGCTTGTCTACCAATTGACGGAAAAGATCTGCCGGAGTATCAATATCTACGATTTTTCCTTCCGGAGAGTACAACATATGTACGGAACCTATCCGGTAGTCAAGTGGTAGTTTTTGAAAACAGGGTAAAGAAGGGTTGCTTTCTTCGTTCAGGTAATCTATTTCAAGACCAATGGCAAGCTCTATTTTATCTGCATATTTCTTCTTCAGACGGGAAAATTCGGAAAGGTAATCATCCATTCTATCCCACTCCATCGTCCATGCAGTAGAAAACGGCAGTGGAGCATGGGAAGAAATGCCATAGGAAGTAAATCCTTCGCTAATAGCAAAACGAATAAAATCTTCCATATTGGCGCGTCCGTCACAATACAGACAGTGGCTATGATAATTGGTTAGGTTTGTCATACAAGGTTATATGTTGTCTGGGATATATTATCAAAGTTATTATCATTATCAGGCTATTCTACAAATCAGCCTTCTATTTCACTAAGTTCCAGCCATCGCATTGTTTTCTCATCAATCAGGTCATTGACTTCAGGCAAACGTTTCGATTTCTCTGTCAATTCGTCAACAGAAAGGGTACCGCTACATAAGAGTTCTTCAATCTGTGCTTTTTCTGTTTCCAATTCTGCTATCTCCTTTTCCAATTGCTCGAACTCTCGCTTTTCCTTGAAACTCATCTTCCGTTTGTCATTCAGGCGGACACGGGCAGTCTTTTCTTCCTGCGGCTTTTCAGCTTCTTTCTCCTTTTGAGCTTTCGCGTCTTTCCAGTCACGATAGTCACTGTAGTTTCCGGGAAAGTCGCGAATATCTCCCTGTCCATTGAATACCATCAAATGGTCTACTACCTTATCCATAAAGTAGCGGTCGTGAGAAACAACAATCACACAACCTTTGAAATTTTGAAGATATTCTTCAAGCACGTTCAGAGTGATAATATCGAGGTCGTTGGTAGGTTCGTCAAGCACCAGGAAGTTAGGGTTACGCATCAGGATGGTACACAGATAAAGACGACGACGCTCGCCCCCGCTCAACTTATAGACATAGCTATGTTGCGTTTCGGGAGTAAACAGAAAATGCTGTAAGAATTGCGAAGCAGTCAGTTTCTTTCCATTACCCAGTTCAATCACTTCGGCAATATCCTGCACTACATCAATCACCTTCATTTGTTCATCGAACTGAAGGCCATCCTGCGAGTAATAGCCGAAACGAACAGTTTCACCAACATCCACCGTTCCACTGTCAGGCGCAACCTGCCCCATTAATATCTTGATGAAAGTAGATTTACCTGTTCCGTTATTTCCCACAATGCCCATCTTTTCATAGCGGGCAAAGATATAAGAAAAATCATCCAGTATCTTCAAGTCACCGAAGCTCTTAAACAAGTGATCGGCCTCGAATATCTTACTACCGATATAGGATGCTTTCACCTCCAGCTTCACATTATCATTGTTGAAACGTTGCTTTGCCACCTTTTCCAATTCATAAAAAGCATCTTCCCGGTAACGGGCTTTATGCCCGCGTGCCTGCGGCATCCGGCGCATCCAATCGAGTTCCGTACGGTAAAGGTTGTTGGCACGTTCTATTTCTACACTCTTAGCTTCGATACGTTCCTGACGTTTCTCGAGATAATAACTATAGTTACCTTTATATTGGTAGATTTGTTGATTGTCTATTTCGATAATCTCCGAACAAACACGATCAAGGAAATAACGGTCGTGCGTCACCATCAGCAAACTAAGATTGGTACGACGCAGGTAATCTTCCAGCCATTCGGTCATATCCAAGTCCAGGTGATTGGTTGGCTCATCAAGGATAAGCAGATCCGGCTCGGTAATCAACGCATTGGCTAAAGCAACGCGCTTCAACTGTCCACCGGACAGTTGCTTCACTTTTTGGTCGAAGTTGCGGATTTTGAGTTGCGAAAGAATTTGTTTGGCTTTCTGTTCATATTCCCAGGCTTTCTCCTGATCCATACGCGCCAGAAGATTTTCCAATCCCGGATGACCTTCAGTCTCCATGCAACGTTCATACTCTTTTATCAGTTCCACGGTACTGTTACCGTGATGGAAACAGGCTTCAAGCACGGTCAACTCTTCGGGATACTGTGGATCTTGTTCCAGATAATCCACCCGAAGGTCACGACGGAAAACAATGTTACCGCTATCATAACCTTCTTTTCCGGCGATTATATTCAATAAAGTAGTTTTTCCGCTGCCGTTCTTCGCTATCAATCCTACACGCTGGCCTTCAGCAATGCCAAAAGATATATTTTCAAAAAGAACCAAGTCACCGAAGGACTTGGTCAGGTTATCTATCTGTAAATAAGGTACAGCCACGTAATTTAGTAATTAGTTGGTTAGTGATTAGTGATTAATAATCACGGATTTATACTCTTCAATAATGTCGCAAGGTTCTCCAGCCTTTACTTTACTCCATGCCAGTTTCAACGGGTCGATGATACGGTCTTTATATTGTAATACAGGAGCTTCCCGGTTACCGTCAATCAACGTTTTCCATTCCATACCTTCCACTTCATTCGTCAGAATTATACAGACTGTGATGCCGATTGCCAACCATTCCTCTTTCTTTTTCGAGCCAATCTTACCGCTATTAATCACTTGCTGAAGTTTCTCCAGGTCTTCTTCTATTCCCTGAAAAATTTTTTTCAATTCCTGCTTCACGGTAGATACCACCCATTCGTACGCTTCATTAATCAAATAGATTTCAGAAAGACGGGCCGGGATCAGTTCAGCAGGATACTTCTGCCCTTCTTTGCGTACCTCCAAAGTAGCAATTACATCTTCCGCCTCCTTCACAACTCCGCCTTTAGGTACAGTAAAAGAACATTCGAAAGCAATATCGTCAACTCCTGTAATCCACAAATGGGAAGTATAATACGTCCCCTCTTCCTGAAACATTTCTTTGCTATACGCACATTCCCACGTTCCGACTTTCACCAACGAAGCCGAATCATTCTCTTTCAGTTCCTGCCGGATGACATCTTTACCATAACCGGCTTTTCCTTTAAATGCGGATATACGAAAATTTCCCGTCCATACATCGGGATTATAGAAAAGAAAAGAGCCTTCGCCATCTTCAAACTCATTCCAGTCTGATGGATAGTTCATAGAAAACCATGCTCCGGGAGAGATAAATTTCTTGCCTTGCATCCTTTTATATTAAAATGATTACTTGGGCAAAAATACGAATTAAAAACGAATATCATTTACCTATCGGCTGTATTTTCCTCCGCACTTCTTTAGAAATCTCCAAAAACATATAATTCAACTTTCCGGAATGGATTCCTTCTTCGTTTTCCTTATACTTCTTATTAGCATACTGCTTCGATTTCTCGAAAGTCAGTAACGACATCTCATTCTGCGATTTGCCTACCATTGTAGAATCCAGTTGTTCATCCGGGAAAAAATCATCCAGATCGACATCACCAATCATCGTTGTCTCCAGAAAGTTTTTATTCGTGTGTGAATTATCCGTATAATATCCTACAAACATGTGCCCCGGTGTACGTACCAAGATAGGATCAATATTAATGGCGCGAAGCAACGACGCAAACAACACACTCCCATCCACACAATTAATCTGTGAAGATTCCAGTGCATCATCAAACGTACGGACACGCTGCGAGAAAACAACATTGCTCGAAAGGCTGGTATTGGAAACAGAACTATAACGGAATTTACGTTTCTGCAATATATTCCAAAGGGCATATACCTGCTTGTCTACTGCCCCTTTAGCCTTACTTTGATAACCGAGAAAGCGATTAACAATCCGAGTATTCAATGCTTCACGAAGTAACTGATCGATCATCGGATTCTCTTCATTGACATAAGCCGCAAAGAAAATACTGGTATCATGGAATTTAGTTCCATTGGCCACATACCCCAACAGACACTCATTGATGCTACGCACTGAAAAAGTACGCACCCGTTGTCCCAAATCTTTTCCGTTCATCTCCACTGTGATAGCTACGCTTACCGGCTCTGCCTGCACCTCATTTTTCAGTGCCTCATAATTCCAGATGATATCAGGATAAATCGTATATTCCGTTCTGGGCTTGTTTAATACAAATTCCGACACCGAGCGGGAGAAAAAAGGCGTTTCGGCTACTTCAATCCGCACACGACTATAAGCTGTCTTCGATTTCAACCGAACGGCAATACACGACTTCGGATTTCCCAAAGACGTCGAATCCGACGGAACAATCACTTGTGCATCAGTGGTGGCAACAGACAGAATCGCCGAAGGAAATATATTTCCTCCCAGATCGTCTACAATCTCAAAACCGGAATTGAATGAAGTATATTTAAACACAGACATACCGCCAAGGAGAATTAACAGTACCACAACAGATCCTATTATTTCCTTCCGATGTCGTTTTAAGTCAATTTTTATCATTATTTGTAGTTTCTATAGTCAAACATTTCTATTGTATCTCGCTAACAAAGATAACAAATAGCGAGCGTTTTTTCCTCTTACAATCAACAAAAACTTCCATATTCCGTATCAATTCCCGGAATTCACAGAATGTAACACGATTGTAACGTCTGTTTCATCTGCCCGTAACAAAGTCTCCTCATCTTTGCAAAGGATAAAATAAAAACGTAACTTTGTCATATCACATTAATACATATATCTTATGAACGATTACCGTATTTTAGTTGTCGACGATGAAGAAGACCTCTGTGAGATTCTGAAATTCAATCTTGAAAACGAAGGTTATGAGGTTGATACAGCAAACTCTGCCGAAGAAGCAATGAAGATGGATATCAGCAGTTATCACTTAATTCTCCTCGATGTGATGATGGGAGAAATCTCCGGTTTCAAAATGGCCAACATCTTGAAGAAAGACAAAAAAACAGCAAAAGTGCCTATCATTTTTATCACGGCAAAAGATACTGAAAACGATACTGTGACCGGATTCAATCTAGGAGCAGACGATTATATTTCGAAACCTTTCTCCCTGCGTGAAGTCATTGCCCGTGTGAAAGCAGTATTAAGACGTACGGTAACAACGGAAACGGAAAGAGCACCCGAACGTCTTACTTATCAGTCGCTCGTTATTGACATCACGAAGAAAAAAGTAAGCATCGACGATGAAGAAGTGCCATTGACTAAAAAAGAATTTGAAATATTGCTTCTACTGGTACAGAATAAGGGACGCGTATTCTCACGCGAAGACATTCTAGCCCGTATCTGGAGTGACGAAGTGTATGTGCTCGACCGTACCATCGACGTAAACATCACCCGTTTACGTAAAAAGATAGGTATATACGGCAAACGTATTGTCACCCGTCTCGGATATGGATACTGTTTTGAAGCTGAATAAGTAATAATACCGAATTAAGTAATTATTATGAACCTGCCTGTAACTCAAAAACATTTTCTTTCTTTCAGCCGGAAGCTTTTCCTTTCGGTTATTTCACTATTTCTGGTATTTGCCATTTGTTTTATTGCGTACCAGTATCAACGTGAACGGGAATATAAAATAGAACTGCTGAATACAAAACTGCAAGATTACAACAGCAGACTCTACGAACAATTGGAAGAGCAACCCCTTGATAGCGAAATAATCAGCGGTTATATCAACAAACATATTCTGGAAGACTTGCGTGTGACCCTTATTGATGCAGAAGGAAATGTTGTTTACGACAGTTATCCAAATCATAATAACCAAATAGAAAACCATCTGAATCGTCCGGAAGTACAGAAAGCAATAAAGCATGGCAACGGATATGACGTACGCCGTACTTCGGAAACAACCGGAGTTCCCTATTTTTATTCGGCCACTCGTTATAAAGATTATATTGTCCGTTCGGCTTTGCCTTATAACGTCAGCCTCATCAACAACCTGCAAGCAGATCCACACTATCTATGGTTTACCATCATCGTGACCTTATTATTAATGATTATCTTCTATAAATTCACCAACAAACTGGGCACTTCCATCAGCCAGCTCCGTGAATTTGCCATGCGTGCCGACCGAAACGAGCCTATCGAAATGGCTATGCAATCCGCTTTTCCACATAATGAACTAGGAGAAATCTCACAACACATCATCCAAATCTACAAACGATTGCACGAAACCAAAGAAGCTCTCTACATCGAACGTGAAAAGCTAATCACTCATCTCCAAATCTCGCACGAAGGATTAGGAGTATTCACAAAAGACAAGAAAGAAATTCTAGTCAACAATCTTTTCACCCAATACAGTAACCTGATTTCGGATTCCAACCTGGAAACAACAGAAGAAGTCTTTGCCATCAACGAACTAAAAGAGATTATTCATTTTATCAATAAGAATCAGCAGGAACGCTCGAGAGGAAAAGGCGAAAAACGAATGTCAGTTACCATCAACAAGAACGGGCGGACATTTATCGTAGAATGTATCATCTTCCAGGATGCCAGCTTTGAGATTTCCATCAACGATGTCACCCAGGAAGAAGAACAAGTAAGACTCAAACGCCAACTGACTCAAAATATCGCCCATGAGTTGAAGACTCCTGTCAGCAGTATTCAAGGATATCTGGAAACCATTGTCAGCAACGAGAATATTCCACGTGAAAAGATAAACGTATTCCTCGAACGTTGTTATGCACAAAGCAATCGTTTGAGCCGGCTGCTACGCGACATCTCCGTACTCACCCGCATGGACGAAGCCGCCAGCATGATTGATATGGAACGAGTGGATATTAGTGTACTGGTCGGAAATATTATCAATGAAGTATCTCTGGAACTCGACGAAAAGCATATCACAGTAATCAACTCTCTGAAAAAGAGCATACAAGTCAAAGGTAATTATTCATTGTTATATTCCATCTTCCGCAACCTGATGGACAATGCCATCGCATACGCCGGAAGCAATATTCAGATAAATATCAACTGTTTCCGTGAAGATGAGAATTTCTACTATTTCAGCTTCGCCGATACTGGTATAGGTGTATCACCCGAACATCTGAACCGTCTCTTCGAACGCTTCTACCGGGTAGACAAAGGTCGCTCACGCAAACTAGGCGGAACAGGATTGGGACTGGCTATTGTGAAGAACGCCGTTATTATCCACGGCGGCAATATCTCCGCCAAGAACAATCAGGGAGGCGGACTGGAATTCGTATTTACACTGGCAAAGGAAAAATAACCGTCCGAGCCCATACAGACCATATTCTCCTTCATCGTTTTCATTTGCTTGCTGGAATATCCACATGCAATCAAACGATTACAGCAACGCATCATTCAGTTAAAAACATTCTTTCATCATACATATAATCGACCATCCTTAAAAAAGGAATATTTAAACAGAAGAGAGGAGGATAATCCCCCCCTCTCGACAAGAACATATACAATAAGCGCAGCATTTGCAAACAAGAAAATTCACCATTTTACACGAATTGTATATTTCCCATCAAAACAAAAGCAAATTCCACAACCAACCATCTTTTTACTACCAATCATCATCCAAACCCGCACTTTTTATCATCACCCAACCATCCATAAAGAAAAGCAAACCAGCCCTCCCAAAGAGCAAAATCAAGCCTTTGCAAGTTCCCCACCGGGAAATGAAGCCTCCCTCACCGAGAAACAGAGCCTTCCTCACCGATGAACAGAGCGTCTGTCACCGAGGAACGAAGCCTCTATTTAGAAAAAAAAGTGCATATTCCTATAAAATACATACAGAATAAACCGACATTCTGCATATTCTTACATTTATTTATACCATTTTCATTTTAACCAATCTCTTTTTCATCCTTCCTCATCCCCTTACTATCTTAAAAACAGCACATTTTATACTTCATTACCTCCCTCATAAAACAGCACCCCAAAACCAAAAGAAAGACAGAAAAAGAAAGGATTATTTTGTATAAAGGAAAAAGGAAATTACCTTTGCTCTCAAAGTAAAAAAACAAATTATGAAGATGAATATAAACATTATTCCGGTTTTATGCTTCCTCCTGTTGTGCTCATGCAAAAACGGGAACGCCTCCATCCAAAGTACAAACGAAACCGTACAAGACACTATTAAATCCATCACCCTACCTGCCATCCCCACAATGATGACAGCTCCCGAACAACGAGCAGATTTTCTAGTAAAACACTATTGGGATAATGTCAACTTCGCCGACACCAATTACATCCACCATCCCGAAGTGACCGAACAAGCCTGGGCGGACTATTGCGACATACTGAACCACGTCCCTTTGGAAACCGCACAAGAAGCCATGCGGAAAACAATCGAACGAACGAACGTAGACAAAAAAGTATTCACCTACATCACCGACTTGGCTGATAAATATCTATATGACCCCAACTCCCCTATGCGTAACGAAGAATTCTACATTCCCGTACTAGACGCCATGTTGGATTCCCCCCTGTTAGAGGAAATAGAGAAAGTACGTCCCAAAGCCCGCCGGGAATTAGCCCAGAAAAACCGTATCGGCACCAAAGCCCTGAACTTCAACTACACATTAGCCTCCGGCGCACAAGGTTCCCTCTACCAACAGCAAGCAGAGTACATCCTCCTATTCATTAACAACCCCGGCTGTCACGCCTGCACAGAAACGATAGACGCCCTGAAAAATGCCCCTATCATCAATCAACTTCTGGAACAAAAGAGACTTACAGTCCTCTCCATCTATCCCGACGAAGAACTGGACGAATGGAGAAAACACCTGAATGAATTCCCCAAAAAATGGATCAACGGATACGACAAGAAATTCGCCATCAAAGAACAACAACTATATGACTTGAAGGCAATCCCCACCCTCTACCTTCTCAACAAGGAAAAGACTGTACTCCTAAAAGACGCCACCGCACAAGCCGTTGAAGAATACCTGCTAATAAGAAGCAATAATTAACATACGCAAGAAAAGGCAAAACAAGAACCAACAAATTAAACAAGCCAATAAAAAATAAGCAAAAATCCCTATTAACATACACCATACGAACCAACATAAGGCACTTGATTAACATAAAAAAATAGTGACGGTATATGCTCAAGATACTAACGGTATCCTTGCCATATACCGTCACTATTTATATCGGATAGCGTCACCATTTCTCCAAAGCCCCACGAATACCTCACACCCACCCCACAAACACCCCGCATGGTCTCCCGGCCTCGTTTTTTCAGCGTCAAGCGCAGGTGTTTTCTTCGGCGTCAAAAAGGGCAGACTGTTTGAGCGTAGCGAGTTTCTGCCCTTTAGCCGAAGGAAGCACCGGAGTAGCTGAAAAAACGCAGCCTTGATCCTTTCTTTTTGGTTCTTTCTCTTTCGTATCAAGACGAAAGAAAAAGAACATCCCTTTGGAAAAAACAAATAAACTCCCTATCTTTGTCGCGCATTGGTTTGCGACTCCCATGCGGGGGAAGCAATTAAAAGGGAATCAGGTGCAAGTCCTGAACAGTCCCGCTGCTGTAAGTTCCATATAAGTTACAAGCAATTCACTCATTGCCACTGGAGACCAATCCGGGAAGGCGTTTGTAACAGGAATAAGTCAGAAGACCTACCATGCAAATAAGTTTCACTGCTTTCGAGGAAAAAGCGTTGAGTCTAATGAACCGGACAAGTCGTCTATCATTTCATTCATCACTCTGATTCAGAGAAAGTGTGTTAAAACGGATAAACTCTGCCAAGTTTATTTATGCGTGTCCGGTCGAAGGGATTTCGCCCGGACACTTTTAAACAGTAACAGACTGAAAAAGGAATAAATGAAGAAAAGAACATTTAATAAAGTGATCTTTGCAGCATTCAGCTGCCAATTCTTATCCATACCACTTTTTGCACAACAGCAAAAGGTAGATACGACACATACATATTCTATTCCCGAAATAACAGTATCAGATATCTATCAGACCCGCGAAGTACGCTCAACCGCTCCCCTGCAAGTCTTCTCCAAAGACGCCCTGAAAAACCTGCACGCCCTGCAAGTCTCCGACGCGGTGAAACACTTTGCCGGAGTGACCGTAAAAGATTACGGAGGTATCGGCGGACTGAAAACAGTATCCATACGAAGCCTGGGAGCCCAACATACTGCTGTCGGTTATGACGGAATCACCCTGACCGACTGCCAAACCGGACAAATAGATATCGGGCGTTTCTCGCTCGACAACGTAGACCGCCTTTCTCTAAACAACGGACAAAGCGATAACATCTTCCAACCTGCCCGCTTCTTCGCGTCAGCAGGCATATTGAATATACAGACACTCACGCCGCTATTCACAAAAGGCAAAAAGACCAATATAGCCGGAGCTTTCAAAACCGGCTCCTGGGGATTAATCAATCCCTCCCTGCTACTGGAACAACAATTCAATAAGACATGGAGCATGTCAGCCAATGGCGAATGGATGTCCTCCGACGGACATTATCCGTACACACTACATTATGGAAATGCGGCAGAAGACCTGTCCTCACGTGAAAAACGAAAGAATACAGACGTACAGACATTCCGTGCCGAAGCCGGACTTTACGGCAACTTCTCCGATAAAGAACAATGGCGGTTGAAAGCCTACTACTTTCAGTCCTCCCGGGGACTACCCAAAGCTACAACCTTCTATAACGACCATTCCACACAACACTTATGGGATAAAAACACATTCATACAAAGTCAATACAAGAAAGAATTCAGCCGGCAATGGGTGTTCCAAACCTCTGCCAAGTGGAATTGGAGCTATCAACGTTATCTGGACCCCGATACCAAGAACTCTTTAAAGAAAACAGAAAACAGCTATTATCAGCAGGAATATTACCTTTCCGCTTCTGTACTATACAGACTGTTGAGCAACCTCTCTTTCTCACTTTCCACAGACGGAAGCATCAACACCATGAACGCCGATCTAGCCAACTTTGTACACCCCACACGTTACTCATGGCTAACAGCATTCGCCGGAAAATACGTAAATGACTGGTTAACAATCTCCGCATCCGCATTGGCAACCGTTATCAATGAAGATGTGAAAAAAGGTGGTAGTGCCGGCAATCACCGTAAGCTAACCCCTTATGTAAGTGCCGCTTTCAAACCTTTCCAGCATGAAGAATTCCGCATCCGCTTCTTCTATAAAGACATTTTCCGTCTGGCAAGTTTCAACGACTTATATTACGAAGAAGTAGGCAACACCCAACTAAAGCCGGAAAAGGCAAAACAATACAACATCGGACTGACATACAATAAAAATGTATGCCCATTCCTACCCTATCTGTCAGTAACCGTTGACGCCTATTATAACAAGGTGACAGATAAAATCATCGCCTACCCTACCAAGAACCTTGCCGTATGGAGCATGAAGAACCTGGGTGAAGTTGACATCAAAGGCATTGATGCCACAGGAAGCCTGTCCCTCCAACCTTGGGATAAAATACGCATCAACCTCTCGGGCAACTACACATACCAACGAGCTTTAGATGTCACCCCTCCCGATCCGAACACGTATGAATCGACATACAAACATCAAATAGCCTACACTCCCCGCGTCTCCGCTTCGGGACAGGCAGGCGTCGAAACACCGTGGATCAATCTGTCTTATTCATTCCTTTTTTCCGGAAAACGCTATGTATTAGGACAAAACATTGCCGAAAACCGATTAGATAGTTATAGCGACCACAGCATTTCTGCAAACCGTGACTTTCAGATCAGAAAAATCACGACCTCTTTCAGCGTAGAAGTATTGAACCTGATGGATAAGAATTACGAGATTGTGAAATATTTCCCAATGCCCGGACGATCCGTAAGGGCGACAATAAGAATAAGATATTAACTATTATAAAGTAAGATATTGACGTGAAAAGGAAACTAATATATATATTCTCGTGCTGGCTGTCATTCCTAATCTTATTCGTGGCATGTGATGATATGGAGGACAAACCCTTCACATCAGGCATTATAGGCGATCCGACAGAAACGGGTACCGCCGAACTATATGTATTATGCGAAGGACTGTTCAATCAGAACAATAGCTCGCTGGCACGTTTTTCTTTCGGCAACCAGCAAATGGTTCGTGACTATTTCAAAGCAGTCAACCGCCGGGGATTAGGAGACACAGCCAATGACATGGCCATCTACGGAAGCAAGATATATGTGATAGTCAATATCTCCAGTACGGTAGAAGTGATAGACTTTCGTACGGGAAGCTCATTGAAACAGATTCAGATGTTGACAGAAAACGGAAGTTCCCGTCAACCACGCTACATCGCTTTTCACAAAGAAAAGGCATACGTATGTTCATACGATGGAACCGTTGCACGTATAGACACAACCTCCCTATCCATAGAAGCTATCACATCAGTGGGACGCAACCCCGACGGTATTTGTGTACAAAACGAAAAGTTGTATATTTCCAATTCCGGCGGGTTGGACTATTCATCAGGACTGGGGGTAGACAACACGGTATCTGTTGTCGATATTGCCACATTTAAAGAAAGTAACAAACTAACAGTAGGCCCGAATCCCGGTAAAATAGTAGCAGGGCCGGACGAAACCGTTTATGTAGCCACCCGTGGCGAAGATGTAGAAGCCGGCGATTATAACTTCGTCAAGATAGACTGCCGGACAAACAAAGTTACTCAATCTAACGAGAAAGTACAAAACTTTGCCATCGATGGAGAGATTGCTTATCTATACAATTACAATTATAACACACAGACCTCTTCTATCAAGATGTTCAATCTGAAAACAGAAGAGACAATCCGTGAGAATTTCATAACTGACGGAACAGTGATAAAGACACCATACGGCATCAACATCAATCCTTACAGCAACAATGTATATATCACCGAAGCCCGTGATTACACCACCTATGGAGACTTACTTTGTTTCAACCAACAAGGACAACTCATGTTCCGTTTGAACAACATCGGACTTAACCCGAATACAATTGCATTCAGTGACAAAGCCTCACAAAGCGATATTGATGACAACGATGATGATAAGGAAAATCCTCTGGCTTTCGCCAATAAAGTATGGGAATATCGCCCTGCTCCCGGACAGTTTATCAACACTACCACTTCAGCATATAAGGAGGGCTTTACTTATGATGATATACTAGAAGAAGCAACCCGCAGAATCCAGCAAAAATCACTCCTTACATTGGGAGGATTCGGCGGTTACATTGTTTTAGGATTCCCACAATCCATTCCGAATGTAACAGGAGAGTATGACTTCAAGATAAAAGGCAATGCTTACTATAACTCCAAAACCGGAACAGGAGCATTGGGCGGAAGTGCAGAACCGGGAATCGTATTTGTATCTAAAGATGTAAATGGCAATGGAAAGCCTGATGACGAGTGGTATGAATTGAAAGGAAGCGAATACAGGCAAGACACTGAAACACGCGGATACGAGATAACCTATCACCGTCCGAATCCAGCCAACCTAAAAGTTTTTTGGAAAGACAATCAAGGCAACGAAGGATATATCTTCCGCAACAGCTTCCATAACCAAGAATCATATTATCCACTTTGGATAGAAAGTGATGAAATCACATTCCAGGGAACACGTCTAAAAGATAATGCCGTTTTAGAGAACGGATTATGGGTAGGATATTGCTATCCGTGGGGATATGCAGACAACCATCCTAACAGCAAGGAAGGAAGTAATTTCAAGATAGATTGGGCTGTGGATAGTAATGGCAGTCCGGTAGACTTGGATCAAATCGACTTCGTGAAGATTATGACCGCAGTCAATCAGGATGCAGGACAAATGGGTGAAATATCAACCGAAGTTACCACCATTGAGAACTTACATTTCAAGAAATAATCAATAATTAATTAATAACTAAAATCAGAAAAGAACATGAAGAAATTATCTTTATTATTACTGTTATCAGTATTTGTATTTTGTGGCTGTAGCGATGATGACGATACAAAAACATACGTGCTTAGCCTGCCCAATTACGAAACTCATACACTTGATATGGGCGATCAAGAAAATCCGGATGATTCATGGTCTGTTAGTAGCGACTGGGGGACAACTAACTACAAATATAATCTATTAACTGACGCTAGTGGTATCTTTGAATTTGACTGTGTATCTTCAACATACGGTTTCTATTCAGATAGTTTTGCATTTACAAATTGTACAGAAAAAGATTGCCCAGACTTCGCAACTTATGATTATCGCGCTATCACTAAAAAAGGAGTAATCAATAATACATACGTTATCGTGGGAGCTGCCGGATATAAAATTGGAAAGAATTCTGATAAAGAAGCTGCAATCCGTTTCAGAGACCACGACAATTCAAACAAATTGGAATCCTATAGAGTAAAAGGACTATATTTAACAAACTGTGTCTATGCTTACAATAGTATGAAGGAAGGTAGTTCTATATTCGAAGGAAAAGATAAATTTGGAAATACAGATTCTTTCAAAATCATCATCTATAATATGGCTAAAACTCAAAGTGTAGAGTGCACTTTAGGTGAAGGAACCCAATTTGTAACTACATGGAAATGGGTAGACCTAACTTCATTAGGCGAAACAGAGGGATTGAAATTCAATATCAAGACTACCAAAGAAGACCAATGGGGTGCAATGACCCCAACCTATTTCTGTCTTGACGGTATCACTATTGAAGACTAAATAACCAACTTGTTTGATTGGTTGAGATTAAACATCAATTGACCGCATAATTTTAAAGAGCCGGATATTCTTTTGAGAAATCCGGCTCTCTTTCTATCTACTCACTACATCTTGATATATTACCAGCCCATAGAGAAGTAAATCCAATAGCTCTCACTAACAAAAAGACACTACATATTTGCTAATCACACAAATTTTATCTACATTCGTCGTTCAAAACTATTAAATCTACGACAATGGAATTACCTTTTGCTGAATCATGGAAAATAAAGATGGTAGAACCCATCCGGAAAAGCACACGTGAAGAACGCGAGCAATGGATTAAAGAAGCACATTATAATGTCTTTCAACTCAAATCAGAACAAGTTTATATCGATCTCATTACCGATTCCGGAACCGGAGCGATGAGCGACCGTCAATGGGCGGGAATGATGCTAGGCGATGAAAGTTACGCCGGAGCAACCTCTTTCTTTAAGTTGAAAGAGATGATTACGAAACTGACAGGATTTGAATATATCATACCTACCCATCAAGGACGTGCCGCAGAAAATGTGCTTTTCTCTTATCTCGTGCATGAAGGAGACATTGTACCCGGCAACTCACATTTTGACACCACCAAAGGACACATCGAAGGACGCCATGCCACCGCATTAGACTGCACTATCGATGCAGCAAAACATACCCAACTGGAAATCCCGTTCAAAGGAAATGTAGACCCTGATAAATTGCAGAAAGCCCTGACAGAATATGCAGAACGAATTCCTTTTATCATCGTAACCATCACCAACAATACAGCCGGAGGACAACCCGTATCCATGCAAAACCTGCATGAAGTACGTGCCATTGCTGACAAATACGGCAAACCCGTACTTTTCGACTCTGCACGCTTTGCCGAAAACGCCTATTTCATCAAGATGCGTGAAGAAGGTTATCAAGACAAAACCATCAAAGAAATCACACGGGAAATGTTCTCTCTAGCCGATGGCATGACAATGAGTGCCAAGAAAGACGGAATCGTCAATATGGGTGGATTTATCGCCACACGACGTTCAGACTGGTATGAAGGCGCAAAAGGTTTCTGCGTACAATACGAAGGCTATCTCACCTATGGAGGAATGAACGGACGGGACATGAACGCTCTTGCCATCGGCCTGGATGAAAACACCGAATTCGACAATCTCGAAACACGTATCAAGCAAGTAGAATACCTTGCAAAGAAACTGGATGAATACGGAATCCCTTACCAACGACCGGCCGGAGGCCACGCCATCTTCATTGATGCACCTAAAGTACTGACGCACGTTCCCAAAGAAGAATTCCCGGCACAGACGCTGACCATAGAACTTTATCTGGAAGCTGGTATTCGTGGATGCGAGATCGGTTATATCCTCGCCGACCGTGATCCGATAACTCATGAAAATCGTTTTAACGGTCTTGATTTACTCCGCCTCGCCATTCCCCGCAGAGTATATACAGACAATCATATGAATGTAATAGCCGCTGCTCTCAAAAATGTATATGAACGTAGAGAAAGCATCACTCACGGAGTGCGTATCGCCTGGGAAGCGCCTTTAATGAGACATTTCACAGTTCAATTGGAAAGATTATAAACTTAGAAAAAATAACAAATATCAGTTGAAGAAGTAATAGAAAGGGATTGAAAAGACCAGTGCCAGTATGAACGGGCAATACTTTCTCCATTAACAAGAATAATTGTTTGCATAAAACAAAAGTGTTTCCCAAGTGTTTATATTATAATCGAACTTAATACGTAAAATTATGGCAGAAGATTATAAATTAATAGACAACGAAGAAAAACATCGATATGAATTTCAGATCGATGGCAAAATAGCCGAAATAGACTATATCAAATCAAATAATGGAGAAATATACCTTGTACATACAGAAGTACCCGCCTCATTAGGCGGCAAGGGAGTAGGATCACAACTTGCAGAAAAAGCACTGACAGACATTGAACGACAAGGTTTACGCCTGGTACCGCTTTGCCCGTTTGTAGCCGGATATATTCACAAACATCCGGAATGGAAGCGCATTGTAATGCGTGGTATTCATATTAAATAAATACAGATATGGAAAAGAAAATAGAATACACCAATGGTGAACTGACCATTATATGGAAACCGGAATTATGCCAGCATGCCGGAATATGTGTAAAGATGCTACCCAATGTCTATCATCCTAAAGAAAGACCCTGGGTGCAAATAGAAAATGCGACAACGGAAGAATTAATTGCACAAATCAGTAAATGTCCGTCAGGAGCATTGAGCTACCGACTTAACAAAAAAGAGAAGTAAACCAACCATAAAAGAACCTGTCTGAAAAGCCGTGAGTTCATAAAATCATGAGGGCGTCCGAATATAAAGTGAACCCCGAAAGTCATACAAAAACTTTCGGGGTTTATTTATTATGTCAAGACATCACACATTACAAAGAAAAGAGAAACAGGTAGAGGCACTTCATTTCCTCCCCCATTCAACTCAATGTCCATGTCAGTACAAAGTCCGGGCAGATACGATAACCGACAGAGTAAAGTTCCTGCTGCTCCGTCGCCAACTCCTGAACCTGAAACGTTCCTTGCTCTTGAGGAATAAAATGCGTCAAACGGAGTTTACGAAGGTCAGCGTCAGCGTTTTCCATCCGCTTAAAAACAGCTTCTTTTGCCGACCAATGCAATAACAGTCCCCAAGTCATATCTCCCTGATAAGGTTCCGTTTGTTCGTCAGAACGGATATACCTATCGGATACCTTGTGAACGCGTTGAGCATATTGCTCAATATCAATGCCTGCCGGAGTGAAAGAAGCAAGCATCACAGCTACATAACCTTTCGTATGAGAAATACTGATGAAAAAAGAATGATCCGTCAGATACGGTTTTCCTTCGGGAGAATAACCGATTTCCTTATCCTCCTGCAACATGGCATACAACAAAACACGAACGGACAACCATTCCATCTTACGGCGTTCGGAGACAAAACGATTCAAATCCTGTTCACAGAAAACTCTGCGCGCATCCGGCAAAAGAGCCAACAGAACCTCCAAAGACTCTTCCATCTTCCAGACAGCCCACTGTATATCATCCGTCTTATGTTGCAGAAATAACGCCATCTTACGTTTGCTTGATTATGCTTTCAAAATTATGATTCCAAGATTATTCCTTCTCTTCCGAGCCTTCCATATCCTTCGGCAGAATTGTAAACTTCACTTTCAGGATACGACGACTATCCATTTCGAGCACTTCAAACTCATAATGGTGATAAGTCACTTTCTCATGCAATGCCGGGAATTCACCTTTAATTTCGAGCAGCATACCCGCCAATGTATCCGCATCTCCCACCACCTTTTCAAACTCGTCTTCGTCTACTTTCGCAATCTTATAGAAATCCGTCAACTGCGTCTTCGCTTCAAATATCCAGGTATGGTCATTCAAGACCACGTATGTACGTTCTTCATCATCATATTCATCATGAATCTCACCCACAATCTCTTCAATAATGTCTTCCATCGTCACCAGTCCGGAAGTTCCTCCAAACTCATCCACAACAATGGCAATATGAATCTTATTCGCCTGGAAGTCACGCAACAGATCATCAATCATCTTTGTTTCCGGCACAAAATAAGCCGGACGGATCAATGACTGCCAACGGAAATTATCCCCCTTGTTGACATGAGGCAGCAAGTCTTTAATATACAATACCCCCTTGATATTATCCCGCGAACCGGAATAGATAGGAATACGCGAATAAGCATTTTCAATGATACATTGCATCACCTCCTTGAAAGAGGTACGGATATCCAGATCGACCATATCCAGACGTGATGTCATCACCTCCTTCACAGTTTCACCGCCGAAACGGATAATACCCTCCAAGATATTATTCTCTTCAGAGAGTTCCGCTTTATCTGTCAGCTCCAATGCGTGCGACAGTTCGTCGACAGAAATATTATGGCTCTTCTTTACAAAATGTTTATTCAGAAAAGTAGTTGAACGTACAAGCACAGTAGCCACCGGACGGAACAGCTTTTCCAGAAAGTAAATCCCCGGTGCCGAAAAACGGCAAAAAGCCAAAGTCTTCTGTGCCGAATAGATTTTGGGCATGATTTCGCCGAACAACAACAATAGAAAAGTCAGGATGACGGTCAGTATCAAGAACTCTGCCAATGGAGAATGAAAAACAAATACATTCATAAAGAAGAAGTTGCAGAGCATGATAATGGTTACATTCACAAAGTTGTTCGTAATCAATATCGTTGCCAGGAGGCGTTCTGAATCCCCCAACAGGGCACTTATTTTTTCATCGGAAGGATGATTCTGTTCATCAATATCATTCCGATCGGAAGGAGTAAGTGAGAAAAAAGCTATTTCGGAAGCCGAAGCAAAGCCGGAAGCAAGCAGGAGTACACCTGCCAATACTATGGCAATAATAGCAGAGATAGAAGGAGTGTTTACGGTAATACCGTTGAAAATGTCAGCCAATTGGCTTAAATAACCATCTGAGTCCAAAGAGTCTATATTTTAATTAAACAAAAGATAATGTGCCAAGAAGCTCGCGAAAACCTATTGGCACACTATCACATTATCTAGAACGGCAAATCATCTGCCGGATTATCTTGTGCGGGTTGTGCCTGCGACTGCTGCGCTTGTTGCGGCTGGCCGGCAACCGATTGTTGCTGTTGCCCCGTAGTCGGTTGTCCGGAAGCAGAAGCTCCTGCACCCGGATTAGCTCCTTTCGGAGACAGCATTTCCATATTATCCACATAAATTTCGGTGATATAACGCATAGCACCCGACTGGTCGCTATAAGAACGTGTTCTTATCTTTCCTTCCAGATACAGTTTGTCACCTTTGTGCACATACTTATCCACAATCTCCGCCAAACGGTTGGATGCAACGATATTATGCCACTCTGTTCTTTCGGGAATCTGGGTTCCATTAGCCAACGTATATCCACGATCCGTTGTAGCCAACGGGAAAGTTGCTACTGCCGAACCTGTATCGAAGTATTTTACCCGAGGATCTTGTCCTACGTTTCCTATCAATATCACTCTATTTACTGACATATCTGTATCAAGTTTATGATTCTTAAAATTAAATCTGCTGCCAAAATTAAACAGAATAACAATAGGATGCAAGATTTTAAGTATAAAATCAAGTATTAAGTTTTAAGTATTAAGTATTAGGCTGCGCCATAAACTGCATGGGTAATACTCAATACTTATTACTTATTCTAATGCTTATTCTAATGCTTGTAGCAAGTCTTGTACTAATTTAGAAACAGCGTATTGCTCCAGTTCGTCCACCCTTATTTTCAGGAAATCACTGAAAGAAGTCAAATTTTCAGACAAGGTCACTTCATATAGATTAGCATAGATAACCCGGTGAGACAATACATGCTTCACCTCCCTGCAAACCGAACGTACCACCGGTACTTCCCCCGGCGCAAAGAGTGCACGAAATTCCGGTAAAGTCAAAAAATCTTCTTCCGAAAGAGCCGTCGGAGTTTCTATCAAGGGCAGTTCGAACAGATTTTTCCAAATATCATTGCCCGTCCGTTTATTTATAAAGGTATACGCGCCCGCACGTACATAAATATAATTAAAGTAACGGTTCGTTGTCTTTGTTTTGTGTTGCTTCACCGGAAGTTTTGCCACCAAGCCTTTCGAAAGTGCCGAGCAACTGCCCACCAACGGACAGAACAAACAATCAGGCGACTGCGGAGTGCACTGAATCGCCCCGAAATCCATTATTCCCTGATTGTAAACAGCCGGATGCTTCTTATCCAGCATCTCATCCGCCAATGCTGCAAAGAGCTTTTTTCCTTCTGTCGAATCAATCGGAGTATCGATGCCGAAATAACGGGAAAGCACCCGGTACACATTACCGTCCACTACCGCATAAGGCATACCGTAAGCAAACGAACAGATCGCTGCCGCTGTATACTCCCCCACTCCTTTCAGAGCCAGCACTTCCGGATACGTTTCCGGGAAAACCCCATTCATGCTTTTGGCGGCGGCATGAAGATTGCGGGCACGTGAGTAATATCCCAGTCCTTGCCAGTATTTCATCACTTCATCCTCCTCCGCAGCGGCTAAAGTCCGCACATCGGGAAAACGTTTGATAAAACGAAGAAAATAATCATACCCCTGCGCCACCCGCGTCTGTTGAAGAATGATCTCCGAAATCCAGATCAGATACGGATCGGCAGACTCCCTCCAGGGCAGTTCACGTTTATTCTCTTTATACCACTCTACAATCGTTTTAGTAAACTCGTTCATATCCTCGTTCCTAGTGTATTATCTAACATTTATCTTGCCTATCCTATCCAAAAGGCACACAAAAGTAACTCTTTTGGTTCTAAGAAAACCCTATGCCACTATTTTTTTAGAAAAATGTGCAGAATATATTTTTTTAGGAGCTTAAAAAGCTATATATTTGCAGTCCAAAAAATTAGCAATAACATAGTAATAATATTTTTTTTAAGGAAAAATGACTAAAGCAGATATTGTAAACGAGATTACAAAGAAAACTGGAATTGATAAGCAGACAGTTCTTACAACAGTTGAGGCATTTATGGATGCAGTAAAGGATTCATTGTCTAACGATGAGAACGTATACTTGCGTGGGTTTGGTAGTTTCGTAGTAAAGAAAAGAGCACAAAAGACTGCTCGTAACATTTCTAAAAATACTACGATCATTATTCCGGAGCACAACATTCCGGCTTTCAAACCGGCTAAGACATTTACAATTTCAGTAAAGAAATAATAAACAAGAGTATTAACCCATAAAATGTGAAGCTATGCCAAGCGGAAAAAAGAAAAAAAGACATAAAATGTCTACGCACAAGCGTAAAAAAAGACTAAGAAAGAACAGACATAAAAGCAAAAAATAATTTTTAAGTCTGGATCACACAGAAATAAAGAACAAACTTGCGAAGCTAATGTCTTTCAAGTTTGTTCTTTGTTTAAGTAGCTAACCCAAAATGAACAATTTGTCAAAAAAGTTGTTCATATAAATGAGATTCAATCAATAATAAGGAAACAAAACAGTGACAAGTGAACTAGTAGTTGACGTACAGCCCAAAGAGGTCTCCATCGCCCTTCTCGAAGATAAGAGCCTGGTGGAACTTCAAAGCGAAGGAAGAAATATTTCTTTCTCTGTGGGCAATATGTATTTGGGACGTATCAAGAAATTGATGCCCGGACTGAATGCATGCTTTGTAGACGTTGGTTACGAGAAAGACGCTTTCCTTCATTATCTGGACTTGGGTCCTCAATTTAACTCACTCGAAAAGTTTGTAAAGCAGACTTTAAGCGACAAAAAGAAGCTGACCTCCATCAGCAAAGCAACCCTGCTTCCCGATCTTGACAAGGATGGAACAGTATCCAACACCCTCAAGGTAGGACAAGAAGTAGTGGTGCAAATCGTTAAGGAACCGATCTCCACTAAGGGACCGCGACTGACGTCCGAAATTTCGTTTGCCGGACGCTATCTCGTACTGATCCCTTTTAATGACAAGGTTTCTGTTTCACAAAAAATTAAATCGAGCGAAGAACGCGCCCGCCTGAAACAATTGCTGATGAGCATCAAGCCGAAAAACTTCGGTGTCATCGTCCGCACGGTAGCCGAAGGCAAACGCGTAGCCGAACTCGACGGAGAGCTTAAAGTCCTGGTTAAGCATTGGGAAGATGCGATGGTAAAAGTACAAAAAGCCACCAAGTATCCGACGTTGATTTATGAAGAAACCAGCCGCGCCGTAGGTTTGTTGCGCGACCTCTTCAACCCTTCTTTTGAGAATATTCACGTCAACGACGAGGCTGTGTACAATGAAATTAAAGACTATGTATCACTGATTGCGCCCGACCGGGCTAATATCGTGAAACTGTACAAAGGTCAACTTCCCATTTACGACAATTTCGGTATCACCAAGCAGATTAAATCATCGTTTGGTAAAACAATCTCTTACAAGAGTGGTGCCTATCTGATTATTGAGCACACTGAGGCGCTTCACGTAGTAGACGTGAACAGCGGTAACCGCACCAAGAATGCCAACGGGCAGGAAGGTAACGCACTCGAAGTAAACCTGGGAGCCGCCGACGAGCTGGCCCGCCAATTGCGATTAAGAGATATGGGTGGTATCATTGTCGTGGACTTCATCGATATGAATGAAGCCGAAAACCGTCAGAAGCTTTATGAACGAATGTGTGCCAATATGCAGAAAGACAGGGCACGGCATAATATTCTGCCGCTTAGCAAATTCGGGCTAATGCAGATTACACGCCAACGTGTGCGTCCGGCAATGGACGTCAACACGACCGAAACCTGCCCTACTTGCTTCGGCAAAGGCACTATCAAGTCGTCCATTCTTTTTACGGACACTTTGGAGAGTAAAATTGATTACCTGGTCAATAAACTGAAGGTTAAGAAATTCTCGTTACACGTCCATCCGTATGTTGCCGCTTATATCAATCAGGGACTCGTTTCCCTGAAACGGAAATGGCAGATGAAATACGGATTCGGTATCAAGATTATTCCAAGTCAAAAACTCGCATTTCTGCAATATGTGTTCTATGATACACATGGAGAAGAAATCGATATGAAGGAAGAAATCGAAATCAAATAGACAGAAAAGGCGGCCCGGTCAAAACGAGCCGCCTTTTTGTTTTATCTGAATCCGTTCCCTCAAAACACCCAGCTGATAATCCCAATAAACCGGATGGCAGGAAAAATAAATCTTCAAAAAGAGGAAAATCAAACTATATATTTTTAAATATATAGTTTATTATTTAGATATTTATAATAGTTCGGCATAGCGTTCAGAGCGTGTTTTCAAAACGAAGATAACAGACTGTTGCATAGTAAGTTATCCACTACTTCAAAGTATTCCGCTATGCGTTTGCAAAAAACAGTCCTATCCGTCCGTTGATTTTTGAGTTACATCTGTTATTCTTATAATGCCAGACGGTAAATCTCTTTACTATCCTTTTTCGTTAATTTGACATAGTTGCCAACCAACTCGCCTTTATTCCGATGAAGGCTATCTGCAAGACGGTCGATATCCGGATTTTCAATACCGAGTTCTTTGAAAGTAACAGGCAGACCGATGGAAGTAAAGAAGGTTTTCAGGCGGGAAATACCTTCAAGGGCCACCGCCTTTTTATCAGCTGAATCTGCCACTCCCCACACGCGGATTGCATATTGGGCTATCTTATCTACATTATGTTCTGTCATCCATGTCATCCAGGCAGGGAAGATAACGGAAAGTCCTGCACCATGAGTTACATTGTAAATCGCACTGATTTCATGTTCAAGGAAGTGAGAAGCCCAGTCTTCTTCACAGCCTACGCCACAGGTTCCGTTATGGGCAATCGTTCCGCACCACATCAGATTGGCACGGGCTCCGTAGTTTTCAGGGTCTTTCATGACGGTGGTTGCCTCTTTGATGATGGCAAGCAGGGTGCCTTCGCACAGGCGGTCGCCTATTTCTACTTCTTTGGTATTGGTGAAATAGCGTTCCATGATGTGCGCCATCATATCGGCAACGCCGCAAGCGGTTTGAAAAGGAGGAAGTGTGTAGGTCAATTCCGGGTTCATCACGGCGAAAACAGGACGCAATACAGAGGGAGCACGGAGACTTAATTTCTGCAATCCATCGACTTTGGTGATTACAGTGTTACCGGAACCCTCGCTTCCGGCTGCAGGAATCGTCAATACAACAGCTACTTTCAGTGCTTCCGCAATAACGGCTTTTCCGATGTAGAAGTCCCAAAAATCTCCGTCATAAGGCACTCCGGCTGCAATGGCTTTTGCCGTATCGATTACGGAGCCACCACCCACGGCAAGCATCATGTCTACACTTTCTTTCCGGCAAAGGTCGATTCCTTCGTACACTTTCGTATCTATCGGATTAGGCTGTACACCGCCCAGCATACAATAGGGAATGCCTACTTCCTGCAATGATTTCTCTACACGAGCCAACAAGCCGCTACGTATCACAGAACCGCCACCATAAACAATCATGACTTTACGTGCACCGTATTTCTGTACTAATGCTCCAGTCTGCGCTTCCGTATCCCGACCGAACACAAATTCGGTAGGGCTGTAAAAGATAAAATTATTCATTATCGTTTTCTTTATAAGTCTTTTCGTTAGTCTTTTCTATATAGATCCAAATATAACTCCTTTTGCAAACGAATCTTTCTATAAATCCTTTGATGGATTCTTTCATAGAAGGAACTTATAGGTCAGACAAAGTTATAAATTTAAGCAGAATATTTTTCTTTTGATTGTTTAAAATTTCCTACTTTCATAAGTGCAAGGCCGATTACAATCCAGACCATCTCGCGTACCCGGGTAATCAAAGCGGCATAAACTCCGTAAGCTCCGGAAAGAGAAAGACCTCCCACGGCGAGGGCAAATCCGCCTTCACGACCTCCCAATTGCATGGGTAGGAAAAACAGAAGATTGGCAAGTAAAGAAGAAAAAGCCGCAATCAGACAGCAGTCGGCAAAGCTGACATTAGTAGTCAGTACGTTCAGTATCAGCCATATTTCAAGACAACTGACTACACGGGCGGTATATTCCAACAAAAGGGCACTATAAAAGGTTTGTTTCTTTTGTTGGTGGAGAAGGGCGATTTGTTTGTCTATATTTTCCAACTTCTCTTTATGCACGCTTGCAAAGTGAAGGACTTTCTTTTTCAGAAAAGGGATGCGACTACCCATACGGACAACAGCCACAGCCATCCCATGCCGATAACCTTTTATAAAAAGAGTAGCAATCAGCAGGCAAAAGACAGTAATGGCTCCCAGAATGACTCCCATCACCCACCCCACCGGATACAGACAAACGTAAAGTAACACCGAACTTAACCAAAAGCAAAAGTGGGAAAAGATATGCATCATCACATAAAGAATCACGGAAGAAGTGGCACGTTCTATTCCGATATAGGGTTTCAGCTCCATGATGCGGTATGGCTCGCCACCCATCAGCCCGACGGGAGTCACGTAATTAAGTGCAAAACCTGTTACTGTGAATTTGTAGAGCCGGGCAAATGAAAAACCGGTCTTGCCAGTACTGCGGATGATTATGTACCACGATACTGTATTGATAAGGTAGACAAATAGCCACAGCAACAAAACCAAAGGCAAATATACCCCTGCACGCTTCAGATTCGCCCAAAGCTCCTGATAATCCATATCGAAAGTGAATATCATTATCAGGACGGCAATAATACCAAAGGCGAGGAATATATTTCGGTACTTGTTCTTCACTATTTTGTAGGACTTATATCTATTTTATATAGGTATATATCTGCTTTTATATGAGTATATAGTTACTTCTTAGATGAGTATATGCTTACTTCTTGATGGATATATATCACTCTATTCACATATAACCTCACTTTATATACGCATAATATCTTTCGAAAAATCTTTTGAACGCCGGAATTCTCATCAATACATATTCAAATACCAGCCAGCCGATTAATGCGCAAGAGATGCCAAGTAATACATCAATGATATAATGATGGCAGGAATAAATAGCTGTTCCCCAAATGCCGACCATGATAATGGAGAAAAGGGTAATCACATACCATCTGCATTTACCAATAATGGCATACACCAATGCAACTACCATATAGGCCGCGTGCAGTGAAGGCACTGCCGCAAATACATTTGCATTACGCCCGTAGATTGAATCAAAGATAGTCACTTCGAAGAATGCATCAAAGCGACCCAATCCTGCAACATTGCCCGGTGTGTTCAATATCGGTTCGAAACCGTAATTAATGGCATACCAAGGCGGAGCAGCCGGATGAATATAATAACCAGCAAAACCAATCAAGTTGACGAACAAAAATACCAACGCAAAACGGAGGTAGGTTTTTCTTTCCTTCTTGAAATACAGGCAAAGACCGAACAGGATAGGAACGGGAACCCAACAAAGGTAGAAGATTCCGGCAAAAACGTCCGCTATCGGCCAGTTGTGTACAGCGAAGTATTCGCAAGGAGTAACCAGAAGACCATTATCCATTACTCCGAAAAGGGACTTTTCGAGATGATACAGTCCGGCCACGTCAATCGGGTTCACCTCGTAGTTAGGGCAAATACGCATCCAGTCATACGAAATTCCAAAAATGGCGAAAGGTAGCAGGGCTACTGCCAGCTTACGAGTAGGCAATCCGGCAAAGAATAAGACTAAATAGAGTACCGCCATCAACAGATGCTCGGAACGAAGTCCGATGAAGATACCTGTCAATAAAAGGAAAAGAGCCATAATGACTACCACAGTCAGGGCTTCTCTTTTCGACGGCATTTGAATGTTCTTTATCATTATAACGTTTTGATTAGACGATTAGACTATTTACTATTGGACTATTTACGATGTACTATTTAGGATGTACGATGTAAATAGTAAATAGTCCAATAGTAAATTAATTCATTCTTTCATCGCTTTATAGCAATGTCTCACTCGTGCAAAAGCCGTAATATTGGCAAACAGAGCAACGAAAGCCAGAGGAACAATCAGAATCAGGATTGGTTCGAAAGCGGTAATATCTTTGAAAACACCACAGAACAAAGCTCCGAGGCTGGTTAGTACTACACGCTCCGGACGTTGCATGAATCCTACTTTACATTCGATTCCCAAGCCTTCGGCACGGGCACGCACGTAGCTTACCATCAGCGAACCGATGAGTGCCACGAAAGCAATAAGTGCATAAAAGAAATAATCTTTCATTGACAAATAGTAACAGATACCGAAGAAAGTCATCAATTCACTGTAACGGTCGAGTACCGAATCATAAAGCGCACCGAACTTGGAACTCATATTGCCCAGGCGAGCCACACGCCCATCCATCATATCGAACAATCCGGCAAACAGAATCACACCTCCTGCCCAGCCGATAATGGCCAGATCGTTTTGTCCGCCATAAATGCCGGCATACACAAACATACCTGCCGCTACTACATTGAGCACAAATCCGGTAGTGGTGATAAAGTTGGGAGTGATCCCTATTTTAATCATTCCGCGTATCAAGGGATTGATAATCTTATAAATCAGCTGTTGTAAATAATCTCTGTAATTCATCTGTTTAAATCTGTTTATATCTAAATCTTCTGTTTTTTCAATCTGTATATATCTAATTCTTTCGTTTTTTCATCAGTCTTTTCAATCCGTTTTTTCAGTTTCTTTTTCCGAATAAACTTCTGATATCTATATTCCGGTAAACAAAAAAGCGCTGCATATTATAATTCCAAAACAGTGCCACGATGATTGCCACTACCACTTTAGGGATAATGAAGAAATCTCCGAAATACAGGCTAAGCGTGTTGCGTACCCAGGGAATCTTCGCTAATGATTCCGTCAGTGCATACGTTCCCCACGTATTGAGCCAAACGCTGCAAACCCATACAAGGATAAATTTTACAGCAACGTGTGTTTTCTTTCCTTTCGATTTAAAAGTCCATTTATAGTTGATAACGCAATTAACGATTCCTCCATAGATAGCTCCCGCCAGGGTGGCATATACATAGTAGACATCAAACAGCCTGACCAGAAGAATCGTAACGAGAAAGTCTGCAATAGTTGCCATTTGAGCAGAAAGCTGCGCCCTCAAAAACATGAAGATGCCGCCTTTCTGGGAAATCATCCGTGCAACTTTTTTCAGCCAATCACCCATCTCGCTCCCACTAACAATATAAAACTATACACTCCCGCCAAAACATCGTCCATCATGACCCCTACCCCACCTTTCAGGCTTTCCATACGACGTATGCCCAACGGTTTGGCTATATCAAAGATGCGGAACAAGGCAAAAGCCGCAATCACGTACCAAAACCATTTGTCATCATTGGGAACAGCCAACAACGGTATCCACACTCCCACCATCTCATCCACTACCACACGCGAAGGATCTTCTCCCCAATAAGTCTCCAGCTTATCGGCAGCCCAAATGCCGGCGAATGTAAATACAATCACCAAAGCGGCAGTCAGCCATAATACCCAAGAGAAAGGAAGGAGAAAATAAAGTGCAATCCAAATGATAGAAGCCAGTAACGCCCCAGCCGTGCCGGGAGCAAAAGGAGAAAAACCGGAGCCAAAGCCCGTGCCTATAAAAACAGGTAGAAAGGGAGGACGCTTCATTTATTACTAATTACTAATTACAAACTACGAGTCGGTTGTGTCACGAGTCCCCCAAACGAATGGGGAATTTGTACAATAAAAAAGTAAAAGTTGAGGTTGAGCATCCACCAGTCTTTATAGGATGGTAAATCTCAATCTCAACTTATTATTTGGGGTTACTGATTAAGCTAAGTAATCAGGTTCTTTTTCACCAATCATGTTACGCAATGTCTGTTTTACCATTCTCCATTGTGTAAACAAGTCGTGTTCGGGCTGATGTTCGAAATCGTGCATCGGACTCTTGCAGAAGAATGACAACCAAGTCTGGATGCCACACATGCCTGCACGCATTGCCAAGTCGCTGAACAACACAAGGTCAAGAGCGATAGGAGCTGCAAGGATAGAGTCGCGGCAAAGGAAGTTCACCTTGATTTCCATCGGGTAGCCCATCCATCCGAAAATGTCGATGTTGTCCCATGCTTCTTTGTTGTCTTTGCGGGGAGGATAATAGTTGATACGTACTTTATGATAAACATCTCCGTAGAGATCAGGATATTTTTCAGGTTCGAAGATAGTGTCGATTACAGACAGCTTGCTGACTTCTTTTGTCTTGAAGTTGTCCGGATCATCGAGCACTTCACCGTCGCGGTTACCGAGGATATTGGTAGAGAACCAACCGTTCACACCCAGCATACGGGTTTTGAACATCGGAGCCAATACGGTTTTCATCAGTGTCTGACCACTCTTGAAGTCTTTACCGGAGATAGGTACATTCTTTTGTTTAGAGAATTCCCACATAGCAGGAGTATCCACACACAAGTTAGGAGCACCCATCACGAACGGAGCGTCTTCTGCAATAGCAGCATACGCGTAACACATACTCGGAGAAATCACGTCTGTATTGTTTTCCTTCATTGCTTTCTCTAAAGCAGCGAGTGACATGTGTTCGTCAGACAGCGGAATGTAAATTTCAGTACTTGCAGCCCAAAGCACCACTACGCGTTCGCAGTTGTTAGCAGCCTTGAAGTCGCGGATATCCTGACGAAGTTGTTCTACCATTTCCCAACGGGTAGCAGCCTTCTTCACGTGTGTACCGTTCAGACGTTTTGCCCAGTTGTGATCGAAAGCAGCCGGCATCGGTTTGATAGCTTCCAACTCTTCTTTTACTCCATTCAGGTCTTTTTCTTTCAAAACCTCGGCGTACATAGCAGCTTCGTATGCGTTGTCCGGGAAAATATCCCATCCTCCGAAAACAATGTCTTCCAAATTCGTCAAAGGCACAACGTCCTTGATGAGTTTTTCTTCGTTGTTCTCCATGCGCATTGTGGCTAACTGTGTAATAGATCCTATCGGTTTTGCCAGTCCCTTGCGAGAGGCTAGTGTACCTACAATCATCGTGGTAGCTACCGCACCACCCACTCCAACTACCAGTACGCCAAGACGCCCGGTAGCGGGTTTAATTTCTTGTTTCATTTCTATTCTATTAAAATTAAACTAAAATTGATGCAAAAATAAGATTAATTAATTACTAATACAGTCTTTATTTGTCATATAAACATTGCAATTAGCAGGATTTAACTTTTAAAAGGTCATGTGGAGACTTATTCTCAAGCCTGATCTGTCAATCCCGGGCGAATCACGATAAGTGAGCCTCCAGATATAGTCCAAACGTAACACCTTGAAAATGTTTTCAATACCGACACCCGCCTCCACATAAGGTGTTTTTCCCATTGTTTGTGTGTTCTCTATCGGAAAAGCGAACAAACCGTCGCTCAAAGCCGGGTTGTTTTTATCGCTCAAATGTCCATATAATCCACGACAGGAAACTATTTCCCTCCATTTTAGTTTTTTCAACAACGGTACCCGGTTGAACAGCCATCCGTTGAGGAAATAAGTAACATCCCACGAGAAATATTCATCGTTCATAAACTCCATCGCATTCATCAACGAGTAAGATTCCGGTTGGATGGTATAAGAAAGGTTGGCATTAGGCATGATAAGCAACGGAAAAGGTACTTTATCCCACACTTTACCTGCTTTTAGTATAACGTCGGTATAGCCGAACGCGGAAAACCAGAAGCGTTTCTGAATACCGACTTCGGTATGATTGTAGGTGTAATCGCTGCCCAACACTCCTTTTCCGGCAATGGTATGCGACAAGGTAAACACCGGTGCATCCAACGATACGGGAAAACGGTTCCATTGGGTCTGGAAGAATTTCTCGTTCGGAGCATAACGCAACTTCAACTCTGCGGCACTGATAGAGAAATCTTTTACCGGGGTGTAGGTATCTCCTTCTTTCTTTAAAAAAGGAATCAGGTAGGAGGACTCATCTTTCCGTGTACGTGCTGTCAACTGGAAAGAAAAGCCGGAATAAAACTCATTGGTATAGGTCATCTCCGCCTGCCGGAAATAGCCGATACGGTCGTCCTTCTCACGTTTCAAGGCCAGGAACACATTGTCTTTGCTTGTATACAGGTAATTTTGTCCGTACTGGTTCACATCTGATTCGTAACGCAATTTCAATGAATGGATGGGAAATTCGTTGGCGTATTCTTTCTTCTTCTTGAAAGAATATTCCAGTTCTGCTAATCCTTTCACTCTTTCATCTTTAAACCCGTAAGCCACATATCCTTTGCCAAACAGGTGCGGATTGAGCCAGGCGGTAGTCATACCTCCGGCACGGATACGGGGGCCTTCCAATGTGTTACCGCTGATAGTGGCATTCATCGGGCCGATATAGAAAAGTGGTGCTTCTTTGGAGGTGGGAATATATCCCGTAAAGAGAATGGAAAGCACTTTTTCCGTCCAGTAATATACCGGATAACTGCGTAATTGTGTCATCAGGCGGTCTACCGAGTTTTCCTGCTGGGAGATAGCGGCTTGCGGACGATTCTCCGCCCAGAATGTTTCGGGACGCGACAGGGCTTCCGTCTCTTCAATAATACGTTCGGGTTTGGTGAAGGCTTTGTCGGCTTCGGCAGTCGGCGTAAAGGTGTAGTTGCTGTAATCCGCTACACGGCGGGCAAAAATTCCGTCCTGTCCTTCGGTCAGTTTAAACTCAACAGTGATACTTTCATGATCGAGCAGACGTGTGCCGTCTTCAGCGCGCTTAAATTCCTGTTCGAGCAACATGTAGTCTACAAAGTTCAGATTTATCTTTTTGGGAAAGTTGAATACGGCACGTTTAACAAAGTAGGTAGAGTCGAGCGTCACATACAGGTGTCCGTTGAAACCGAAAGACTCGGAATTAAAAGGCGTGAAAGCAAGGTCTGCACAAGGCTCTCCGGCAATCTGCAACGTGTCCATCAGGTAATATTTATAAAAGCCTGTGCCGATACGGGACAAGGGACTGACAAACTTATTTGTAAACAGGGAAATGTTGTTTTCGTAAATGTCGACGTCTTTAAAGACTTCATTGATGGCTGCCTGCATCCCTTGTTTAGAGAGAAATTCATCAACACCGGCCTGTTTGCGTCCTTTCACCCATTGCTTCTCGGAACGGGGAGATTTCCGGTAATAGTCTGTGGCAAGCAGTTCACGGGCTGATACCGTCAGAATCGGTTTACCGGTAACGGCAGAAGTATCTACATATTCCGTCAGGAAATCAAATTTACGATATAGCCATTTTTTCTGTTTCTCTTCATCGAAGTTATTCAACGCAAAGGTGGTCTTTTCATAACGTTCGCGTTGCCAGAAGTCTTTCTCGTAGGGAGAGTAGTTGTCACGGCTTTCAATCATACGGCGGACAAATTCTACGGCAGGATTATCTTTCTTCCGGTAGTGTTCACGTTTGGGTTTGACTACCACTTCACCAAGCGCGTATTCGGTAGGCGCAAGCGCTACTTTATAGGATGCATTATGGGCAGGGCGAATGGTGCGGACATAGTCATTATAACCGATTACAGAGATTACAAGCACTGCTTCGGAGCGGTGGGTTTTGAAGTAAAAGCGTCCGTCGCTTCCGGTAGTAGTTCCTTCTGTCGTGTCTTTTAAGCGTACAGATGCATAAGGCAAAGGCTCTTTGGTCAGAGAATCAGTCACCACCCCTTGTACCACATACTGCGCACAAAGCGGAATACTGATAGCCAATAAAAGAAAGAGCGTCAATGTGCCTTTTTTCATTAATCTCATACCTTAAATCCTATTGAATTGAGCGGGGCAAAGGTAGGAGTGATTTCAAGACAAAAAAAGGTCTATTTGACGGAAGAAATGTTCTTATTTGACACAATTAGGGGAAAGTAATACGGAATCGGGTCAGTCCGTCGGCATAGGTTCGCAAAGAGAATGTGCACCCATGACGCATCAGTACTTCGCGAATAAAGATGAGTCCGATTCCCTGACCGTTCGGTTTGGTAGAGAAGAAAGGACTGAACAGTTTAGCTTCTGTTTCTTTGCTGATTCCCTGACCGTTATCTATCACTTCAACAGTGGCCGGAGCGAGGGTGCGGACTATTATTTCCCCATCGGTCTCAATGCTTTCCGCTGCATTCTTGATGATGTTTACTAGTACTTGCTCAAACAAAGCGGCATCCAGCATCACATCTTTCAGACTTTCGTCCATTTCCATGCGGAGTGTAATGCGACGGTCATTACACATTCCTTCCATAAACCGCTTGCAGGTGAAAACCAAATCATTCAGATTGACAGAAGAAAGTGTCGGTTCGGGGATTTTCACCACATCGGCAAAACGGGTGATGAAACGACTCATTGAGAAACAACGGTCGGTACATACACGCATCACGTCGCAGATGTCTTCCATTCCTTCTTCGCTGGAAAGGGCTTGTTCTACCGTATCCAGTGTGGAAGTAATGCCGGCAGTCGTGTTGTTCACTTCGTGGGCAATCATGCGAATCACTTTCTCGTATGCTTTCTTTTCCGCTTTCATCACTTCGTCAGTGAGGGTTTCTACCAAGTAGAAGGGATGCTGAAATCCACGATCAATGAAAGAAGAATGAGTACATCGGTAGATATTCGAGTCGTTCAGACGGACGGTTACCTTCTCTCCTTTCGGGAGGTTGGCTAATTCCACCGCTAACGGAGAATCAATCTCTTTCATCTTCTTGCCTTGTACGTCTTCCAAACGAACACCCAGCATTTTCAAAGCCATCGGATTCAATTCCGAAAGGTCTTCATCAAGGGAAGTTATAATCACTCCCATCGGAGAAGCTTTAATCAGCAAATCGAGAAAATTATTCTGTTCACGCAGGCGGAGACGTTCATTCTTGAGCTGTTCCATCATGCGGTTGAAGATATTCACCACACGATCGGCCTCATATTGGCCTACAGGACTAAGACGGCTACTGAAATCCTGCTCACGCAACAATTCCATACCGCTTCCGATTGTATTCAACGGCTTCACAATCTTACGATAGAAAAAGGTCAGATAAATGAGGATGAAAAGTATCAGCCCCTCCCCTATGTAGAAAAAGATTGTATTCAGTTGACTGGAAAGGAACAGCAATACACTACCTAATGCCAGCAGCAGAAAGACTAGTATGTAAAAGAATCCTTTTATACGCACGTTATCTGTGGTTACGGTTAATCTTAATTTTATTAGGCACGTGCCTAAATCTATCACATTGTTATATTATATTTTTCGAGACGACGATAGAGTGCTGCACGGCTGATACCCAATGCCGTAGCTACCTGACTCAAATTTCCTTTGTAACGGTCCAACGCCTGGAGAATGGTCTGGCGTTCTATTTCATCCAAAGTCATACCAGCCAGAGTTGCGCCTTCGGTCACTCTTGCGTCATCGTGGCGAATATACTGCGCATCAAAGTCGGAAGCATCAAGCAGCGGTTTACCACTTACCAGAATGGTACGTTCCACCAAGTTCTTCAATTCACGAATATTCCCCGGATAGGGCAAACGGCTCAAGAATTGCAGGGCATCGGCAGAGAACTCCGTACGAGGCAATCCGTTGGTTACCGCCTGACGGTCGGCAAAATGACGTGCCAGCAAGGGAATATCTTCGCGACGTTCGCGCAAGGCCGGCAGCTTCACAGTTATCAGATTGATACGATAGAAGAGGTCTTCACGAAAAGTACGTTCGCCTACCATTTTGCGCAAATCGGCATTGGTGGCTGATACTACCCGGATATCCGTCTTACGCGGACGGCTGTCGCCGAGCACTTCAAATGTCTGATCCTGCAATACACGCAGTAACTTCACCTGGCACGAAGGATCGAGATCACCTATTTCATCCAGAAAAATCGTCCCTTTGTTTGCCATTTCGAAACGTCCGATACGGTCTGCGGAAGCATCGGTAAAAGCTCCTTTCTTGTGCCCGAACATTTCACTTTCGAACAGGCTTTGAGAGATACCTCCAAGATTCACTTTCACAAAGGGGTGTTTGGCTCGCTGACTATTAATATGAATGGCCTCGGCTATCAATTCCTTACCTGTTCCGCTTTCCCCTGTAATGAGAACAGAGGCATTGGTCTTTGCTATGCGGGCAATCGTATTCAACACATCCATCAATCCCTGGCTACGCCCGATGATGTGGCTGCGGTCGAAAGAATCGCTCTGTTCCTGCGTTGGTTCCTGTGGAGTGCCCGAAAGTTGGAGTGCCGTTTCGATGCGTTGCAACAAGGCGGCATTATTCCAGGGCTTCGTTATGAAATCAAAAGCTCCTGCCTGCATTCCTTGCACGGCAAGTTGGATACTTCCCCAAGCAGTCATCAATATCACCGGTGTTTCGGGACGGAATATTTTTACTTGTTTGAGTAGGGTCAAACCCTCCTCACCCGTTGTAGAAAGAGTGAAGTTCATATCCATCAGGATTAAATCCGGAGCTACGGAACGTACTACTTCCATAGCTTCCCGCGGACCGGGAACGGTCTGTGCTTCATATCCTGCCCGCTTCAACATGAAGCTAAGCGAAGAACGCACTGCGCTGTCGTCATCAATTATCAGAATCATAGTTAAAATTGCAAGATTCCTCTACCAAGAAAACTTCTTCTGTTTTTTCAATCTTCCAAGAAGAAGTATTTCTTTTTTTATTTCTTTCTTTATTTATAATGGGGGATGAATTTTTCTGTATTATTTACGTATTTTTCATTTCCCGAGTGTTAAAATCGAGTTTCAAAGGTACTATAAATAGTTCGTAATACCAAATGAATCAGGCATAAATACGCAATAGTCTGTTTGCAGACTTGAAAAACTTTTCCCATAATCTCCGGCAAGTTCCTCCATAAGATTCAAAAGCTTTTTCCTCCCCTTTCTATTGCCGGATGATTTCATCAAAATCAGCTTCAAGTTCGGTATTGGTACGAAAATCCCATAGTGTCAGACTGCGAATCTGATAATAATAATACCAATAATAATAAAGTTCGGAAATATGTTTCTGTCTCGCATCATCTTTAGAGTTCTGCGCATCATTCAAATCCAAGGTATTGATTTTACCTATCAGGAAAGTTTCAATACTTGTTTTATATCGTTGCTGGGCTATCGCATCGGCTTCTTTGGCTATGTCCAATTGCTGTGCCTGATTATTGAAATGCTCCACCAACAGAAAAATATCCTGGTTGAAGTTTATCTGTTCCTGACGAATTTTTGAAAGCACTACATCCCGGTTACTCTTGGCTACCCGGACTTTCCCACGGCGTTTTCCCCAATCGAGAATCGGAATCTTAACGCCTACCTGAACAATCTGATTGTCCTGCAAGTTCCTGTAAACGGCCGGAAAATTCCGGTTCTCACCCGTATACCCTACGCTTGCAAACAAATCGACACTACGCAAATTTCCGCGTGCAGTAGCTACTTCATAATCGGCTTCCAACTGGCGGCGACGGATATTCTGTGCAAAAGAATTACGTTCCAATGCTTTATTTAACACCTGATTGTACTCCATCCTCGGACCATCCACAGCTTCGGGAAGAACCGGGTTTAGTACTTCATCCTCTCCTACTCCCAAAAAGGCACGGAGCTGGAACATCTTGGCATTGAGATCACTCTCTGCTTCCGTCAATGCAGCCTTCGCATTCAAAGCGGAGAGCTTCAACTGCAAGAGTTCATTCTCGGAAATCTGCCCCATTTTGCGTTTGGCAAGGGCTACTTCATAAAGGTGGTCGGCATTTGTCTGGTTCTGTTTCGCCGTGCCAAGATTTTCTTTTGCCAACAAAAGATTAAAGTAATAAGTGATAGCACGCATCGTCACTTCTTCGGTAGCAGTGATAAAAGCTGCTTTCGCTTCGGCATAACGAACCGGTTCGATGCGTCTGTTCCACTTTATATTATTGACTCCAAAGATGGGTTGTGTAAGTTGTAATGTGACAGGAACCGACATAAAATGCCGGTCTCCTCCGGCTCCCAATTGTTTGATATAGTCGAGAGAGGAAGTCAGCGAGAGTTTACCACCGGTAAGCCAGATATTTTGATCGATGGAAAGATCACCGGTAAGCCCCAATGTATTATTACGGACAAAACCGTAAGAACCGTCCGAATTTTGATAGGAACTATACGATTTGTTATAATTAGGCAGGGTTCCGGTCAAGTTGACTTCCGGCAGAAGATCGGCACGAAAGGTGCGAAACTCCCAATAGGCCGTTTTCAATTCATTCAAGGCAACAGCAGCGTCAACAGATTGAATACGCGCCATAGCAATGGCTTCATTCAAGGTTATTTCCCTTTCCTTCTGTGCCGACAATGCCAACGGCAGGCAAACGGCAGCAAGAGCAAACAATATACTTTTCTTTTTCATTATGCACAGTATTTTCCACTATGAGAGAATCAAACGATGTGCCAAAAAAGTAAAGTTTTTATTATCAACAGATTAGAAAATAAGAAAAGTGTCCATTTTCGGACACTATGCCCAAAAGTGAACGTTCGATTATTCGCAGTAGTTAGGAAGGCGCACAGTGAAACGAGTGCCTTTACCTACTTCGGAGGTGACGGAGATGGTACCATTCAGACGTTCGATGATGGTCTGACAAATACTTAATCCCAAACCTGCTCCTTGGGTGAAATTATCGACTTTATAGAATCGTTCGAATATATGACGGATACCTTCTTCAGAAATACCGACTCCGGTATCCTCCACAAAGATGCGGGTATAGCCGGGAACCTCATCGTCTTCATAGCCGAAAGTAATGAAACCGCTGCTCGTAAATTTAGCAGCGTTATTTATCAGATTATTCACGACTTGCTGCAAGCGTACATTATCTGTCGTGAGATATTTCTTATCACTTTCGGGCATACGCAACACCAGTTCTACTCCCGGTGGCATATTCAAGCGTTGAGAATCATGGACGGTCTTTAATAACAACGGCAGGTTATGCTCGGCGAACATAAATTCCATGGTTCCCGATTCGATACGTGACAAATCAAGAATATCATTAATCAAAGCCAGCAACAGGCCACAATTCTTATTAATGGTTCCGATAAACTGGGCAATCTCTTCGCTTGTAAAACCACTCGTATCGCTTAGCAAATCGGAGAAACCTACAATCGCATTCAACGGAGTCCGAATCTCGTGACTCATGTTGGCAAGGAACGCCGATTTCAGTTTGTCAGCCTGGAGGGCTTTATCACGGGCCTCTCTCATCTCCTGCTCGGCAGTCTTATATCGCTGGATACTCTGACAAACACCTAATATATTGTACAATGAATCTTGTGTCAATCCCGTGATTACAGAAGAACGATATTCCCACCATTCATACTCTCCGTTGACATTCCGCTGACGGAAATTCAGACGGGTATTGGAATCTTCCCCGGTCAATGCTCTATTAAATAACGGACTTATTTCCTTCAAATCGTCAGGATGGATAGTGCGATCCATTTCATCACGGGGAATGGTAGTAACCGACTCATCGTATCCAAGACGTTTCAAGAAACCTTGCGGAAAAATGAAACAGTTCGTTTCCATATCAAACTGCCACGGATATATGGAGCTTTCGTCTACCGCCATATCAAAGAAACGTTTTTGCATTTCCTCATCCGAAATATTCCGCGCAGAAAGTGCCATACCGGTAATTGCGTCCTTTGAATGAATCGGAACTATTTCCCCCGACACAGGGAAGTATTTATCACTATGCACTTCTTTCATGAAAGCTCCCTGCGGTATCTTCACACTTTCACCTTTTGAAGCTACCTGCTTCAGCATTTTATGAAGAATGTCCTGACCGTTATAATATACCTTGAAGATACTGCCTGCCATCATTCCTTCATAAAAACGTCCACCTGACTCATACGGCAAATGAAGCATTTGTAATAAGGAACGGTTTGTGAAATGAATGTGCAAATCGGTATCATACGTTATCACACCATCACGGATGGAATGAAATACATTATCGAACTCATTACGCTGTTCCACCAGTTTATTCTGTACCAGCAGACGGGTCTGTGCCTGAATCCGTCGTTTGGATTCACGCCGGTTGGCACGCATCAGCCACACGATAGAGGCTATCAACAATGCGAGGATAGACGGATAGAGAAGTATAAAAAGGTATTTATATTTCTCCCAATATGGTTCATTGACTATCGTTCCGCTAGAAGATACTTTATCAGGATCGATATGGAAAAAATCTAATTGCTTGTAGTCAAAGATGAATCCCTGTGTAATTTCCGTCACTCCTATATCCCGGGGAGAGGTACCTTTCAAGACCGAAGCAGCCCTTTGAGCAGCCAATGATGCAGAAGTATAGCTGTCGGCATCATAAGCGCTAAACACACCGTTAGTCAATCCTACATTTTGAGTTGAAAATACGGGAGCTTTTGAGTTTTTACCTACAAATGAAAGGAAAGGCGACCATTTAGGAGCAACAACCAAACGTTCGTAGCTGTTACGAGGGTAACAAATTGCCGCAATGATATGACTAGTCGTATGATTTTGGGTATTATAGATTTTCATTCTATAATCCGGGTTGTCTTTCTGAAAGATTTTCCACTCTTCTTCAAAATCTTCAAGCCCTTTGTTACTTAAAAAGCTGTTATCTATCACACAAACCACTTCTTTCCGTCGGGGAAATATCTTTTGTGCCTGACGTAATATGACATCGAAATCCGGATTGGCTGTGAATCCGCAAACATTGGGATGAGTGGTAATCAACTTCGTATCGGGATACTTAATACCGAAAAACACCACCGGAATCTGCAAAGGCAACGAATCTCCACATGCAAAAAGGGTATAAAAAGCTTCATCACTCGCAGTTACAATCAAATCTGTCTGCCTGTCGCGGGCACGCTGACAAAAACGACGCATGATTACCTTCTCGGAATTGAATGCCCAAAAATCTGCATCAAGATATTCCGTTGTTATGTTAACCTTTAGACCGCTCTCTTTAAACCCTTTAGCCAAGCCCTGATTAAGGTCACTGTGCCAAGGAGTCTGCGAGGTGTAAGACTGTATAAAAAGGATATTGAATGTACGTTCCGCTGCCGCCGCCTGAGTAAGAACAGCAAAGAACAGAACTATAAACATACAATAGTAGCGTCGATTCATATAATTAAAACCTGCGGTGTTTTCAATATTATGCCGACAAAGATACGTTAAATCTATTGAAAACAAATAGATAGCCCAAGTTTTTTATTCTTCGCGCAGCGCTTCGGCAGGCTGTATGCGGATTACCTGACGGGCAGGAAACCAAATACCTATAAGAATCATTAAAGACATCAGGAAGTAGGTTATGACAAATGTAATAAGAAAACGCACTACTCCCCACTCCATATACCCTTCAGTCAACTCCAGATGGCCGATATTATAACAGATGGCGGCGGCAGGCAAAGCAGCCAGAGTCAATAATAGCAATCCTTCTTTATTTAAACGTTGCCAAAGCTGCATCCGGCTGGACCCGACTGCTATACGAAGCGCAGACTCGGCACGACGGTGCTGCGTACGGAACCAGAAGGTGCCGACAATGCCCAACAGGATATTAAGCAATAAGAAGCCCATCATCCAGAAACGTATCTGTACCTGATTATAACTTCCTTGCTGGAAGTCATTCCGCAGATCTTCATAATCATGCACTTTCAGGATGAATAAGTTACCGACACTCAACTGGTTGGCGGACAATTTCATCAAATGTTCCGCAAAGTCTCTGGAAGTCCCCGGTTTCACCCGCAGACAAACTTCTACACTCGAAGGATAAAGTTCATCGTCAAGTTCGACCATTATCTTTTCAGTAAGTTCAATGGCTACATACCGGTCACTGTAGTTAGGCCAAAAGTCATTGTAACGCACTTTCTTCGAAACTCCCCCTATCTTGTACACTTTCGTAGAATCATCCACATCGACCATTTCTTTACCCAACAGCGTACGATCGCCTTTATAATCTTTGGGCCAGAAATTTTCACCAACAACTACATTGCCATTCCTTAAAGCTTGCACCAACGGCTGATAACCACGCCCATCAGCACTTTGATAACGGAAGACCTGAAAAAAGTCAGGGGTTACCGAACGTCGTAGCGGACTACTAACCAATGTATCGATACGCAACATACTACCGGAATTACTCCCGATATAGGGACGCGCATTATTGGATATTGAAACGGCCTCCACTTCCGGCAATCTCCGGAGACGATTGGTCAACTCAATAATATCTTGTCCTAAAGATGTACTCTTTTGCTCTTTCGAAAGATAGGAATTACTCTTGTCGTTTTTCAGGCTTAGTTCCAAATAATACGTATCGGTAATATCAAATCCTACCGGTTCGTAATAAGTACGCGCTGTCACATACGTCCAGTCGACCACATACCACAGGACCACAAAAACAATTAATAGTTCTGACCATAACCATCCGTTTGACCGGCGCTCGTTCCATATTTGTTTTAATAGTTGCATTTTCTTTAGAATTTAGATGAGTTGAAGAATTATCTTTCGTTGATGGCATCCACAATATTGGTGCGAGTTACTCTCCATGCCGGAATGGCGGCACTTAATAAATTGAGTAGGAAGCAAGCCAGAAATGCCAGCAGGAATACGGTAGGATCGAACAGTAAGTCGACACACATGGTCCGCAAATCTTCCACCCCATTGGATACAAAGTCTACGGAGAAAAGCATTCCTCCCAAAAGGAAAGCGGCGACATAACTTAATACCAGTCCGAGAATTCCTCCGAACAGGGAATAAAGCATATTTTCGGATAGTACCTGCATCATAAGCTCCCGTCTGGGAGCACCAAAGGCTTTTCGCACTCCTATTTCGGAGATACGCTTACGCATGCGTGACAAAGTAAGTCCGGATAAGTTGACGGCAGGAACAATCAATAAGACAAGTAATGTCAGTATGTATTGCCGTACTGCTTCTTTCACAGCAGGAGGATTGTTGGCGGAATAGCGTTGCGCGGCTACGAAATAAGTATCAGGCTGTCCGCGATAGAGTAAATCGAAATTGGGATGCCCTGCCATAAAGATAGCCCGCAAGCGGTCTGCCTCCTGACGAATAGCCGGAAAATCGTCTTTCGATTTAGCCAGTATATAGACGGCAGTCATACCCATGATATTGTCATCGCCCCAAGTGGCTGTGAAGGCACTTGTTGAACTCAAAGGAATCCAAACTTGCGCATAGGCGTACTTCGCCAATTTAGAGACCGGACGTACCACTCCGCAAACAATATAAGCCGAATGATTCAGAAGGAATGTTTTTCCAACCACTTCTGACGTTCCGAACAAACGGCGAGCCATATCTTCGGAAATCACAGCTTTTGCTGCTCCAGCATCAAAATCGGCATTATCATACGGTTTACCGGATAGAAACTCAAATTCAAATATTTTCCAGAAAGCATCGTCTGTTTGCAACACACTACAACTTTCCATCTCACCTGCCGGTTTAGCAGCCAGCATTGTTTCCTGCCAGATATTGGTTATGGAAACAACTTCGGGAATTGTCATTGCTTTGAAACAAGCCTTTGCCGTATTGTATCCGATAGGGCCATTGCTTTGCCAATTCACGTTGGACTTATTTTGAAGTCCGGCAAACCGGAAAATAAGCATCCGGTCACGATGGGTTTCCGGTGCAAAGGGAGCAATAGTCGCACGTAAAGTAATCACAATTACCATTATCATAGCAATAGCCAAAGCTGTACCAATAATGGAAATAGATGAAAGCAGTTTATTTTCTCCCAACAGATGGAATGCTTGTTTAAAATAGAGTTTTATCATGATCGTTACCAGTATAGAGTTCAGTATATTTCTTACCCGTCTTTTTTATTTTTCTTCGATTAGGTTCCACAGAAGTTCGTCAAAGAACGTTCCATATTAGAAATTCCATCCCTTCTTTGTTATATCCTTACATTTCAGGCTTTTGTGATTGATTTTACCAACACCATCCTTTTTAAAGAAAGCAGTATCAGCCTTACCTGATAAAGTGATATTACCTACTCCATCCACTTTAGCCTTGATAAGGCCACAGTCAACATTCATTTTCATATTGCCTACTCCGTCGACATCGAGTTTCAGTTCATCGCAATGAAGATTTTTCACGTTGCAATTTCCCACTCCGTCAAGTTCGAAAGCTATATTTTTAAGATTCAATTTTTCCTTTGCATCAAAGTTCCCTACCCCGTCGATTTTCACTTTACTCAAATCGGGAGCAGTGATGTAAAAAATCAGATTCTTGACATTCTTTACGTTCTTCTCTTTATAATCGATAACCAGTGTGCCGTTCTTCACCGTTACCCGGGTTTTCTCTACAAATTCAGAAGGCCCTCCCAAACGGCAGGTACATTCTGCCGATTGAGCGAAAATAATATTTCCGACAGATTGCAGGTTGATGGCAGAAAAGTCGCCTACATTATAATCTTTACCCACATTTTGTGCCGATAGCGAACAAAAAGCAACACTTAACAGGACAGCTATCGCAACGATGAAAATATTCTTTGTCATGGTGGTTTTTAATTTAGAGATGTATCAATCTGTTTTTCTATTTAGTTTCATGTATAAAACGCAGGTTCTACTGCACTTGTCGTCCGTCAAAGAAACGAATGGTACGCGAAGTCTGCTTCGCCTGTTCTTCATTATGGGTAACCATGACGATGGTGCGTCCGTCTTCTTTATTCAGTCGGTGAAGCAGTTCCATGACTTCGGCTCCCATCCTTGAATCCAAGTTACCTGTCGGCTCATCGGCAAGGATTATTTCAGGATTACCGATAATAGCACGGGCAATAGCTACACGTTGGCACTGACCACCGGAAAGTTGTGTAGGAAAATGTCTCATACGATGGCTTAACCCTACTTTTTCCAATACCTCTTGCGCCAACCGCTTTCGCTCACTACTGCCAACACGGCGATAAAGTAAAGGCAACTCCACATTATCCGTCACATTTAACGAATTAATCAGATGAAAAGACTGAAACACAAAACCAAGCGTTTTATTACGAAAAACGGCCAATTCTTTGTCTTTCATTCCTTCGGTACGTATTCCATTGATTTCCACTATTCCCATGGTAGGTGCGTCAAGTAATCCCATTATATTCAACAATGTAGATTTTCCGCACCCGGAAGGTCCCATTATACTTAGGAATTCTCCACGTTCTACCGTCAGATTCACATTTTCCAACGCTACCGTTTCAATCTCATCAGTACGGTAAATTTTGGAAAGAGAGTTCAATGTTATCATAACTTCTAGTGTTTAATTTATTTAATCTTCAGCTTATTCTTGTTCTTATATGCACTCATATCACTTACCACTACCCTGTCACCCGGTTGCAATCCACTCAAAACTTCTACATATTCAAAGTTTGAATCACCCAACTGTATCTTACGTTTGACCAGTTCATTGTCAGAGTTGCAGACAAACAATTCGTATTCACCACGCCCCACATAGAAAGAGCCATTGGCAACACGCATCACATCTTCCTTTACAGCATTCATCACATAAACATCCGTCTTCAATCCGGAGCGCAGACGACGATGATTATCTTCCTTCAACTGAACCGTGAATGATATGACGCCATTTTTGGATAACGGTGTTACACTGCTGACCGTTCCTTCCAGTTTATCGCTTCCTATCTTAACAATTGCTTTTCCTCCAGCTGCCACACGGTCGCCATACGTATCAGCAATCTCGCCTTCCACCTTAAAATGACTTAAATCAGAAATGATAGCGACTTGTCCACCTTCGGAAATCTGCGCACCAATCTGGTTGTTAATATAGGTAAGAATAGCTCTGCGCGGAGAACGGATTTGCGCGTCATCCAAAGTACGTTTCTTTTCGGAAAGACTCTTACGGAAGATATTAAAATCAAGTTCCTGTACTTTCAGTTCGGCAGCAGCCACCTCCTTCTCATTTTTATATTGTTGCCGGAGTTGTTCGTACTCTAACTGGGCAACATTATAGCTCAATTCAGCCTGGCGCACTTTATCCGTTGTTCCCGCACCGAGACTGTCCAAATAGTGTTCATTTCTCAACTCCACCTTCATCCGGCTTAATTTCATAGCCGAAACTTTGATCTGCATCGCCATATCCGAAAGCTTCGTCTGATTATTGACACGAAGCTGATCGAGCTTATACCGACGCATCTGCTCTTCGTCCAGCAACTTTTTATATTCGGTTTCCGTACTCTGAAGATCGAGTTTCAGAATCGGAGTACCTACATCTACGCTATCTCCTCCTTTTTTATAAACTTCAAGAATACGACTGTTGATTGGAGAATTGATAATTTCTTCAAATGCAGGAACCACCTTGCCGGAAGCACTGACACTTACCTCAATAACTCCTGTATCGACTGTGGAAAAGACAAGATCTTTTGCCTCCACTCCTGCCCTTAGTACAGATATAAGTACACCAATGACAACAATACTTGCCACCCCGATGGATGAATAACGAATGATCTTCTTGTTACGTTCTTTCTGACGTATTTCTTTAGGAATTTCTCTGTCCATATCTGATCGTTTACGATTTTATCATGTATCAATTTAGCATTTTATATACCAAATCTATGCCAAAACCGTAAGTAATTGATAAATAGAATGTAACAAAAAACAAAGGGTGTCCGATATCGGACACCCTGTACGAATTTACTGTTCAGAATATGAATCTATCCACCTGTCGGCGGAAGGTCAGTATACCTGGATAATGACGGATTGTCAACTACGGTATAATGACTTCTCATTGACTATTTTTTCTCTAGTTCGGAAGCTTGCTGAATCTCCTGCGGAGAGTGTTGCTTCGGTTCCTGTATCAGTTCTTTTCCCCAATGATTAGTCTCCTCCAGCTTTTCACGATCGCGAATTTCTTTTGCTTTACGGGCATAGACAATCATACGCATGGATTGATCGTAAGTGAAATAATTCCAGATCCAATTTAAGAGCACAATCACTTTATTACGAACTCCAAGGATAGAACGCAGATGAACAACCAGCCACATCACCCAAGCAAACCATCCCTGCATCTTTACTTTACTAAACTCTGCCACGGCACGATTGCGCCCGACAGTCGCCATCGAACCTAAATTGCGGTAATGGAAAGGTTTCATTTCCTGTCCTTTTTCCATACGAATCAGATTCTTTGCCAATAGTTCTCCTTGCTGGATCGCCACTTGTGCCAGTTGAGGATGCCCGTTCGGGTAATTTTCATCAGCTAACTGAATACATTGGTCGCCAATAGCAAACACATTGTTCATCCCTTCTACACGGTTGAATGAATCGACTTTAATACGTCCTCCACGCCCAATCAGAGAGGCATCCAGATTGCCGATAGTCACACCGGTAACACCACTCACCCAGATAAAAGTACGCGTGGCAATCTCTGTACCATCTTCGAGTACTACTTTATGGTCACGATAATCCACAACACGTTTATTCAACAGGATATTTACTCCCATTTCACGGAGAAACTGTTCAGCATGTGCAGAAGATTCTTCTGACATTCCGGCAAGCAATCGCGGCCCGGCTTCAATCAAATAGATATGCATCAGACTGCTGGGCATATCAGGATAATCATTCGGCAAGACAAATTTCTTCATCTCGGAAAGTATTCCGGCTACTTCTATCCCGGTAGCTCCACCTCCTACAATTACAATATTCAATAGCTCTTGTTGTTCCTGCTTTGTTGAACAGGTCAGCGCTCGTTCCAGATTAGCCAGAAGAGCGTTTCGCAATCCCATCGCTTCTGACACATTTTTCATCGGCATGGCTTCCTCTTCAATATGTTTATTACCGAAATAGTTGGTTGTAGTACCTGCTGCTAACACCAGATAGTCATATTCTGCTTTTCCGATGGAAGTCTGTATCATATTCTTTTCCGGGAAAATGGCACGTACTTCCGCCATACGGAAATAGAAATCTTTCCGATGCTGGAATATTTTACGGAAGGGGAAGGATATGGAAGTTGGCTCCATACCAGCCGAAGCCACCTGATAAATCAAAGGAGGAAACTGATGATAGTTGTTTTTATCTATCAATACGACTTGAAAGCCTGACTTTTTCAGCTTGTTAGCCAGTTTCAAGCCACCGAAACCACCGCCTACTATGACGACACGTTTCTTATTACTTTTTGCAATGTTTAGACTCATATTCTAATCATGTTTTATCAAGATAATAACACATGAATGAGTCATTAAGTTTCCGAAATTCGAAACTTTTGAGAGAAGTCTCTACCGCAGACGCAATCTATCTCCGATTTCCGGAACATACTCACCATCCTTACGATTCATCTTATACAGATTTTTGAGGCGGATACCATATTTTTGAGAGATGCCATGCATGGAATCTCCATCTTTCACAACATATACAGTATAAGGTTTGGAAGCCTTTTTCTTCTTGCTCTTCAGGTAGATGATATCTCCTTCCATCAAGGTATAATCACGCTGCAAGTCGTTGTACTTCACAAGTTTTTTCCAACTAATATCGAATTCGTTGCCTAAATCTTTAAAGGTATCACCGTTGCGGGCTACCACATAAGCGATATCATTAGCGATATACACCTGATGCGGGCTCATCAACCAAGGATTCTTTTTCAGCTTCCGTTCCGAATATACACCCTTACGGTCGTATTTATACAAGTCATAATCTTCGATAATCGTAATCAGACGGTTAGCATAAGAAGGATCGGTAGCATAGCCTGCTTTTTTCAGTCCACGCGCCCAGCCTTTATAATCGGTGATATCCAGTTTGAAAAGAAAAGCGTAACGGGCACCTCTTCTAAGGAAGTCGGAATGATCTTCGTAAGAGTCACGCGGATGCTTATAAGCACGGAAACATTCGTTGCGCGCATCATCATCATGACGAACCGTACGTCCCCGCCAACTGCCACCACACTTAATACCAAAGTGGTTATTACTCTTTCGTGCCAACTGGCTGTATCCGGCACCGCTTTCCAGCAATCCTTGCGCCAACGTGATACTCGCCGGAATCTTATGAAGCTTCATCTGTTCAACAGCCAAATCACTATACTTATTTATATACTCGACGTAACGGGCATTCCGTTTCTGTGCCTGCACTCCTACGGCAAAGAAAAAAACAACGGTTAAAAAGATAAGTCTATGCAGTTTATTCTCCATTTTTATTCAGATGTGAATTAGATGGCACAAAAATCCGAAAAATAATTGGGATTATCAATCTCTTTCCTAACTTTGTAACATTAATTGTAGAAACCAATACCCTGACGTATATGAAAGACCTCACAATTACCGCTATTATTAAAGTATATCAATATGATGAGTTGAATGAGGGCGATCGGTCACTTATAAAGACTGCCATGGAGGCAACAGCTCGTAGTTATTCTCCGTACTCCCATTTCTCCGTAGGTGCCGCTGCGCTATTGGGCAACGGGACAGTAGTGACAGGAACCAATCAGGAAAATGCGGCCTATCCGTCGGGGCTTTGTGCAGAACGTACTACATTATTCTATGCCAACTCCCAATATCCCGACCAACCGGTTGTCACTCTTGCCATTGCGGCACGAACGGAAAAGGACTTCATCGACCATCCGATTCCTCCCTGCGGTGCTTGCCGGCAAGTGATTCTGGAAACGGAAAAGCGTTACAAACACCCCATCCGCATCCTATTATATGGCAAAGAATGTATCTACGAAGTAAAAAGTATAGGTGATCTACTGCCATTATCATTTGACGCATCAGCAATGGAGGATTAATTATGTTACAACAATATCACACGAAACTAAAAGGAACACTCGCACTTACAGACTCTTATCTGACAGAAAAAGCACTGCAAAAAGAAAAAGGGCTTTATAAATTTATATGGGTACGCAACGGAAGCATCACGGTAGAAATCGACCATCAGGAAATGACGCTTACCAAAGATGAAGTGATTTCACTCACTCATCTGCAACACCTCGAATTTAAATCGATTGATGGCGAATACCTGACTTTGCTGTTCAACAGCAATTTCTATTGTATCTATGGCAACGACCATGAAGTGTCATGCAGCGGCTTCCTGTTCAACGGTTCATCTCACCTGATCCGTTTCACACTGAACGAAAAAGAACGTAAAGAACTCGACACTATTACCGAAGCACTGGAAAATGAGTTTACCGTTTCCGACAGCCTGCAGGAAGAGATGCTGCGTATCCTGCTGAAACGTTTCATCATCCAATGTACCCGGATTGCACGTCACCGCATGAATATCACCCGTGAAAAAGAATCCGGATTCGAGATTGTCCGCCAATACTATAACTTGGTCGACGAGCATTACCGGACAAAGAAACAGGTGCAGGACTATGCCGATATGTTGCATAAATCTCCCAAGACACTATCGAACATCTTTTCTACCTGCAAACTGCCTTCGCCGCTTCGGGTTATCCACGAACGGGTGGAAGCGGAAGCTAAACGTCTCCTGCTTTACAGCAACAAAAGCGCCAAAGAGATTGCCGATATTCTGGGATTTGAAGACCAGGCTTCTTTCAGCCGTTTCTTCAAAAATATGACCGGACAGAGCGCCGTGCAATTCAGAAACACACAGGAAGGGAAAAATTGACAAGGCATACGGAAGTATTGCTATTTTGAGGGTAGTGGAAATGGACGACCTTTGCGACATAAGATAAATCCATTAAAACCCCAACAAAATGAAAGAGAAATTGATCGCTTTACTGACCTTCACTTCAAGTCTGAAAAGTTTTGGTATGAAATTTATCCGCGTTGCCATCCTGGTAGTATTTGTATGGATAGGCGGATTGAAGTATTTCCATTATGAAGCCGACGGGATTGTTCCGTTTGTTGCCAACAGTCCTTTTATGAGTTTCTTCTATGCTAAAGGTGCACCCGAATACAAAGAACATAAAAATGCGGAAGGTGCTTTTGTCCCGGAAAATCGTGCATGGCACGAAGCAAACCGCACTTATACTTTCTCTTACGGACTGGGAGCTCTTATTATGAGTATCGGCATACTGGTATTCCTGGGAATCTTTTTCCCAAAAGTGGGATTGGCAGGCGACACCCTCGCCATTATCATGACGCTCGGCACACTTTCTTTTCTTGTCACCACCCCGGAAGTCTGGGTTCCCGACTTGGGAAGCGGAGAATTCGGTTTCCCATTACTATCCGGTGCAGGGCGGTTGGTGATTAAAGACATTGTGATCCTGGCCAGTGCCGTAGTGTTATTATCCGACTCGTCACAACGCGTACTCAAAACACTTAAAAAAGACTAAGACAACCACTAAAGAGGATTCTGACTTCTTGCCATTGCGGAACAAATCGTATTTTCAGACTGTTATATAGTCTCATACAAATCATTAATACAAGAAGTTATGAAACAATATGATGCAATTATTATAGGATTCGGCAAGGCAGGGAAAACCCTGGCTGCCGAACTTTCCAACCGCGGATGGCAAGTGGCCATCGTAGAACGTTCCAACATGATGTATGGAGGAAGCTGTCCGAATGTAGCCTGTATCCCAACAAAGACGCTGGTACATGAAGCCGAGGTTTCCGCTTTGCTTTACCACGATGATTTTCCGAAGCAGGCGAATATGTACAAACAGGCCATCGGCCGAAAGAACCGCCTCACTTCCTTTCTTAGGAATGATAATTACGAAAGACTAAGTAAACGTCCTAATGTGACTATCTATACCGGAACGGGGTCTTTCATATCCGCCGATACCATAAAAGTGGAACTTCCCGAAGGAGAAATCGAACTGAAAGGAAAAGAGATATTTATCAACACGGGATCTACTCCCATTATCCCTGCAATAGATGGTATTCAGCAAAGTCAGCACGTATATACCAGTAGTGCGCTTTTGGACTTAAGCGTACTTCCTCATCACCTGATTATCATAGGTGGAGGATATATCGGACTGGAGTTCGCTTCTATGTATGCCGGTTTCGGCAGTAAAGTGACGATACTCGAAGGAGGAAACAAATTTATGCCTCGTGAAGATCGGGATATTGCAAACAGCGTCAAAGAAGTGATGGAGAAGAAAGGTATTGAAATCCATCTGAACGCTCGTGCGCAGTCTATCCATGACACGAATGACGGAGTGACACTAACTTACTCGGACGTATCCGACGGTACTCCTTATTATGTAGATGGAGATGCCATTCTTATCGCAACGGGACGTAAACCGATGATTGAAGGATTGAACCTGCAAGCAGCGGGTGTAGGAGTTGATGCCCACGGAGCTATCATCGTAAACGATCAGTTACGCACTACTGTTCCTCATATATGGGCAATGGGAGATGTGAAAGGCGGATCGCAATTTACATATCTCTCGCTGGATGATTTCCGGATTATCCGCGATCAGCTCTTCGGCGACAAGAAACGTGATATCGGAGACCGTGATCCTGTGCAATATGCAGTGTTTATTGATCCGCCATTGGCACATATCGGAATCAGTGAAGAAGAAGCTCTGAAAAGAGGATATTCATTTAAGGTTTCCCGGTTGCCGGCTTCCTCCATCGTCCGTACCCGTACATTGAGACAGACTGATGGTATGCTAAAAGCTATCATCAATAATCATAACGGGAAGATTATGGGCTGTACTCTATTCTGCGCCGATGCTTCAGAAATCATCAATATCGTAGCTATGGCGATAAAGACAGGCCAGACGTCTACATTCTTGCGCGATTTTATCTTCACGCATCCCAGTATGAGTGAGGGATTAAATCAACTGTTTGATGTATAAGAATAAGAAAGAGTATAACTCACTTCTAAAACAGAGCCTCTGAATAGGGTAAACAGAGGCTCTATTTGGAGTAATCGGAGGCTCTGAATGAGGTAAACGGAGCCTCTAAATAAATGAAGTTCATTCTTTTTCAGTCTTAATAGAGTGAAATCTAATAGAAAGTGTTATCTTTGCAGCCAAGTTAAACTATATACCTACCACAATGAGAATTACTAAGTAAGACAACACTTCTAAGTAAACATCACTTTTCTTATATGCTTTTTCTATTTTGTTAAGCATCACGAAATCCGTGTTGTTTAGCCAGTATTGTGTTTGTCGTTCCCCCTATCCTGTGTTTTTTTTCACTCTATTTTCAACCTCAAACCCAATAGATCATCATGTCTATCAGTATCCAACAAATCAGCTATATCCATCCGGATAAAGAAGTATTATTCAGTGACCTCAATTTCGCCATCAGTAAAGGGCAGAAATTGGGATTAGTCGGTAACAATGGTTGTGGCAAATCTACTTTGCTACAAATTATTGCCGGACAGTTATCACCCTCTTCCGGTGTCATTGTCCGCCTGGACGACCTATATTATATCCCGCAACATTTCGGGCAATATGATTCACTGACCATTGCACAAGCTCTTCAAATAGAGCGTAAACAGCAAGCTCTGCACGCTATCCTGGCAGGAGATGTCTCAAACGAGAATTTCACCATTCTAAATGATGACTGGAATATCGAAGAACGTTCCATCGCCGCTCTCGATTTATGGGGATTAGGACAGTTTACGCTATCCTACCCGATGAATCTGCTTAGTGGCGGCGAAAAGACCCGCGTATTCCTGGCAGGTATGGACATTCATCATCCATCTGTCATACTTATGGATGAACCGACCAATCATCTCGACTCTTCCGGCAGACAACGTTTATATGACTGGGTAGAGAAATATCGTTCCACCCTGTTGGTGGTAAGTCATGACCGTACTCTGCTCAATCTTCTCCCCGAGATTTGCGAACTAGAGAAGCATCAAATCAATTATTATGGCGGAAATTACGAATTCTACAAAGAACAAAAAACGCTGATGCAGGAAGCATTGCAACAACGTATTGAAGAAAAAGAAAAGGCACTACGTATTGCCCGTAAAGTGGCTCGCGAAACGGCCGAACGCAGGGACAAACAGAATGTACGCGGCGAAAAGAGTAATATAAAAAAAGGAGTTCCACGCATTGTATTGAACGCACTCCAAGGGAAATCCGAGAAGAGCACTAGTAAACTGACTGGCGTTCATCAGGAAAAAGCCGAGAAGTTAACAGATGAGCGCAACCAGCTTCGAGGTTCGCTCTCTCCGACTGCTGCATTAAAAACCGACTTCAATAGTTCCTCGCTTCATACCGGGAAAATATTAGTGACAGCAAAAGAGATTAATTTCAGTTATCATTCCAATTCGATTAACAATAATATTCTGACAAATGATGAAATAAATTTGTCTGACACAGGTTATCATCCCAATCCGAATAGCAATGATATTCAGGAAAATAGTATCTCAAAACAACAGCTTTGGCAAGCTCCTGTCAGCTTTCAACTAAAGAGTGGAGACCGCCTCCGTATAGAAGGAGCCAACGGTAGCGGGAAAACAACTCTATTGAAATTAATCACCGGCCAACTTCAACCACAGGAAGGAACCCTGACACGGACGGACTTTAGCTATGTCTATTTGAATCAAGAGTATTCGATCATTGACGACCGGAACAGTATTCTTGAACAGGCTTACGCTTTCAACAGCCGGAATCTGCCGGAGCATGAAATAAAGATTATTCTAAACCGTTACTTGTTTCCTGCATCCGAATGGGACAAATCCTGCCGGAAACTTAGTGGTGGTGAGAAAATGCGTCTCGCTTTCTGCTGTCTGATGATTAGTAACAATACCCCTGATATGTTTATCCTGGATGAACCTACCAACAATTTGGACATACAAAGTATTGAAATTATCACTGCTACTATCAAAAATTATGCAGGTACTGTGATAGCAATCTCACACGACAATTATTTTATTCAGGAAATTGGTGTCGAACAATGCATTTTATTGAGTTAGTCTATTGATATTTTATCCAGGGCAACCGCACCAAAATTTAATTCATATCCGCACAGTTTTGAATAAAATAATGGAGTATTCTGGAAACGTTGTGGTAAATCTGAAAAAGA
>ERZ773248.126-NODE-126-length-111352-cov-9.226179_pt1 | contig 111352 bp, 99 predicted proteins | sample MGYA00580518_ERZ773248 | MGnify/ENA primary metagenome ERZ773248 (study PRJEB29015, sample SAMEA2737762) | human gut metagenome | biome: human gut; feature: human-associated habitat; material: faeces | place: China | collected 2012 ...
GTCCGGGCAAAAGAATCGCGGGGCACGCGAGGATAGCTTGTAGATACTTGGCTCAATAGAGCCATTGAACAAGAAGCCCCCACTTCAAAATCAGAGATTTAAGTGGTGGGAGCATGTCACAAGATGTTCTAATAAATAAAAAACGTATCTCTGAGATGCTTCCTTTTCAGACAGTGGGGAAACATTGCAGAGATACGTTTTTTATATTGTTATACATTTGACAGAGATTGTCTTACAGGTAATGATACTTGTCTTTCTGACGGACGAAAAATGTAGTGGTCATGATAAGTGTCAACGCCTCCGCAACGCTGATCGCACTCCAGATACCATTGATCCCGAACCAGAGTGGAAGTGTCAGGACCATGATGACCTGGAACATTAATGTTCTCAGAAATGAGATGACAGCCGATATCAGGCCGTTATTCAGTGCAGTAAAGAATGAGGATCCGAAGATATTGATACCGATGATCAGGAATGCAATGGCATATACACGGAAGCCGTGCAGTGTCATAGCATACAGGCCGGTATTGTAACCGACAAATATCTTAGACAGAACAGGTGCCAGTAACTGTGCGGCACCGAACAGGATCACGCCCCAGACCAGTATGATAGACATACTTTTTTTATACAGATTTTTAAGCTCTGCGTGATTTCCAGCACCATAATGGTAGCTGATAACCGGGGCACAGCCAATTGCATATCCTAAAAAGGTGGCAACAAAGATAAAATTGACGTACATAACTGCACCATAAGCAGCAACACCATTTTCTCCGGCAATCTTCATGAGCTGGAGATTGTATAATGCATTGACTAAGGACATGGACAGGTTAGTCATGAGTTCAGAGGAACCATTGGTGCAGGTCTTAAGAAATACACGTCTGTCGAATACCGGTTTTACAAAGTGAAGGAGGCTGTCGTTCTTACGGAAGAAATATACCACCGGGAGCAGACCGCCGATAAATTCACTGGTCATGGTTGCGAACGCGGCGCCTGCAATTCCAAAGTGTAATACACCGATGAACAGGGCATCGAGAACAATGTTTGTACAACCGGCAGCCACAATGACTTTCAGTCCAAGCTGGGGTTTTCCAGCAGCCACAAAGAAACTCTGGAAGACATTCTGCAGCATGAAGGCGGTCAGGGATATGCAGGAGATCCGTCCGTAAAGGGTACAATAATCAATCAGATCACCGGCGGCACCAAATGCCATGACAATCCGCCTCATAAATATAAAACTGAGAACAGATAACACAAATCCTCCGATAGCAGCAATCGTAACCAGCATCGAAAAATACTGATTTGCCAGTTCTTTCTTTCCTTCACCAAGGGTTTTTGATACAAAAGCACTTCCTCCGGTACCGATCATAAATCCAAGTGCACTGATTCCCATCAGGTAAGGCATAATGAGATTCACGGAAGCAAATGCTGATTTTCCCACAAAGTTCGATACAAAGATGCCGTCCACCACACTGTAGATGGAAGTGAATACCATCATAATAATGGAGGGCAGGATAAAACGAAGTAATTTTTTATAGGTAAAATGCTCTGAGAGCTGAATATTCATACGTATTCTCCTTTTTTATATTTACTGATATGGATGTTTACAATGAATGTAAATGAAAACATATAAGCTAAGTGATTATAGGTTGTTTTTGATGTTCTGTCAAGGAAAATGTCTTTGCACATATAAAACGAATTAATAATTAAATGTTCACAAACGATAAATCTATGCTACAATAAAAATTACGGCTTTATGCTTTGATTGAAGATATTACTATAAAAGGAGAGAGTTGTTTTGAAGAAAAATAAATATGAGATTGATATGTGCAATGGAACCATCATGGACAAATTGATTTCATTTTCCATACCACTGATGCTGTCAGGAATCTTACAGCTGATGTTCAATGCGGTGGATATCGTGGTAGTGGGACGTTTCAGCGGAAGTCAGGCGCTCGCAGCGGTGGGTTCGACAACGGCACTGATCAATGTGTTTACCAATCTTTTCATCGGAATCTCATTGGGAGCAAATGTACTTGCAGCGAGATATTATGCGGCCGGAAAAACAAAAGAAATGTCGGAGACGGTACATACGGCTATTGCACTTGCTCTGGTAAGCGGAGTGGCTATGGCGGTGATCGGAGTGGTCTTTGCCAGAGGCGCGCTGGAAATTATGGGGACACCGGATGATGTAATTGCCAAATCCACACTTTATATGCGGATTTATTTCTGCGGTATGCCATTTTTTATGATGTATAACTATGGAGCAGCCATATTAAGGGCAGTGGGGGATACCAAACGTCCGTTAATCTTCCTGATCGTATCCGGAGTGATTAATGCAGTATTGAATCTGTTCCTGGTCATCGGTTTTCATCTGGATGTAGCAGGCGTCGGGATTGCGACCGTTATATCCCAGCTGGTATCCTGTATCCTGGTACTCCGGTGCCTGCATCACACAGAGAGCAGCTATCAGCTTCACCTTGCAAAGCTTCGGATCAGATCCGTGTATCTGAAGCAGATTTTTGAAGTCGGGGTTCCGGCGGGAATCCAGAGCACGGTAATCAATATTTCAAATGCGATGCTGCAGTCATCGGTCAATTCTTTTGGATCGATCGCAATGGCAGGATATACGGCATCGAATAATATTTTCGGATTCTTATATGTGTCGGTGAACTCCTTCACACAGGCCTGTATGAGCTTCACAAGCCAGAACTACGGAGTGAAGAAATTAAAACGTATGGACAGGGTTCTGATCGACTGTATGATCCTTTCGGTTGTGGTAACACTGATTCTCGGAAGTAGTGTGTATGTATTCGGACCAGAGCTTCTGCACATTTATAGTGATCAGGCAGATGTTATCCAATACGGTATGGAGATATTCTCCTATACAACTGTTACGTATTTCCTGTGCGGACTGATGGATCTGTTTCCGGGAGCACTGAGAGGAATGGGATATTCCACGGTACCGATGATCCTTTCTATCATCGGTACGGTCGGAGTTCGGATTATCTGGATCTATGGACTGTTTCCGTCGCACAGATCACTGGCCTTTTTATTCCTGTCTTATCCGGTATCCTGGATTGCGACAATCATTATGCAGGTGATCTGTTTCTGGTTTGTAAGGGAAAAGATCCACAGGACGATGGCGGTTACGGCAGAGTGAGCTTTTTCGAACATATAAAGATATAAAACTCCCGGAGTCTTTGGGACTCAGGGAGTTTTTTATATCAAAGGATGCAAGACATATTTTGCAGATTATTCTAAAATAAATGTAAAAGGCTGTAACAAAAATGGAATTCATGCGTCTAATAGATAACAGAAGGGAGGTGACAGGTACTTGAAGCTTGAGTTGGAAGAGATTTATAAAACCTATTTTCAGGATGTGTATTATTTCGTCCTCGCAATGAGTAAGGATCCGCACATTGCAGAGGAGATCACACAGGAGACATTTTTCAAAGCACTAAAAGGAGTAAAGCATTTTCAGGGAAAATGCAGTATCAAATCCTGGCTGTGCCAGATTGCCAGGAATGAATACATTTCTTATACCAGAAAAAAACACCGTACAGATCAGGGACTGACAGAACAGGCATACAGTGACGGAAAAACGGATGGACCCGAACAACGTATGCTTCGGAAGGACGAAGCCATGATGGTTTATCAGACCCTTCATTATCTGGACGAACCTTATAAAGAGGTATTTACACTAAAGGTACTTGGCGAATTAAATTATAAAGAGATTGCACAGATATTTGGAAAACAGGAGACATGGGCGAGAGTTACCTATCACAGGGCCCGGGTGAAGATACAGGACATTCTGGAAAGGAGGAGTACATAATGGCAAAGATTCCATGTGAGATCATAAGAGACCTGCTGCCGTTATATCAGGATGATATATGCAGTGAAAAGAGCAGAAATGCAATAGAAGAACATATAAAAGAATGTGAATCGTGCAGAACATATCTGAAAAAAATGGAAGGTGAGATTCCGATAGAAACAGATAAAATAGAAGGCACAGACGAGGAGTGGAAAGGGTTCCGGGAGTTTTCTGAAAAAGTATCAAGAAAATTAAACAGAAGAATCGTTATGGCGTGCGGAGTTGTTTTCCTGATCTGTATAATGCTGACCGTGGCTCTATATTCGGATGCCTTTCAGTCTTATCATTTATCAAGGATTGCGGCAGAAGATATAAAGGTAGAAGAGGTGTATCAGTTAAAGAATGGCAGACTGTATGTACATGTAAAGAGCAAACGCAGAACCACAGGACTGTCTTATCCTCAGACAGATATAGACACAGATACAAATACGGTAGCAGGTAAAGATGCAGTTGGCGCTGTACGCGAACCAAAGAACTCTGTCACATATGGAATATCTATGAATTCGAGTATAAATCCATTTGCAAGAGTGATGTATATTACGTCCAAAGAGGTTGCATATGTCATTCCGTTTGAAGATGGACAGATTATCACAGATAACGGAACAAAGGCATCGGAATTTGACTATGTCGGAAGATCCGGTGAGAAAAAGATCCTGTGGCAGGAAAATGATGAAGTTAAAAAGGCTCCGGCGAGGGTCGAAAAATTTGTGAAGGAATCATTGGAGAAAGAAGAGGATGATCCGGCAGATGAAAATGCGGTGAAAGTATTATGGGTGAATCCGCAGATGCCGCTTCAGTGATATCTGATTCCATTTTCATAAGAATTAGTGAGAATTAGCGGCATTTAGAGGCGTTCAACCATAAGTGGAGTGCTTTTCTGGGAGAAATATGGCATAATAAAGCCGACAGGAGGTGACGCATATGGTTATGCGTTTAAAACAATAGAAATTGTATCGCAACAGCGATATAATAAATAAAAAGATCATATGCCTGACATGGGAAATATAAGAATCAAGGATGAAAATATGAATAAAACAACAATCATAACCAACGTACAAACCCGTCTTTTTGAGCTGCAAGACTTAAAATACCGCGACTTCCATGCAAAACTAATGCCGACAGTCAACAAAGAAAAGATCATCGGTGTCCGAACGCCGGCACTTCGTGTATTTGCGAAGAAGTATGGAAAAACGGATGAAGCAAAAGAATATCTGCAGATACTGCCACATCAGTACTACGAAGAAAATAATTTGCACGGACTTTTGATCGAACAGATTAAAGACTATGACACATGTCTGGAAGAACTGGAACGTTTTCTTCCGTATATTGATAACTGGGCGACCTGCGATATGCTTGCGGTCAAGGTAATGAAGAAACATCTGGATACATTTATAGATGAAGTATACCGATGGATGGAATCCGACCATGCATATACCATCCGGTTCGGTATCAGTATGCTGATGCGCTATTATCTGGAAGATACATTTCAGATGGAGTACCCGGATAAAGTGGCACAGATCCGTTCGGAAGAATATTATGTAAATATGATGCGTGCATGGTATTTTGCGACGGCGCTTGCAAAGCAGTATGATAAGATTCTTCCATTTATCGAAAAGCAAAAATTAGATGTCTGGACGCATAATAAGACAATCCAGAAAGCCATCGAAAGTTACCGGATCACGCCAGAGCAGAAAGAATATCTAAGAGGGTTAAAGATTAAAAAATGAAATCCATATCCATTTATACGATCACAAGAAATCAGAATATCGAACAGCTGCAAAAACTGGAACGTCAGTTATCCGGAAGAGACTATTTTCTGAAAATGCGGGAATGGGAACTGGAAAGTATGAAAGCACTGACAGCCGAATTGGAAACCTGTATGGAGGATGTATATGCACTTCGTTTCTTTTATTCGTTTCAGATTCCGAGACTGGGAAAAGAATTTGATCTTCTTCAAATCAAAGAAGACCAGATTGTAAATATTGAGTTAAAAAGTGGTGTGGTATCAGATGAGGCCATTCGCAGACAGCTTTTGCAGAACCGCTATTATCTGTCGGTGCTTGGAAGAACGATTCATTCGTATACTTATATCAGCAGCCAGAACCGTCTGGTAAGACTGACGAATCATGATCATATCGCAGAGGCAGACTGGGACGAATTATGCAGAGCTTTGAAAAGAGAAAGTCCGGATTATGACGGGAATATCGAAGAACTGTTCCGCGCAGAACTCTATCTGATCTCACCGCTCAGAGAGCCGGAACGCTTTTTACAGAAAGAATATTTTCTGACGGCACAGCAAAGAGATATCGAACGACAGATCCTGAAAGGAATCCGTGCAAAACATTCCGACTATTACTGGTTCAGCGGACTTCCGGGGACGGGAAAGACATTGCTTCTGTATGATCTTGCGATGAAGCTGTCGATACGTCAGAGAGTCTGCATGATTCATTGCGGAGAATCAGGAGAGGACTGGAGAATTTTACATAAACGTCTGCGCCGGATTGATTTTCTGTCGGATCGTCAGTTATCACTTCAGGCAGCAAAGCAGACGATGACAGAAAATGTGTGTGCGGAAGAAGCGTTTGATACATTCTTAAAGCCATACAGTGCTATTCTGGTGGATGAGGCACATCTGCTTTCTGTGGAGCAATTAAAGATATTAGAAGAATGTAAAAAGCAGATTCCGATAATCTTTTCCAGTGATACGGAAGACATGATCTCGCCTGAAGAACTGGATTGTGAAATACCGCAGCGGCTTGCCGGTCTGCCGGATGTGCAGAGCTTTCATATGACGAACCGTATCCGTACAAATGCAGAACTTTCTTCCTTTATTCAGAACATGCTGGATCTGTCGCGGAGAAAAGGGCAGAAGGGCTATCCTAATATTGAAGTGGTGTATGCGAATGATGATACAGAAGCAGTATGTTTGATGCAAGGCTATGCGAGACGGGGATATCTTATGGATTCAGATGTGAGGGATGTGAACCGTTTGGCGGTCGTGATGGATGAACGGTATTATTATGATGAGGGCAGTTATCTCCGTACGAGAGAGATTTGTGAAGATATTTATGAGACAACTTGTACAACAATGTGTAGAGACAGGAAATCAGATGTAAGGATTCTTTTTCACCAGTTGAATCAGGCAAAAGAGAAACTGGCGATTGTGATCAAGGATAATCCGGAAGTGTATGATACGATTTTGAATCTATTATAGAAAGAAAAATTGCCTGGTTTCGAAATGCATGGTATAATATCTCTCAGGTAAAATATTAAATCAGAGAGGTTTTTACAATGGGAGAAAAAAATTACAGTAAAGTACCTGTATTTGAAAATGGACTGGCACAGCCTGTTTTCAAATTCACGGACGGAAAGACAGGAGAAAACTATGATCCTGCCACATCAAGTATCGTAAGATACTGTGTATATGTGGAATCTGACTATGACATGGACGGTGATGGAAAAAGAGATCTCGTCAAAGCATTTATTCAGGTTCCGAGAAGTGCTGTAGAAGGCAGTTATAAGGCGGCAACATTATATGAAGCACGTCCGTATTGTGCAGGGGTGCAGGCAGACGGATATGATCATATGAAAGAAGTAGAAAACAAAGAATACCGCAAGTTTGACTTTGCAGATCTCGACAAAGAAGTGCCTGCACGTATTCCGGAGGGGACGATCAGTGCCATGGATCTTGCGTTAAAGGCAGATTCGGCAGACTGGTATTATCCTGATAAAGGAAATAATAACAGCATGGTATATGAGAATCTGGATAATTTTAATTATTATCTGGTACGTGGCTTTGCAGTGGTTGTAAGTGCCGGATTCGGAGCACTTGGTTCAGACGGATTTAACTATGTCGGCTCCGAATATGAGCGGGATGCGTTTAAGTTTGTTGTGGAATGGCTGCATGGTGACAGAGTGGCTTATGCAGATCGTGAAGGAAAGATTCAGACGAAGGCAGACTGGTCCAATGGAAATGTGGCCATGACCGGAAGATCTTACGCCGGAACCATGCCGTTTGCAGTTGCAACGACAGGTGTGGAAGGACTGAAAACAATCGTTCCGGTTGCAGGTATCGCAGACTGGTATACACAACAGAATATGCAGGGTGCACAGCGTTACTGGCCAAAAGAGATGCTGAACAGTTTTCTGGCATATTTTTGTTCCAGCCGTTATAATGATGAGACATTATCTGAGAAACAGTTGGATGATATTGCAGCATTCCATCATGAGTTGAGTCTCCAACAGTTAAAATGTGGATTCGATTATGATCCGGAATTTTGGGGAGCCGGAAATTATCGTCTGCATGCAGACCAGATCAAGTGCAGCGCACTGATCGTACATGGATTCAACGACGAAAATGTATCTACAAAACAGTTTGAAATGATGCATACCGCATTCGAACAGGCAGGGCAGACAGTGAAACTGATCCTTCATCAGGGGCCGCATATCACCCCGACTATGGCAAATAAGAATTACGGAATCCTGATCGATGGAAAGTTCTATGATGACATTGTAAATGAATGGATCTCCCACTATCTGTATGGAGTAGAAAACAGTGCCGAAGAGATGCCGGAAGTACTTGCTCAGACGAACTATGACCAGAAAAAATGGGAAACAGAAAGTGCATGGAAAACAGAGCATACCATAAAGCTTACTTCAAAAGAAGAGAGTAAGACAGTGATTGATACAGACTGGGAAAAAGCCGGTGTCAGTGCAGAAAACTTCGATGATGTGATGGCACTGAAGTCTACAAATATGGCTCAGCGCTATGTGACAGATCCATTTGAAAAAGCCGTGACTGTACAGGGAACGGTATGCCTGAACTTAAAGGCAGCATTAAAAGACGGAAATATCGAAACAGATTTCGATCCGGAAAACAGAAATGATGTGGATACACTGACCATGCAGCTTGGTAATTCCAAAGTATCCGGTAAAATGGATGATGTAGAGATTGCAGTGCTTCTCTGTGATGTATGTGACGAAGAATTCGACAGTATCCAGACTGTAGATCCGGAAAGAAATATCGTTCCGGTAACGACAGTAAAAGAAGGCGGAATCATGAATGGCGGAGATCTTCCGGCATTTGATGAGGCAGAATTCAATACTGTACATAAAAAATACCGCGTGATCACACGTGCATTTGCAGATCTGTGTAATCCGGAAGCAGGTTATGCGCCGGAGACAGCACAGAACAGTATCGAACTTAAAAAAGGCGAATATCATGATTACAGCGTATATCTCAATGCGACAAGATATACTGTAGAGCCGGGACACAGACTTGCAGTAGTTGTTGCAACAGAAGATCCGGTAAACTGCCTGATCCATAAGACATATTCGGTAGAGATTGATGACAACTCTGTGATGGTGGAAGTTCCTGTGACAAAAGCGAGTGAGGACATGGGACTGAATAAAGCGGAATAGATGGAATATCTATCGGAAATGAGAAAAGTACGAGCTGCTGGTTGAAATATTAGAAGTAAATGATTGAAAAAATAAGAACTGCTGTTTTAGGAGTAAAGTCTTAAAATAGCAGTTCTTTTGTGTTGCCATGTGTTCGTAAGGAGCTGCTTGGCTGCCAAAACATCTGTAAGGAGCTTTACCAGTGGTAAGTTTTCTGTATCAGCAGACGTTTTTTCAAGAATTCATGGCCACAAATCCCGGAATTCATGGCCAGTTATAACAATATTTGTAACTATCGTGGTACAATGAATGCAATAATTATGTGAATAAATATGGAGAAAATATAAATGTTTCAGATAGCAATGATAGAAGATGAAGAACATACAAGACAGGAAGTGGAAAGACTTATTAGCTGGGAGTTCGAGAAACTTAAGGTGCAGGATATAACCACCGAAATATATAAAACAGCCGAAGAATTTCTGGAAGTTAAGAAGCACTACGATGTAGTTATCTCAGATATTGATCTTCCGGGGAAAAGCGGGATCGATCTGGGAAGAATTTTAAAGGCAGAACAAAAAGATATCTGCCTGGTATTCCTGACATCGTACGCCGAATTTGCAGTGGATAGTTATGTCCTCGAGGCATATCAGTATATTTTGAAAAGAGATATGAAAGAACGTTTGCCGGCAGTATTACAGAAAATTTATCAGGAAAAGCAAAAAGAGAGCCAGAATTTCTTCTGGATCGGTGGTGTGACGGACCAGAGAAAATTATATCATAAAGACATTATCTGTATCCGCAAGGTCAAAGGGAAGAAGTATGTTGAATTTGTAATGGTAAATGGTGCATACAAAGAACGTCTGGCGCTGCATCAGACTTTTGAAGATCTGAAAAATCCGTCTTTTGTGTTTGTCGGAAGAAGTCATATTATCAATATCGATCATGTAGACAGGATCACAACGGATGCAGTCTATCTAGAAGACGGGATTAAGATTCAGGCAGGGGCAGAGACTATTCAGGATGTGAAGACACGGATCATGGAATATTGGAGAAATGTAGAATGAAAGAATGGACGAGAAAGCGAAAAGCAGATGTTTGTATGGGGATTCTGCTGCAAATATATTTCTTCTTTCCATGGATCCGTATAGACGGAGGGTATCACACGATTCACGTGTATCTGATCGAGATATTCCGGAAAGAAAGCTGCATCAAGGCATATAATTATATTTTCTTATCTGGGCATCCAATCTTATGGAAATATTCCGGTTTTGCGGCAGTGACATTTACCATGATCATAGCATTTATGATTGTGATGCAGATGATCGAACTATGGCAATTGTACAGACATATGAAAGGGATCAAAACGTTTGATATACACAGGTATGTCTGGGTTCTTGCCATCGTTCTTTTTTTCTTATATCTTGATGCTTCATACATCTATCTGGATGACAGTGCGCTGTTCAAGCTTAGAATCTATATGTATATGGTGATATTCATAGGTATTATTGGAATCTGGATGTTTCTGGATATCGAGGCGGCTGCATGGGATACGGAGATAGCAAAGCATAAGACAGAACTGAAAGAGCGGGACGAACAGTTGCTGCAGGTAAAAGTGAAAGCGCTGGAAGAAAAATATCAGGAAATGTTAAAGAGCCGGAAGGTTGTACATGATATGAAAAATCACCTGCTTGCATTGAAAAAATACGATCAGGAGAGAGACTGGGAAGGACTGCACCAGTATCTGAATGAATTAAGTGATGATATGCTGGATGACAGCTATCAGATCTGGACGGGTAACCGCATGCTGGATATGATCCTCAATCAAAAGACGAAAGATGCAAAAGAGAAAGAGACGGATATGCAGATTGAGACAGAAGTATTTGCAACCCTTCCGTTTTCAGACAGGGAGATTATTTCACTTTTTGGAAACGTTCTAGATAATGCGCTGGAAGCCTGTGAACGGATCCAAGATAAAAAGCGCTGGATAAAAATTAAGATAAAAAAGAAGAATCATTTATTATATATTGAGGCCTCAAATGCAATTAAAGAAATGCCGGTGCAGAATCAGAAAGAATTTGTATCAGTAAAAGAAGATGAGATACTTCATGGATATGGAATGAAGAACATACAGGATATTGTCAGAAAATATGACGGCATATTCCGATATAAAATTTACGGGGAGTATCTGGTCTGTATCATCTCGATATATGATATAAGAGGGGCGGAAGAGGAATGAGAATGGAAGAGAAAAAGAGACGGATGAATATTATTCTGGGGATCATACTTCAGATATATTTTCTGTTTCCGTGGATGAATATAACGGGAGAACGGAAGAATTTTATTATGTATGTAATTGCTGTGTTGAGAAATCACAGTTGTGCAGATACATATAACACGACGTTTTTAGACGGAGCAGCAGATGCATTACCACTGGATATTCATACACTGGCAAAAACATTCATGGTATGTGTTATGCTGTATGTCGTTCTTGAAGTAATCGAAACAATACGGCTTATCTGTAACATCAAGGGATGGGAAATAAAATTTTTATCTATCATAGAACTTATCGGATTATTTGCAATGCTGTCGGTAGTGGCCGAGATTGGACTTAACAGTTCATGGAGCAGTGCGGGTACGATACAGGTGTTCCCGATGTATCTACTTGGGTATCTGGCAGTATTTCCGATATGGACGGGGATACGGTTACTGATGCATAAATCCATGGAAGAATGGGAAGAATCCGGTGAACAGATCCTGAAAACTCAGGAAAATGATAAGCATTATAAACAGGAACGGAAAAGAAGATTATATTTTCCAGGGAAATATTCGAAGCTTTATTACCATGTGCTGTGGGAGAATTTTAAATATCACTGGAGAGATTTTTCTTTTTTATTTGTATCGGTTCTGTTATCGGCAGCATTTCTGTTCATTGGATTTGGAATGAGAGAGGCATTTTCCGGAAGCTATGGATATGATAATGAATTACTAGGGCTTGGGCTGACTGAGATTATGAAGGACTGCCTGATCGTGATCGTACTGATATCATTGTTTTTGATTACGGTTGTCATGGTATTCTACCGGAAAAAACGGATGGCGGATGATGGGATTTTCCGGACACTTGGCATGCGGAGCAATGCCGTGTTCTGGTCCTGGATCGGAGAATTACTTGCCGGATTTGCGGTGGCACTGGTGACGGCATTTGTGATTGGAAGAGCCATTTTGTTTGGCATATATGCCGCTGTTATACAGCATTTTCCTAAAATCGATATGAAATCAGAGGTATCGTGGAAGGTGTATCTGATCACGGCAATCGTGATAGCTGTTATCTGTTTGTTTGCTTTTGGTATCTCTGGGGATATCCATGCAGGAGAACGTTCCGCCGATGCCAGAAATGCAGCGGTGAAAGGTGAGAAGATTCCGGGAATATACAGAAAAGCAGGGGCGTTGATCAGCGGGCTGCTGGGAGTAATCGTCCTGTATCTGTATACACAGAGAAGATTTTCAGAGAGTATCTTTCTTTTGTGTGGGTTCTTCCTGTGTTTGTATGTTTTTCTGTATAATATAGGTGCCATGATCCTGCGTAAAAAAGAAATGTCTATGGATCAATACCTGCGAACCCTTCCGGAAGAACATATGATACGACACAGATACCAGACAACTGTAAAGTATCTGACACTTATGATTGTGATACATGTATGTGTGATGTCCTTTTTCTTGGTAAAAGTTGTATCTAACAGAATCGCAGATAAGACGGATACGCTGTACCCATACGACTATGTATGGCTTGCGAATAGTAATGATACAGGGATTATCGAAAAGCTTAAGCAAGAATGCAAAGCAGAAGTGACCAGTGTTCCGATGGTCCGGGCAACAACGATTGATAATACAGAACGTCTGGAAGGACCATTTGATCTTGTCTGGCAGCAAGGCCAGAATATCGGTATATCAGAGAGCAGTTATCGAAAGTTAAAGAAGGCAGTCGGAGAAAAACCGAAAAAGCATCTGAATCTTGACAAGAACGGAAAGAAAATTTATGTCGTGTATCAGCAAGATCAGGGAACAAAGGCGAAACCAATTGATCACTATCAGTTGATGATACATCCGAATCTGCATATCGGACAGCCATTGTTTGGCTTTGATACAATGGAGCACCAGACTTATTATCCGGTACGGACGATTACAGGCTCCGAGACTTCGAGTCTGATCGGTGCATTCAAACAGGGAAAATACGAGAATCTTATTGTATTCGCTGATGCATATTTTGGCAAAATAAAAGACTATTGGAAAACGACAGACATGAATACGGGAGAAAAAATAAAAACGTCGGATGCGGTATTGGAAGAAAATATCCATGAATGGCCGACGAAACTTGTCCTTGCAAATGTACCGGAAAAATACCAGAAAAAAGCAGATCAGTTGACAATAGATTTTGCAAAGCAACATGCATATGATGAGTCATTTGATTCGCTTGTAAAAAGTACATATACGAAGACAGAAGCAGCGAAAAAGCGGCAGATGGAGCGAATCCTTGAATGTGTGATGAATGGATTTGTGCTTATTATTTTATCTGTGATCAGTATGCTCCTACTTCATATGAAGGTTCAGATGGAACTGCCGGATATGCGGAAACGGTATCAGTTCATGAACCGTCTGGGAATGAATCGCAGGGAACGAATCTGCATCGAGAAAAAGGAAATCAGCCGGTTTGTGACGATCCCATCTGTTATTGTCGTTATAGTTACGGTACTGTATTCTGGAATTGTATTTGGACTCAGGGATTATCATCTGAATGATGTGAAGAATTATGTGATAAATGCAGGTGTACTCTGGATTATATATTTCATATTACAGTGGCTGAATCTGAAGTGGCTGGAAGATACGATTGTGAAAAAGATTGAAAAGGGAGCAGATTTGTAATGAATGAAAAATTAGAAAAGAATGAAAATAAAAAAACGGCAGACGTATTAAGAGCAGAGAATCTGGTCCGTGATTATGTGCAGTATGGAGAAGATGGTGAAAAGAAGAAAGAGATCCACGTCCTGAAGGGATTAAATTTTTCTATCCAGAGACAGGAGTTTGTCGGAATTATGGGAAGATCCGGATGTGGAAAGACGACACTTTTGAAACTATTGGGTATGATAGACCGTCAGACCGGAGGAAAGCTGTTCTTTGAAGAACATGATACGGAAGATTTGTGGAAGGATGAATTTGCGGACATACGACGGAGAAAGATTGGATTCGTGTTCCAGGACTTCTATTTGATGGACAGTCTGTCCGTCAGGGAAAATATCATGCTTCCGAAGATTCTGGATAAGAAGAGTGCGAAAGAGTGTATGGAAGAATCGCAGAAATATGCAGAACAGTTCGGAATTACACATCTGATGAACAAGAAGCCGTATGAATTATCCGGAGGTGAAAAGCAGCGAGTGGCGATATCCAGAGCATTGATCAACAATCCGGATCTGATACTTGCGGATGAGCCGACCGGAAACCTCGACTCTAAGTCCGGTGATGTGGTAATCCATACACTGAGTCATATCAATCGGGAACTTGGCAAGACAATTGTTATGGTAACACATGATCCGAAGATGGCAAGTTATTGCAGCAGGCTGATTCTTCTGAAAGATGGAATGATTCTGGAAGATATGAGAAATGGCGGGGATCAGGAAGCGTTTTATCAGGAGATTCTTGGGAAGATGAAGGAGTTGTAGAAAGTTCACAAAAAATCAGTATTTCTAGAAATTGCATTGAAAATAAAAATCAGGCATGTTATTCTAGCGGCACGCAGATAAATTCTAGCATCTGCAACGTATCTATATTTATCAATTCATTTACTTCAAGCCCAGATATTCGGGCATTAATCAAAAATGAAAACCACAGAAAACAGATAAATACATGCCTGATAAAGAACGTTGTTCATATATACTGATATATATATAAAATGTATGCTATGATATTCATAAAAATAAGCAGTTTTTCTTTTAAAGGAGTTATATCTGTATAAGAAAGGAGAGCTGTTTATGAACAAATGAAAATCATTAAAAGAATTAAACTTGCTGGACAAATTTCTATTCGATGAAGCAATGGATGACCCTGAAAATGTAAAGACGATGTTAGACATCATATTAAGTAAAAAGACGAATCTGAAGCATCCACCGCAGACAGAGAAGGAACAGAGAACGTCTACGGATAATCGGCAGATCCGGTTAGATGTCTATGCTATGGATGAAGATGATGTGATATACGAAGTGGAGGCGCAGAAAGAAAATACGCATAATCTACCGAAAAGAAGTCGTTTGTATCAGGGAATCATCGACAGTAAACTGCTGCTGCCGGGTGGTATCCCAAGAACTGATAGAACTTTTGAAATATATGGAACACAGTACAGATGAAGTGTCAGAACAGTGTAAAAGTGAACGGATTCAAAAGATGCATAGACGAGTTTGTCGGATTAAAGCAAGTGAAAAAACAGAGGTGAAGTATATGCAGGCATGGGAAGAAAAATTGCTGGAAAGACAAAAAGAAAAAAGAGAATTGCTCAGAAAAATGAATCATAAGATGTCCATTGAGGAAATTGCAGATGTATTGGATATGGATGTTTCAGAGGTGAAACATATCATTGAGGAACAATATGATACAGAGGATTAAATCGGAAAATAATCGCAACGAGAGAGACCATCTGACATTATTCGGATGGTCTCTTCTGCCATTTCTTTATGGTTATACTGTTCCGGTAATTGTCAGAGTGCTGAATCCCGGATTAGAACTCCATTCACCGGTAGTCTCGTTGACGGTAAATGTTGCTGCAGGAACAGTAACTTTTCCGGCACCGGTAGCAAAAGTACCGGTAGTTTTATCATAAGTGTAGTCTTCACCTTCTGTCCATGTGCTTCCGTTAAAGGTGACAGTCAGATTAGAAAGTATTGGATTAAACGTATCGGTAACGATTACGGCCGTGGCTTCATTTGCAGGAACGTTTCCTTCATTCTGAATCAGGAACGTGTAGGTCAGGCTTCCGTTTTCAGTAACAGGTACCGGACTGATAGATTTTGTGATACCTAAGAGCGGCAAGGCTTCTGCATTTACCGTTTCCTTAGCGGTGATAGAAGTAATGCCGTCGCCACTTGCAGTAACCGTGTTGGTAATGAATGATTCATTGGTGAGAGGAGCGTATTGATTTACAGCTGTTTCATAGACCAGTGTCAGATTGCCATTTGCGGGAACAGTTAATCCAGAGAAGACAAGCGGAGGACCTGCGGTTACAGCAGGTGCAGCCTGTAACGTTCCGTTTGTATAGTATTTTACCGTGTTATCCAGATACGTTAACGGTGTCAGTGAAGTAGTAGAAAATGCATACGCACCAAGGTCATCTGTGAGTGTAAGTCCTGTAATAGGAGTGGTACCGGAGTTAACAATACTTATAATATAAGTGACGGTACCTCCTGGATGATAGGTATTTTTTACTGCAGTTTTCGAGATTGACAATACTTCGAGAATCTCACCGACGGCAATATTTGAATTAGTAACAGAATTTCCGTAACGGAGTTGTGCCTGGTTCGTAAATTGAGCCATATTTTTAACCTTCCTTTCATATATGTGTCTACAATATAATATATGTCTGTGGAGTAAAATTGCCCGGGGATAATTTGTAGAAGATTTACAAAAATTGAGCATTTCTAAAATATATATTGAAAGCACGAATAGAGCATGTTATCCTATCAACACGCAGATGAATTCTAATATCTGCAACGCATCTATATTTACCAATTCATTTATTTCAAACCCAAACAATCGGGTAAGAATCCAAGATGAAAATCATAAAAAACAGATAAATACATGTCTGATAAAAGAAGATAACGGTATATACTGGTATATATATAAATTCTGTGTTATCATATGCATAAAGCTAAACAGTTCTTCTTTGCAGGTATTATATCTGTACAAGAGAGGAGAACTGCTTATGAACCAAAGAAAATCATTAAAAGAATTAAACTTGCTGGATAAATTTCTGTTCGATGAAGCGATGGATGATCCGGAAAATGTAAAGACGATGTTGGATATCATACTTCTGAATACCAGGGGCAAACATCCCGAGCTGGTGTCACCAGAATTGATAGAATTGTTGAAGTATATGGAACGTAGTACGGATGAAGTATCAGGGGAGTGTAAAAGTAAGCGGATTCAAGAGATGCATAGACGAGTTTGTCAGATCAAAGCAAGTGAAAAGACAGAGGTGAAGTATATGCAGACATGGGAAGAACGGATTATGATAAAACAGGAAGGAATTGCTGAGGGAAGAATAGAAGGTGAAAAAGCACTTTTGAAAAGTTTAATTGAAAAGAAGATGGCAAAAAAATATTCTGCAGAGCAAATTTCGGCAATGTTAGAGGTCGATGTTTCAGAAGTAGAGAATATTATGAAAGAAATACAGAACGAAAAGAATCCGTAAGGAACTGTTAGTGGTAGGTTCTAGGAGAGTGGTTTTATACTAATGCATGGCGATATTATAAGAACGGTCAGATATGTTTATCAAGGCATATCTGACCGTTTTTCGTATAGCAGGGGATGAAAGAAAACATGCGGTTTTTCTGTGTGTAATTACCACGGTAGATCCATATTTTTAAAATTTCATGGTCAGAAAACCCGCTATTCATGGCCATTATAAGGCATAAGAAGAAAAGGCATGGTACAATAACTATAAAGATTTCATGTGAAAATAAGATGGAGACCGATAAAATGAATGGATGGACAAAAAAGAGAAAAGTAGATACTTTTATGGGGATTTTATTGCAAGTGTACTGTTTCTTCCCGTGGATGCGCATAAATAGAAAATGGAATACGATTCACATGTATGTAATTAAGACCTTTCAGGAAAATGATTACATCAAGATGTATAATCATATATTTTTAAAACAGCATATGTGGAAATGGAAACATTCACAGGTAGTTGCGTTTATATTTTTACTGATGTTAATATTCCTGATTTTGCTTCAGAGTATAGAATTGTATGAATTATACCAGTGCATAAAAAACGGGAATCAATCAACAAATTATCATGTATTTGTTTGGATTACTTATCTTGCAGCATTTTACATCTTTATGGCTATAGCATCTACCGGATTTGCAGAATTTTATTCTATGCCGATGTTTTGTTATATGATGCTGTTTCTGGCTGTCATAGGAATCTGGATATTTCTTGATATTCAGGCAGAAGCATGGGACGTTGAGACAGAACAGCACAGAGCTGAACTGGAAGAGCAGGATAAGAGGATGCTCCAGATGAAAGTAAAGGCGATGGAAGAACAATATAGGGAAATGTTAAAAAGCCGGAAGATTGTTCATGATATGAAGAATCATTTGCTTGCATTAAAGAAATATACGCAGGAACAGGACTGGAAGGGATTGGAAGAATATCTGAACGAACTCAGCCGGGACATGTTGGATTACAATTACCAGATATGGACAGGAAACCATATGCTGGATATGATTCTTAACCAGAAAGAGAAGGAGGCAGAGAAGCAAAAGACGCAGATGCAGATCAGCACGGAAGTATTCACAACGCTTCCGTTTTCTGACAGAGAGATCATTTCACTTTTTGGAAATCTTTTGGACAATGCGTTGGAAGCGTGTGAGCAGATCAAAGAAGGAGAACGCTGGATACATATAAAAATGAAAAAGAAGAATCAGCTCTTATACATCGAGATTGTAAATGCGGCTAAAAATATGGGAATACAGACAGATGAAAATTTTGTATCAAAAAAGGATGGAGTGTTACATGGTTATGGAATGAAAAATATCCGGGATATTGTAGAACAATACAATGGAATGTTTCAGTGTAAAAGCCAGGAGGATCGGTTTGAGATTGTGATTACTATTTACGGATAGGAGGCAGGTGAATATGGAAGAAACAAAGAAAAGAAGATATATTGTATCGACAATTATGTACGGTATGATTTTGATTTTTATTCAGCTTCCGTGGGTGGTTTTGAAAGGGAAAAATTACAGTATATATGCAGCATATTTTCGAATCAAAGCAAAAGGAATAAAAGCACTTTCGGAGATGGCAGCGTCTGTCTGGGATGGGAATCTTACGATAATCCGGATACAGTTAATACTGCTTATTGTATTTCAGATCGTGATTGTATTACATATAGTGACGCAGTGGCTGCATAAGGAATATTATCTGAATATCGCTGCGTTAGTTGTTCTAGGTTTATATATTGTGGTGAATGAATCCGGATTTGGAATGCTTGCGGATAATTCAACAAAAACGATTCTGATTCCTGCAATCATCATGATATTTGTTATGGCAGAAGTGCTGATCAGAAAAATGCTTGATGTATGGAAAGATGCCAAGGAATCAGCAGAAATATTTGCGGAAAAGGAACGGGAAGAAAAAGAAGAAGAGCGCAGGAGATTATATTTTCCGGGAAATTATACCAAACTTTTTTATCAGATGGTCTGGCACAATTTTAAATATGACTGGAAAGATTACGGCCTCCTGCTGTTCTGTGGTGTAATCGTTTCTGCATTCTCCTTTGCAGGACTTGGAATATATCAGATGATGGCGAAGGCTCACCGGGCAGAGAATTTCCTGCTGGGTGAAGGACTTGGAAGGATATTGCTGAATGCAATGCTTCCGATGGCGGTATGTGCCATCTTTTTGATGGTGTTTGTTCTCGTATTTTACATGAAAAAATGGACGCAGAATTACAGTGTATTCGTGACGCTGGGAATTCGAAAAAAAGCGTTGTATACGATTATTGGGATAGAGATCGCAGTTGCTTTTTTGTGTTCGCTGATTGCCGGCGGTCTATTGGGAAATATGATCATGTTTCTGTTCCGGAAAGTGATTTTCTCAATGCTGGCAAAAGGAATTGTTCTGTCAAAGGTGACGTGGCTTACTTATGTGAAAGGTACGTTGGTGGTGTTGGCAGTGTATATAATTGCATTGATGGCGACCAGGGATATCGTATCGGATTTCAATCTGGTCAGGGCATCGATCAGAAACATTGCAAAAGAACCTATGCCGCAGAGGAGGACAAAGTTATTCATAACAGCCGGAATCATAATCTGTATGATCGCTATATTCGAATACCGGCAGTTGAGAAATCATGAAAGTATGTATCTGCTCTTTGCATTCTTTGCGGGTATATTTTTACTGATTCGTTTTGTAGGAGCCGGATATTTGAGACGTGCCAAAAAGACACCGGCATATCTGCCACAGATGCTGAACCGGAATCATTTGTATTATAAATCAAAGACAACTGCAAGGTATGTGCTGGCACTTACAATATTGAACGTATGCGCAGTGTTTTACTTCCTGTTTCAGGTAGTTTCGGTAACGATTGCAGAGAAGCCGGAAAGTCTGTATCCGTATGATTTTGTCTGTATTGCAGATGATGGAGATGATGCGATTTTTGATAGGATAAAGAACGGTTATCAGGCAAAAATCATAGAATATCCGATGGTGCGTGTGGCAAATGCAGATAAGACAGAACAAAGCGAAGGCGTGCAACAAGGAAAAAGACCGCAGGGACAACAGATCGGGATTTCTGAATCGACATACAAACAATTGAAAAAATATGTAGATCCATCGTATAAGGAAGAAGCAATGCATCTTGATCGAAATGGAAAGAGGATATATCTGGTGCACCAACAGGATCGCTCCGTGAAGGCACAGCCGGTGGATTGGACATTTGGAAAGAAGAAACCATTTTTGCATATCGGTCTTCCATGTGAATATTATACCTTATATTCGCCGAGCAAAGCATATCCGAAAAGAACAATAGAAGGGGAAGAAATTGGAAGTCTGATTGGATGTTTCCGTCAGGGAAAACTGGAAAATATCGTTGTATTCTCGGATGCATATTTCAAGAAAGCACAGGGAATGTGGAAATACACGAACATATTAACCGGAGATAAGATAGAAGAAAAGGCCTTGCGAATAGATGGTGTCACAATTAAGCAGGGTCCGACGAAGCTTGTACTGATCCAGGCAGACCCAAAATACCAGAAAGCAATTGAAAAGAAAATGAAAAAGCTGGAAAAGAATCATACATATGAAGCGCAGTATGATTTCGAAGTACATTGCTGGTATTCAAAACAGACGGCAGTCAATGATCTGAAGACAGAATATACGATGAAACTGATCATAAATACATTCGTATTGCTTACAATGACCATCTCCGGCCTTTTCCTGATGTATATTAAATCGTTATCAGAAATGAGTGATAAGAAAGCAAGAGCTGACTTTTTGAAATGTATGGGAATGCGAAAGAAAGAACGAGTATCACTCCTGAAAAGAGAACTGTATTACTTTTACTGGCTGCCGGAGCTGATAACGATAGTCGTGACCAGTATCTTTACAGCAGCAACGTTTCATGCTCGGATGTATACGCATGCCGTCAGAATTGCATGGCTGAAACATGCTGTCTGGATATGGCTTATGTATCTGGCAGTACAGTGGGGATTTGCATGGATATTAGGAAGATTTATCATTCGAAAGGTGGAAGGAAAAGATGAATAAACGGGAAGTTATGAAAGTGGAGAACCTTGTCCGGAATTATAAAATGGTTCATTCTGACAGACAGGATGAAGAAGAAATTAAAGTTTTAAAAGGGCTGGATTTTACCATTGAAGAACAGGAATTTGTCGGGATCATGGGAAAATCAGGTTGCGGTAAGACAACACTTTTAAAAGTGCTTGGCTTGATCGACAAACCGACTTCCGGGAAGATTTTCTTTACGGGAAAGGATGCGTCAGAATTATGGAGTGATGAACTGGCGGATATACGCAGAAGAGAGATTGGATTCGTGTTTCAGGATTTTTATCTGTTAAATAGTCTGTCTGTAAAGGAGAACATCATGCTACCAATGGTGTTGGACAAGGCACCGGTTGATAAGTGTTATAAGAATGTAGAAACATATGCCGAAAAATTTGGTTTATCACACCTTCTCGAGAAGCAGCCATATGAAGTGTCTGGCGGAGAAAAACAGAGAGTTGCGATTTGCCGTGCGTTGATCAATAATCCAGATTTGATCCTTGCGGATGAGCCGACCGGAAACCTTGATTCCAAGTCCGGGAAGATCGTGATTGATGCATTGAAGGACATTAATGAACATATGGGAAAGACGATCATTATGGTCACACATGATCCACAGATGGCAAGCTATTGCAGCCGACTGATCCTGCTGAAAGATGGCGTGATACTGGAAGATCTGAAGAACAGTGGGGATCAGGAGTCATTTTATCAGGAGATTCTTGGGAAGATGAAAGAGTTGTAGAAGAAACGGAGAAATGAAAATGATCCATGAGAAAAAACATATATCAAAAAAAGAAAAACTGGAAATGAGTGTATCGATAGTTCTCTATACTATTTTCCTGGTCCTTGCGCAGCTTCCATGGTTCGTGTTAAAAGGAAAAAGATATAATCTTTATAGTGCATACTTTCATGTGAAGAGATACGGAGCAAGAGGTTTGTCGGAAGCAGGTGCGTCCGTATGGAACGGGAATCTTTTGTTATTAAAAATTCCGCTTATTGTATTTGTATTATATGAATTATGTTCGGCTGCGTATATAATAACAGTAATATTAAGAAAAGATAAAAGACTGAATATTATTGCTATGGCGTTGGGATATGCGACCATGCTGTTACACTTGACGACCGGTCTTGCAACGATTGCGGATAATACGACGATGACAATGCTTTATCCCCTCGTACTTACCGGAGTGAATGTGGTTGAATTCCTGGCGGTCCGCATGATTGACATCTGGAAGGAATCTGTGGAACAGGCAAAGGAAAGTTCCAGAAAAGAAAAAGTGGAAAAAGAGGAAGAACGGAGGAGGCTTTCGTTTCCGGGGAAATATACGAAATTATTTTATCAGATCGTCTGGAAAAATTTCCGTTATGACTGGCAGGACTACCGATTGTTTCTGCTATGTGGGACGATTGTGACAGCTCTTATTTTTGCAGGGACGGGCTCTTATCAGATGATGGCAGGGCTACACAGGGCGGAAAATTTCCTGATAGGGGAAGGTCTTGGACTGATCGTATGGAATGCAATGGTTCCAATCGGAGTTTGTGCAGTATTTCTGATGGTATTTGTGCTGATTTTTTATATGCAGAAATGGATGCAGAGTTACAGTATATTTTTAACACTTGGAATCCGTAAGAAAGCATTATTACTGATCATTGGTCTGGAAATTGTGATCTCATTTATCTGTTCGCTTTTTGCAGGCTGTATCATTGGAAATGGTATCATAATGATACTTCGTAAATGTTTGTATCTTCAGATCGGAAGAGATATGGTACTGGCAGCAGTAACCTGGAAAACGTATGTAAAAGTTCTGCTTGTGATGTTTCTGATTTATCTGGTTGCACTGGCTGCGACCAGAGATATTGCAACTGATTTTGATATTACCAATGCGGCGGTAAGAAGAATACGAAAAGAAAAAGTACCACGAAAATTTGTACCGGTATTCGGGATCATTGGTTTTGTGCTTTGTGCATGGAGTCTGCTTAAGTACCGGGAACTTAGAAACTATGAGAATATAAAGTTAATGGCTCTTCTGTTCTTAGGATTGTTCCTGCTGATACGTTTTACGGAAAGTATGTGGATCCGGCATAAGCGAAAGAAGAGAACGTATATATACCATATGTTACAGGACAATCAGATTTATCACAAATCGCAGACTTCGGCATGGTATATGTTTGCGTTAGTCATCCTGCATACCTGTGCATTGTTTTATTTTGCTTTCCCGGCTGTTTCAGTTACCATTGCAGAGAAACCGGAATCTCTGTTTCCATATGATTATGTATGTATTGCTAATGACAGGGATGATAATTTTTTTGAACATATCAAAGAAACATATCATGCGGATATCACATCATTTCCGATGGTGAGAGTGACCAATACAGACAAGACAGAAAAGTCGGAAAGTATTCGGGAAGAAAAGATACCACAGGGGCAGCAGATCGGAATCTCGGAGACGATTTACCGTGCGTTAAAAAAGGCGAATGGCCAGACTTCGAAATTATCCCAAAATGTGTTAGATGCAAAGGGAAATAAGGTATATCTGGTGCACCAGCAGGACCGTTCGGTAAAGGCACAGCCGGTAGACTGGTCATATGGAAAGAAGAAACCATTTTTACATATCGGAATCCCCTGTGAAGGATTTTCTATGTTTCGCGCCAAACTGGATTCGCCGACATATATACAAAGGACAATTGCAGGAGAAGAATTTGGCAGTCTGATTGGCTGCTTCCGACAGGGAAAACTGGAAAATGTGGTTGTGTTCTCGGACGAATATTTCAAAAAGGCGCAAAAAATGTGGAAGTATACGAATATTATTGACGGAAGCATTATCACAGATAAAAAAGATCGTATAGATGGAGTAACCGTATCGCAGGGACCGACAAAGCTTGTTTTGATCCATACCGATAAAAAACATGTGCCGGAAATTGACAATGCAATGCAGAAATTTGCCAAAAAACATAAAGCTGATCTGGACTACGATGCAGAGATCAGCAGCTATTACAGTAAGAAAGCCGCGGTCGCAGATATAAAGACAGAACGTGCAACAAAACAGATTGTAAATATATTTGTTATAAGTGCGATGGCGATTGCAAGTATGTTCCTTGTCTATGTAAAAGTATTGTCTGAGCTAGAGGATAAAAAGAACAGAGCGGACTTTTTGAAATGTATGGGCATGAAAAAGAAAGAGAGGAAGCATTTGTTGCAACATGAGCTGTATGTATTTTACAGAATTCCGATGGGAGTGGCGGTAGTTGTAACAGCGCTGTATACAGTGGCAACATTTCACGCAAGAATGTATAGTTTAAATGTACAAAAAGCATATGTTAAGAACTGTATCGGACTGTGGCTCGGATATGTTGTGCTGGAATGGATATTTATATGGATACTTGGAAAATTCCTGATTAAGAGGGTAGAAACGAATGAGAAATTTATGTAAATAATCTACAGGACCTGTCGCCGGCAGCTCCTTCCGAACGAATGACGATTTAAAATGGAAGAAGATGGGAGAAAGTGGCATGAAAGAATGGACGAGAAAAAGAAAAGCAGATATCGTGATGGGAATCATCCTTCAGGTGTATTTTCTGGTTCCGTGGATCCATCATCATACGATGTATGGATATTTCTATCAGGCACTGAAAATGAACGATTATGTCAGAGCGTATAACGAAATGTTTTTGCCATCGTTGAAAAAGATATGGGGATATACGAAACCGACTGCTTTTGTTTTCTTGTGCATTCTTTTTTTGATGCTGTTTTTTCAGATTGTTGAATTTATGCGGCTGTATCATATTTTTATCAATGAAAGGACCGGTGATTACAGGGGATTTTTCTGGATACTGTTTATGATCGCATTTGCAGTATTTAATGATGGTTTTACTTATGAAGATGTCACAGAATATTCTTTATATCCGGTATATGGCGAGATATATATGATCCTGCTGCTTGTACTTGTTGGTGTATGGATCATTCTTGATGCGTTGTTAGATACATGGGAGTCAGAGCATACCATGCTGTTAGCCGAACTGGAAGAACAGGAGAAAAAAGCATTGCAGACAAAGGTTCAGATATTGGAAGAGCGTTATCAGGAAATGCTCAAAAGCCGTAAAGTTGTTCATGATATGAAAAACCATATCCTTGCGCTTAAGAACTATGATCAGGAACAAAATTGGAGCGGCTTGCATGAATATCTGAACGAGCTCAGTGAAGATATATTGGAGTATAATTTTCATGTTTGGACGGGAAATCATATGCTGGATATGATCCTCAATCAGAAAGAAAAAGATGCGCAGAATCAAAAAACGGACATGCAGATTGATACAGAAGTCTTCTCTACACTTCCGTTCACAGACAGGGAGATTATCTCTCTTTTCGGAAATTTACTGGATAACGCACTGGAAGCATGTGAACAGATTAAGGGAAAAGAAAGATGGATACGGATTAAGATAAAAAAGAAAAACAGGCTGATCTATATTGAAATTGCCAATGCAATCGCAAAGAAACCGGATCAAAATGAAACAGGATTTATTTCAACGAAAAAGGAGAATGGACTGCATGGTTACGGGTTGAAGAATATTCGGGATATTGTAGAGAAATATGAAGGAATATTTCAATATGAGATACGGGAGAAATCGTTGGTGATTATGATTTCGGTGTATGATTAATCAATAGATGAGGAGTTAATAACAGTTTTGGGGAGTTGTAGAAGTTTCACAAAAATGGAGCATTTCTAAATTACATATTGATAATAAAAAGCAGGCATGTTATTCTACCAACACGCAGATGAATTCTAATATCTGCAACGTATCTATATTTACCAATTCATTTACTTCAAGCCCAGATAATCGGGCATGAATCCAAAATGAAAAACACAGGAAACAGATAAATACATGCCTGATAAAAGAAGTTGTTCATATATACTGGTATATATATAAAATATATGCTATGATATCCATAAAGATAAACAGTTCTTCTTTACAGGAATTGAATCTGTACAAGAGAGGAGAACTGCTTATGAACCAAAGAAAACCATTGAAAGAATTAAACTTGCTGGACAAATTTTTGTTCGATGAAGCGATGGATGACCCAGAAAATGTAAAGACGATGCTGGATATCATATTGAGCCAGAATACGAATCTGAAACATCCGCCGCAGACGGAAAAAGAACAGAGAACATCTACGGATAATCGACAAATCCGGTTAGATGTCTATGCTATAGATGAAGATGATGTGATATATGAAGTGGAGGCACAAAGAGAGAATACACATAATCTTCCGAAAAGAAGCCGGCTGTATCAGGGAATCATCGACAGTAAACTGTTACCGCCGGGAGTTATTGATTTCAATTTATTGAATGAAGTTTTGATTGTGCTGATTATGCCATTTGACTTGTTCGGATATGGATTATATCGTTATACGTTTCATATGAGATGTGAGGAAGTTCCGGAGCTAAAGCTGGATGATGGCGCAACAAGAATATTCCTGAATACCAGGGGAAAACATCCGGAATTGGTATCGCTGGAGCTGATAGAGCTTTTGAAGTATATGGAACACAGTACGGATGAAGTGTCAGAAGTATGTAAAAGTGAACGGATTCAAGAGATGCATAGAAGGATTTGTCAGATCAAAGCAAGTGAAAAGACAGAGGTGAAGTATATGCAGACATGGGAAGAACGGATATTGTTGAAGCAGGAAGGTGGAAAGGAGATGCTTGAAAAGCTAATCAAAAAGAAATTAGAAAAAAATCTTTCGGTAGAACAAATTGCTGAAATGTTGGAAATTGATATTTTGAAAGTAGAAAATATCATCAAAGAAATACACAATGAAAAATAAAATATGAGAATATTACAAAAAACGGTCGGATGTTCCAAATGACATGTCTGATCGTTTTTGTATATTGTATATATTCTGATAAGTTCATTTTACTATTCATGTGAGTTTATATAGACAGTTCTGAAAGGTAAAAATAATTCGCGCTAATAGTGCAAAAAATAAGCTGGGTTCTTTGCGATAAGGTAAAATAAAAGAAAAACTTTATCGCAAAAGAATGATTTTGTCACTCCTTTCGTTGGCTATATTTGTTGACCAGCTGACTTCGCTATTATACAATAGTTAGTGTGAAAGTTTCGTTGAGGATGCTGTAAAAAGCAAAAACATATTTATCAAAAAGAAAGTGAAATGACAGACATGAGAAACAACAGATTACTGAATACAAAACTAAACAAATATATCATTCCTGGAATTATGATGTCCCTGGCACTTCAATTGGGAAATATCGTAGATACCGTTTTTGTAAGTAATCTTATCGGCGTAGAGGCGATGTCGGCAGTAACGATGAGTCTCCCGGTTGAAACGATCGTTCAGCTTACCGGCTACTGTCTTGGAATTGGCGGATCCATAGCAGTGGGAAATATGCTTGGGAAACGGGACAAAGAAGGTGCATCAAAATTATTTTCCGTTACTTTTTTTGTGACACTCATGGTGGGCATGCTGTTTGTATTCTGTGCGTTTCCGACTGCCGGTCCGATTGCCAGATTTCTTGTACATGGCGGAGGTATGCTGACTGATTATACAAGAGATTATATCCGTATCAGTATGCTGGGGGCTCCGGTGATCGGAATCGGTCTTTTGATGGTAAATTATCTTGGTGTGGAAAATCATCCGGAACTTGCATCACTCTATCTGATACTGGCGAATGCAATCAATCTTATTCTTGATTATATATTCTTAAGATTTACGCCACTTGGCATTACCGGTGCGTCTTTATCAACCGTACTCGGATTTCTGTTTGCGATGGTAGTTTTTGTACGTTACATACGTTCTGATAAGCGGAACCTCCGGTTTGTCCGGTTGAAAGCGGGAGAGATCCGGATCATTAAAGAAGCGGTTGTTACCGGTGTTCCAATGCTTATTTTCATGGCAGCTAATTTTGTGAAAGCATTCGGGCTTAATACGATCATCATGCATATGATCGGGGAAGATGGAATGGCAGTATTTACAGTCTGTGATAACGTTCTGCTGATCGTTGAGATGCTTACCGGAGGAATCATTGGTGTGATCCCGAATGTCGCAGGTATTCTTTTTGGAGAAAAAGATTATGTGGGGATCCGTGTGCTCTGTAAAAAGATGCTGAGATACAGTTACATCATGCTGGCGGTGATATTTGTTATAATCATGCTGTTCACGGAACAGATTACAATTTTATTTGGAAGTGGCGGCGGAGAACTGGGAAAACAGATGGTTTCGGCACTGCGTATTTTCGCATTGTGTGTGATACCGTATCTCTGGAATAAATTTATAACGAGCTATTATGAATCCATTGAAGAGACGGCGATTGCAAGTTTTGTTACACTTCTGGAAAATGCAGCGGTTGTCCTGCCGGCAACATTTGTGGGAATCTACCTCTGGAAACAGGTTGACGGAAGCGGTATCAATGGAATCGCCGCAGGATTTGTCGCCACAGAGATCATAACTGTAATTGCCGCATGGATATTCAGAAAGAGTAAACATAAGAATACATCTTTTTATATTGTTCCGGACAAAAATCCGGGAATTAATTTGGATTTTTCGATCAGAAGTACGATGGATGAGGCAGCAGTTGTTCATAAGAAGATCGTAGAATTCTGCAGGGAAAAGAACATATCTTCAAATAAGGCCAATCTTGCCGCCGTATGTGCGGAAGAAATGACGGTAAATATTATTAAATTTGGCGGGAAGACATCTAACTGGATAGATATCAACCTTTGTCTGGAGGAGGATGTCTGCAGGCTGCGGATCAGAGACAACGGAGTGAACTTTAATCCACTGGAATACAATCAGGACAGCGAAGAATTCGATATTCATGGAATCGAACTTGTAAAGAAGATTTCCAGGTCCATGGATTATATTCGTGCGATTGATATGAACAATACGATAATATCTTTTTAGGAGGGCAGGCGAATGAATGCAATGAACGAGAAAAGCAATTTTGTTTTTGAATTCCAACCGGTAACAAAACTGTTTGAAGAACAAGTGAGACTCCATCCGGATAAATGTGCTGTGATATCAGGAAAAGAAAGTCTTACGTATGCAGAATTGAATGAACGAGCGAATAAAGCAGCACATGCGTTGATGGAAAAAGGAGTCGGCCGTGAAATAATCGTCGGCGTAGTACTGGAACGATGCTGTGATTTTTACACGGTACGTCAGGGAATCCTGAAGTCCGGGGGAGCATTTACTGTTGCGGCACCGGATTATCCGGACGACAGGATACAGTTTATTTTTGAAGATGCAGGAGTTCCGTTTGTCATAACAACAAGGGAAATTGCAAAGGAGAGGCAGGCATTATTTTCAAAGCTTTCATGCACTGTTCTTCTTTTAGAAGAATTGCTGGAGCATGAAAATGCAGAAAATCCGGATACAGGAATCAGAGAGCATGATCTTTGTTATTGTATCTATACGTCTGGCTCAACCGGGAAACCCAAAGGTGTTATGATCGAGCATATCAATCTGGCAAATTTTGTAAACCCGGATCCGAGAAATGCGGAAACTTACGGATATGTAAGCCGCGGAACGGTTTCACTTTCTATGGCAGCCATGACATTTGATGTGTCTGTTCTGGAAGAGTTCCTTCCACTTACGAATGGTCTTACTGCAGTGATAGCAAGAGAGGAAGAGATTGAGAACCCGCTCATGCTCGGAGAGCTGATCGTTGAAAATAAAGTTGACATCATGACAACGACACCTACGTATCTGTCTAATATGATCGATCTGCCGCAACTTCGGAAAGCAGCTTCGCAGATCAAGGTCTTTGATGTGGGAGCAGAAGCATTTCCGCCGGCACTTTATGATAAAATCCGTGCCGTAAATCCGGATGCATATATTATGAACGGCTATGGACCGACCGAGACAACGATAAGCTGTACCATGAAGGTGATCACTGACAGCAGGAATATTACCATTGGTTCTCCAAATGGAAATGTCAGAGTGTATGTTGTTGATAAGGATAATAAAGTCCTTCCGGATGGTGAAACCGGAGAACTTGTGATATCTGGTCTGGGAGTAGGAAGAGGTTATGTGAATCTGCCTGAGAAGACGGCTGCTGCATTTATTGATCTGAATGGTGAAAGAGCGTACAAAACAGGGGATCTTGCGAAGATAACATCAGATGATGAAATCGAATTTTTCGGAAGGATCGATAATCAGATCAAGCTGCGTGGATTGCGGATCGAGCTGGGAGAGATTGAAGAAGTCATCAATAGTTTTGAAGGAATCATTACCAGTATTACAGTGCCGGTTGAGAATAAATATCTCTGCTGCTATTTTATGGCAGACCGTAAGATTGATGCAGAGGAACTTTCTGCGTATGCAAAAGAATCACTGGCGCATTATATGGTCCCGGATGTATTTATCCAGATGGAGAAAATGCCGCTGACACAAAATGGCAAGATCGATAAACAGGCATTGCCGAAGCCGGTTTCACAGCCGGAGAATTTAAAAGAACCGGAAACACCAATGCAGAAAAAACTCTTTGCAATTGTTGCAAAAGTTGTGGAAAACGATTTCTTTGGAATTGATACAAGCTTTTACAGAGCCGGACTGTCTTCCATAAGTGCAATGAAACTGTGCATTCTGATCTCTGATGAATTTGGAGTTACGGTAAAAACAAGTGATATCCATGAGAATAATACAGTTGAAAAACTGGAAAGTTATATCAGACTGGCACCGAAGATCAGAACCTATGAGAAGAGGGAAGTTTATCCGCTTACCGGATCACAGAAGGGCATTTTTGCAGAATGCAGTAAGAATCCGGATAGTACGGTGTATAATATACCTTTTCTTTTTGAACTGGATCCTGCCGTTGATGAGCAGAAGCTGTCCGAAGCAATCACCAGGATGATAAATGCACACACCTATCTGCTGACAGAAGTATATCTGAATGATAAAGGAGAGATGGTACAGCGTCCTTGCAATGAGACGTTTATTCCGGAAGTAATCCATACAACAAATGCACAGTTTGCAGATATAGAAAATGAACTTGTGCGTCCGTTTAAGCTGGAAAAAGGACGTTTGTTCAGAGCGGAAATATATCTTACCGAAGACAGGAAGTATCTTTTTACTGATTTCCATCATATCCTTGCAGATGGTAATTCTTACGACATTATATTCGAAGATATTAACCGGGCATATACAGGTGAAAAACTTGAAAAAGAATCGTATACAGGATTCGATGCGGCGCTTGATGAAGAACAGCAAATGAAGGAAGGCAAATATAAAAAAGCCGAGAAATATTATGACAGTATTTTCGAAGGAATTGAGACAGAATCCCTGCCGCTTCCTGACTGCCATGGGAAAATTCCCGAAAAAGGATACCTGGAAAGAACACTTGGCATAAAAGAAGATGCGATCCTTTCCTGCTGTGAGAAACTGGAAGTTACGCCAAACATCTTATTTACAGGCCTGTTCGGTATTCTGATGACCAAATATTCAAATTCGGAGGACAGTCTTTTTGCAACGATCTATAACGGAAGAAATGATTCCAGACTTGAAAATACCGTATGCATGCTTGTAAAAACACTGCCTGTGTATTGCAGCTTTGAATCCAAAACTACAATACAGTCCTATATGGCAGGACTTTCAGAACAGATGCTGGCATCTATGGCAAATGATATCTTTCCATTTTCAGATATCTGTGCGAAATATGGATTCAATTCGGATCTTGTATTTGCATATCAGGCAGAATTAAGTGATGATTATCCGATCGGTGATACGATTGCAAGAGGCAGGGATCTGTCTTTGGATATGGCTAAGATGCCGGTGCTGATACAGGTGAGAGATTATAATAACGAATATGTACTTACCGCCGAATACCGCAGTGACATGTACAGCGAAGCATTTATTGATGGAATCCTTGAGGCATATGAAGCGGCAATGCATTCTGTGTTGAAAGCAAGATATGTTTCGGACGTTTCTGTGGTTTCGCTGAATGCGGTGAATAAGATCACGGAATTTAATCATACGGACCATGCATATGACAGAACCGAAACGGTTTCGGATATGTTTGATGAGATGGTACGGAAGATACCGGATCATACAGCTGTTGTATACAAAGACAAGACGTATACGTATAAAGAACTGGATGATATCAGTGATAGACTTGGAAGATACATTGCATCTATGGAAATTGGAAGGGAAGATGTCGTGTCCATTCTGATCCCGCGCTGTGAGTATATGGCAATCGCACCGATGGGTGTGATAAAAGCCGGCGCAGCGTATCAGCCGCTGGATCCGACATATCCAAAAGACCGCCTGATGTATATGCTGGAAGATTCCGCTGCGAAACTTCTGATCGCAGACAGAAAACTGCTGTCGTTAGTGGAAGGATACCAGGGACCTGTATTATTTACAGATGAGATTATGAGCCTTGAAGAAAACCGGGAGGTTACGCCTGGAAAGCCGCAGTTACATGATCTGTTTATCCTTTTATATACATCGGGTTCGACCGGTGTACCGAAGGGATGTATGCTGGAATATGGAAATATTACTGCATTCAGTCACTGGTTTAAAAGATATTATGATATAGAGTTTGATTCTAAAGTAGCGGCATATGCGTCGTTTGGTTTTGATGCGTGCATGATGGATATTTACGGAACGATAGCAAATGGTGCGGAACTTCATATCATTCCGGAAGAACTCCGCCTTGATTTTATCGGGCTTCAGAGATACTTCGAAGAACATGGCATCACACATTCCTTCATGACAACGCAGGTCGGAAGACAGTTTGCAATGGAAATGGACTGTAAGAGTCTGAAATATCTCTCTGTAGGAGGAGAGAAGCTGGTTCCTTGCGATCCGCCGGAGAACTATAAGCTGATCAATGGATATGGTCCTACGGAATGTACGATCTTTACAACCGTATTTGAAGTGGATGCATATTATCCGAACATTCCGATCGGAAAGCCGCTTGATAATGTCAAAGTATATATCGTGGATCAGTTTGGACATCTGCTGCCATATGGTGCCTGTGGGGAACTGATGATATCAGGCTGGCAGGTCTCAAGAGGGTATCTGAACCAGCCGGAGAAAACAGCTGAGGTCTATACGAAGAATCTGTTTGATGATGCTGAAGGATATGAAGTGCTGTATCGTTCCGGTGATGTTGCCAGATATCTTCCGGATGGAAATATCCAGATCATCGGAAGAAAAGATTCACAGGTTAAGATCAGAGGCTTCCGGATCGAACTTTCCGAAGTCGAAGGAGTCATAAGACAATATCCGGATATCAAGGATGCAACAGTGGCAGCATTTGATGAGCCAGGTGGAGGAAAATATATTGCGGCATATGTGGTATCTGACAGCAAAATAGATGTCAGCCGGTTGAATGATTTCATTAAAGAAACAAAGCCTGCTTATATGGTGCCGGCTGTTACTATGCAGATTGACAAAATTCCGCTGAATCAGAATCAGAAAGTGAACAAAAAAGCACTTCCGGTACCGGAGAGAAAAGCTACGGAGATCATTGCACCGGAAAATGAGATGCAGCAGACATTATATGACTGTATTGCAGAAGTGCTTGGCTATACAGAATTTGGTATTACAACGGACATTTACGATGCAGGACTGACGTCCATCAGTGCGATCAAACTCAATATACTTATCTCGAAAGCATTTGATATTGTAATAAAGACGTCGGATATCAAAGATCATCCGACGATCCAGATGCTGGAGAGTTTTGTGAAAACTGCCGGAAAGGGAACCAAAAGAGAAGTACAGGAGAATTATCCGCTTACGAATACGCAGGAGGGTATCTTTATCGAATGTACGGCGAATATGGGATCCACCATCTACAACATCCCATATCTTCTGAAGCTGGATAAAAAGGTGGATCTGGACAGGCTTGCGGCAGCAATTGACCATACCGTTGATGCACATCCGTATCTGAAAGTACGTCTCTTTATGAATGAAGAGGGAGAGGTCCTTCAAAAGCGGGAAGATAGTCTGAGCTGCAAAACACAGATCATAAACGGAATGAACAGGGAGACACTGGTCCGTCCGTATATGCTGTTTAACGAGCAGTTGTTCCGGTTTGAGATATACAGGACCTGTGAGGGAAATTATCTGTTCCTTGACCTTCATCATATCATTGCTGACGGCACTTCTCTTGCAATCATATTGAATGATATCAACCGGGCTTACAGCGGAGAAAAGCTGGAACAGGAGACTTATACCTCTTATGATCTTGCACTTGATAACAGGGAAGCGTTAAGTGGTGATGCTTATAAGAACGCAGAAAGTTACTACAGATCTGTATTCGGAAAAACCAGTGGAAGTCTGAGCTTTTATCCGGATAAAAACGGACCGGCAGCGACTGCGGAAGTTTATCACAGGGAGTGTGGAGAGATCTCTGTACAACAGGTAAAGGATTTCTGTAAAAAGTATGGAATTACAGAAAATGTATTTTTCATTACTGCCTTTGGTATTACACTTGGAAAATATAATTTCAGAAAAGAAGCAGTCTTTACAACGATTTACCACGGAAGAAATGATTCCAGATTATCTGGCACCGTCGGCATGCTTGTGAAGACACTTCCGGTTTACTGTGATTTTTCAGGAACTACAAAAGACTGTCTGGCAGAGATTCAAAAGCAGCTGATCAATTCGATGAACAATGACATATATCCGTTTTCTCAGATCAGCCATGCGTTTCACATAAAAGCAGATGCCATGGTTGTATATCAGGGAGATAACTTTGCATTTGATACGATCGGAGGCGAATATGCGCAGGAAGAGCCGATCCGGTTAAATATGGCAAAAGCACCGGTTTCCATCAGTATATCAATTGAAAGGAACAGATTTGTCTTCGAAATTGAATACAGAAGCGATATGTATTATGAGGAAACGATAGAATACCTTGCCGACAATTTTGAGATGACTGCCGGAGGAATCTTAAGAGAATATGACCCGTCAGATATCCGGCTGATGTTTGAAGAAGAGACAGAGATGTCAGATGATCCGGAACATGACGGAAAGACCTTCGTAGATCTGTTCAGAGAAGCGGCTGCAAAATATCCGGACAGGCCGGCGGTAAGAGACGGAGCCGGTGAGATTACTTACAGAGAGCTTGACAGGATGTCTGATTATATTGCGCAGAAGCTTACGGAAAATGGATTTGGAAGGGAAAAAACCGCAGGTATTTTATGCGGAAGAACCAAAGAGTTTTCAGCAGCATATGTAGGTGTGATGAAGGCCGGCGGTGCCTATGTTCCGCTGGATCCGGAGTATCCGCAGAGCAGGATCGAATATATGCTGAACGATTCACAAGCAGATAATCTGCTTGTGATGGATCAGTACCGGGAGCTTGTAGAGTTCTATGACAAAAATGTCATCAGCCTGAATGATGTGGCTGATCGGGCAGAAGATTTCGAGCTTTCCGTTGCACTTACAGCTCCGGAACAGGATAATCTTGCATATATGATTTATACATCTGGTTCTACGGGCAAACCGAAGGGTGTTATGATCGAACACAGAAACTTACTGAATCTGATCGAATATGTCAGAATGTCAAGAAATACGACGCCGGATGATGTTGTTGCGGAATTTGCAAGTTTCTGCTTTGATGCATCGGTATTAGATCTGTTTGCGCCGCTTACGGCAGGGGCAGTGCTGTACATTCTGCCTGAGGACATACGAAAAGATGCAGTTGCCGTCGGCCGGTTTATAAAAGATGAAAAGATCACGACCGCAACATTCCCGACACAGATGGGTGAGCTGGTTACAGAATTACTGGACGATGCCCCGTATCTTAAGTTTGTTACACTTGGAGGAGAGAAATTTAAACACTACAGGAGCCGGACCTATCAGATGATCAATGGCTATGGTCCGACAGAAGATACCGTATCTTCAACAGAATTCCGGGTTGACAGGCAGTATGATAATATACCGATCGGAAAATCCCAGCGGAATGTCCGCAGTTATATCGTGGACAGTGAGCTGCACAGACTTCCGGTAGGAGCATCCGGGGAGCTTTGCCATGCCGGACGTCAGATCGCAAGAGGATATCATAACCTTCCGGAAAAGACGGCATCCGTATTTGTGGAAAATCCGTTTTCGGTATGTGACGATGACAGACGCCTGTACAGAACCGGTGATATGGTCCGCATGAAAGGCGACGGTAATATCGAGTACATCGGAAGAATTGATTCGCAGGTAAAGATCAGAGGATACCGAGTGGAACTTGGCGAGATCGAGGGTGCCATGCTGAAGCATGGACAGGTGAAGAATACGGCGGTTACAGTCATTGAAAAAGGCGGCAATAAATATATCGCAGCTTATTATACCGGCGAAAGTATCCCGGATGAACAGCTTAAGACATTCCTGGAGCCGTTACTGCCTGATTATATGATGCCTTCATTCTTTGTCCGTATTGATGAAATGCCTGTGACACCGGGTGGTAAGATTGACAAAAAAGCACTTCCGTTACCAGAGATCGCGACAAAGAATACCGGCTATGTAGAGCCGGTTACCGGTGTGCAAAGGGAACTTTGTGAGATATTTGAAAAAGCACTGGGCACTGAGAAAGTGGGAATTGAGGACAACTTCTTTGATCTTGGTGGTTCTTCTCTTACAGCGTCAAAAGTTGCCGTTATGTGTCTTTCAAAGAATATATCGATCGTGTATGCAGATATTTTTAAATACCCTACGATCCGTGAGCTGGCAGCCGTGGTTGATGACAGTGCTGCATTTGATAATGCACAAAGTGGAAAGGAATTCTCGGATTACAATTATAACAGGATCCAAAGCGTGATCAGCGGGAATGCGGAAGAGAATGTGGACCGGATAACCAAAGAACAGATGGGAGACATTATGATCACAGGTGCAACCGGTTTCCTTGGAATCCATGTCCTGAAAGCATATCTTGATCATTATGATGGTAAGGTTTATTGTCTGGTACGTAAGGGAGCATATGAATCTCCAGAAAAACGGATGATGCATATGTTGATGTACTATTTTGATCATCCATATGAGGAATTATTTGAAGAACGCATTATCTGTGTAGACGGGGATATTACGTCAAAAGAACAGGTGGAAGGATTTTTCGCTTATAAGTTCCATACCCTCATTAACTGTGCAGCATGTGTCAAGCATTTTGCGGCAGATGATGTGCTGGAAAAGATAAACGTACAGGGAGTGGAAAACCTTATTGATTTTTGTAAGAATAACGGGCGGAGACTGATTCAGATTTCGACGGTTTCCGTTGCCGGCGAGGGATCCGATGGTACGCCGCCAATGTCCAGAGTATTCTGTGAAAATGATCTGTATATTGGCCAGAATATTACCAATGAATATATCCGGACGAAATTCCTGGCGGAAAGAGCAGTACTGGAAGCCGTTTCAGGCGGACTGGATGGAAAAATCATCCGTGTGGGTAATCTGATGAGCAGGGATTCCGACGGCGAATTCCAGATCAATTTCATCACAAACGGATTTTTACGCAGCTTAAGAGGCTATAAGGCTGTTGGGAAATTCCCAATCAGCGGTATGCATGAGGTGACAGAATTTTCACCGATCGATTCTACTGCACTTGCAGTTTTGAAACTGGTACAGACGGACCGCAGGTTTACCGTATTCCATGCATGCAACAGCCACCATATCTATATGGCAGATCTGATCTATGCGATGCGTAATTATGGATTTGAAATTGACATTGTAAGGGATGAAGATTTTGAGGAGGCCGTGAAGGAATTTGCGAAGAATACAAAGGATTCCGATGCTGTTTCTGGTCTGATCGCCTATACGTCACATAATGAAGAAGACATCTATACGATGGAATACAGCAACCGTTTTACGGCACAGGTTCTTTACAGACTGGATTATAAATGGCCGGTTACAGATGACCGGTATCTGGAAAGTGCAATAGAGGCACTGGACAGGCTCGCATTTTTTGACTGATCGAATAAAGAAGGAGAGATTACAAATGGAGATTATCAGTAAAACAGAAGGAAATAAAGTAACGATGGGAATTGCCGGATGGCTGGATACACAGACATCGCCGGAGTTAGAGGAAGCACTTTCTGATCTGGATGAGCGGGTTACAAGCCTGGTATTTGACTTTTCGAAGCTTGAGTACATATCATCGGCAGGAATACGTCAGGTTATTGCAGCATATAAAAAGATGGCCGGAAAAGATGGATTTAAGATCATTCATGTATCGGATGAAGTATATGATGTCTTCAGACTTACCGGATTTGATAAAAAAATTGATATTGAAAAATGAGAAAATCTTTGTTAAATAAAATGATTTTATACAGCCTGGCAGTATTTCTGGGAGCAATTCTTTCTGCTGTAGTCATATGTACGGTTGGAAATGTCCGCCGGACGTTAAAGCTTACGAATAATATTACCAGAAGTGCGACCCGGGTTGTATCACAGATCGCCGGTCAGTATGATATGAACGAGCTGGCACAGGCTCCCGGTTCGGAGGAATACCGGGAGTTTGAAGCGGCTCTTCAAAGTATCTGCAATAATGACGGGGTAGAATATGTGTATGTGTATATCCCGGATATGGATAATGGGAAGCTTAAATATGTGATCGGGGTTGCATCGGATGAGAGGAAGAGCACAGGAACACTGGAAAAGACGCAGGCCGGCGAAGTCATAGAACATGATTTCGCGGATGGTGAAAAGAATGCCTGGAATGGAAAAACGAAAGGTATCCGTTCTGTCCGGGATAATGCCAGATATGGCAGACAGATGTGTACATATGCGCTTATCAAAGATCAGAATAATAAACGCATCGCACTTGCAGGCGCGGACTATTCGATTGATAAGATCTACAGAGAAATTATCTCTGATACCGCTTTGAAAATGTTAAAGGTAATGGTTGTCCTTGCAGGAATTTTTGCTGCAGCTGCGTTTTTTGTCAAGAAAAAAATATATGATCCGATTACATTTTTATTTCAAAATATGAAAAATTATGTTTCCGCTAAGGCAGAAGATCACAGAACTTTTGAACCGGTGGAGCTTCATACAAATGATGAGATCCAGCATCTGGCAGATTATTTTAACGAAATGGCAGCAGATATGGATAATTATGCCGACGAGGTAAAAATTCTTGCCGGAAAACAGGCAAAAGCAGAGACAGAGCTTGAGGTTGCACGCAGGATACAATACGGAATTGTCGGTGCAAGGAAAGATCTGTGCCTTGCAGACAAATTCATGATATCTGCCAGAATGAAATCTGCCAGACAGGTAGGCGGAGATTTTTATGACAGTTTTCGGATGGAAAACGGAAAGATCTGTGCATTCATTGGTGACGTATCGGGCAAAGGAATTGCAGCAGCACTGTTCATGGTGTTTGTAAGAACACTTATGCGTGAGAAACTTATGGACATTCCGGATCTGGCGAATGCAATGAATGAAGTAAATCGTGAAATATGCAATGCGAATCCGGAAGGAATGTTTGTGACCGCTTTTGCAGTGGTATTTGAATCGGATTCCGGTAAATTCCGGTACGTAAATGCGGGACATAATAAGCCGGTTGTCATTCATGACGGAAAAGCAGAAATCCTTGACTGTAGTGCATGCATGGCACTTGGTGTGTTTGATGACTCTGAATATGAACAGTATGAAAGAGAATTTTGTTCCGGTGATATACTTTATCTGTATACGGATGGCGTAACAGAAGCAGTAAATCCTGACAGAAAATTCTTCGGAGAAGAAAATCTGCGGAATGCCTGCAGTTCATCGGATCATACAGCAAGAGGAGTATGTATGAATGTCAGTGAATCGTTAAAAAGATTTACAGGAGATAACACGGAACAGTTTGATGATGTCACAATGCTTGCGGTTCAGAAGTGCAGGGGTTATATGGAACTTTCCTGTAAATTAACAGAACTGGAAAAGATAAAAGAAAGCATCTTCCGGCTTCCGGCAGATGAAGTGAAAAAGAAAAAAATCTATCTTGCATGTGAGGAAATATTTTCTAATATTGTAAATTATTCAGGAGCAGACAGCGTACAGTTTTACTGCAGGCAGGATACAGACAGGTTCTGTATTATTTTTATAGATGACGGAAAGGCATTTAATCCACTGGAAAGCAGTACAGATAAGGACTTTGAAGAGTTTGATGAAGGTGGAATGGGAATCATGCTTGTAAAAGAATTGTGTCAGGATATAAGTTACAGCTGCACAGATGGAAACAACATACTCAGGATGGGATTTGCAGACGGGGAAGTTGCAGATAATGAAAGCAATGAAATTATACAGAATAAATATTAAAAATTTGGAAGACCCATTAGAAAATCCAGGTCTGTTAGAGATGGTTGGCGTAGAACGGAGAAAAAAAGTACTTCGTTATTATAGAACAGATGACCGGAAAAGAAGTCTCGGTGCAGGCATTATCATCAGAACAATTCTTAATGAAAACGGACTTTCGGAAAACAATATAAAATATACGGAAAATGAAAAACCGGTTGCAGACAACTGTTATTTCAATATATCCCATGCCGGGGATTATGTGGTCGGGGTGTCCTCTGATTGTGAGGTTGGATGTGATATTGAAAAAATAGTGGATGCACCACTTGAAATTGCGGATTGTTTTTTTAATTCCCCGGAAGCGGAGTACATCGCAGCTTCACAGGATAAAAACAGAGCGTTTTTTAAACTTTGGACATTGAAAGAAAGTTATATGAAGATGACGGGAAGGGGGATGAGTATCCCCCTGGATTCGTTTGAAGTCGTTCCGGCGGGCAATGGATTCATGTTGGGTAAATCTTTGGAAAACCCATGTATATTTCAAACGATGGAGTTTGAGGGTTATATGTTTTCAATTGCTGTTTCATCCAGTGGTGAAATGGATTTTGATCTGGCACAGTCTGAGTTCCAGGATCTTATGTAGAAGATATGCATCTAGCAATATTTGTGCTATGATATCCTTAAAGATAAACAGTTCTACTTCGTCAGATACATTATCTGTACACGAAAGGAGAACTGCTTATGAACCAAAGAAGACCATTAAAAGAATTAAACTTGCTGGACAGATTCCTGTTTGACGAGGCAATGGAGGATCCGGAGAATGTTAAGACGATCCTGGATATTATATTGAGTCAGAATACGAGTCTGAAACATCCGTCTCAGACAGAGAACATCGACCGAAAACAGACAGATCCGCCTGGATGTATATGACATGGATGAAGATGATGTGATATATGAAATCAGAGGTTAAGTATATGCAGGCGTGGGAAGAACGACTCATGGTGAAACAAGAGGGAATTAAAGAAGGAGAAAAAATAATTTTAAGAAGTCAAATCAGTAAAAAGCTGGATAAAAAATATTCTGCTGAACAGATTGCGGAGATGCTGGAACTAGATGTAGCGGATGTTGAGAAAATCATAAAGAAATTACAGGACAAAAAAGAATAATGTAATATTGTAATAAAAGTAAATCCTTACAATCCTGTTGTTCTGCCATTTTTATGTAAATGCAGGAGCGGCGGATTTCTATTGGACAGTAGTTGGCTTTTTCTGTCGGTCTCAGATTGGTTGATTCTGTTGGTCTTACATTGGCTGTTTCAAGCGGGCTCTAACAATGTGTACGAAATATCAAAAAAGGGCGTTGCTAATCTTTTATAGATATTGGTAAATAGCCGTAATTTCTCAGTATATTCTAAAATAAATTTGAACAAAGAACAAAAGAAAAATGTCCAATACGATGCTTACGCCAAATATATCTTATCTCAAAAAGAAGTTTTGGCACATATCCTAAAATTCACCATTGCGGAATTTCAGGATTTGGAAGCAGAGGAATCACTTTGCGTTAAATAAGAACTGATGCAGAAAAATTGAATTTTAAGGAATCCATTGTCATAGCTGATATGTTATGGCAGCGGATTTTAAACGAAATCGTTTCATTGCAGCAAAAGAGCTCTCTGTGGAATACACAGGGAGCCTTTTGCATATTTTTATTTTTTTGTGCTATCAGCATCGATGACAGACTGAATCTGTTTCATCAAAGTATCATAGTTATCTTGATTATCAATTCCGCCGAGCATCGGATCACCTACAATATTACCATTTCTATCGACCAGTATTGTTGTAGGAAATGCCATAATATCGGACGCATATTTCCCTGCATCTGAAGAAGAGTCAATGGAAAGATTGCGATATTTAGCACCCTGCTTTTCGAGAATAGTCTTTGCTTCTTTTATAGCAGTTTTGTTTCCGTCGAAGGTTTCTGTGTTGATACCTACAACTTCTCCACCCATTGATTTGATTGCATCGTTTAATTCGTTAAGTTTAGATAATTCGGCAACACAAGGTTTGCAGCCGGTGAACCAGAAATTGATGACAGTTACTGCATTTTTGGAAAACAGGCTTTCATCAACAGAATTCCCATCATAATCCTGACCAGAGAAATTCTTGAAAGGAGATGCGTCTTTGGAACTGTTTTTCTGATCAGTCTTATCAGATCCTGTATTTTTCTTTTCAATCTCAGCGATCTGTTCCTCGATTTTTCGGATAGTTTCAATATCAGCGGTAAGTGTTTTCAGCTCGTCATCTGTAAAAGACTCCTTGTTTGATTCAACAGTGTCAGCCAGAGAATCCGCATAATTTCCATTTGGATTCGCAGCACTTTTACTCATCATGCCAAATGCTTTGTTCCATACATCTTCATGATCTGCGAAGATCTGATTTTCCTGCTGATATAAATCATTCAGTTTAGAGTCGGAATCGTCTGCAGATTCTGAGCCGGATTCAGTCTTGGTATTCTGAGATTTTTCTGTGTCTGCAGTTCCTTTTCCGCTACATGCTGTAAATAATAATGCTATGCAAAGTGTTAAAATAGAGAGAAATGTTCTTTTTGTTTTCATAAATAATAGCTCCTTAAAATAATAGTAATAAAATTAATAGTTACCGGTTGGTTATGGTTGATTGCTGCTGTTCTTTTTTGGGGCATGTTTTTCCCAGAAACTGATATTGGATCGCATCTTTTGGACAAACCTTGATGCAAGCCCCGCATCGTATACATTCTGGATGATTCGGAGTCTTGCACACATCAATATCCATTTTACATGCCTTTGAACATTGATTGCATCCGACACATTTGCTGCCTTCAACTTTAATATTAAGAAAGCTGATCTTATTAAATAATGAATAGATCGCTCCAAGAGGACAGATCCATTTACAGAACGGCCTGTAAAACAAAATACTCAACACAACAACTGTAATTAAAATAAGACATTTAAAAGAAAAAAGTGTTCCAAGTGCAGACCTTATAGCGGTATTTCCAAGTGACAGTGGTATGGCTCCTTCCAAAACACCTTGTGGGCAAATGTATTTACAGAAGAATGGATCCCCCATCCCTATAGAGTTCGTTACAAACAATGGCAGAAGAATAACGAAAACAATGAGGATTATATATTTCAGGTATCTTAGCGGTTTCAGTCGGGCTGTGGAAAATTTTTTCCCGGGGATTTTATGAAGTAAATCCTGAAACCAGCCAAACGGGCATAAAAAACCACAGATAAATCTTCCGAGTGTCACACCGAGCAGAATGAAAAAACCGGTTATGTAATATGAAAATTTAAATCGGGAGGATCCGATAACCGCCTGAAAGGCTCCAATGGGGCAGGCTCCTGTCGCAGCAGGACAGGAATAGCAGTTTAATCCTGGCACACATACTGTTTTAATCTTGCCCTGATATATTTTGCCTTTAAGTAAATTGGGAATATGGATATTAGTAAGTAATGTGGCAATTGCCTGTATCAATCCCCGTATTCTGGCGACTTTTTTTGATAGTAATTTCGTTTTTTTATCCAATTCCAACACACTCCAGACATAATTTTATTGCTTTGCCAAAGACGGCAGCAGCTTCACCTCGGATCACACCATAGCCAATCATGGCTGTACCTGTGATGAATATTACAAATTGAAATATTTTTTTGCACTTCAAGATTTTGTTACTCCTTTCGTTGGTTGTATTTGTTGACCAGCTGACTTCGGTATTATACAATAGTTAGTGTGAAATTTTCGTTAAGAAGAGGGTGGAATGATTTTGAGATTATTAATAGTTGAAGATGAAAAACAAATATGTGATGCGGTTGCGAAAAGTCTGTATGATGCCGGGTACGAGGTGGATACCTGTTATGATGGGGAAGAGGCATTAGAATACATCCTGACAGAAAATTATGATTTGATTGTTCTGGATCTGAATCTGCCCGGCATGGATGGGATGGAAATCCTAAAAGAACTCAGACAGAGCAATGAGGAGACAAAGGTTCTTATATTATCGGCAAGAGGGCAGATTGCAGATAAAGTCGAAGGGTTGGATGCTGGTGCGAATGATTATATGGAAAAGCCGTTTCATCTACAGGAACTTGAGGCTCGTATCAGAAGTCTGACAAGAAGGAAATTTGTACAAAAGGATGTATGTCTGGAAAGTGGCGATATCATGTTCGACACGATAAAACGTGAGGCATATGCAAAGAAAACAAAGATTTCCTTGACAAGAAAAGAAAAAGGAATTTTGGAATATTTGCTTCTTAACCTGGGAAGACCGGTAAGTCAGGAGGAATTGATGGAGCATGTCTGGGATGCATCTGTGGATAGCTTCAGTGGAGCCATCCGGGTGCATATGTCTTCGCTAAGGAGAAAGCTTAAGGCAGTGCTTGGATATGATGCAATTATGAATAAGGTTGGAGAAGGATATAAAATACGAGAGGAGTCTGATTGATGAAAAAAATGTCACTGCAGTGGAGACTTACGTGCATAACTACATTGTGTATTGCGATTATATGTGGGTGCCTGACAATGTTTGTCTATAAAAATGGTGTGTATTATATGGATTCCCTGCAAAAGGCTGTTGACGCTCAGGGAGATGACAGCGGAGGTGGTTCGGAAGAAATATACATCACCATACCAGAGGATAAGTGGGATGAGTTCTCAAATGATTTTTCTGTTCAAGTGTACAATAATAAAGAAGACTACAAAAGAAACAGTCTGATAGTTTCGGCTTTATTGGCTCTCCTTGGTGGAGTGGCCACATATTTTATAAGTGGACATGCGCTTAAACCAATTCGTGAGTTTTCTGATAAAATTGAAGAAGTGCAGGCTCAAAACCTGGCAGATTCGAGAATAGAAGCAAGTAAGATTAAAGAACTGAATCAGCTTAGTGTTTCATATAATAAGATGCTTGAACGCCTCTCGGATGCATTTGAGATACAGAGACAATTTACTGCAAATGCAGCACATGAGCTTCGAACTCCATTATCGTTAATGCAGGTACAGCTTGACCTGTATCATTCCACTCAGCATCCGGGCAGTGATGCAGACACCGTACAGATGATAAAGATGTTGACGGAACAAAATGACAGGCTTGGAAAGATGGTAAAAACACTTCTTGACATGAGTGAGCTTCAGACTGTAGGACGGGATGAAAAAATTATCCTTAATGATCTCGTTGACGAGGTATTGGAAGATTTGGAACTTCTTGCACAGGAAAAGAATATAAAACTTATTGGAAAATATAAGAATATAACGATGATTGGAAGTGATATCCTTATTTATAGGCTGGTATATAATCTTGTTGAGAATGCTATAAAATACAATCATTCAGACGGTCAGGTTACAGTAAATGCATACAAAAAACAAAAACATATTTACCTGTCAGTAGAGGATACCGGAAGCGGAATTCCGAAAGAACTCAGGGAACGTGTATTTGAACCATTCTTTCGCGTGGATAAATCCAGAAGCCGAGAGCTTGGTGGTGTAGGACTTGGACTTGCTCTGGTTCATGAGATCGTGAGAGTGCACGATGGCAGTATCAGCATTAAGTCAAACCCTGCAGGTGGAACAATCTTTGAGGTGATTTTTGACCAGAAATCAAAGGAATAGTTATTCAAAAAAAGAACAAAAAAAGATGCTTGTAAATAGGATTGACTCCTAACTGATTAGCATATATTATTATATATTGGTAAACATTGCTGAACATTGCAAAACGTTAGTCAGCATTTAGTGTTTTACAGGTTTTGTAGTAATCCGCGATTTTGACCCCAAAATGCGATGAAAAACAGTAAAAAAACAGGCAGAAAAAAGCCCAAAAAAAAGAAAATAATTAAAGATTTATGAAAAAAACAATAAGAAAATTATTGTGCAACATGTACAAAAATACAAGGAGATTTAATGAGAAAGCTTGCGTTAAATGATGAAATATTACTAAAAATAGAGAAACCGGCACGTTATATCGGAAATGAAGTGAACTCGGTCATGAAAGCCCCTGAAAAGGTGTCTATTAGATTTGCCATGTGCTTCCCGGATGTATACGAAATAGGAATGTCGCATCTGGGAATACAGATCCTTTATGACATGTTCAACCGCCGGGATGATGTGTGGTGTGAACGTGTCTATTCGCCGTGGACCGATCTGGATCAGATTATGAGAGAACAGAAGATTCCGCTGTTCGCACTGGAGTCGCAGGATCCGATTAAGGATTTCGATTTTCTTGGAATCACGATCCAGTATGAGATGTGTTACACCAACATTTTACAGGTGTTGGACTTAAGTGGGATTCCGATGCAGGCAGCAGACCGCACCTGGGATGATCCAATTGTGATCGGTGGGGGACCTTGTACGTATAATCCGGAACCGCTGGCGGAGTTCTTTGACCTTTTTTACATGGGGGAAGGTGAGACAGTCTATGATGAACTGCTAAATGTCTACAAAGAGAACAAGAAACGTGGCGGGACGAGAAAAGAATTTCTGGAGATGGCAGCAGAAATCGAAGGAATCTATGTGCCTGCGTTCTATGATGTGACATATAAGGAAGACGGAACGATCGAGAGCTTCCGTCCGAACAATCCACATGCAAAAGAAAAGATCAAAAAGCAGGTGGTTATGGACATGACCAGTGCAACGTATCCGGAGAAACCGGTCGTACCGTTTATCAAGGCAACACAGGATAGAGTTGTTCTTGAGATTCAGAGAGGCTGTATCCGCGGGTGCCGTTTCTGCCAGGCCGGAATGTTATACCGTCCGACACGTGAAAAGGATGTAGAAGTCTTAAAAGATTATGCATATAAGATGTTAAAGAGTACCGGACACGAGGAGATTTCCCTCAGTTCATTAAGCTCCAGTGATTACAGCCATTTAAGAGAACTGGTAACTTTCCTGATCGATGAGTTCAAATCACAGGGAATCAATATCAGTCTTCCGTCCCTCCGTATAGATGCATTTTCACTGGATGTGATGGGACAGGTACAGGATATCCGAAAGAGCAGCCTGACATTTGCACCGGAAGCCGGATCGCAGAGAATGCGTAATGTGATCAACAAAGGCCTTACGGTAGAGGACATCATTGGGGGAGCCGGACAGGCGTTCGACGGTGGCTGGAATAAGGTAAAACTTTACTTTATGCTGGGACTTCCGACTGAAACCGAAGAGGACATGCGGGCAATCCCGGAACTTGCAGATCAGATCGCCAGACGTTACTATGAGATCCCGAAAGACCAGCGGAATGGAAAATGTCAGATTACAACGAGTACATCGTTCTTCATTCCAAAGCCGTTCACACCATTCCAGTGGGCAAGAATGTATACAAATGAAGAATACATTTCCAGAGCAGCGATCGTAAAGCATGCATTTAATGAACAGCTTAACCGCAAGAGCCTGAAGTATCACTGGCACGATGCAGAAGTTACAGTTCTGGAAGGTGTATTTGCAAGAGGTGACAGAAAAACTTCTGAAGTCATCAAAGAAGCTTACCGTCTGGGATGCCTGTATGACTCCTGGAGCGATCAGTTTGATAATGAAAAATGGATGCAGGCATTTGAAAATACGGGCATTGATATCGCATTCTATAATCTCAGGGAAAGGTCTTTAGATGAGGTGTTCCCATGGGATTTCATCGATATCGGCGTAACAAAAGAATTCCTGAAACAAGAGTGGAATCATGCGATGAATGCAGAAGTAACACCGAACTGCCGTATGAAATGTTCCGGCTGCGGTGTCGCAAAATGGAAAGGAGGTGTCTGTATTGAAAGTAAGAATTAAATTCCGCAAATATGGTGTGATGCGTTTCATCGGACACCTGGATGTGATGCGTTATTTCCAGAAGGCGATCCGCAGGGCAGAGATTCCGATTGCATTTACAACCGGATACAGTCCGCATATGATCATGTCATTCGCACAGCCGCTCGGAGTCGGTGTGACAAGTGACGGGGAATATTTTGATATCGAGATCACGAAACCGATTTCTTCCGAAAACGCGGTTGCGCAGTTGAATGCAGTGATGGTGGAAGGAATAGAAGTCATAAGCTTCCGTGAGATTTCATCGGATAAGAAAGCCAGCGGTATGACGATCGTTGCTGCCGCAGATTATAAAGTAACATTTCCTGAGACGTTCAGGCATGCAGAAGAGATCCGCATGCTCCCGGAAAGCTGGAAAGGAAAGGTGGAGGCATTCATGGCGCAGCCGGAGATCGTGGTGTTGAAAAAGACCAAGCGAAGTGAAAAAGAAGTCAATATCAAGCCGATGATCTATGAAATGTCTGCACTGGACGATGGACTCTATCTGTATCTTGCAACCGGAAGTGAGCAGAATCTGAAGCCGGATCTGGTGGCAGAAGCATTCTTGAAATTTGCAGGAGAAGATCCGGAGGAAACACCGGTACATATTCATAGAATTGATGTGTATGCAAAGAATCCGGACGCAGAAGAAGGAAAGACAGAGTTCATTTCGCTGGATGGACTTGGGAAAGATATTTTATAAAGATATAACGGACTTCCATCAATCTGACAGGAGTGATTAAACATGAGTAAAAAGGAAGTAAAGACAAATGCCATGCGTATGCTGGACCGCGCAAAAGTTTCATATAGTTATGAAGAATATGAATGCGATGATTTTACAGACGGTATCCAGACCGCAGACAAACTTGGATATGACCACAAGCTGGTCTATAAGACGCTGGTAACAACCGGAAAAACAGGGAACCATTATGTATTCGTGATTCCGATCGAAGCCGAGATTGATTTTAAGAAAGCGGCAAAAGTTGTTGGTGAGAAATCACTGGAGATGCTGCATTTAAAGGATCTGACGAAAGTGACCGGATATGTCCGCGGGGGCTGCACGGCGATCGGCATGAAGAAGCAGTTCCCTACCGTGATTCAGGAAGATGCAAAGGAACTGGAATATATGCATGTCAGCGGCGGGAAACTTGGAATGCAGATCCGGCTTGCACCACAGGATCTTCAGAAGGTTGCAAAAGCAGAATTTGCAGATGTAATCCGCCCATAACCGCATGCAGTGATGCTGTGGGGGAGAATCAGAGAGTACCTGAAAAGCATGTATATTTATGCAGTAGTTCTAAAAATCAATCGTTATTCCCGCACATATTAACACATTATTGCATTGAAGTGCGCGCAAAAATGATGTAAGATAAATACAGTTACGTTTTTATAGCGAAAGAATATGAATGCATTTCAGAAAATACTTGGTTGGAGGAATACGAAAAGTGAAAAAAGTTGTAAAATTTGGTGGTAGTTCGCTTGCAAGTGCCGAGCAGTTTAAAAAAGTAGGTAACATTATCAGAAAAGAGGAATCCAGAAGATATGTCATTCCGTCTGCACCTGGTAAACGTACGCCGGATGATACAAAAGTAACGGATATGTTATACAGTTGTTATGGACAGGCAATCCTTGGGGAAGATGCGGAAAAAGACTTTGAAGAGCAGTTAGAAGCAATCAAAGAGAGATATAACAGCATTATCAGAGGATTGGATCTGAAACTGAGTCTGGATGAGGAATTTAAGACAATCCGTACAAACTTCAGCAAGAAAATCGGAAGAGATTATGCGGCTTCCCGTGGAGAATATCTGAATGGTATCATTATGGCGGCATATCTTGGATATGAATTTATCGATGCTGCAGAAGTGATCGTATTTGATGAGAATGGTAATTTTGACGGAGATAAGACGCATGAGATCCTGTCTGCAAGACTGGAGAATACGGAACGTGCAGTCATTCCGGGATTCTACGGGGCAAAACCTGACGGAAGTATCCAGACATTTTCCCGTGGCGGATCTGATATTACAGGATCGATCGTTGCAAAGGCTGTGCATGCAGACATGTATGAGAACTGGACCGATGTATCTGGTTTCCTGATCGCTGATCCTAGAATCATCAAGAATCCAAAGCCGATCGATGTGATCACATATAGAGAACTGCGCGAGTTATCTTATATGGGAGCAACCGTACTTCATGAGGATGCGATCTTCCCTGTACGTAAAGAGGGAATACCGATCAATATCCGTAATACAAATGCACCGGAAGATAAGGGAACGCTGATCGTAGAAGACACATGCAGAAAACCTCGTTTTACGATCACAGGTATTGCCGGTAAGAAGGATTTCGCTTCTATCACAATCGAAAAAGCAATGATGAACTCAGAAGTCGGATTCTGCCGCAAGGTATTAGAAGTTTTTGAAAATAATCATATTTCTATTGAACACATGCCGTCAGGAATCGATACTATGACGATCTTCGTTCACAGAGATGAATTTGAAGAAAAAGAACAGGATGTCATTGCGGGAATCCACAGAGCCGTAGAGCCTGACTTTCTGGAACTGGAGTCAGATCTGGCACTGATCGCTGTTGTTGGAAGAGGTATGCGTGCGACCAGGGGAACTTCCGGACGTATATTTGCAGCACTTGCACATGCAAATGTCAATGTCAAGATGATCGATCAGGGTTCCAGTGAGCTGAATATCATCATTGGTGTCAGAAGCCATGATTTTGATGCTGCTATCAATGCGGTTTATGATATTTTTGTAAATACAATAGTTTAATAAATTGGGGAGGCTTTCATTAGCTATGAATATTATGTTTTTTCTGAAGCCGAAAAGTGATCTTGCTTACATTTATGATTATCACACTTTGCGACAGGCTTTGGAGATTATGGAATATCACAAGTATTCCTGTGTACCGATATTAAATAAAGAGGGGAAATATGTCGGTTCTATCACAGAGGGAGATCTTTTATGGTCACTGAAGGAGCTGGATCTATTTAATATTAAAGAGGCAGAATCAATCAGTATCATGAAGATTAAAAGACGTGTGGATTATCAGTGCGTGACAGCAGAATCGAATATGGAAGATCTGATCGGACGCGCAATGGAACAGAATTTTGTTCCAGTGATCGATGATCAGAGACATTTCATCGGAATTATCACCAGAAGAGATATTATAGGTTACTGTTATGACAGATTAAAAGAATGTGGAGAGTAAAATGATCATTGATTTTCATACACACATATTTCCAGATAAGATAGCCGGGCGGACGCTCGACTATCTTTCTGACATTTTTGGAGCAAGTCCGTTTGCAGACGGAACACATACCGGACTTTGTGATTCTATGAAGAAAGCGGGAGTTGATGTTTCTGTTTCACTTCCGGCGGTGACGAAAGTATCGCAGGTAGAATCTATTAACCGTTTTGCGTCTGCTTTTACAGAAGGGGCAGTTATTTCATTCGGGGGAATCCATCCGGAATGTGAAAATTATAAAGAAATATTAAAAGAGATCAAAAATCTGGGATTGAAGGGAATCAAACTTCATCCGGATTATCAGGATATGTATTTTGATGATATCCGCTATGAACATATTGTCGATACAGCATCGGAACTTGGACTTATCACGGTAGTCCATGCCGGAGCGGATCCGAAATGTCCAAAAGATGTACATTGCACGCCAAAGATGGCAAGAAAGCTTCTGGATGATGTAAAGCCGGAAAAACTGGTACTTGCCCATATGGGTGGAAACGAAATGTGGGATGAGGTGGAAAAATATCTGGTGGGGCAGAATGTATATTTTGATACGGGTGTCATTCTGGATAGAATGCCGGAGGAACAGTTCTTGCGGATGGTACATATGCATGGCGCAGACAGGATCCTGTTCGGAACGGATTCTCCATGGGCCGATCAGAAGAAATTTGTGACATTATTCGATCAGATGCCGTTGACAGAGGAAGAGAAGATGGCAGTCTTTTCAGGAAATGCGAAAAAACTGCTTGGAATATAAAAGATAAAAAATATTTCTGATAATGCTTGCATTTTCGGAAAACATATGCTATTATCTTCTAGTATGCCGCACAGTGAGGTTGAAGTTCTGCCGGAATCATCAGTCAGACACCGTAACTGGCGAGTAATGATAATAGGAGGTGCCATATGTACGCAATTATAGCAACAGGTGGTAAACAGTACAAAGTAGCCGAAGGCGATATCATTAAAGTAGAGAAACTTGGTGTAGAGGCTGGAGAGACTTTTACATTTGACCAGGTTCTTGCAGTAAGTGACAACGGATTAAAAGTTGGTAATCCGACAGTTGCAGGTGCAACAGTTGAAGCTTCTGTAGTTGAAAACGGTAAAGCTAGAAAAGTTATCGTTTACAAGTACAAGAGAAAATCTGGATACCACAAGAAAAACGGTCACAGACAGCAGTATACTGCAGTTAAGATTGAAAAAATCAACGCTTAATATTGGAGAGCATCCATGATTCATGTAACGATCTTTCAGAACAAGTATAAAGAGTGTGTAGGTTTTCAGACGGAAGGACATGCCGAATATGCAAATCCGGGACAGGATATTGTATGTGCCGCTGCTTCTATTCTGGTAATCAACACAATAAATGCAATTGAAGAATTTACGGAAGATGACGCAAGTCTGATTTCGGAAGATGAGACGGGAATGATTTCTTATCATCTGAATCATCCTTCAAAAGATGCAAGGCTTTTGCTGAATGCAATGATTCTTGGCCTGGAACAGATGGTAGATGATGACAACTATGCAGAATATATTGATTTAACATTCGAGGAGGTGTAACAACCATGATGAAATTAAACCTTCAGTTTTTCGCTCATAAAAAAGGTGTAGGTTCTACAAAGAACGGTAGAGATTCTGAGTCTAAAAGACTTGGTGCTAAAAGAGCTGACGGACAGTTTGTAAAAGCTGGTAACATTCTTTACAGACAGCGCGGAACAAAGATTCACCCGGGAATCAATGTAGGACGCGGCGGTGACGATACATTATTCGCACTCGTTGATGGCGTTGTAAGATTTGAAAGAAAAGGAAAAGATAAGAAACAGGTTTCTATCTATCCAGTAGCTTAATTATGAGTTGAAAAAGTGCGTTGCAATGATTAACTTCTTTCGGTTATGATGCAGCGCGCTTTTTTTGACTTCCGTTTATTTATTATAGATGAAAGGAATACAGTATGTTTGCAGACAGAGCAAGGATATTTATTAGAGCAGGAAAAGGCGGAGACGGTCATGTGAGTTTCCGGCGCGAGAAGTATGTAGCGAATGGAGGTCCGGATGGCGGAGACGGCGGACGTGGCGGAGACGTTATATTTGAAGTCGACGAAGGACTGAATACGCTTCAGGACTACAGGCACAAGAGAAAATTTACAGCAAGAGACGGTGAACAGGGCGGTAAGCGCAGATGCCATGGTGCGGACGGTGAAGATATTGTCCTGAAAGTTCCGGAGGGAACGGTTATTAAAGAATCAGAATCCGGTAAAGTCATCGCAGATATGTCCGGAGACAACCGCAGACAGATCATCTTAAAAGGTGGCAAAGGTGGTCTTGGAAACCAGCATTTTGCAACTGCAACCATGCAGGTTCCAAAGTATGCACAGCCGGGACAGCCTGCAAAAGAATTGTATGTTGATCTGGAATTAAAAGTGATCGCTGATGTAGGGCTTGTGGGATTTCCGAATGTCGGAAAGTCTACGTTCTTATCACGTGTAACTAATGCACAGCCGAAGATTGCCAATTATCATTTTACAACACTGAATCCAAATCTTGGTGTTGTAGATCTTCCGGATGCGAATGGATTTGTAATCGCAGATATTCCAGGACTGATCGAAGGAGCATCAGAGGGTGTCGGACTTGGACATCAGTTCCTGCGTCATATCGAACGCACCAAACTGATGATCCATGTAGTAGATGCGGCTGGAACAGAAGGACGGGATCCGGTAGATGATATCTATAAGATCAACAACGAATTAAAGGCATATAATGCTGACATTGCGAACCGTCCACAGGTGATCGCAGCGAATAAGATTGATGCGATCTTTACAGAGGATGATCCGGTACAGCGCCTGAAAGACGAATTCGAACCACAGGGAGTAAAGGTATTTCCGATTTCCGGAGTAACCGGACAGGGAATTAAGGAATTACTTTATTATGTATCGAACGAATTACAGCATCTGGATCAGGAGACAATTATATTTGAACAGGAATATTTCCCTGAGGAAGAGATTCCTATGAACGATCTTCCGTATACAGTCGAAAAAGAAGACGATATGTACGTGGTAGAAGGGCCGAAGATCGAAAAGATGCTGGGATATACAAATCTGGATTCCGAGAGAGGATTTGCATTTTTCCAGAAATTCCTCAAGGATTCAGGAATTCTGGAGCAGCTTGAAGAAGCTGGTATCCAGGAGGGAGATACAGTACGAATGTATGGCCTGCAGTTTGACTATTACAAATAATAGTTCAGATGCGGTCCGTTGATGGTATAAAGAGGAGATTAAAGATGACAACAAAACAGAGAGCTTATTTAAAAGGTCTTGCTATGAATTTAGATCCAATCTTCCAGATTGGAAAGAACAGCATGACACCGGAAGTTACCAAAGCTATCCAGGAGGCACTGGACGCAAGAGAACTGATCAAAGTCAGTGTACTTAAGAACTGCGCAGATGATCCGCGTGCACTTGCAGAAGTGATCGCAGAACGTACACATTCACAGGTCGTACAGGTAATCGGTAAGAAGATCGTATTATATAAAGAAGGCAAAGACAAACACAAGAAGATAGAGCTGCCAAAATAATACAGGTAGGAGATTCAAATGAAGATAGGGATTATGGGAGGAACCTTTGATCCGGTCCATAACGGGCATCTGATGCTGGGACATGCTGCATATGAAGCATTTTCCCTGGATCAGATCTGGTTTATGCCGAACGGGAATCCTCCGCATAAAAAGAGCGAGACAATAAAATCCACTGCAGAAGACCGGATGAAGATGACCAGTCTTGCGATTGCACCGTTTCCAGAGTTTGTTCTGCAGCCATACGAGGCATTGAGAGCGGAAGTATCCTGTTCTTACCAGACGATGGAACATTTTAGCAAAATATATCCGGACGATGAATTCTATTTTATCATTGGTGCGGACTCTCTTATGGCAATCGAGACGTGGGTACATCCGGAACGAATCTTTCCGACATGTACAATTCTTGCTACCTATCGCAATGAGGTGAAGACAAAAGAGGAGATGAACAGACAGATACAATATTTGTCTGAAAAATATCATGCAAAGATACGTCTGCTGGAGACGCCTCTTATGCCTGTCTCATCTCATGAACTGCGTGCCAGTCTTCAGTCCGGGGATTCCGTCTCGGAATATATGCCGGCTGCTGTATGCAGTTATATAAAGCAGCATCATTTATATCGATAGTATCAGAGAAAAAACAAAAGAAGGAATACGGTAATGGATGAAAGAATCATAAAAATACAGCATGTGCTAAAGAAAGAACTGGACGATAACCGCTACCAGCATACTCTGGGTGTGATGTATACGGCCGCTTCGATGGCTATGCGTTATGATGTGGACGTGCTGAAAGCCCTGTATGCCGGTTTGTTGCATGACTGCGCAAAATGTATCCCAAATGATAAGAAACTGCATCTGTGCGGGAAATACGGCTTTACAGTATCAGACATAGAAAGAGAGAACCCAAGTCTGCTGCATGCAAAACTGGGTGCCTGTCTGGCTCATGAAAAATATGGTGTGACAGATAAAGAGATTATTCATGCGATTGAAAGCCATACAACAGGGTGTCCGGCTATGACGATGCTGGAAAAAATCATATACATTGCGGATTATATCGAGCCGGGCAGAAGAGAACTGCCGAATATGGCGGACGTAAGACGGCTTGCTTTTCAGAATATTGATGAATGTCTGTACCGGATTTTAAAAGATTCACTGGTATACCTGAACAGCAGGAAGATTGCGGTGGATCCTATGACACAAAAAACGTATGATTATTATAAAAAAGAAATGGGAAAGGAGGATTAAGTATGGATCAGGCAAAGGAAATGGCAAAAATCGCATTTGAAGCGTTAGAAGATAAAAAGGGTGAAAATGTATGTGCGATTGATATTTCATCGGTATCTGTTCTTGCAGACTATTTTGTAATTGCAAATGGTAACAGTGACAGTCAGGTACGTGCACTTGTTGAGAATGTAGAAGAAAAGATGCATAAAGCAGGATATGCTGCAAAAGAGACAGAAGGACACAGAAGCGGAGCGTGGGTGTTGATCGACTTCGGTGATGTGATCGTACACATTTTTGACAGAGAAAACCGTCAGTTCTATAATCTGGAGCGTATCTGGAATGATGGAAAGAGAATTGATGATGTAAATGAATTATAAAGTATCATAAAATAAAAGTTTGTTAGTATGTAGAATGAACTTTTGTTAAAGACCCCAGGCAAATATATCATGTAAAACAGAAATCCGTTTTTTGATATATTGCCTGGGGTTTTTTTCTGAAAAATATCGTTTAGAAGAAACGGAAAACTCCGATCACTTTTCCCATAATCTGAAGATCACGGACGATAATTGGTTCCAACGCATCATTTTCCGGTTGTAAACGGAAGATACCTTCTTCTTTGTAAAATCTTTTGACAGTGGCACTGTCTTCAAGCAATGCGACTACAATATCTCCATTATCGGCAACAGCAGACTGTTCGACCAGTACAAAATCTCCATCAAGAATACCAGCATTGATCATACTTTCGCCATGTACTTTGAGCATAAAAGTCTGTTTGTTAGGCATATATTCCATCGGAATAGGAAAGTAGTTCTCTATGTTCTGTTCTGCGAGAAGTGGTTCTCCTGCAGCAACATGTCCGATGACAGGCACATTTACCATTTCGCGGCGGTTAAAATTAAAAGAGTCATCCAGGATCTCAATCGCACGTGGTTTGGTTGGATCCCTTCTGATATATCCATTCTTCTCAAGAGTTTCCAGATGAGAGTGAACAGAAGAAGTAGATTTCAGATGAACTGCTTCACAGATATCTCTGACTGATGGCGGGAAGCCACGCTCCAGTATCTGGGATTTGATATATTCTAATATTTCTTCCTGCTTTGCAGTTATTTTCCCCTGCGCCATATTATGTCCTCCTTAAGATGGATTGTAAATTCGTTAATTATTATATATTTAATGATAACACAGGATATCGGAAAACGCAAACAGATGTTTAGAAAATATGTTCGAAACATATGGCGGAATCTATTGACAAACATTTGTTCGACTTGTATAATAGATGACGTAGAGAACAAATGTTCGCGCAAAACTGTTTTGAAGAATAGATGGAGGGGTACGAGATGGATACAAAGAGAATCTATAGAGAAAGCAGAGGAAGTAATTATACCGGTTACAACAGGGCAAGTAGCCGAAGAAAAAGAAGTGTACATGTAAAGAAGCTATTTGTTGGTATTTTTTCTTTGTTTATGATTCTTGGACTCAGTGCATTTTATGGGAGCGGTCTTGTGAGTGCACATGATAATGTCAAAGATGATCCGGTAAGATGCAAGTACTATAAAAGTATTCAGATTCATTCAGGAGATACTCTTTGGAATATTGCAGAGGAATATATAACTGAAGATTATGAATCTGTCAATGATTATATTACAGAAGTAAAAAAGATCAATAAGCTTTCATCCGATCAGATTCAGGACAGTCAGTATCTGACCGTTCCATATTACGATTACAGATGATTTTTTTAATCATTCTTTAAAACAGAATCATTCCGATATATATGCTGAAAGGCTTATATATATTATACTCACCCACGGCAATGAATGAAAAATAGTAGTTCATTGCCATTTTGTTATTGGTACATATCTATACGACAAATACCGATTTTTCCAAAAGATATAGACGGAAACAACGAATTCTGCTATAATTATATTGTTTTATGAGGAATTTGTATTATTTTATTGATACTTTTATTCCATCATTTCTATTCAGGAGGTTTTTTATTATATGATTGATTCATCTACGAACCTAATCAACACGGCATCAAACAAACCGCATAATTATCATGAACAGAGTCAGATTGATCAGACGTTACGCCTTCGTGAAGTCTTAAAGACTTTGCCGCCTTTTGCGAAGGACTATTTCCGTGCTATGGAACCAAAATCATCTGCACGTACCCGCATTAACTACGCTTACGATATCCGTGTATTTTTCCATTTCCTTATGGAAAATAATCCTGTGTATAAGAATTATACGATGGACCGTTTTATGCCCCGGGATCTGGAGAACCTTGAACCTGTAGATATTGAGGAATATCTGGAATACCTGAAAGTATATAAACGCGATGAGGACGGTGAATTGATCACCAATGGGGAAAAAGGGCTGGCACGTAAAATGTCTGCTCTTAGAAGTTTTTACGGATATTATTTCAAACATCAGATCATACAGAAGAATCCGACACTTCTGGTAGATATGCCAAAATTACATGATAAAGCAATCATACGTCTGGATACCGATGAAGTTGCTTTGTTGTTGGATTTTGTGGAATCTGCAGGCGATCACCTGACCGGACAGGCACTGAATTACTATAAGAAAACGCGGGACCGTGATATTGCTATTCTTACGCTGTTATTAGGAACCGGTATCCGTGTATCCGAATGTGTCGGACTGGATCTCAAGGATGTGGATTTTAAGAACAATGGAATTACGGTTACCAGAAAAGGTGGTAATCAGATGGTTGTGTATTTTGGTGATGAAGTTGCCGGAGCACTTGAAAATTATATAACGGGTGACCGAGAGGCAGCTACTCCCCTCTCCGGCCATGAACAGGCATTGTTCTTATCGACACAGAGAAAGCGTATGGGTGTCCAGGCAGTTGAAAATATGGTGAAAAAGTATGCCAGACAGGTAACGCCGAATAAGAAGATCACACCGCACAAACTTCGCAGTACCTATGGCACATCATTATATAAAGAGACCGGTGATATTTATCTTGTGGCAGATGTTCTGGGACATAAAGATGTAAATACGACGAAAAAGCACTATGCCGCAATAGATGACAACCGCCGCCGTAAAGCAGCTTCAGCAGTTAAATTGCGGGAATTGTAAGATATACAGAATCGAACATTTTTATGTCGTAACATGCAAAAAATCTCTGACGTAAAATATACAATTTATATTTATACGTCAGAGATTTTTGATTTACAATTTTCTGTCTGTAACAGTTTCTTTTAATGCTACTAACTGTTCGATTGCCTTTGCTGTCCCGTCAATTCCAAGAAGAGAACTGTCAAGGCAGATATTATAGCTTTCGGCAGCACCCCATTTTTTATTGCTGTAATAGTTATAATAGCTGGAACGTCTCTTATCAGTCTTTTTAATCAGATCTTTGGCTTTTGCATCTGTCAAATCATAGATTCGTGCGATTCTGCGGACTCTTGCGTCCATGTCGGCATGAATGAATACACTTAAGACATTATCAAATTCTTCCAGTGCATAGTCGGCACAACGTCCAACAAGAATACAAGGACCTTCCGATGCGATCTTGCGGATGGTATCAAATTGTGCGAGAAAAATTTTATGATTGATCGGCATGTCTGTATAACTGGATGAAGGATATCCGAATGAGTAGGAATCCATAACCAGAGAATACAGAAAACTGTTCGTAGGTTTTTCATCGTGTGTTTCAAAAAGTTCCTCGCATATACCACTTTCCTTTGCTGCGCGTTCCAACATTTCTCTGTCGTATAATTTGATTCCGAGATCTTCAGCAACTTTATATCCGATCTGGCGTCCGGCACTACCATATTCACGGCCGATCGTAATGATTGTATTTGTCTTTGCCATATATACCACGCTCCTATACATAAATTAATATAAACATATTATACAGCAAACTCGGAGAAATGTATAGAATTTTCACATAATTTACTTGCAAATATTCCTTAGTCTGTCTAATAGTTCGATAAAATATTCCGGAAGGGGTGCGTTGACTTCCAGGTATTCCCCGGTAGATGGGTGTATGATACCAAGAGTGCGTGCATGTAAAGTCTGTCCCTGCAATCCTTTAAAAGGACACTTTTTCGGCCCATAAACTTCGTCACCGACCAGAGGATGACCGATGCTCGCCATATGGACACGGATCTGATGGGTTCGTCCGGTTTCAAGCTCACATTGGATATAGGTATAATCTCCGAAACGTTCCAGAACTTTGTAGTGGGTAATGGCCTCCCGTCCGTTTTTACAGTGAGTACTCATTTTCTTGCGGTCTGTCGGATGACGTCCGACCGGTGCATTAACCGTACCGGAATCTTCTTTGATATTACCATGTACGATTGCAACATAGATACGACGGATAGAGTGTACCTTTAATTGTTCGGAAAGGCTCTGATGAGCTTTATCGTTCTTGCAGATGACCAGTGAACCCGTGGTGTCCATATCAATGCGGTGAACAATTCCGGGACGCATACAGCCGTTGATACCGGACAGTTCATTTCCGCAGTGATACATCAGTGCATTGACCAGTGTTCCGCTGTAATGTCCTGGAGCAGGGTGAACAACCATCTGTTTCGGTTTATTGATCATAATAATATCCTGATCCTCATATAAGATATCCAGTGGAATGTTCTCAGGCACGATATCAGGCTCTTTTGCTTCTGGAAGGGTAACTTCTACCCTGTCATCAAAAGAAAGCCTGTAATTGGATTTTACAGGCTTCTGGTTTACTTTTACATATCCATCTTTGATGATTTTCTGAATATAAGATCTTGATCTGTCTTCGAACTGTTCGGAAAGATAGAGATCAATCCGCTGGCCTTCGGAATTAAGATCGATGGAAAATTCTTTCAAGGTCTTCCTCCTTATAGTAAACGAGTATTAATATAACTAACAGGAATGCTGCAACGGTAACATAGATATCTGCAACATTAAAAATCGGAAAGTCGATCAGTTTGAAATAAAAGAAATCGACTACATAATTCAGGCGGATACGGTCAATACAGTTACCGAAAGCTCCGCCAACGATCAATACCGCACAGATACGAAGCGGCAGATATTTTTTTTCCATAGGTACTTTGCTGTAGAACCAGATCACAGCTGCGGTAATCAGGAGTACACTGATGTAAAAGAAAACTCTCTGGTTTTGCAGTATACCGAATGCAGCTCCTCTGTTTTCAAGATATTCTAATTGAAATATATTTCTGATCAGTACATAAGCCGGCCGGTCTTTTAAGTGTCCGACAACAAGATATTTTGTAAACTGGTCTATGCATACCAGTACAACAACACTGATCAGTGCTGTGATATAATGTGTGATACGTTTTGTATTTGTATTCATGATACTCCTTGCTGATCATACTATGAATCTATAACTTTTTTGAATTCATAGTACAAAAACTATATATATTTGCGTACAGAAATCATATAACGTCCTTTTTTTGTCTCAGACAGGATTCCATTATAGGCAATACGACCCATTTTACGAACGGAAATTATATCATTCTCTTTTAACCGGTATCCGTTACTGGTAATCAGTTTTCCATTCACAAACACTTTTCCGGCTTCAATCTGAGACGTGATCTTACTTCTGGAAAGAGGATATGCCAAAGCGAGAACACTATCGAGACGGATGGATGATACGGTTCCTTTTAATTCTTCGTATCTCGGTTCATAATCAACCTGAAAACCGGTACCGATCGTTGCTTTTACATGAGTATGTCTGATCTGAGTCAGATTATCGGTGACATATTCTGCCATTTCTTCTTTGACAAATATCAGCGCTTTATGATCTTCTGCAATAATATCTCCGATCTTACAACGTTCAATACCAAGATTCATCAGTGCACCAAGATAATCGCGGTGAGTAAGATCTTCGGAAAACTTCTTATTCAGCGGGATGACTTCTATTGTCTGAATCGGATATTCATACTCATAATAAAGAGCATCAGGTAGAAATACAGCCATCTGACGCTCTGATAAGTCATATCCACCATACGTCTTATACTGGGATAAGAACATGTCTTTCGGTGTCGTATGAAGAATATTCAATTCATTCAAATTAAGAAAGTCAGAAAATACAACAATGCCTCTGTTATATGCAAGTCCGGAAAGTTCAACCAGACGTTTCTGTAACATACTTTCTTCTTTGTTCATAATTAAAATCTTGTCCTCATAGATGAAGAATCCAAAGAAGTGTTCAACAGATCCTGAAGATCTCCCGAAATATCTACATTTGTAGGTGTTACCAGGAATATGTAATTCGAAATCTTCTGCAGGTTACCACTAATTGCAAATGTAGCACCTGAAGTAAAATCAATAATACGCTGTGCAATCTCAAGATCCAGTCCCTCCAGATTAAGGATCACTGTGCGTCCGCTTAACAGAGTCTCTGTGATCTCTCTGGAATCTTCAACAGAAGTTGGTTTAATTACACATACTTCCATATTTACACTGCTTCTTCTTGCAGGCTGACGCATAGGTGTTACTTTATTATTAGAGAATGAAGATTTCTGCTTTACAGGTGCTGTATATTCCTCCTCGTCATTCTCATCAAAATCTTTATCACTATCTTTTGTGCTTTTATGAAAGAGGCTTCTCTTGGGCTTTTCTTCATAATCATCATCATATTCGTCATCGTCGAAGAATTCATCATCATCGTATTCATCGTCTCCGTCGTCTAACTTCATGATACTTAAGAACTTATCTAATACTCCCATTTTTAATAAATCTCCTATCTTCCGTTTATACTTGATGAGTATAGTCTCGTGCTCCGAAAATTCCGGTACCAACACGGACCATGGTAGCTCCTTCTTCTATGGCTACCTGATAGTCATTTGTCATACCCATAGAAAGAATACTCATAGTAATATTATCAATGTTTTTCTTTGCGATGTCAACAGATAATTTGCGTAAATGAGCAAAAACAGGGCGATTATCCTCAGGATTTTCTACAAATGGAGCAATTGTCATAAGACCTTTTACACGGATATGTGAAAATTTTGATATCTGCTCTACGAATGCAGGAACTTCTTCCGGCATAAGTCCGAATTTACTTTCTTCTTTCGCAACATTCACTTCGATCAGTATATTGGCTGTAACGTTATGTTTTTCTGCTTCTTTATCAATTGTTTCAGCTAATCGGACAGAATCCACAGAATGAATAAGATCTACTTTATCAATAATATATTTGACCTTATTACGCTGCATATGACCGATCATATGCCAGTGGATATCTTTTGGCAGAACTTCATATTTGGAAGCGAGTTCCTGTGCTTTGTTCTCTCCATTGACACGAACACCCAGATCATATGCTTCCTGCAGCATCTCTACAGGTTTTGTTTTGCTTACTGCGATCAACGTAACCTCTTCTCTCTTACGGCCGGCGCGGTCGCATGCAGCCTGGATATTTTCTTCTACTTTTGCAAGATTTTCTTTTAACATAATTTCTAGCTCCTTTTCTCTTATATCAAATTAAGAAATGACATCACCCTCATGTACGTCTTTTCCTGTCAGTGCAATGTGGTCATAATTGGACAGACCATAATCATTTCCACTTTGTACAATATAGTAATCATCGCTTTCGCATAAAATCTGTACCTGACGGAATACCGCATACCCCCGGTTGATATTATAAACTCCCTTTAATTGCTTTGTTTCTGATAATTGATAAGTATCTGAAGAGCCTGCTTTTTTTAAGGTTGTATTTTTTTCAAAATCATCCGGATCAACATAGACAGAACCGGTCTGTGTATCGCGGTAATAGATATCAACAGCCTGAAATTCTGCATTCTCTTTCCCGGTATCGATCAATACACCGGTACTGTTACTATTTCCGCCCTGGGTAAGATAATCTTCCGGAATTACATAGAAGTCCTTCTTTGTAATCGCTGATTTCGGTATTTTAAGTCCGGACTGATCTTCGAGTATCAGTTCTACGTCAACAAAACGATCCTGGGCATAGCGTACCATCGAAGAATCAAATGCAAGATATCCGAGATAAGACCCTTTTACTTTTTTCATGGAAAATGCAGCGGTCATAGTTTCATTATCTTTCGGAAAACGTACATGGACACTAGAAGAATCTTTCAACTCTTTTGCACACTCTTTGGTTAAAGGAATAATCAAAGTCCAGTCATCATCTTTGATTAATTTGTATACCGGGGTGCCGGATTTAATCCGGGTATTGTTCTTCTGCTCTTTTTTACGATAGCCTTCTTTGCTTAACATATCCGGGGTTACATCATCCGCAGTAGTTTTTTCGAATCCGTCCACATAATAACATATGATACCGTCAGAATCCGCAGAAAACACATGAAGTCCGTCGGTATCTGCATCGGTCAGAGCAGCAAGCTGAGTCTGACGGTTCTGATTTGATTTTCCATCCAGCACATTTGAGATATTACTTTTTAATGTATATACATCTCCGAAACTTTCATCAGAATAATTTTCGCAGAAAGTCTGGGCCTTCTGACGTATATTGTTCTGCTCAACGGAGGTTAATTTCTGACTTTTTCCTGATTTTGATTCAAACTGTAACTTGTGGTCAGAAAGAGAATAAATCTGTGTTTTAGCACCGACTTTACTACCGGCTGAAACAAAGTAATTAACGTATCCATTGTCTTCGGAGCGGATTACTGTTTCATTACGGATGGCAAGACCGGTATAGGAATTGTCTTTGAGAATGGATCCTTCCCGAACCTCATAAACAGAAATATGTTTTTCTGTCAGATACATTAATACAGTTACAACAAGATAAATAAATATAACACCAAAAATGATGATCCCAATATTTAAATGTTTTTTCTTCTGATATACTTTTATATTTGATGATTGCGTGTTTCCAGCCAAATTTCCGGCCTCCTATCTTTATTGCTTTAACATACGTAACGCTGATCCATTTAAATAGTGAAATGCCTTTCCCTGATAACTTTGCCTTTCTGTCATGATTTCAAATAGTTCATCTCTTAACTTCCACCAGCTGGTGTCCCAGTTACAGAATACAGCATCCTTTTCTGGAATACGGCTGAACAGGCGCTCAATTGCAATATCCGGTCTCAGATATTCCAGAAACAGGATGAGGCGGTTCAGGTACTCTTCTTTTTTACATAGAGATATTGTACCATTTTCATACGCTTCGCACAACTTTGTATTCTTAGCAATATAAAGAGAGTGTGCCTTTACGATCTGTACCGGAAGTGCAGATAATATTTTTGCCGTTTCAATGCTGTCATCCAAATCATCTCCCGGAAGATTCAGGATTACATGGGTGCAGATATCGAAAGAATATTTGTTGATATGCAGGACCGCATCGATAAATTCCGCAAGAGAATGACCTCTTGATATTTGTTTTAAGGTATGATAATTCACTGTTTGAAGTCCGAGTTCGATCGTAATATGGATTCCGGTTTTTTCCCGGACTGTATGTAATACATCCAGGTAGTCATCCCGTATACAATCCGGACGTGTAGAGACGGCAATTTCAACAATATCAGGAACGCGGGATGCTTCCTCGATATATGAACGGAATATTTCAAGCGGTAAAAATGTATTCGTAAAGTTTTGAAAATACGCAATAAACTTATGCGCATGATAACGTTTCTCAATATAGTCGCGAGTCCTAAGAAGCTGTTCTGTGACAGATACGGCAGAGTCCATTGCTTCAAATCCGGTTCCCTTTTCTGCACAGAACGAACAGCCGTTTCCGTTAATTCTATTTGGACAGCTGACCGGGAGATTTACCGGAAGTTTATATACTTTTTCTCCATATCTTTCTTTGAGATATTGTGAATATGGATAATATTTTTCACTTTTATCCATGATAAAAATCCTTTCCGCAATGTATAATTCCACTTTTCCCGGCAATACTATTATCATTCGATAAAAGGAGGATTACTCAGATGAAATGGTTTGATAACACTGCATTGACGCTTGTGATCATCGGTGCACTTAACTGGCTTCTGGTTGGTATATTTAAACTGGACATCGTAGCCGTAATCTTTGGAAATCTCACATGGATTTCCAGAATTATTTATACCATTATCGGTCTATGTGGACTTTATCTCATCAGCCTTTATGGAAGAATCGGAAGTTCATCCTAAAAAAGGGGTATCCGTATTATGGATGCCCCTTCTATATTTTTACATATTATTTTTCAGGAATTGCTTCCACAATTGCTGTCATATCTTTATAAAGCAATGGCTTTGTATCAGCATTCATTACAATAGAGATATATGGATGATTGTTCTCATCTTCTGTAAGAAGGACGAGACAATTCCCTGCCAGCTTGGTTGTTCCCGTTTTTCCGCCGATGACAGTTACATTATCTGGCTTTTCTGCTTCACCGGTAGCATAAAAATTAGTAGGTTCCCAGGTAATACTTCTTACAGCACCACTACTTCCGGTAACCTTTGCGGTATGTGATTTTGATTTGATGATTTTGACAAAATCATCATTTTTAATGCATTCATTAAAAATGAGATAAAGGTCATAAGCAGTTGTATAATGGTCGTCATTATGAAGACCATTAGAATTTACAAAATGTGTGCCTGTTGCCATTAGCTTTTTCGCTTCTTTATTCATCATTTTGGCAAATCCATCCATACTTCCGCCCACATATTCTGCAATTGCTGTTGCATTGTCATTTCCGGAATGAAGTAACAGACCATATAATAAATCGGATAATGTAATCTTATCGCCAGCCTGTATTCCGCAAGTTGCTTCGTCAGCAGCAAAGCTGTTCATATCGGCATTCTGAGACACTGTAACAACGTCTGACAGATCAGCGTTTTCCAAAGCAACCAGAGCAGTCATAAGCTTGGTTGTACTTGCCGGATAGATTTTATCAAACATCTGATAGGAAAAGTCAACTTTTTTCCCGTCAACATCAAACAAGGCTGCTGAATGAAGTGTATCTGTTTCGGCAGAGGTAATCCCTTTCAGATTGACATCACCAGATGCAACACACAGATCAGAAGCAAATAAATCACCTGTATACAGATTTGTGTTATAATTTTCGATTTCATAATCTGCTACTACATTCTTTGAACCAAAACCACAACCGGTTGTCACCATTGCCGTCAATGACAGCACAGCTATTAATTTTGAGTATTTACCGATACATTTCACGCCAGTCTAAATCTCCTCTGTCAATTGCTAAGATAATAATTTCTGCTGTTGCAAGATTCGTTGCCAGCGGAATATTATAAGTGTCGCACATACGGATCACATCATTAAGATCCGGGTCGTGAGGTTTTGGATTGGAAGGCTCTCTCAAAAAGATCAGAGCATCAATATCATTCTGCGCAATCTGCGCTCCTAACTGCTGCTTTCCGCCTAAGGGACCGGCCAGATATTTATGAACTTTCAGGTTTGTAACTTCTTCAATTAATCTTCCTGTCGTTCCTGTAGCATAAAGACTGTGTTTGCTTAAAATTCCTCTATATGCGATACAGAAATTTTGCATCAGTGCTTTTTTTGAATCATGTGCTATCAGACCTATATTCATATTATTCACTCCTTACTGGTATTTTTTCGGTTGTAATCCTACGTTCAAGACTAATCCAATTCCAATATATAAACTTACAAGAGATGTCAGTCCATAACTTACAAAAGGTAATGGTACTCCAGTATTAGGTAATATCTTGGTGGCAACACCAATGTTAATAAAACTTTGTATGCCAATCAGTCCCCCAACACCACAGCATATGATTCTTCCTGCAAGGTCTTGCGATCGTATCCCAACTAAAATACATTGTATCACAATTAATAGTAATAACGCAATAATTATACAACCTCCGACAAAACCTAATTCTTCACCAATGATCGCGAAAATGAAATCTGTCTGTGGTTCAAGAATGAAATTACCGTTTTTTACGGATGTGGTCGTGTTATTATCCAGCCCTTTTCCTGTTAGCTGACCGGAACCAATTGCCATGACAGAGTTTTTCTGCTGGTAAGCTTCATCACTTTCATATTTTTCGGGTTCGATAAAAGCAAGGATACGCTTCTGCTGATAATCCTTTAAAAGCTTCTGGTCAGGCTGAACAACGATACTTAAAAAGATGACTGCGACCGGTATTAATATGACAAGGACGGTACCGATGAATTTATAACTTAGTCCGGCTACATAGATCATAAGACAGATCATAAGAGCGGTACAAATGGTTGTGGACAGGTTTGGCTCAATTAAGATCAATACCAGCGGAATACCTGCGAGGACAGCATATTTCAACAGTGTAAATTTATCATTGATATCTTCTTCGTGTTCCATCAAAAATTTTGCAAAAAATATGATCAGTAATATTTTTGCAAGTTCTGAAGGCTGGAATTGGATAAAGCCTACCTTGATCCAGCGGGTTGCACCATTTACATTCTCACCAAATAATTTTACTGCAGTAAGCATAATGATAGAAAGTATATACAATACCCAATAAAAATTTATGATCCACATATAGTCAATCAGTGACACGATGATCATAGCCGCAAGACCTATCACGACACCAAGAATCTGTTTGTTCTGAAGAGATTCTTTTGCACTGCCTACGACTAAGATACCGAAAATGGATAAAATACCTACAAGTGCAACAATTCCGAATTTGTAATTTTTCCAGTTATATGGTTTTGTAAATCTATGTGATCTCACGTTTCTTCTCCTGCTATTCTTATCACTATCTGTGAACGGTTAATCTCTACTTGAAAATCATCTTCTGTAAGTTCCACGTATTTGGAAAGGGTTTGATATAAGTCCCGGCAGATATGATCATAAACGGAAGGCGTACATTGTACCCGATCCGATACGACCAATGCGCGGAGACGGTTCTTTGCAATGGATACGGAAGAGCTTTTCAACATATTCAGGGCCTCCTAATTCTTCTTGAATGCATGTGAGATCCTTGAGAAGAATCCCTTTCCGGTATCAAGATTTATATAAGGAACTTCCAATCCCAGAATACGCTTACAAATATTTAAATATCCTTTTCCTGCCGTTGAATCGAGACCAATTACCGGTTCCCCCTGGTTAGTCCCGATAACAACCTGTTCGTCATCAGGAAGGATTCCGATTAAAGGTACCGAGAGGATTTCGGTGACATCATCAACGGACATCATATCTCCCCGCTTCACCATGTCCATCCGGATGCGGTTGATGATCAGGTCAATCTTACGGATCTGATTCTGTTCCAGAAGTCCAATGATACGGTCAGCATCACGAATGGATGATACTTCCGGAGTTGTAACAACTAATGCACGGTCAGCACCGGCAATGGCATTTTGAAAGCCTTGTTCAATACCGGCCGGACAATCCAAAAGTATGTAGTCAAATTCTTCTTTTAATTCAGAAGTGAGCTTTTTCATCTGTTCCGGTGATACCGCCGACTTGTCTTTTGTCTGGGCGGACGGGAGCAGATATAGATTTTCATATCGGCTGTCACGGATCAATGCCTGTTTCAGGCGGCATCCGCCGGTCACAACATCGACCAGATTATATACGACCAGATTTTCCATGCCCATCACAACATCCAGATTCCGGAGCCCTAGATCAGTATCTATGATCACTACCTTTTTGCCAAGCTTCGATAAACCTGCTCCTACATTTGCAGTTGTAGTCGTCTTTCCAACTCCACCTTTTCCTGATGTAATTACGATAACTTCGCCCATGAATAACTTCCTCCTATAACTGGTTTTACTTTTACTTCTCCTATCCGCAGTTTTTTCGGCTGCATACGGAGAGCTGCAATGACAGCATCTCTGCGTCCGGAGGCACCTGCGATCACCGTACCGTATATGGTACCGGTTACAATTACATTTCCTTTGGATGCAACGGTAGCACCTTCTTCGATATCACCTATGATCACAATGCTCTGTTCGGACTCAAGAACCTGCCTTCCTCTTAATGTACCCTTATAGAACTGCCCGTCTTTTTCATGGATGGCTTCAAGGCTTTCGTCCAGCATTTTTTTATGGACTTGTTCTGTAACAGTATTTTTCTCAATGATACAAAGTATTTCGATATTGGCAGCTGATTCAATTTCTCTTGTCAGCTGCCGCTCTTCATCTTCTGTGAAAGAACGGCCTTCATATTCCACAGCCATTTTTGCGTGAGCAAAGAACCTGGAAGCAGATTGGAATTTCTTTTTTACAACTTCCAGAAGTTCCTCGAATGAACTGTCTGAATCAAAATAAATAGTGATGCCGTATTTGTTACTCTTGATGAGCACCTGGTCTTTCACATAGAATCATCCTTTCTTTAATCTCCACCATTTGATCCGGTACCAATATCTGATGCAGATCCCGTGATCAATTCATTTTCCGGTGTGACTTTATAGTAGTACTCCATGACATCATTACCGACTTCAGCTGCAAATGTCGAACTGTAGCCGTTGGCAATACGGATTGCAAATGCAATCTGTGGGCTGTCACTAGGAGCAAATCCTACAAACAGACCGTGGTCTGGATGAGTCTGACTTTGCTGTGCAGTTCCGGTTTTACCGGATAATGCAATACCACTCGAATTTAATTTCGTAAAAATATCTTTATGTTCTGAAGTTACAACTGCTCTCATACCTTCATGGACTGCCTGCCATGTAGAGGCGGACACATCGGTAACTTTATTTTTTACTTCAGGAGTATAGTCTTTGATCGTTTTCCCTTTAGGGCTTGTAACCTTATCTAAAAGACTTAAGTTGTATACGGTTCCCTCATTTGCAACTGCTGTGATATATCTTGCAAGCTGACTGGTAGTATAGTTGTTGGTACCCTGTCCGATAGCAGATAATACAGAGTTGTCATCGGATATCTGCGGGTCAGATTCAGGAATTTCCATACCCGAAGTATCTCCAAGACCGAATTCTTCCGCATATTTTTGAAGTTTTGCAATACCACGTTCGCTTGAATAATAATTCTGTGTACTCTTTCCATCTGAGGTATCACTGTCCAGCTTTGAATCACCGACATTATTGAGCCCTAGTCTGTAACCGACTTCATAGAAAAAGTCATTACAAGAATGCTGAATACCCTGTGATACATTCAGGTTACCATGTGATGACGGGTAAATCCAGCATTTTGGATTCGGTGTGACTTTCTTATATACTCCGGCACATGGAAGATATGTGTTAACGTCAATGACACCTTCGGTCAGACCGGCAATTGCAGATAATGGTTTGTAAGTGGAACCAGGTGCTGTCTTTTCCTGTGTTGCATTGTTGTAGAATGGACGGGACTGATTGGTAAGCAGTTTGCTGTAGTAATCAGAATCCATGGTATTTGCAAGACGGTTGTTGTCATATCCGGGATAAGAGACGCATGCAAGTACTTCACCGGTGTTCGGATCTGTTGCAACCAATGAACCGGTACAAGGCTCCAGTCCTAACTGTCCGGGTGTAATCTCCAAAGACTGGATTTTACTCCGCATAAAGTCATATGCACCGACATTTCCTGCTTTCAGACCGTTATACTGCTCATCATCCTGATCCAGTATTCCCTGTTCATAGAGCATCATGCATACCTGCCTGCCGGTAATTGTTCCGGATTTTATCATATAGCGGTAGATCAGTTTGTCAAAACTATTGTCTGAATCAACATAATCCAAAATATAATTAATAATTCCCTGATATACTTCACTGGAATCAGAATACTGTTCATTTGATTTTATATAATCTTTCAATAGTGAAGTATCTATCCAGTTCTTTGAAATAGCATAATTCAGATAGTTATATACATTAATAGATTCATCATCTTTCCAGGCTTTATAAGTATCATCTTTGGTATTGATGGATTTTGACATTACTACACCTGTTCCGTTTGTCAGCACATCCGATACCAGATAGGTGAGGTACGCCTGTATTTCTTTCGGCTGATCTTTATATGCTGCTGCATTGGAATCGCTGAATATTTTCGTAAGAGAATTCTTCACTTCTTCTTTTCTTACGGCGAATGCAGATGCAACCTCTTTTTCGGCTTCACCGGCATTTGCATCTGTAAAATGCGTCATATCAAGTACGTCATTGTTGATCATAGCGTTATATACATCACCAATCGGAATGATAACGTCACTTCCGTCTTCGACTTTATTCCGGTCAAAATTCAGATTGTTTTGTATTTTGGCAAGCAGTACGCCCGCAAGTTCCTGTTCCAGAATGTTATAAGCAGCTTTTTGAAGATTAGCATCGATCGTCAGATACAGATCATTTCCGGCTTTGGGCTTTGTGCCTTTTACTGTTTTGATTACTTTTCCGACATTATTAACATAAAGTTTCTCATTTCCCTTTTTTCCCTGAAGCTGGGAATCCAGTGCCTTTTCCAGACCAGCTTTACCGACAGTATCGGTTTTGTTGTATTTTTCCTGATCTGCATCACTTAATGCGTCATACTCTTCCTGGGAAATCTGGCCGGTATATCCTATAATGTTTGCAAAACAGTTACTGTCAGCATATTTTCTCAGTGACTCTTCTTCTACATTGATACCGGATAATTTGTCCAGATTTTCCATGATGTCTGCGACTGTTGCATCACTGACATCTTCGGCAATTGTAGTTGAAATGTATTTCTGATAACTGTTCAGCCAGATCTGATAACGGATATTGATCAGTTTTAATACCATGGACTTGTCCATAGATTTTTCATCAATACCAAATTTCTGCTTATTTGTACACAGATAATGAATCAGTTCATCGGCAGTAGTCTCTTTCTGTTTTTGGGAAAGCTTATCAATTGTAGATTTACCATATACATCAGCGATAAAACGTAATTTCTGCGTTTCATTCTGTGCAACAAACTGATACATATTATTACTGTCCAAAATGATTCCAAAGTTATTGATCACGGTATCACCATTGGATTCTACCATTTTAATAACAGAAGAAATCGTCTTGTTTAAAACTTTATTCTGCTGTGCAATACTGTCATAAGAACCATTGTCTTCAATTGTGACAGAGTATGCCAGTTCATTATAAGCCAGTAGGTTGCCATTACGGTCATATATATTACCACGGGTTCCCTGAATCTCTTTTGTTTTCTGAATCTGCAGTTTATAATCGTCAAGGTATTCCTGTCCTTTTACAATCTGAAGATAAAATATCCGCTGTACCAGAATTGCCGATGTAATACAAAAGACAATGATCAGCACGAATATTCGAGATTGTACGAATTCTGCAATGCCGGATTTGATCCGTTCCCATAAACTATACAAATTTACTTGCACTCCTTTGCTCTTCTGCTTCCAGTTTCTTGTTAATGTGTAATATGATCTGATACAGAATCAGTGTGACCAGGATTGTATATACAAGCTCGGGCATAATGATCTGTCTCAGGTATGCTTCAAAAGCAAAATCCCCCCGCAAAAGATACATACAGAAGTATGTAACTAAACCATAGATCAATTCGCTGACTGCGATCAGTGCGATTGGAAGTTTAATGTCATCATCATAAAAAAGTCTTCGGAATGATCCGTTCAGATATCCGATCACCGAGAAAAGTAACGTATAGAATCCAAGTGTATTCCCCCAGAATACATCCGTCAAAAAGCCGGAAAGGAATCCTACGGCAAGCCCCTCTTTCTTTCCACGCATAAATCCGAACGATGAAGTGATGATAATCAGCAGGTTCGGTTTGATGGATGCAAAAGACAATCGGTGGAAGATGGTGCATTCCATTAAAAAGCATATGATGATAATACAAAATGTAATCAACTTTCGTTTCATGAATTACTCTCCCTTTGTATCTGCGGATTCTTGTTTGATCAGGTCGTTTTTCGTTGTGGTAATAACGAGAACCTCCTGCAGTTTAGTGAAATCTACAGCAGGTGTAATATATCCGGACCGGGTCAGGTTATTAGAATCCACTTTCACTTCACTGACGTATCCGACAAAAAGTCCCTGAAGGAACCGGTCACTGACATGAGATGTAACAACCTGTTCTCCGACTTCAATCTTATTATCGTTATTGGCAAGTTTTTCAAACCGGATCCTGCCGTTTTCCATCTGTTTCAAGTCTCCTCTGACTACGCAGGTGTCAGAAGTTGAAAGGAGCATTGCACTGATATTACTTTCGTCGTCAATAATGGAACGTACTCTCGCATAATGCGGACCAACCTCCGTTACAATTCCGACCAGTCCGCTTCCGGCGAGGACATTGCAATTCTTTTTAATGCCGTCCTTCTTTCCTTTGTCGATCGTAAAATCACTGAACCAGTTGGAGCCGTTATTGGAAATGACGTGTGCACCTACTTTTTTGTAATCAGAATAATTTTCATCCAGTTTATATAATTCTCTCAGCCTCTCCAGTTCATATTGATCCTGGCGTAGTCGCGTGTTGTCGATCGTAAGGTCGTCTACTTTGGACTGTAATTTTCTATTTTCTTTTTTCATGTCCTGTAGTGTTTCAAAGTTATCGGAAAGATCGCTCATATAGCGTCCAACATATCCGATCCCTTTCTGCATAGGAATGACTGTATAGTTTGCAACGAAACTGATTGGTCCGTTCCCTCCGGTAATACGTTCCACACCCATCAGGATGACGCAGATGACGATTACGATGATCAGCCAGTATTTACTTGGAAGGGAAGATTGATTTTTTGTCTTCATTATCTCATCCACCTATAATTATCTTCTATCATTGAAAATGTCAGTTTTCTTAAGTCTTTCGACATAATAATACGTTTCAGGCCATTGACTGCACAGGTATCCGGTTCCAGGGCAGTTCTTGACTTGATGCCTACCATCTGTTCGATATAAATTTCAAGACCGGGCATATTTGCAAGTCCGCCAGTGAGGAAAATACCATTCTCATAGATTGCTTTGCGGACTTCCGGAGGTGTTCTATCAAGAAGGGAATGGATGGCTTTGACGCATTCCAGTAACGGATCTTTCATTGCAGCACGGATCAGCATGATAGAAACCGGCTTCCGCATCGGTACACCTGTGATCAGGTCTCTGCCGGCTACCGATAAGATAGAATCAGAATCTCCGGTAAAGACATTGAAATTCCGTCTCAGTACTTCAGCAGTCTGCCGACCGATCAGGAAGTCGTGACTGTGCTTTACAAGATTGATAATCCCCTGATCAAACGTATGTCCGCCTACTTTTACGAGACGGTTCAGTACCATTCCGCCTCCGGCCAGTACAGACAGTTCGGTAGTTTCACCACCGAAATTCGCGATCATGATTCCTTTTGTATTCTGAATATCCAGATTTAATCCGACTGCATCGGCAATCGAACGTTCTACGATATTTACTTCTTTTGCTTTGGCTGTTGAATGGATCACAAGATCAAAGAACGCCTTCTTTTCTACTTCGGTAACGTCTGTTGGAACAGCAATTACATATTCAGAACCACGGGAAAACTGTCTTCCTCTTTTTAATAAGTTCTGAAGAAGAAACTGCATGTCGTTAAATCTGGAAATAACGCCCTCTTTCATCGGAAATGTGATCTCGATGTTTGAGGGAGCTTTCCCATACATACTAAATGCATCATCACCAACCGCAAAAATATCACGGTCACGATTGTCTTTAAATGCGATCACGTTCTTCTCTTTCCAGATCGTGTCTTTTTTCTTATCATAGACCTTGATGTCATAAGACCCAAGATCCAGTCCGTATACATTTCTTGCCATCTGACAGAATCCTTTCTATCTTGGTTGCAGAATTTTACAGCATTCCCTCTTCACGAAAACTTATATAACAATTATTGCCAATTATAATATGGTCTAACAGCTCAATTCCAATTAATGCGCCTGCATCCTGAATCCTTTTTGTTGTCAGCATATCTTCCCGGCTTGGAGACGGATCTCCGCTTGGATGATTGTGTAAGATGATAATGGATACTGCATTTTTCTGCAATGCTTCTATAAAAAGCTCTCTTGGCGTGACCAGGGATGCATTCACAGTCCCTTTGGAAATGGTAGTTTCGCCAAGCAGCTTTGCCTTCGAGTTTAACATTAATAATTTCATATGTTCCTGTTTCTCATGTCTTAAATCTTCCATATAATATTGCGCAATCGTTTTTGGATCGGTAAAACATACTGTATCCTGATAAGACGCTTTTGCAAGCCTTTTTGCAAGTTCAGATATACATGATATCTGAATTGCTTTTACGTTGCCAATCCCTTTGATCTGCTTCAGACGTTCAGTGTTAAACTGATGAATTCCGAGAATGCCGATTCCGCCGGCATGATAAAGAATTCTTCCTGCAAGTTCCAATGCATTTTCACCGCGGGTACCGGTTCGTAACAGCACTGCCAGCAATTCAACGTCACTTAAATGTTCGGCTCCGAGACGGGAACACTTTTCATATGGTCGCTCGTCTCTCGGCATTTCTCTTATGGTATTTGATTGATTCATATTATTCTTCAGATTCGCACGACATTTTTACAGACTCAGTCAAAAGACAGATTCTGTAAATTATAAGAAACGATATATGATAATGGAAAGAATCACGCCAATGATACTTGCCATGGTTATCTTTATCGATAGACCAAATGTTATGACCATTACTCCGAGATTCAGAACGATCGGATCGTCTATCCCGAAAGATTGTCCATAACCCAGCCAGGATAAAGCCGGCACCCCTTTTGCCAGTTCACCAATAAAGCCACCAAGAACTACTCCTGCCAGCAGAAGCAGAAATAAAGCCCAGGCGTTTTTACTTCCTGCACCTTTCATATGTACTCCTCCTCGTTTTTCCTATCTAAAAAACTCAATACATTTTATCACATTTCAGAAAAAGTGTATAGGTTTATGATATTAAAAAATTCTTAAACTTCTTTTCATTTTTTTACATAAAATGATCAGATTAGATAAAAAATTAAGATTCCATCTTGAACGGATGATAAACGGAAGCAATCATTTCGGCTGCTTTGATTCCGTCCATAGCCGCAGAGGTAATCCCGCCTGCATAGCCTGCGCCTTCGCCGCAAGGATAGATCCCGCGGATTTCGCTCTGAAGGGATTGGTCTCTTATAAGTCGTACAGGCGAAGAAGTCCGGCTTTCTACTCCCGAGATGACGGCATCGCACCGCGCATATCCGGGAAGCTTGTGGTCAAAGATCTGAATTCCTTCTGTCAGCGACTCTGCAATGAATTCCGGAAAAATATTTCTGACGTTTGCAAGCTGATACATACCTTTTATATGCGGAGTGACTGTACCCAGCTGCACGGAAGGTCTGTTTTCACAGAAATCCCCAAATAACTGTACCGGAACTTTGCCGTTTCCCTCGAGATATGCCGCTTCTTCAAGCTTTCTCTGGAATTCGACACCAGCGAGCGGATGATCACTTTCAAAATCATCGGGTGAAACAGTAACGATCACTGCAGTATTGGCATTCTGGCTATCCCGGCGGCTGTAACTCATTCCGTTAACGGCAAGCCGGTGTTCTTCGGAAGAAGCATTTACGACATATCCGCCCGGACACATACAGAAGGTATATACGCCTCTTCCATTATCGAGGTTAGCGGTCAGTTTATACGGTGCTGCCGGAAGAAAGGAAGGATAATTCTTACCGTATTGATCCTGATTGATCATTTCCTGAGGATGTTCGATTCGTACACCAACAGCAAATGCCTTCGGCTGCATTGGAAGGCCATGCTGATATAACATGGAAAAAGTATCCCGTGCACTGTGACCAATGGCAAAAACTGCAAGATCTGTATCGAGCAGATATGTTTCCTTCTTTTGCGAATCGTAGATTTTAAGTTTGCGGAGAATCTTTTGACCGTTGTCGGAATGTGTCTGAATATCAGTGACTTGTGAGTGAAACCGTACTTCTCCACCATGAGCACAGATATATTTCCGCATTTCTTTTACAACTGCAGAGAGCACATCGGTACCGATATGAGGTTTGCTCTCGTAGGTGATGGATTCCGGAGCACCGTGTTCGGCAAAGATACGTAGTACTTCATGGTTGCGTCCGAATTTGTCTTTTACCAGAGTGTTCAGTTTTCCGTCAGAAAATGTTCCGGCGCCACCCTCACCGAACTGAACATTTGATGAAAGATTCAGCCGCCCGTTTTCCCAGAATGCTTCCACATCTTTTGTACGCTGATCTACATCGGCTCCGCGTTCCAGAAGAATTGGCTGATATCCGTGCGCAGCGAGCATATAACCACAGAACAGTCCGGCAGGACCTGTTCCGATAATGACCGGCCGGTGTGTCAGTTCCTTTGTCCCTTTTACTTCGAAATGGTAGCTGTCCGGCTTAACCTGGAACTGTATCTGATTATTTTTGACCGTTTTCTTAACTTTTGCTTCATCTCTTACCTGGACATCTACAGAATAGACATAATAAAGAACAGGCTTTTTTCTGGCATCGATCGACTGTTTGCGGATTTGAAAGCCCTGAAGTTCCTCTTTTTTTATGCAAAGTGTTTTTAAAATCTTGCGTTCAAAATCGTCTGATGTATGTTCAATGTTCAGTTTCATCTGGTTGATCCGAATCATATGTTTTTACTCCTTTACAGTTTGTCATCTATCTGATGATATATCGTTTGCAGCAGCAGTTCCGGCAAGATAACCGGTCGCCCAGGCCCATTGCAGATTATACCCTCCGCAGATGCCGTCCACATCCAGCAATTCCCCGGCAAGATAAAGGTGCCGGACATAACGGGATTCCATAGTGTCGGGAGTGATTTCTTCTGTTGAGATTCCGCCGGCACAGACTTGTGCATTATCAAAACCATTAGTGGTATCAATTGTTACTACGTTATTCTTAACTACCTGAACAAGACTTTTTATCTGTGTATCCGACAGATCACCTGTCAGTGTATGCATCCGGATGCGTGCCTGCTCTAAAAATCTTGGGATCAGCTTCCGGTGAAAGATTCCAAGAAGATAATCTGCGCAGGTCATCTGCTCTCTTCCGTTTCTACGTTTCAGCAAGAACTCAAAAAATGCCTCTTCCGTAAAAGCGGGCAGGAAATCAATGTTCACTTTTGCATCCTGTTTTAAATACAGAGATTTGGCAATATAGCGGCTGATCTGGAAAACCGGTATTCCGGAAATGCCGTAAGCCGTAAGCTGTAATTCCCCGTGATCGGAAGCTGCCGGTTGTCCATGGCATACTGCAGTTACGACAGCATCCGTACGGACCCCTGCGGCTTTGGCAAACGGATGATTCTTTACTTTTAATTGAACCAGAGCAGGTACGACCGGAACCATCGTATGTCCGAGCTCCTTTGCAAGTGCATAACCACTTCCGTCGGATCCGAGCTTGGAATTCGCTTTCCCGCCGCAGGCAAGGATTACAGCATCTGCCTTTTGCTTTTGATGATCTGTCAGGACCGTAAAACCATGAGATGTTGGACTAATACCCGTCACCGTCACATCAGTGGTTATTTTTACATGCAGACGATCCAGTTCTGATTTCAACAAATCAAGAACGGTGGAAGCCTGGTCGGAATAAGGATAGACGTAATTTCCTCTTGCCTTTGTCAGAAGCCCAAGAGATGTGAAAAACGCAATGGTGTCTTCATAGCCGAATTTCTGTAATACTTCTTCTACAACGGAAAGATTGTCGCTGTGGAAATAAGAGGCGTTCATATCTTTGTTTGTCAGGTTGCATCTCCCGTTTCCGGTTGCAAGGATTTTTTTGCCTGCGCTGTCTTTCTTTTCGTATATCAGGATCTGTGCCTGCGGGTTCGTCCTTGCGGCTGCAATTGCTGCCACAAGACCGGAAGCACCGCCGCCAATGATTGCTATTTTCTTCATATCTATTCTTCCAAATATTGCAATGATTATATATATTGAGGGTTACAAAGTTACAATTCCGGCACGTACCAGATACTCTAATGACATCAGTATTCCAAGCTTGGCATGCGGCCAGGTGAGACCTCCCTGAAAATATACTGCATACGGCGGTTTGATCGGTCCGTCTGCGCTCAATTCGATGGATGATCCCTGAACGAAAGCACCTGCTGCCATGATAACGTCAGAATCATATCCCGGCATCGGCCATGGTTCCGGAGTTACATAGGAATCGACCGGTGCTGCTGCCTGAATTCCTTTGCAGAACTCAATGACGCCTTCCGGAATTCCAAATTCTACAGCCTGAATGATATCGTGTCTGCTTTCTGTGCTGTTTGGAATAACAGGAAACCCCAGTTTTTCATAAATATTAGCTGCAAAGATCGCACCTTTTAGTGCAGCTGCTGCCACTGTCGGGGCAAGGAATAATCCCTGGTAAAAATCTTTCATGATACCAAGAGATGCACCAACCTCTCTTCCGAGGCCCGGGGAAGTCAGTCGGTATCCGCATGCATCGATCAGATCTTCGCGACCCGCAATATACCCGCCGATCGGGGCAAGTCCCCCGCCGGGGTTCTTGATCAGTGAGCCGACTGTCATATCTGCACCGACATCACTTGGTTCGATCGTTTCGACAAACTCACCGTAACAGTTGTCCACCATACAGATCAGATCCGGTTTGAGCCGTTTGACAAATGCGATCAGCTCGCCGATCTGCTCAACCGAAAAGCTCGGTCGTGTCTGATAGCCTTTGGAACGCTGGATTGCAACCATCTTTGTTTTCTCGTTGATTGCTTTTTCGATATTTTCGTAATCAAAGGTTCCGTCTTCCAGAAGATCTACCTGAGAGTAAGTAATGCCATATTCTGCAAGGGATCCATTTGACGGGCGGATACCGATGACTTCTTCCAGCGTATCATATGGTTTTCCGGCAGGTGCCAGAAGCTCATCACCCGGTCTTAGGTTTGCTGCAAGAGCCAGTGCCAGTGCATGTGTTCCGCAAGTGATCTGCGGACGTACCAGAGCGCTTTCGGTATGGAAAATAGATGCATATACTTTTTCGAGGGTATCTCTTCCCTGGTCATCATAACCATAACCGCTGGCATAGTTAAAACATCCTGCGCTGACGCGGTTATCCTGCATTGCTTTTACTACTTTTAACTGATTGTATTCGGCAATCTCATCAATTTTTTCAAAACGTTTTTTCAGGTCTTTTTCTATTGTATTTCCGAACGAAAGGACTGTTTCACGGATGCCCATTTCGCTATAAATTGTGTTGATCGGTGTCATAATCTATATTTATCCTTCTTTCTGATTTTTTATTTTGATTTGTCGTAAATATTTTGAGAAAATCACCGGACTTCCAGCAGCTTGAAACGCAGGGATTCACACATAGCATCAAATGTTGGATTAATGGATGGAATCTGTTTCAGAACCGTTTCTGCTTCACGGTACCTTCCCATGTCATATAAAAGAGAAGCTTTATTAAGATCAAACATTGCCTGCTCGCCTTCGTACCGGATCATGGATTCCAGGCCGAGCAGTTCGCGGTAAGCAAAAGCAGTGTCCTGATTACGTGAATATATTTCCATCAGTTCATTCATTTTTCTCAAAAATTTGGATTTTCCTCTTAACTTTTTCTTCAGCATATTCTTCCCTCCAGATGCGAGAGCATTGCCTTTAGGATCCTGTCTTCATCATAATCATACACTTCTTTCTGAATCCACGTCACCTGACGTTCGCGCCGGAACCAGGTGAGCTGCCGTTTGGCAAAATGTCTGGTGTCACGCTTGATGGTATAGACAGCTGTGTCCAGATCACATTCTCCGTCAAGATATGCCAGGATTTCTTTATAACCGAGTCCCTGCATGGAAACCATCTCTTTCGTACAGCCAAGTTCTTTCAAATGTTTTACTTCGTCAACGAGTCCCTCTTCTATCATCTGGTCTACACGTCTGTCAATTCTTGCATACAGCTGCTCTCTTGGCGCATTCAGAACAAAATAGACGAATTCATACGGGGATTCTTTCCGACGTTCCTTTTCGTTGTGTTCTGACATTTTCTGCCCGGTCTGACGGTAATATTCCAGCGCACGGATCACTCGTTTCACATTATTGGCATGAATATCTTCTGCGGATTTGGGATCAACTTTTCGCAGCATATTATGCAGGTATGCTGCCCCCTTTTCCTTTACAAGATTTTCCAGCTCTGCCCGGTAAGTGTCATCCTGGGCGGTACTGGTGAAATCAATGTCGTACAATAATGCCTGGATATAGAATCCTGTTCCGCCGACAACGATTGGAATATGTCCGTTGGCATAAATCTGTTCCATTGCATTTTTAGCCATCTGTTGAAATCGGACGACATGGAATTCATCCCATGGTTTCAAATCGTCTATCAGATAATGAGGAACACCCTGCATCTCTTCCGGGCGTATCTTGGCAGAACCAATATTCATGTATTCGTATACTTGCATGGAATCGGCAGAAATAATCTCCCCGCCAATCGCTTTTGCTAGTCCGATCGAAGCTTTTGTCTTCCCGACGGCCGTAGGCCCTGTTAGTACTACTAGTGGTTTCTTCTTCATTTTATACGATCCTCTTGAATTTCTTTTCTAATTCTCTCTTTGTCATTGCGATAATGGTTGGTCTTCCATGCGGGCAATGATAGGGGTTGTCCAATGATAACAGTTCACCGATCAACGCATCAACTTCTTGCACGGATAATTTCATATTTCCTTTTACGGCAGCCTTGCATGACATCGAAGCAATCTTTTCATCAATGAGATCTGGAGACTGATTGCGGGCAATCTCATCCGAAAGGCTGTCCAGCATTTGGATCAGCAGTTCTTTTTTCGCAATACTGAACAGATTATCCGGAACAGCACGAACTGCATAAGAGTCTTGTCCGAACTCTTCAATCTCGAACCCTATCCTTGTAAACCGGTCCATATAAGTGTTCAGCAATTCTGCTTCCCGCATACTTAAATTCAATACAATCGGCGGACTGATCATCTGCGAGGTGAATTCCCTGGTTTGCATAGATTTCAGAGTTTTTTCATACAGAACCCGTTCATGCGCTGCATGCTGATCGATAATATACAGACTGTTATCGTATTCTACCAGCCAGTAGGTTTCGAATACCTGACCGACTACTTTATATTTCTGCATGGCCTCTCTGGTAAGCAGATGATCTTCGAAAAGTTCCATTTGTTTTGGTGGTTCTGGCGCAGTTGTCTGTGTTGATATTTGCGGTCTGACGGCAGTATTCTGTATGTAAGGTGTTTTTTCTTCTGCAATAGTTTGTATCGTATTTACCGGTTGTTTTGTTACAGTCTCTTCTTTTTTCTTCTTTTCTTCATGCTCTGCCAGTACCCGTTCTTTCATTTTGGACATGAAGTATTCCAGATTATGTTCCGGAGCAGATCGGACGGCTGTCTTTGGTTCCGGAGCAGATCGGACGACTGTCTTTGGTTCCGGTGTAGATCGGACGGCAGGCTCTGATTCCGGTGTAGACTGGATGGCAGGCTTTGGTTCCGGCATCTCTACATGCGGAATCAGTTCTTTTTCGTGAAGTCCCTGATCAACTGCCGAATAGATAGCGTTATAGACTTCCTGTTGATTGTTAAAGCGTAGTTCCATTTTCGTCGGATGTACATTGACATCTACATGTTCTCCGTCAATCTCTATATGCAGTACCACAAACGGATATTTATGCTGCATGGTAAAATCCTTATATGCATCCTCGATGGCTCTGGAAATGATACTGTTTCTGGCATACCGGCCATTCACATAATAATTTTCAAAATTCCGGTTTCCTCTGGAGATGATTGGTTTTCCTAAAAATCCGGTGATTTTAAGTCCCGGTGTATCGTATTCTGCTTGCAGAAGATTTGAAGCAATTTCGCGTCCGTAAATGTGATAGATGACATCTTTCAACTTTCCGTTACCGGATGTATGTAATTTGGATTGTCCGTTATTAATAAACTGAAACGAAATGTGTGGATGAGAAAGTGCAAGTCGCGTCATCAGGTCTCCGACATGGCTCGCTTCGGTCATCGGTGTTTTCAAAAACTTCCTTCGGGCAGGTGTGTTATAAAACAACTGCCGTATGATAAAGGTTGTTCCATCCGGTGCACCGGTATCTTCCAGAGTTTCTTCTTTGCCGCCTGCAATACGGTATAACGTGCCAAATGTCTGATCTTTTGTTTTTGTGATCAGTTCTACCTGTGCAACTGCCGAGATACTGGAAAGTGCCTCTCCGCGGAATCCAAGTGAACCGATGTGAAGCAGATCATCGACAGAACGGATCTTACTCGTTGAGTGCCGCAAAAACGCAGAGCGTACATCTTCCCGGTCTATTCCGCAGCCATTGTCTGTAATACGCATGAACGAGATCCCGCCATCCTTAATCTCTACGACAACTGCTGTAGCACCGGCATCAATGGCATTTTCCACCAGCTCTTTTACAACAGAAGCCGGTCGTTCGATCACTTCTCCTGCTGCAATCTTATCAATTGTAATCGGGTCTAACACCTGAATTTTACTCATCGTTTACCACCTGTTTTTTAGTTTGTTCTGAAGTTGATATAATGTATTCAATGCATCGATCGGAGTCAGATTGGCAAGATCCAGTTCTTTGATCTCCTTGATGACATCATCATCTTTTACAGTATCAAAAAGTGACATCTGGGCAAGATCTACCTCATCAAAATGCTTTGCCTTTGGTTTGGATGCTTCCTGCCCCTGCACTTCGATCTCTTTGATCTTACCGGTTACATCTGCCTGTACCAGTTCTTCTACGATCTCTTTTGCCCTGTCTGTAACTGACTGCGGAACACCTGCAAGCCTTGCAACCTGGATTCCGTAACTTTTATCCGCACCGCCCTTGACAATCTTACGCAGGAAGATGATATCGTCACCTTTTTCCTTTACGGCAATACAGTAATTGTTAACATTTTCAATTTTTCCTTCCAGTTCAGTCAGCTCATGATAATGTGTTGCAAATAAAGTTTTTGCTCCTAACAATTTGCTGTTACTGATATATTCAATCACTGCCCAGGCAATACTCAAACCGTCAAAGGTACTGGTACCGCGCCCAATCTCATCAAGGATCAGAAGGCTCTTATTCGTCGCATTTCGGAGAATATTGGCCACTTCTGTCATCTCCACCATGAAGGTACTCTGTCCGCTTGCAAGGTCATCTGAAGCACCTACACGGGTAAAGATACGGTCAACCACACCGATATTTGCCGAAGAAGCAGGGACAAACGAACCGATCTGTGCCATCAGGACAATCAGGGCTGTCTGTCTCATGTATGTTGATTTACCGGCCATATTCGGACCCGTAATAATGGAAATCCGCTCCTTTTTGTCATTCAGATATGTATCGTTACAGATGAACATGTCATTGGAGATCATCTTTTCGACTACCGGATGACGGCCGTCTTTGATATCAATGAGTCCTTTGTCATTCATCTTTGGTCTGACATAATTATTTTGTTCTGCAACCAGTGCAAGAGAGGCAAATGCGTCTAATTTTGCAATGGCTTTAGCCGTCTTCTGGATGCGGACAACTTCTTTTCCGATAGTATCTCTGACTTCGGAATAAAGCTGGTATTCAAGAGCATACAACTTATCTTCTGCACCAAGAATCGTATCTTCCAGCTCTTTTAATTCCGGTATGATATAGCGCTCTGCATTGGCAAGCGTCTGTTTTCTTGTGTAATAATCCGGCACCAGATTTTTGAATGAATTGGTAACTTCCAGATAATAGCCGAATACTTTGTTATATTTAATACGCAGGTTCTTGATACCGGTCTTTTCACGTTCTTCTGTTTCCAGCTTTGCCAGCCAGTCTTTCCCGTCAGATTTGGCGTTGCGGAGTTTGTCCACTTCTGCATTGTAACCGTCTTTGATAATGCCGCCTTCTTTCATGGCGATCGGCGGATCTTCTTTGATGGAATCATTGACCAGCTTGCACAGATCTCCGAGCGTATCCAGTTCTTCATTCAATTCCTTTAAAAGAGGTGTCTGCATATCATTCAAGATATATTTTATATGCGGAAGCATTGCAAGAGAACTTTGGAATGCGATCAGATCTCTTGGATTCGCAGACTGATATGTGATCCTGCACACAAGCCGTTCCAGATCATAGACCGGTGAAAGGTATTCACGGATCTCCTCTCTGGAAATTGCATTTTTCACTAATTCATCCACAGCATCCAGTCGTTTTTCAATAGCGCTCTTGTCAATCAACGGCTGTTCAATATATTTGCGCAGGGTTCTTGCACCCATGGCAGTCTTCGTCTTATCCAGTACCCACAGAAGGGAACCTCTTTTCTGTTTGTCACGCAGTGTTTCACACAGCTCCAGATTTCGTCTGGTTGAGCTGTCCAAAAGCATATATTTTCCGGAAGCATAGATTGTCAGGTGGGAAATGTGTGATAAATCTCGTTTTTGTGTCTCCACCAAATACTGCATGAGTGCACCGGCTGCAATTACACCGCAGTCATAATCGGTAAGTCCCAGTCCTTCAATCGTACCGGCATGGAAATGTTCTTTCAAAACACGTTCACAGACTGCATCGTCGAAATACCATGAATCCAGAGAATATACGGTAATTCCAAGCTTTTCTTTTAACAATTCAAAATCCATACCGCTCATATAAAAGGCTTCATTACAGATCAGCTCTGACGGCATGAACTTATAGATCTCGTCAAACAATTTCTCAGAATTTTCAATCTCGGTTACCATGTACTCGCCGGTTGATACATCGGCGACAGATACGCCGTAATGATCCGATGCGTAAGCGATACACATGATATAATTATTCTTTGTTTCATCCAGTGCCTGCGTGTCCAGGTTGGTTCCGGGAGTTACGATTCTTACAACATCCCTTTTTACAATTCCTTTTGCAGCAGCCGGATCTTCCAACTGTTCACAGATGGCCACTTTATAACCTTTGGATACCAGTCTGTTCAGATATCCGTCCACTGCGTGATACGGGACACCGCACATTGGTGCGCGTTCTTTCAGTCCGCAGTTCTTTCCGGTTAATGTAATCTCCAGTTCTTTGGATGCAGTCAACGCATCGTCAAAGAACATTTCATAAAAGTCTCCCAATCTATAAAAGAGGATGCAGTCCGGATATTCTTTTTTCGTCTGCATATATTGCTGCATCATTGGTGTTAATTCTGCCACTTTTTTTACTCCTCTGATCATTTAAATTTTACATTTCATTATAGCATTTATATTTTGAATTTAAAAGGATAGATTTTTTCACAAACTGAGGCTTTTCTTCATCATACAGAAGATAAAGAATATTGGCGCTCAGATAGATCCCTGCTGCGCAGAGACATGTAAATAGCATGGTGTACGGCAGACATATCTGACCAAACAACTGAAATGGCATACAGCTGTAATCCCATACATGAAGTGCAAACCATTTATTTACGATAATACCTGTAATGAATTCTGCTGCTGTTACAAAGATGATGCAGCGGAATACCTGCAGAAGAAAATCATCCTGCCAGTGTACCTGCTGTCCCTGATAGGAGAAAAACATCATACAGATCCCGCCCAGCACGAACATGGACCAGTGGGAAAAACCACGGAAAAGAATTTCCAGCGTATAATAGATCCAGCCACCGATCCCCCACAAAAATAAATACTCACTGATTTTTTTCATACAAAAACGCCCTCACTATCTTGTTGATATTACATAGTTTGAGCGTTTTCATGGTTAATTATAATACATTTATTCTGCCAGTTCTCCCAGATAATAGAAACCTTTGCATTCCGTCAGTCTGACATCGGCAAGCCGTCCGATCATTCCCTTATCACCTTTGATGTGTACCAGCAGATTATTACTTAAACGTCCTGTTACCATGGATGGGTCGTGTTCACTTACCGATTCGATCAGAGCGGTCTGAATGGTTCCTTCATGTACAGCGCATACTTCTGCCGCAATCGTATGTACTTCTTTCAGCAGTCGGTCAAAACGGTTTTTGACCACATTTTCCGGTACCTGGTCTTCCATCACGGCGGCAGGTGTTCCGGTACGTTTTGAATAGATGAAAGTGAATACGCTGTCATAACGCACTTTTCTTACAATATCCATAGTTTCTTCAAAGTCTTCTTCTGTCTCTCCCGGGAAACCAACGATGATATCAGTTGTAAGAGACACATCCGGAACATTTTTGCGGATTTTTTCTACCAGTTCCAGATACTGCTCTTTTGTATAATGACGATTCATCTTCTTTAAGATCCTGCTGCTTCCGGACTGTACCGGCAGATGCAGGTGTTTGCAGATCTTTTTGGATCTTCCCATAACTTCAATGAGTTCATCAGATAGATCCTTTGGATGAGACGTCATAAAACGGATACGCTCCAATCCTTCGATCTGCTCGATCTTCTCCAAAAGCCGGGCAAACGTAATCGGATTTTCCAGATTCTTTCCGTATGAATTGACGTTCTGACCAAGCAGCATGACTTCAACCACACCATCTGCAACCAGCTGGCGGATTTCCGATATGATTGCCTCCGGGTCACGGCTTCTTTCTCTTCCACGTACATATGGGACGATACAGTAACTGCAGAAATTATTGCATCCGAACATGATATTTACTCCGGATTTAAAGGAATATTTGCGGTCATTCGGAAGGTTTTCAACAATCTTGTCGGTATCTTTCCAGATATCGATCACCATACGTTGTGATTCAAACCGTGTCACGATCAGTTCGGCAAATTTGAAAATATTATGTGTTCCGAAGATAATATCCACATAGCGGTAACTTGTTTTCAGCTTTTCTACAACCTCCGGTTCCTGCATCATACAGCCGCAGAGACCGATCATCATATGCGGGTTTTTCTTCTTTCTTGGTTTTAACTGTCCGAGACGTCCGTAGACACGCATGTTGGCGTTCTCTCTTACCGTACAGGTGTTGAAAATGATAAAGTCAGCCTCATCTTCAGTCGCTTCTACATAACCGATCTTTTCCAGGATTCCACAGAGTTTTTCGGAATCACGGGCGTTCATCTGACAACCAAAGGTTGTGACACAGAATGTCAGCGGACGTCCCAGTTCTTCGGATTCGCGCTGTACATAAGCTTTTGCTTTTTCGATAAAATAATACTGACGGGCAGTATCATCCGCAGGCGGTTCTTTTGTAATATCTATATCGTAATTCATAGTATTAAGCATTCTCTTTGCTCCTTTGTATTATTCATTATTAGTCTTTCACAGAAAGTGAAGACAACAGCTTTTTGCAGAATGCATGGCAATCTAGACAAATTGCTGTATGTCTGAATCATATGCATAATCAATCAACTTCAAAGCACTTATAATTTCTTCTTTATTGACATTCATATCGTCACATAAAGCATCCAGGCTGTGATAATAGTCTCTTAGTTTTGTATTGACCACACTGAGTAACAGCATGGGATCTCTGGGTAATCCGTTTGCCATTCTGGCTCACTCCTTTAAGTATTATATTTTTTCATATCTTAATCAGAAATTACAAAAAACATTCACCTGATTCCAATGGATAGATATGCTTTTCTGTAATAACTTTTTCCGGTTTTATATCATGTTCCTCAAAAGGCAGTTCTCTGTACATCTGCAATTCAAAAGCAACTGCAATCGTATGCAGATCAGGATGTTTTTCCAGATATTTGTCATAAAAACCGCCGCCATATCCGATTCGGTGACATTCTTCGTCAAAAGCGACACCCGGCATGATCAGAAGTCCGTCATATCCGTCGGCTTTGTATTCACCTGTCGGTTCCAGAATTCCATATGCACCAGGCTGCAGATCCTCTTTTTGTTCTACCAGATAAAAATTCATCTCGCTGCCTTCGACTCTTGGAAACCATACACTTTTACCCAGTTTCCAGGCTTCCTCCATGATTGCCAAGGTTCCGGTTTCGCCATTGTAATTCGCATAACAGTAGATGTCAGTCGCTTCTAAAAACAGTGGATGATTGATCACTGTTTCCGTGATAGTATTGGTGGCCTGTTGCCACACAAGCGGATCCATCTCTTTTCTGAGACGGATGATCTTATGTCTAATTTCCTTTTTTGTTTCCAAATTTCTCACCCAAATTCGTAATACTTCCGTCTTTTTCCTTTATAGAAATGTTGTTTAGCTGTCCGCGCAGATTTCTTTTGAAAGAATCAATGTATTCTTTTCTCAATATCTGCTGTTCTTTTAATTCCTCCGGTGTCAGACCTTCAGCTTTAGACTTGTGATATAATTCATTGATTCTTGCTACTTTCTTATCATCCATTATCTTTTGTCCTTTCTTAATATACTCAGATTTAACTCGAATAATTCTCGAGAAATCCGTATAGGGCTGCTGATGTCTCAACGTATTTTCCATTATGGATCTCCTGCTGCAGTGTCTCAGGAAGACCATCCAGTGGAATATCTGTGTATTCATATACCGTTTTTTTATCATTCAGATATACGACTACATAGCCATTCAGAGATTTCAGATAGTAACAGTCTTCTTTTAAAGCCTGTCCATCTGCGGCAACAGAACGATCTTGTGTTTTTTGCTTTTCTGCTGTTTTCTCTGCCTGAATTTCACGTTTTCCCCTGTTTAAGCTAAGCTGATAAGCACAGGTGATTCCGAATACGATGAGGATCAGAAACAGTAAAAAGCCAATACCATACTTGTTTTTCATAATGAAGACTCCTTTTTTGAGTACAGTATTCGCTCAACTCACCCTATTTATACAATTTTCTTCAATGTTCTTTCAATTAAAAGGCCTTCCCGTTCCGGATAGTCATACTTTTCGCTTTCTCTGATACAGGCACAAACAAACGCATGCGAAGCCTGTACACTTTCCAAAAGGGAATTTCCCTGCAGAAGCTTTGCCAGGAACATTCCGTCAAATGCGTCTCCGGCTCCATGAAATTCTTTCAGGTTTTCACCATTTCCGATATAAAGAAATGCATTGTCTTCGTATAACACGATACCTTTTTTACAGTCGTCTTTTGGAACGCTGGTAATGATCATGTTTTTCGCCCCCAATTCACGGAGGATTTCACACAAATGCAGTACATTTCTGTGATTGCCTGTGAGCTGATATTCTTTTCCGGCGAGCAGATACATTTCTGTCAGATTTGGCAGAATTACGTCTGCATACGGAAGGATTTTCCGCATTGCAGCACCATAAGATTCGTCAAAATTTGTATAATAAACTCCGTGATCACCCATGATAGGGTCTAAAATAACCTTTGTGTCCGGAAATTGACTAATGAAATAGATGACGGCATCAATTACATCAGCTTTTCCAAGGTATCCGACAAAAATAGCATCAAATGTAATATGTTCTTTCTTGTAATGATCTGCACATGCACGTATATAGTCTCCGGGTACATGGCAGACCGCCGGAGTGCCATAGCCACCGGTATGTGTTGATAACAGTACTGTCGGTACCGGACATACCTCGATTCCCATCATGCTTAAGATCGGTGTCATATTCATCATGGCTGCCTTGCCGACACCGCAGATATCGTGTAACAGAGCAATTTTCTTTACTGGTCTCATACTTACTTGTATTCCCCTCTTATCAAATGTAGTCTCCGGCATACTGTCACAAGGGCTGCTCCTTTTGGCATGCCAAGTAATTCTTCTTCCGTAATCCCGCCAAGTGCAACGATAGATACTCCATATGCTGCAACTGCTGCCAGAAGTGCAATGATTGTTGCGATATACGGACCGGCGAATAATTCGAAGATCAGATGAATCACAATTGCGATCACACCCATAATCAGGGAAGCAAGTGTCGGGATTAAGAATGTTTTCTTTTTCTCCTGAACATAACCGATTCTATCACAAAGTGCTTTCGCATTCAGTATGCAGATTGCTCCGGAGAATATGATCTTACTTAATACAACCGCATAAATGTTCCATTTTAGTACTACCAGCATCAGGAATAATGTCACGATATGGATCACCAGTGAAATTGCCGCATTTTTTACCGGTGTCATCATATCATCGAGTCCCTGTAATACAGAGTTGGTCACTGTTGACAGACAGAAAAAGACAACTGAAAGCGCCCCCATCTGAAGCATCCGTGCTGCTGTAGTATTATCCTGTGTAAAATATAATAAATTCAGGATCGGTTTTGCAAGTGTGATAAATCCAACTGCACATGGGATTGCGATCAACATGTTGAAACGGCTTACGGTATTAATTTTGTTATGTACCTGCTTACGGTTACCGGTCTGTACAGTGGCAACCAGACTCGGCACCAGTGAGGCGGCAAGTGCACTTGAGATAGAAAGCGGCACATTGATCATTGTACTGTACTGTCCCTGAAAGATTCCAAGAAGACTTGCATATTCTTTTTTGCTGAATCCCTGAGCAGCCATGACATTGTTAAAAAGTGCAGTATCTACAAAATCACTGATATTATATACCGTTGCACTTAAAATGACAGGTGCGATGGTCACAAACAACACTTTGTATACGGTTCTGTAACTTTCTCTTTTCCCTGAATGATCGCGTTTCATTTTCTTTTTGAATACTTTGTGGTATGCGAGAAAAATGAATCCGACAAATATCAAGGCGCTCAATGCACCAAGGACTGTTCCGAGCGTTCCGCCTGCTGCCGCATAGGCAGGACCGAAGGATTTGTCGCCTCTGGTCTTTCCGACAGCTCTTCCTGCATTGAATAATAAATATGCACCTGCAATCGATACAACAGCATTTACAATCTGCTCGATCACCTGTGAGATTGCTGTCGGGATCATAGATCCCATTCCCTGGAAAAATCCGCGTAACACCCCGAGAAGTGCTACGATCAGGATACACGGTGCGAGAACACGGAGCGCATAGACACTCATGTCAAGATGCATAATGGTTGTTGCAATAAAATCTGCTCCGAAAAATACCAGAAGAGAGACAATTCCACCGGCAAGAAGTGCAAAGGTCATAGCACCCCGGAAGATTTTGTTTGCATTTTTATATTCGCCGACAGCCACTCTTGCCGATACAAGCTTTGACACAGCTAACGGCAGACTGTACGAAGTCAGCATCAATGCAACTGAATAAATTGAAAATGCAACCGAATAATATCCGTTTCCTTCTGTTCCGATAATATTCAAAAGCGGAATCCGGTAAAAGGCTCCGATCAGTTTTGTGATAACTCCGGCAATTGCTAGAATCGATCCCTGTATCAGGAAATTTTTTTCGTTTTTTTTATGTTGTTCCGACATACAGCTTTAACTCCATCGTTTTGTAAAAATTAATTAAGATCAATGATTATCTCAGAATGTCCAGGCGTTCCATGATCTCACGCTGTTTCTGTTCCATTACCTGACGTTCTTCCTCTTCCATATGGTCATAACCTGTTAAGTGTAACACAGAATGGGCAATAAGAAAAGCATATTCTCTCTTTGGACTATGCCCGTACTCTTCTGCCTGCGAAAGAACTTTTTCTTTTGATATCACGATATCCCCAAGCGTCAGTTCTCCGCTTTCCGGATCAAAACAATCTTCTTCCTCTTCCAGAAAATCAAACGTTCCGGGTTCCGGATAGTCGATCATCGGAAAAGACAGTACATCGGTCGCACGGTCAATGCCTCTGAATTCTCTGTTCATTTCATGAATCTGTTCATTTTCTGTCAGTAGCAGATTCACCTGTGCTTCGTACGGACAATTTACATAATCCAATGCTTCTTCTACTACTTTCTTTGCAAGTGTTTCGCATTCCAGAGGAAGCTTTATTCCGCCTTCTTCTTCAAAGTATAATGTCATGATTTTCGCCTCTTATCTTTTCCTTTGTATTTTGCGTCATTACCGCGACGATTTTGTCTGCTTTCGTAATCTTCGTATGCTTTTACGATTTTTTGTACCAGTGGATGACGTACAACGTCCTTGCTGGTAAGGTGACAGATACTGATATCTTCGATATCTTTTATAACTTTTGCCGCCACATCAAGACCGGACACCTGTCCGGACGGAAGGTCTTTTTGTGTTGCGTCACCGGTGATCACGACTTTTGAGCCGAAACCGATTCGGGTAAGAAACATCTTCATCTGTGCCGGTGTTGTGTTCTGTGCTTCATCCAGAATAATAAAGGCATTATCTAATGTACGGCCACGCATATAAGCAAGCGGCGCAACCTCGATCAGACCTTTTTCCGAATTCTTTATAAAGCTTTCCGCACCCATGATCTGATACAGTGCATCATAGAGGGGACGCAAATAAGGATCAATCTTACTCTGAAGGTCGCCCGGAAGGAATCCAAGCTTCTCTCCTGCTTCGATTGCCGGACGTGTCAGTATGATACGTCCTACTTCATTGTTCTTGAATGCAGTGATCGCCATTGCCATCGCAAGGTAAGTCTTACCGGTACCGGCTGGTCCGAGTCCGAATACGATCATCTGTTTACGGATTGCATCGACGTATTTTTTCTGACCGAGTGTCTTCGGCTTGATCGGTTTTCCCTGTAAGGTATGGCAGATAATATCTTTATCGATCTCCAGTACGTTTTCTTCGCTGTCTTCCATAACCAGTGCCAGCGTGTAATCTACATTCTGTTCCTGGATCGTGTTGCCTCTCTTTGAAAGTTCTACAAGCTGATCCAGCACTTTTTTTGCTTTTTCTACTTTCAAAGCATCTCCCATGATCTTGACGCTTTCACCTCTTGCGATCAGTGTTACATGAAGAGCGCGTTCTATTTTTTTTGCATATGCATCGAACTGTCCGAACACATTGGCTTCGTGTTCTGCAGGTATATCGATGACTGTCTCCATTAATCCCATGCATTAGTCTCCATTCTTTGTGTCGTCTTCCGCAATATAGTCCGGCGGAAGCGGTGTGGACGGAACCTGCTTTCCAACGGAGCATCTGACCTTCAGTGTTCCTTTTGCAGAGTACGTCTCAGACCCTGTGTATATTTTAACATCATTCTGGATAATTTCTACCCCTTTTTTCTTCATTTCTTTACAGTAATTCTGAAAATCTCCGGATAATATCTTCCGGATTTGCGTTTTTGTATAATTCTTTTGTCTTTTCCGGTAAGGAGTTACTGTGATTTCTTCGAAGGTAAGAGGGAATATATTCAACGGCCTGAACTGCCACTGGAAGACGTGCTTTTCAAAATAAGGATATGTGTTTTTTACAGAACCGATTCGGATCATATATCTTCCTGCCCGGACTGCATATTCTTTTTTCTGGATAAAATGATATCTTGATTTGTAATATTCTTTTTCGAAATAGTTTTTTGAGAGCGTCTTTTGATACGGAATACAGGTTTCGCCGGATATGTCAGCATCCGATCTACATGGTGAGTACCCTGTGATTTCTTTTGCATCATTGCAGATGGGGATCTGTCCCGATACCAGAAGATCACCTTTTTTTACCTGTACACCTTTTTTTACCTGTGCGATGCCGGTTCTGGTAGTAATACTTGTGATGGTACAGTCAGTGTCGGCAATGATATCTGTAGACTGGTCGTTTATCCGGGATATAGTGCTGTTATCCGCAAGGCCATCTTCGTTTTCTTTTATCTGAATGACCAGCCTGCAGCCATCTATGGAAGCAGATACCCATATGATCCCATCATATGTGCGCCTTAGATCCCGGACAATCTTCTGACAGTCTACATTTGTCTTTTTCATACCATTTTTAATCTGTTCGGATGCCAGAAATTTCTTTAAAGTATCATCCGTATACGACAGGTTCCCGCGGATATCAATTCCCCATATATAACGTGTCATAAACAGGATAAGACAAATACAGAGAATAAATCCGGAAAACAGTATATGACGTTTCCGGTAGCGGTGAAAAAGAAAAGGAAGACCGCTGCGGCGGATGATACAAACCTTTGTACCGGTCTTCCTTATAATTTCCTTCAGTCTGCGGAACCCACTGACCGATAGATTCATTTCATATGCTCCACAGACACGTTTCAGATCCCATATATAGATGTTTTTATAACGGCAGGCGTTCAGAAAACGTTCAGGTGAATATCCTGACACACGTATCCGAACATAGCCTTTCAGATACCAGATGAACTGTTCAAACACAGCGATCCCTCCTATGTTTGGTATTCGATCGTTCGGATGTGACCGTGAATCATCATCTCATCATTGGTGTAATAGATGACTTCCAGTTTCCTGCCGCCGATTTTAATCTGTCCGCATCTGGTCTGCAGCCGGATAATCTGATCTGTATATTCCGTTATTCCTCTGTAATTTTCCACACATAGTTCATCCGTACCGGTAATCGTAAGAATCGGAAGCCCCATTGCTACATCTTTTGGGACTCCCGACATTTCCGCCGCTTTTTCTTTCCATTCCTGACGATTCATATCCATACCACTTTTGTGCTTTATATCACTTTATGCATTCCGCGTCAGATATATACCTGCCCGGATTTAAGAAATCTTGTGGTATGCCTCAGCGTAAAAATATTCCTGTGCATTTACCGCTGTAAGATCATTACTCACACGGTGATAATTTCCGTCTGCTTCCAGTTTTCTTGCTTTCTGATTATCAGAAAGCATAACGTCGAACATTTCCTGTAATTTCGTTTTCAGTTTGTCATTATATACCGGTGCAGCAACCTCTACACGTCGTACAGTATTTCTGGTCATGAAATCTGCAGATGCAATGTAATATTTCCTTCTTTCTTTGCTTCCGAAGATATAGATTCTGGAATGTTCCAGGAATCTTCCGACAATGCTGATGATACGGATGTTTTCTGTCTTTCCGTCCACTCCGGGGATCAGGCAGCAGATACCGCGGATGATCATATCGATCTTGACTCCGGCTTCAGAAGCCTCGATCAGTTTGTCGATGATTTTCTTGTCTGTAAGGGAATTCAGTTTGAATCCTGCATAAGCTTCTTCTCCGTTTCTTGCATGTGCGATCTCTTCGTCCAGCATATCCAGCACTTTATTCTGCAGACACTTTGGCGCTACAAGAAGATGTCCGGTATGTTCAACAACTTCTCCCTTCGACAGTGCCTGAAATACATTGGAAGCTTCCAGCCCGATCTCTACATTGGATGTCATCAAAGAGAGATCCGTATATAATCGGGAAGTTTTTTCATTATAATTACCTGTACCAATCTGGGTGATATATTCTACCTGTCCTACATTTTTTCTGGTGATCAGGCAGAGTTTTGAATGCACTTTATATCCGTCTAATCCATAGATCACCTGACATCCGGCATCTTCCAGACGTCTGGACCATTCAATATTATTTTCTTCATCAAAGCGGGCACGAAGTTCAACTAATACAACAACCTCTTTTCCATTTTCTGCGGCCTCTATCAATGCCTCTACAACTTTACTCTGCTTTGCAACACGATATAAGGTCATTTTGATCGAGATAACATCCGGGTCTTCGGCAGCTTCTGTCAGCAAATGCAAAAACGGACGGATGGATTCATAAGGATAAGATAACAGTTTATCTTCTTCTTTGATCTGTGCTATAATGCTCTTTCCATCCTGAAACTGATCAGATTTCTGAGGTGTCCTTTTTGGAAAATATAATTCCGGATTTTTTCTCAGTAGATCCTGGATCTGGAATACGAACGAAAGATCCAATGGTGTTGAGGACATGAATACATGATTTTCATCCAGTTCCAGATACTCACACAATACGGCAATTCCTTTTTTGTCCATATCTCTGGAAAGTTCCAGACGGATTGGAGCCAGTTTCTTACGCTGTTTGATCAGACCTGCCATGAATTCGCGGTAGTCCAGATCTTCATCGTATAAAGCATCCGCATCAATGTCAGCATTTCTTGTGATGCGCAGCAAAGATTTGGATTTGATCTTATACCCTTTGAATACAACCGGTGCAAAATGAAGGATCAGTTCTTCAGCAAGCATATATGTGCCAGGCATACCCGGTACTGCGATCAGACGTCCGAAAATATTGCTTGTGCATGGAATGATTCCGAGACGGTCTTTTTTCCCTTTTGCACCGAGTACCGCTACCGCATAGATCTCTTTGTTTTTCAAAAACGGAAATGGCTGTCTCCTTCCGATAACAGTAGGCGAAATAAGCGGTGCGATCTCTGACTTAAAATAACCTTCCAGATAACGGGCACCGTCTTCATCCAGTTCATTAAAACGCAAAATACGGATTCCCTGCTCTGCCACACGTGCCATCAGTTCTTCGTATACGGCTTCTTTTCTCTTGTTGATCAATTTAGTCTGCTTTAAAATTGCATCAATCTGTTCCTGCGATGTCATTCCTGTCTTGTTTTCGCAGATCTTCTTATCGAGAAGTGTCTGATCATATAAAGAGCCCACACGCACCATGAAGAATTCATCCAGATTGCTCTGATAAATCGATGCGAATGTCAGTCTTTCGCACAACGGAACTTCCTGGTTCTCTGCCTCCTCAAGAACACGTTCGTTAAACTTTAACCAGGAAAGTTCCCTGTTCATATATATTTTACTCATAACTTTTTTACCTTTCTTTGTATTGCATTTCCAATGTTTCTAATGTATCATAGTATTTCCAAACGATTATTAGATTTACGTTAAATCTATGTAAAATCAGCCTGCATCATTGCATCAAGGTCAGATAGTATGGTTTTGAAATCCATATATTTTAAGGAGGTTTTATCTATGCATACATCATTTCTTGTTTTGATCATATTGGCACTTGTTATTGTTGCATCGATCATTACATCCATTGTTACGTATCTTATCCTTGCGGGGAGAAACAAAAGAATCCGTCTTGCCGAACAGTATCGGCAGATCGGGATTACCGATGGCTATCTGAGCATTCAGGAAGAGATAGAGAAAAATATCAAATCGGAACACATTAAGTTTACAACAGTTTCTCCTGTAAAAGCTCCGGATTTTGCGGATGAAGAACATACAGAACAGGAATCCGATCTAAAAGATATCTGGGTTGTTGTCCGGGGAAAAGATAGTAATACATCCGAAAAGATCTTTGAATACTGGCATTTTATATATCAGGATTCCAGATGGATCTGTAAAGAACGTAAGAAAAAAGCTGGCTAAAAATACCAGCTTTTTTTCTTATCTTTCTTCCTGTTCTTTTTTATAGACTTTCTGTTGTGAAAATCCTCTTCCACGTACTTCATTTACATTTCCGATAATCATAAATGCATGTGGATCAGTCTCCTGTACCAGCTGGTTCAGCCGCATCAGTTCGCGGTTGGATACAACGGTAAGGATCATCGGCTGATCATTTTTCAGATATCCGGTCTGTGTGTAGACAAGTGTTGTTCCACGGTCAAGCTGCTCCTGAATCAGACGGTTCAGCTCTTCATATTTTTCTGTCATGATCTCTACTTTTGTACGTGTAGATCCCATCAGAAGCACCTTGTCTAAAATGACTGTGTAAATCAGTACCAACAAGATACCATATACAATCTCTTCTTTATTGGTGAAGAGCATCTGTGAGATTAAGATAACAAAATCAAATGCGTACAGCATCACAGATACCGGAAGACCAAACTTCTTGTTCAGAACCAGCGGCGGAATATCCATTCCTCCGGTAGAGGCTCCGCACCGGATCACGACGCCGATCCCCATCCCGATCATCAGACCGCCGCATATAGTAGATAACATCTTATCGTCTGTTACATTCTGAAGTGCAGGCATTTGCTCCAGCACTCCCAGAATAACCGGATAATAAAAGGTACTGACCAATGTCGTAAGTGCAAATTTCATTCCAAGGACAGCCGCTCCGAGCAGGAACATCAGTGTATTGAATAGCAATACAAAACTATGGATTGGAAGTCCGAAATAATGATGGATCGCAATACCAAGCCCTGTTGTCCCGCCTGTGATCATATTATTTGGCAGAATAAACATGACGATTGCAAGTGCATAGATCGTATTCCCAAGTAAGATCATGCACAGATTTTTGAAATTTAAGTGTTTCATAGTTATATCATACCCTCTCCTGACATTTTCATCCATATTAGTATAAAGGATGATGGATTTTGATACAAGATTTTTCTTCTATTTCGGCAGTTTACTTATGATATGGCTCATGGCTGATAATACGGTAGCTTCTGTAAATCTGTTCCAGCAGAATTACCCGCATCAGCTGATGTGGAAATGTCATCTTTGAAAAACTCAGTGCATAGTCTGAACGCTTCAGCACTTCTTTTCCAAGTCCGATCGAACCGCCAATGATAAATATAATGTGACTGGATCCCTGGATTCCTAGTGTATCGATCTTTTCTGCCAATTCTTCGGATGTCAATAGTTTTCCCTTGATTTCAAGTGTAATGACATAGGCATCATCTTTGACATATTTGAGAATCCGTTCACCTTCTTTATCACGGATGCCGTCTTCTACAGTCTCACTTGCGTTATCCGGTGTCTTTTCATCTGCTACTTCGATGATCTCTAGTTTGCAGTAACGGCTCAGACGTTTGCTGTATTCTGCAATCGCGTCTTTTAAGTATTTTTCTTTTATTTTTCCTACTGTGATTAATGTTATCTTCATTCTATTGTTCTTTCTATATACTATTCTGTTATCTGATACATATATAATTCATGCAATGCTCTCGTTGCACAGATATATTTTGCCTGGTTCTGCATCGGATTTTCAATATCCCGGAAGACTCCGAATACCTGATCGAATTCCAGTCCTTTCGCAAGATAAAAGGTTGTGACGGTAAGCCCTTTTTTGAATGCAGAACTGTTGCGGTCAATATAGTGCACTTCTTCGCCACGGGCTTTTAACATTTGATACAATGTGAACGCTTCTGCTTCCGTCATGGTAATAATGGCAGCAGTCTCATACTCGTCTTCTCCAAGTTTTGCTTTTAAAAAGATCTCATCCAGCACAGCATCTTCATTTTGGAAATTCTCTTCAATGACTTCTTTTCCATGACGCTTTAAAAGTTCCACGTCTTTTACACCGGTTAGTTTTTCAGCGTATCTGGCAATCTCCATCGTATTTCTGTAACTTTTATTCATTACAATCTTATGGATCTTCTGATCGAACACCCCCGGAAGGAACTGTAATACATCTCGCATCTGTTCATCCAGTGTCTGGGCCTTATCGCCGAGGATTGTCATCCGGCATTTGAAGATCTGATTCAGGATCACATACTGCAGATAAGAATAATCCTGCATTTCATCAATGACCAGATGCTTGATGTGGTTATGCACAGCTTTTCCGGTCAGACGGTACTTCAGATATAACACCGGAAATACATCTTCGTATTCCAGCTTGCGCTTTTCGTATTCGACATCCGGAAGTACCGGATACCCGCATTCTTCCAGAAGCCATCCATATATCTTATAGATATCTTTTGTCACATACATCTTGTCAAACTTATTCTGTACGATCAGAAGTTCCTCTTCGCTAAGGTCACGTCCAAGTAATGTCTCATATTCATCCACACAATAATCCCGGATCGCATCCATACGGCTAAGCAACGGGGCATTCTGGAACTTGAAATAAAACAGATTAATAAGCTCTTCTTCCGTCTTTTGAATTCCTTTATATTCAATCGTTCGAAAATCCATCAGTTCATCTTCCAGGCTTGCGAGAAATCCTTCCATCATTCCGACAAAGCCTTCCGACTGCTTCCCTTCAAAGCGTTCTGTCAGATACGGGTCCTGAAGCTTCATGGTTCTTTCCAGCTGGTCATAGCGGTCTTCACAGTCCGGAACGATACCTTTCAATTCCCGGTATGCAAACAGATCAAAACTCATCTCCTGAATATTTTCCTCGCCCAGTTCCGGAAGAATATGAGAAATATAGTCCGAAAAAACACTGTTGGGAGAAAGGATCAGTATATTAGAGGATTTTAAATGTTCTCTGTCGTGATACAACAGGTATGCGATCCTGTGTAATGCAACGGAAGTCTTGCCGCTTCCGGCTGCCCCCTGAATTGCAAGGATCCGATCCTGTGTATTACGAATGATGGCATTCTGTTCTTTCTGGATCGTACGTACGATATTTTTCAGCTGCACATCACTGTTGGTTCCCAGTTCCTGTTTTAAAATATCGTCATCAATCTTGGTATCGCTTTCAAATGCATAGACCATTTTTCCATTTTTTACTTTATACTGCCATTTGGCGGCAATTTCGCCTTCGATAAGTCCGGCGGGAGCTTTATAAGAACCCGGTCCTTTATCATAATCGTAAAACAATCCGCTGACAGGTGCTCTCCAGTCATAGATCAAAGGCAGCATACCTGTACGCTCTGCAAAATTGCCGATACCGATATAAAAAATCTCCGGCTCTTCTTCCCCATCATAGATAAAATCTACACGTCCAAAAAACGGGGCTTCCAACATCTTACGGAGACGATGTCTCATCTTCTGCTTTTCCTGATTATCATTTACCTGATGTAAAAGTGCCTGTTGGTTATCGTAATTCTCATAACCATATTCGTCCATCTCAGTGTAATTCTCCCAGTAGTATTCGTTCATACTCTGAATGTCTTTCTGTCCGGCTTCAATGGATGCATCTACTTCTGTCAGCCGTGTACGGATCTTCTCCGTTACTTTATTTAAAAATATCTTTCCGTCTTTTAAATCTAATTCTGTCATAATCTCCAACCTGTCTTTTTGTTTTATCCTTACTTGTCAGCAGGACTGATTTTATAATTATTTTCAGTACTTAAATGTGTCTTACAATCATACCACATACAGTTGTTTTTGTTCAAGTCCGGATACAGCATCAAAAAAGAGATACACACAAGATTTTTTCTTATGCATATCTCTTTTATCATATATTCATATCTGAATATTTATAGAATCTTTTATCCTGTGGATAATTAAGCATTCTTCTTAGACAGATATTCGTGGATACCTTTTGCGCCTGCTTTACCTGCACCCATAGCAAGAATTACAGTTGCAGCACCTGTTACGGCATCGCCGCCTGCGAATACGGCAGCTTTTGAAGTCTGTCCGTTCTCTTCTTCTGCTACGATACATTTTCTCTTGTTCGTCTCAAGACCCTTTGTTGTAGAAGAAATCAATGGGTTTGGAGAGGTTCCGAGGGACATGATAACAGTGTCTAATTCAATCTCATATTCAGATCCAGGAATCTCGATCGGACGTCTTCTTCCGGAAGCATCCGGCTCACCAAGTTCCATCTTGATCACTTTCATACCTTTAACCCATCCGTTTTCATCGACAAGGATTTCTTTTGGATTGGTAAGGAGGTCGAACTGAACACCTTCTTCTTTTGCATGATGTACTTCTTCTACTCGTGCAGGAAGTTCTGCTTCGCTTCGACGGTATACGATATGTACTTCCGCACCAAGACGAAGTGCTGTTCTGGCAGCATCCATAGCTACGTTACCACCACCGACAACGGCAACTTTCTTACCTGCTGCGATCGGTGTATCGTAAGAATCATCAAATGCCTTCATCAGGTTACTTCTTGTCAGGTATTCATTTGCTGAGAATACTCCGTTGGCTGTCTCGCCAGGGATTCCCATGAACATCGGAAGACCTGCTCCGGAACCGATGAATACAGCTTCAAAATCTTCCTCTTCCATCAACTGGTCGATGGTTGTAGATTTACCGATAACAACGTTTGTCTCGAATTTAACGCCAAGCTCTTTGACTTTTTCGATTTCTTTCTTAACAACTTTCTGCTTTGGAAGACGGAATTCAGGAATACCATATACCAGAACACCGCCAAGTTCATGCAGTGCTTCGAATACAGTTACTTCGTATCCGAGTTTTGCAAGGTCGCCGGCACAGGTAAGTCCTGACGGACCGGAACCGATGACTGCTACTTTATGTCCGTTTGTCTTTTCCGGTTTTTCCGGTTTGATATCATTTTCCAGTGCATAATCTGCAACAAATCTTTCCAGTTTACCGATAGATACTGCATCACCTTTGATACCACGGACACACTTGCTCTCGCACTGTGACTCTTGTGGACATACACGTCCGCAGATAGCCGGAAGTGCAGAAGATTGACCGATCACTTTGTAAGCCTCTTCGATATTGCCTTCTTTGATCTCTGCGATAAATGCAGGAATATTAATGGATACAGGACATCCCTGGATACATCTTGCATTCTTACAGTTCAGACATCTGGTTGCTTCTTCCATTGCTTCTTCTTTATTATATCCGTAACATACTTCTTCAAAATTCGTAGCACGAACCTTTGGCTCCTGTTCTCTTACAGGAACTTTCTTTAATACATCTGCCATTACTCGTCACCTCCGCACTGACCACATCCGCCATGATGTGTGTCACCTTCCTGTAATTTCAGCATTGCACGGCCTTCCTGGGTTTTGTACATCTGCTGTCTCTTCATAGCCTCATCGAAGTTGACAAGGTGTCCGTCAAATTCTGGACCATCTACGCATGCGAACTTGATCTCATCTCCTACATGCAGACGACAGGCTCCGCACATACCGGTTCCATCTACCATGATCGGGTTCATACTTACAACAGTAGGGATTCCCAGTTTCTTTGTAAGGAGACATACGAATTTCATCATGATCATTGGACCGATCGCGATACATACATCATATTTATTTCCCTTTTCTACCAGTTCTTCTACCATTGTCGTAACCATTCCGGCATGACCGTAAGAACCATCATCTGTACATGGATAATAATTTCCAGATACTGCTTCCATCTCTTTTTCCAGGATCAGCATGTCCTTTGTCTTGGAACCGATGATAACATCAGCATCAACACCGTGTTCATGGAGCCATTTCACCTGTGGATATACAGGTGCTGCTCCAACACCGCCTCCTACGAACAGGATCTTTTTCTTCTTCAGTTCTTCGATATCTTCTTCTACGAGTTCTGAAGCATTTCCTAACGGACCTGTGAAATCGCGGAAATAATCTCCTGCTTTTAATTCTTTCATCTTGGTTGTGGATGCTCCGACCGGCTGGAATACGATGGTGATCGTTCCGGCTTCTCTGTCATAATCACAGATTGTGAGAGGGATTCTTTCCCCTTTTTCATCCATCTTTACAATGACAAACTGTCCCGGTTCACAATGTCTTGCTACACGAGGAGCTTCTACATCCATCAGAAAGATGTTAGCAGTTAATTGTTCTGCTTTTAAAATTTTGTACATCTTATTTCCTCCTAATTCCCAATATTACTATTATCATAATACGGCTTGTTCTATTTCGCAAGTAAAACCATATTTTTCAAAAAATGTCGATAAAATTGTTCAAGATTTATTTTATTGTATATGGAATAGATTTTGATTTTTATACCAAAGTACGCAAAACGGCTGTCACATAAACCTATGTGACAGCCGCCGTTATCTGATTTTTGTTATTTAAAAATCAACTTCTGTTCCATAATATGTACATGTAAATAATTTAGCCATTGTTGCAGGATCAATTGCTCTTGGATTAGATCCTGTACAGGCATCACCAACTGCAAGTTCTGCAATCTTATCCAGTTTTTCTTTGAATTCCTCTTCGTTGATTCCGAATTCTTTCAGAGTCTTAGGAATATTCATCTTCGCATTGAACTCATCAATCTTTGCACACAAGCTGTTGATCAGAGCTTTCTCTGATGTTCCAGGAAGTCCCATTCTGCGTGCAATCTCTGCATAACGTGATGCAGCCACTTTATCTTTTGCATTGTATTTAATTACATATGGCAGATAGATCGCATTGGCACATCCGTGAGGAATATGTCCGGTTGAGAATGCTGCTCCTGTCTTATGAGCCATAGAATGTACGATTCCAAGTAATGCATTCGAGAATGCCATACCAGCCAGGCACTGTGCATAATGCATCTGCTCTCTTGCTTCCATATTCAGGTTATAAGATGCCGGCAGATAATCCAGAACCATCTCGATTGCCTGCAGTGCAAGTGGATCTGTAAATGGACAGTTGAGTGTTGATACATAAGCTTCGATCGCATGTGTCAGTGCATCCATTCCTGTGTAAGCAACCTGTTTCTGAGGAAGTCCTTCTACCAGTTCAGGATCAACGATTGCAACGTCTGGTGTGATGTTAAAGTCTGCCAGAGGATATTTGATTCCTGTATTGTAATCTGTGATTACGGAGAATGCTGTTACTTCTGTTGCAGTTCCTGATGTAGATGGGATAGCTGCAAATTTCGCTTTCTGACGAAGTTCAGGGAAACTGAATGGTGTGATAATATTCTCGAATGTCTCATCCGGATACTCATAGAATACCCACATAGCTTTAGCCGCATCGATTGGAGATCCACCGCCCATTGCTACGATCCAGTCAGGCTCGAATTCCTGCATTACTTTTGCGCCCTTCATAACAGTCTCTACAGACGGATCCGGTTCTACACCTTCGATCAGTTTGACTTCCATTCCGCCTTCTTTCAGGTAGTTCACTGCTTTGTCCAGGAATCCCTGACGCTTCATAGATCCGCCGCCGACTACGAGGACAGCTTTTTTACCTTTCAGATTCTTTAATTCGGATAAACATCCTTTTCCGTGATATACATCTCTTGGTAATGTAAATCTTGCCATTTCAAACACGCTCCTTTTAAAATATTGTGTTAATCTTTTAACACAATTGTACTACTCGCGAATTTCTTTTTCAAGTCTTTGGGGCGATAAAATTGTGATTTTTTTAATATTATAGTGTATTTCTTCTATCTGTTTGTTACTTCTATATAACAAATGTATATTTAGAAGATTTTTTTCCGATTTATAGCTTTTTGATGTTTGTTAAAACATCTCTTATCTTAACTACTTTTAGTTGTATTTTTGTTGCTTTTCTGTTGTAACAAAATATCTTAGTTTTAAAAATTTTAAAATCTGCAAAAATTCTTTTCTGTTTCAAAAGATTTCGCTTATTTAATAACGATTAAAAATCATTGATAAGCATTAAGTATTACATATTTTTGCCAAAAGCTTTGTTAAAAATGTAACACTAAAATTAAATTAATAAATAAAAATTTGAATTGTCAGAATAGTTTAAAATAAATATTCCTGAATGAACGAAATATCATATACAGGTATGGTTCTTTCTGTTGAGTCCAGTTTTAATGACTCAATAAATGAGTTCATTACTTCACTTGTATCATAGATGATGACCTCTGGTTTATGAATGACATAAACTTCATTTGTAAATTCTTCTGAATAATGACCTAATATCTCCGATACTACTTTCATGTTCATATTGTTTTGATCTAACAGTGTTGCATAAGTGTGCCGTAAATCGTGCCATACATGTTTTGTACAATCAATATTACATTTCCTCTTGACTAATTGTTGACATAATTATCCTCCATAATAATTTAGTTAATACATTTGCTTAAAAGCTTTCCGTATTCGTCCGATATAAAATTATCGTACCGTTCAGCGATTTTCTCAACGTGCTTGCTGACTGCGCTGGGCGTTTTGAAACCAACTGCGGCAGCGATTTCTTTCAGGGAATGACCGTCATAGCGCATCTGTAAAATCTTGCTGTCTACCCCGGGAAGTTGGGCTTTGAAATCCTCCATGTAAAACTTATGAATTATCTCAGATTCAAACTCGCTGCGTGGATCAGCAATATCAAAAAGCAACTCGCCGTCAACAGTAGTTCCTTCTTCCAAAAGCTCGTCAAAGGAAATGTGCTGTGCGGTACGGCTGTGTGTCCAGGAACGCATGAAGTCCTTTTTGTTGATATTCTTTCCTGTATAGTCATTGACCTGACGGGTATTCCAGATTTCATCAATCATCAGCTGCCAGTTTTGTTCCAGCACAATCAGATCTGTGAGGTTGCCTACCAGATTGCCAAAGTGCTGGTAACTGAGCCACGGCAGTTCATCGTCCTTGTCTGAATAATCCGGGCTCCGTGTCCCGGCTGTCCGGACTCAGGGGTTCTTCCGCACGGGAATATTCACATACTATTTTATTTTTCTATTTTCATTGGAATACTCAGTCAGAGACACTGTAAATCATCTTAAAGCACTTGCCATTATCGTAGTAATTGAATACGATTCATGAACAAGGTTTATTTTATATAAGCACTTGCAAATTAGCACCAGTTTGTAATTATTTCATTATAAAATTGTTCCTTATCTCCGGTTCTCTTCAGGTCTTCCTTTACTTTTCCATCTTTTAAGAAAATAATTCTATCACATGAACTTGCTATAATAGGGTCATGTGTTACAAGCAGAATTGTTTTCCCCATCTTCTTATTAATCTCTTCTAAAGTATGTATTACAACCTCTGATGAGGCAGAGTCCAGATTTCCTGTTGGTTCGTCCGCCAAAATCAAATCCGGATTGTAGATTAATGCGCGGCAAATCGCAGTTCTTTGTTTTTCTCCTCCTGATAATTCATATGGTTTTTTATCTAATAAATCCGTAATTGCAAACTTCTCAGCCATTTCCTCACATTTTTTCTTACTCTCCTGAACATCTGCCTCATCCAAAATAAGCGGAAGCATAATATTTTCTTTTATAGACAGACTATCCATAAGATAATAATCCTGAAATACAAAAGCAATCTCTGTTCTTCTAAGTCTTGCCAGTTCAGCCCGGTATATATCTTTTGTATCTTTATCTTTGTAATATATTGTTCCGTCATCTGGTTTGTCTAGCATTCCCACTGCCTTTAATAATGTAGTTTTTCCACAACCAGAACGTCCCATAATCCCTACAAATTCACCTTCTTCTATCTCAAATGAAACATTATTTAAAACAGGATAAGTAATGCTTTCTCCTGTTCGGGAAGTTGAGTAATATGCCTTTTTTAAATTTTCCACTTTTAAAATTTTTTTACTTTTTTCCATCTCTACTATCTCCCTCTATTTTTCTAATATTTCTATAAGCAAATATCAAACTAAAAACAGCAAAAAGCAACCATATAGCACCAACAATCAAAATTATTCCTTTAAAGTATCTATGAACCCACTCAATCTGTAAATGTTTCGCATACAAAAGCATGCTACAATACAAAATTGAAATAATTGTGCCACATATAACAGGCAGTCCTCCTGATAGCAGACACTCTTTTATGATTCCCTTTCTGACTTTAGCAGAAGACATTCCTGATTGAATATAAAATCGGTATTTCCATTCTGTCTCTGGAAAATCACACTCCATTTTTATACTCAATACAAATATTCCACACAAAAGCATAATGATAATATTTCCCGCTGCTGAAGCCACGTATAAAAGCTTTGTTTTACTTCTTTCTAACAGCAGCTCTTTCTTCTCGTAAATCAGATTCCCATTATCCGCGTCAAAATAATTTACCTGGGAATGATCTTGGGCATACGCTTTTATTTCTTCGACAACTTTATCATAATTTTCAGGTATGTTCATCATAACAGCCATATTCGCCCCATCTGCTTTCACACAGTTCTTCTGATAATATTCGTCTGAGAATACAATAATATGTTCACATGTTTCACTTCCAAACACACCTGTTAGAATTCTGTCTTCTGTTCCGACAACCTTGAATTTTTCTGTAAAATACTGTACTTTAGGTGCTGCTACGCCTTTTATATACAACCATAAATCAGCCCTTACTTTTCCTATATAAATTAATGGATTTTTTGTATTGTAACCAATTCCGACTTTGTTTCGTTCAAACCTCTCCCTTTGATATACAACAAATATTTCATTGTCTTTCAAATCTAGCGATTTTCCAGTCCATTTTTCATAAGTTGATGCCGGAATCCCCATATGTTCAGCAATATCTGTCGTTGTCACTCTAGCACATGGTACTTTTCTCAGTTCAACCCCTTCATCATCTGTTAAATGATTCAAAAATTCTTCGTCATCCGTATTTGCCATCCATACCAAGTCAAACGGATAATTCTTCGGTTCGGTAATCGGAAGGTTATCCAATAATTTTATAGAAAAATCCGTCATAATAATTACAAGAAATGCTGCAACGACAAATGACATATTTATATTATAAAAGAATCTATGATACCAGTTTTCCAACCATGTAATTCGTTTATAATACTTCTTCTCTTTTTTATTCAACCGAACGAAATAGTATCCTGCCAAGCTGATCATAAGCAGGCACATGCCCGCATTCAAAAATACAGTCGGAATACTTTGGGATATCTTTCCCCAATAAAACAACAGACTTATAAGGCCAATCAAGATCAAAAATATCCCAATCAGTAAAGTTTTCGGTCTCTTCTTCAGTGGTTTCCCGTTCTTTTTTCCAACAGTCAACAATGCATCCATTCCCAGACATGCTATCAATTCATCAAAAACAATGAATAGGATGCCGAAAACTTCACATGAAATCACCAATGTATTCCGCAGTGCAATAAATCCATAATTAACCTCTGTAGTAATTGTATTATAAAAGATATTTTGTAATACTGTTTTTGCACACTCTGCTAATATTTTTCCTAAAATCAAGCCACCAGTTACCGAGGAAAATATAATCCCTGCATATTCAAATCCAATAAACATATATCTATGCTTTTTCTTTAATCCCATCGTATCAAGCAGAACATAATCATATGATTACTTCCTATTAGGAACACTGTAAATACAAGGCTTTTCGGAGCCTACAAACCAGAAAAAATAATATTTGATCTATCACATTACGCAAAAAGCCGTCCGGCATGAAAAACGGGCGGCTTTTTTGCGTGGATAGACGGAAAGGAGGCACAAAAATAACTACAAAATTTTAGCGTTCAAATTTGTGCAACTTTAACGAAAAGGAGGATCGTAAATGGCCGATGAAAAACTGAATACTGGCCCTGCGGAGAATATTTCCCCGGAGGCCGCCGAGCCTATCGCCACACCCGAACAGGCCGCAGCATCTGAACCCCAGCAGGAACAGACCGGGCCTGCCATACCTGAGCCCGGCGATGTGGTTGTGT
>ERZ773248.131-NODE-131-length-110112-cov-13.577637_pt1 | contig 110112 bp, 73 predicted proteins | sample MGYA00580518_ERZ773248 | MGnify/ENA primary metagenome ERZ773248 (study PRJEB29015, sample SAMEA2737762) | human gut metagenome | biome: human gut; feature: human-associated habitat; material: faeces | place: China | collected 2012 ...
CTGCCTTACGGCACTCTCCAGCAAACTTTACCATTGTGGTATTAGTTATGCTGTATACCATATCTGAATTATATAGGGAAAGATGGTACGTGGAACTTTACTTTAAATGGATTAAGCAACACCTTCGTGCGACTTGCTGAATAAATCAGAGTCGAATATCACCAGTCAGCGTAGCCATATCCGTAAGAAATTGAATATGGATAGAAAGGACGATTTGCGTCAGGTCCTGGAAGCGAGAATCTCCCAGATAAGGGAGACCTCTCCTAAATCTTAGTCTTCCATTCTCAGGAATGCCTTTGGCAGATATTGTATGATATCGCTGGCAATGAGACTTTCCTTGCCCAGGTCTTTTGCGGCAAGGTCGCCTGCCAGACCGTGTAGATGCATTCCCAATCGGCAGGCATCTGCCTGCTTGTATCCTCGTGCCAGGAGGGCTGTGATGATACCTGTAAGTACATCACCGCTTCCGGCTGTTGCCATGCCACTGTTGCCGGTAGAGCAGAATTCTACTTTTCCGTCCGGATGGCAGAGGGCTGAATAGTGTCCTTTTAATATAATGTACGCCTGAAGTCGTTCAGCCAGTTCGCAGGCTTTTGAGAGTCGTTCGCTGCAATTACTGCTGGCATTGCCTGCCAGGCGGTCCAGTTCTTTTGGATGGGGTGTGAGGATGATGTCCTTTGGAAGTTGCTGCATCCAGGCACGGTGGCTGGAGAGAATGTTCAATGCATCAGCATCTACGACCACCGGACAGCTGGCACGGCGCAGTTGGGCTATCAGGGCGATGGCGGTAGTCTCGTTGGTTCCCAGTCCAGGACCGATGCCCATGGCATGGAAGTTCTCTGTTTCCACCGGCTCGCTGAAGATGGTTTCTTCAGAATCCATCTGAAGTACCGCTTCCGGTACGCTTATCTGCATAATCTCGTAGTTGCGTTTGGGCGTATGTGTAGTCACTTTGCCCACACCGCTTCTCAAGCATGCCTTGGTAGCAAGGACCGATGCACCGCACATGCCATAGCTTCCGGCAATGATGAGTGCATTGCCCATGTTGCCCTTATGCGCAAAATCATTACGGGGATGCATCAGCAGTCTGATGTCCTTTTCCTCAAGGATGCTGTATCTGCAATCTGTATTCTTGATATATTCTGTAGAAAGTCGGATGTCAAGTACTTTCAGATGCCCCAGGTATTGCTGGTTGTCTGCCATCAGCATGCAGAGCTTTTTCTGCTGAAGGGTAAGAGTCTGGTCTGCCCGGATAATGTTGGAGTGGATGTTGTAGGAATTATCTTCGGTCATCAGTCCCGAAGGAATGTCGATACTTACCACCTTGGCAGCACTCTGGTTGATGTATTTTACCATAGCAGCAAAACCTCCAGCCAGCGGTTTGTTCAGTCCGCTGCCAAAGAGACCGTCAATCACAAGCGTACCTGCTTCGAGCTGTGGAGGATCGAAGTTGAGAACGACTTCAGTGAATTTCACTCTTTTTGCTTCCTGGAGCCTTTTCTTGTTGGCTGCACAGTCTGCTGAGAGTTTATTGTGTACGTTGAACAGATATACATTCACCTGATATCCATCCTCGCTGAGCAATCTGGCAACAGCAAGGGCATCGCCACCATTGTTGCCGGGACCGGCAAAGACGACCACGGGTGTACGGTTGGTCCATTCTTCCTCGATGGCACGAGTCAAAGCTTTGGCAGCGCGTTCCATGAGGTTGAGTGATGAGATGGGTTCATGCTCAATGGTGTATTTGTCTAGCTCATGTATCTGAGCACTTGTAAATATCTTCATATCTTACTGTATGTTATGTCCGATTATCTGATTAAATTAATGCAAAAGTACTAAAAAAAGTCGATGAATGGATGAAGTTTCATGTTTTTTTCGTAATTTTGCAGAAAATATTATATCATCAAGACTATGGGCATAGTAAAAATCAAGGATAAGACCTTCAAGACCTCCATTCCAGAGGCTGAGATTCTGAAGAAGGTACAGGTCGTTGCCGACCGTATCAACAAGGATTACGAAGGTAGGAAGCCAGTGTTCCTGGCTGTGTTGAATGGTTCGTTTATCTTCGCTGCCGATCTGATGCGAATGATTACGGTACCGAGCGAGATTTCGTTTGTGAAGTATGCTTCCTACGAGGGCACCAGCTCTACTGGCAGCATGAAGACCCTGATGGGCATCAACCAGAACCTGGAAGGCCGTGATGTCATCATTGTAGAAGACATTGTTGATTCCGGTTTTACCATGGCTCACATGATTGAGGATTTGAAGAAGAAGAATCCTGCCAGCATCGAGATTTGTTCGCTCCTCGTGAAGCCAGGCAACCTGAAGGTTGATCTGGACATTAACTATGCCGTGATGGAAATTCCTAACGATTTCATCGTAGGATATGGATTAGATTATGACCAAGAAGGCAGAAACCTCCGCGATATCTACACGATTGTAGAAGAATAGAGGGTGAAGCATGTGGGAGAAGATTAGTGATTATTGCTTGGATGTCTCCAAGTACTTCTTGACTGCTGTATTTGTTACTTCGATGATGCAGGATCTCAATGATGTTCGTTGGATGTTGTATGTTGTCAGCGGATTAATAGCAATCATATTGTTTATAGCAGGTATTTATATTAGGAAGAATAAAAAAGATAACGATAAAAAGAAGAAATAATGGCAAATTTAAGTTTGATGGCATTTAATTGCCTTTTAGATATTCCTTTTTTGGGTACATACATTATTTTGGCTATGGTAGGAATCCCTGCTATAGTATTCTTGTTATTTGTTATGACTCCCAAAGGAAAGCAATGGTTTAACAGTATAAATTAAGTTTTTGACCCAAAGTATAACAATAAAAATAGGAGGACATAAAATGGATGCATTATTTTTTTAGGTGTTGTAACAGTTCTCTTTGGAATTGTTTTTGCTGTTCTTTTGTCTCCAAAGGGACAGAAGTGGGTTAATAAATATAGTTAAGTTTCTGACACAACATAAAACAATTTATATATATTAAGGTAAAAATGAAAAATATCGTAATTTTCGGTGCTCCAGGTGCAGGTAAAGGTACACAGAGCGACAAGATGATCGAGAAGTATGGTCTCGGTCACATTTCTACAGGTGACGTACTTCGTAACGAAATCAAGAACGGTACAGAACTTGGTAAGACAGCTAAGGGTTATATCGACAATGGTCAGTTGATTCCAGACGAGTTGATGATTGACATCCTCGCAAGTGTATACGATAGCTTCGGTAAGGATCACGCTGGTGTTATCTTCGATGGTTTCCCACGTACCACTCCACAGGCTGAGGCTCTGAAGAAGATGCTTTCTGAGCGCGGTCATAAGATTGCTGCGATGATTGAGTTGGCAGTTCCTGAGGATGAGCTGATGGCTCGCCTGATTAACCGCGGTAAGGAAAGCGGCCGTTCGGATGATAATGAGGAGACTATCAAGAAGCGTCTCAATGTTTATCATACACAGACTGCTCCGCTCATCGACTGGTATGAGAAGGAAGGCATTCATCACCACATCGAGGGTCTCGGTACAGTAGATGAGATCTTTGCACGCGTTTGCAATGTAATCGACAACTTGTAATCAAGATAAAATAATCTTCCCAGCAAGGCTGCGGGGAAGATTTATTCGTTAAATAAAAGAAGAATCTTTTGTTCAATAAAAGAAGATTTATTCATTCAATTAAAAAGGAAAAATAAATGGCTGAATCCAATTTCGTAGATTATGTAAAGATCAACTGCCGCTCTGGTAAGGGTGGTAAAGGCTCCATGCACCTGCGCCACGTGAAGTACCAACCTAATGGTGGACCTGATGGTGGCGATGGCGGACGTGGAGGAAGCATCTATCTTCGCGGCAACCACAACTACTGGACTTTGCTGCATCTGAAGTATCAGCGCCACTTCTTCGCCGAGCATGGTGGCAATGGAGGACGTGACAAGTGTCATGGTACCGATGGCAAGGACATCTATATTGATGTGCCTTGTGGTACCGTGGTGTATAATGCCGAGACCGGCAAGTTTGTATGCGATGTGGCATACGATGGTCAGGAAGTGCTGCTTCTCAAGGGTGGTCGCGGTGGATTGGGTAATTTCCAGTTCCGTTCTGCCACTAATCAGGCGCCTCGTTATGCACAGCCTGGAGAACCTATGCAGGAGATGACCATCATCATGGAGTTGAAGCTCCTTGCCGATGTGGGTCTGGTAGGTTTCCCTAATGCCGGCAAGTCTACCTTGCTGAGTGCTGTGTCAAGTGCTCGTCCTAAGATTGCCAACTATCCGTTTACTACGCTCGAACCGTCACTGGGTATCGTGGATTATCGTGATCACCAGAGTTTTGTCATGGCCGACATTCCTGGCATCATCGAGGGTGCGAGCGAAGGAAAGGGCTTAGGTTTGCGATTCCTGCGCCATATCGAGCGCAACTCCCTGCTGCTCTTTATGGTGCCGGGCGATACAGATGATATCAAGAAGGAATATGAGGTATTGCTGGGCGAGTTGAAGAATTTCAATCCAGAGATGCTCGATAAGCACCGTGTGCTTGCCATCACCAAGTGTGATCTCCTGGATGATGAGCTCATCGAGATGCTGAAGGATACTCTTCCTACTGACCTTCCTGTGGTCTTCATTTCTTCTGTTACCGGACAGGGTATTCAGGATTTGAAGGATGTACTCTGGAAGGAACTGAACTCAGAGAGCAATAAGCTGCAGGAGATTACTGCCGAGGATACTCTCGTGCATCGTGATAAGGACATGTCCCGCTTCCAGCAGGAACTTGAAGCTGAGGGTGAGGACATCGTTGAATATATCGATGAGGATGAAATCGAGGATGTTGATGACCTCGATGATTTCGAATATGAGTAGATTTAATTGAAGAGTGAAGAACGAAGAGTGAAGAAACAACGTTCGGCGACCGCAGGGAAAGCCAATTCATTTGTTTCGTGAGCGTAAGCCTAATTTAACACTTAACATTAGATGATAAAGGAATATAATATAGCCGCTGGCGTCAAGGCTTTCTCTACTACCCGTAAGGATGGAGTAAGCCAGGGCAACTATGGCGAATTTAATATCAATGAGTTTTGCGGTGACAATGCAGAACATGTGGCAGAAAACCGCAAGCGTCTTGCCACAGAGTTGGGTATTGATACAGCCCATCTCATCATGCCGCATCAGGTACATGGAGTAGAGGTGCGTAATATCGCAGATGAGTTTTTTACCATGCCAGAGAATATCCGTAAGATGGTACTTGAAGGCGTAGATGCTATAATGACCGATCAGGCTGGTGTATGCATTGGCGTTTCTACTGCCGATTGCATCCCGGTGCTTCTTTATGATGAGGAGCATCATGCAGCCGCCGCCATCCATGCCGGATGGAGAGGGACCTTGGCTCGCATCGTTCACAAGACTCTTCAGGAGATGGCTTTTGCCTATAAGACAGATCCCAAGAAGCTGAAGGCGGTGATAGGTCCTGGTATTTCTCTCGACAGTTTTGAGGTGGGAGATGAGGTATATGAGGCTTTTGAGCAGGCTGCCTTTCCGATGGAAGAGATTGCAGAGCAGCGCCCTAATGCTGCCTTCTCTGCAGATCCTGCTGAGCGTGATCGCCTGGCTGCCGAAGGTAATATCGTTCAGCCCCTGAAATGGCATATCAATCTTCCGCTCTGCAACAAGCAGATTCTTCTGCACTGTGGTGTAGCCGAGGAAAACATTCAGGATTGTGGCATCTGTACCTTCCAGCATAGCGACGAGTATTTCTCTGCTCGCAAGTTGGGCACAGAGAGCGGCAGAATCTATACGGCCATCCTCCTGGAGAAATAAATAAGATTTTTCATGATAACATCCATTTCTATCTTTTCTATGAACGAAGAGGGAGAAGTGGATGTTTTTCAATTTACAGTTAATAGTTTACAGTTAATAGTTTATAATTTATAGTTTATAGTTAATTTAGAGATTTAGAACGATAGAGATAATGAGTAGATTAAGACAGAGATTGGGGCTTGTAGCCGTCTCGGGCATGCTGATGCTATCCCTGAGCAGTTTCATGCCCGCCAAAAATGAGTTTACTGCCGCCGAGCAACAGCAGGTGAGCATCGCAACGCCAGGCCTCTTTGCCCAGAGTCAAGCCTTCAATGTTGACTTTGAGATATTCCGTGCCAAGGAATATTCCTTCCCGCTTCCTGTGGGCAAGGCTAGCCTTACCAATGGCAATAGCGTGATGCGCATCGAAACCTCGAAGGGCGACGCCGTCAAGGCGATGTTTGATGGTTATGTGCGACTCTCGCGCAAAACCGAGTCGATGGGTAATGTCATCGTCATCCGTCACGACAATGGTCTGGAAACCGTGTATGCCAACAATGCCGAGAACCTGATGAAGGTGGGACAGCATGTGGATGCCGGACAAACCATCGCCATCGTGGGTACCAAGGAGGGTGAGACCTACTGCGAATTCTCCATCATGGTGAATGGTGCACGCATCAACCCGGAAACCATCATCGAACTGAAGAGTCATAAGCTCCGCCGACAGACCGTGCAGTTCCGCAAGACAGGCAGCCGCATCAACATCACGGTGATAGGCGGCAAGGATTCCTCCGTTTCTAGAAACGATAAGAGTGGTAGAAATGATAAGGGGGCAAATAAGAAGTCGGGCAGCCGGTCTGGCGATCATGCCATGACTCTCGACCCTGACGAGGTGAACGATCCGTTTACCATCACTAACACCTTCCTTCTCGATTTGGAGAAGATAGAGGAGAAGGCATGGTCATATCCATTGCCTGATGCCCGTGTCATCAGTCCATACGGAGGTGTCCGCCGTCACTCGGGTGTGGATTTGAAGACCAAGCCTAACGACGAGATTTATGCCGCCTTCGATGGCGAGGTGGTTGCTTCGGGACCTTACTACGGCTATGGCAACTGCATCCGCATCAAGCATGCCTACGGCTTGGAAACGCTCTATAGCCATCAGAGTAAGAACATGGTGAAGAAGGGTGATAAGGTGAAGGCAGGCCAGGTAATCGGTCTTACGGGCCGTACCGGAAGGGCCACCACAGAGCATCTCCATTTCGAGGTGTCTTTCGGCGGCAAGCGCCTGGATCCAGCCATCATCTTCGACCACAGTAACCATAAGCTGAAAGCCGCTACCTTGCATCTTACCAAGGGAAAAGGCGTGAAAAGCGTAAAGAACTGATAAAGACCAAATCAAGGATTGATTTGAAACAGAACAGATAAAAAACTTCGCCCGTGTACTGTTGAAATCTCAACAGCGCACGGGCGAAAGTCTTATCTGTATGCAGAGAGATAGAGATTATTTCTTCTTCTGCGATTTACGGTTGGCTCTCTGTTGGCGATACTTTGCCTTCTGACGGGCAGAGCCGCTGCCGTGAGCACCCGTAATATACTTCTTTTTCTTGGCTTTCGTCTTCACCTTGTCGTCGTCGTCCTTCTTGGGACCGCCTCCGCCTTTGAAGACCATACCACCCATGATAATATCGTCAATATCACTCATATACTTTGAACTTTGAACTTTATGATAAGTAAAGCCGTTGAATTCTTCACTCTTCACTTAAATTAGTGATGGAAGAGGCGAACGTGAGTGAACGCCATGGCAATGCCGTACTTGTCGCAAGTATCGATAACATTATCGTCACGGATGCTACCGCCTGCTTCTGCTATGTATTCCACACCACTCTTGTGAGCACGTTCGATGTTGTCGCCGAATGGGAAGAAAGCATCGCTACCAACGCTTACACCCTTGTTCTGTGCAATCCAAGCCTTCTTCTCCTCGCGGGTCAATGGCTCAGGCTTCTCTGTGAAGAACTGCTCCCAAACGCCATCCTGCAATACGTCTTCCCACTCATCAGAGATGTAGACATTGATGGTGTTGTCACGGTCTGCACGGCGAATCTTCTCCTTGAAAGGCAGGTTCATCACCTTAGGACACTGGCGCAACCACCACTCGTCTGCCTTGGAACCTGCAAGGCGGGTACAGTGGATACGGCTCTGCTGACCGGCACCGATACCGATAGCCTGACCATCCTTTACGTAGCATACAGAGTTACTCTGAGTATACTTCAGGGTGATGAGCGAGATAATCAGATCGCGCTTAGCCTCAGGAGTGAAAGTCTTGTTCTTGGTAGGAACATCCTCGAAGAGAGCTGGATCATCGAGCTTCACCTCGTTGCGTCCCTGTTCGAAGGTAACACCGAATACCTGCTTGCGCTCGATAGGAGCTGGCACGTAGTCAGGATCAATCTGGATGACGCAGTAGGTACCCTTGCGCTTCTCCTTCAACACCTTGATAGCCTCAGGAGTATAGCCAGGAGCAATAACGCCGTCACTTACCTCACGCTTGATGAGGAGGGCAGTAGCCTCATCGCATACATCGCTCAGGGCAACAAAGTCACCGTAAGAGCACATGCGGTCTGCACCACGAGCACGAACATAAGCGCAAGCCAAAGGAGAAAGTTCGAAATCTACGTCATCGCAGAAGTAAATCTTCTTCAATGTGTCGCTCAGTGGCAAGCCGATGGCAGCACCGGCAGGAGAAACGTGTTTGAAACTAGCGGCAGCAGGCATTCCTGTAGCAGCCTTCAGTTCCTTGACCAATTGCCAAGAATTGAAAGCATCCAGGAAGTTGATGTAGCCTGGTCGGCCGTTGATAACTTCGATAGGCAGTTCCCTTCCGTCATCCATATAGATGCGAGAAGGCTTCTGATTCGGATTGCATCCGTACTTAAGTGCTAATTCTTTCATCTTGTAAGAAATATAATTGAATTCTGCTGCAAAATTACAACTTTTTTGTGGTAAAAACAAAAATAATCAGGAAAACATTACCTTGTTTCGATTTTATTATGTACTTTTGCTCTCTGTTAGAATAAATGAAATTTGAGAAATAGAGAAATTGAGAATTTGGGAAAGGAAAATCACAATGAAGAATGATTTGAAAATTCTCGCCGTAGCTTTAGAGAAGAAGCTCGGCAAGGCACACGTACAGCACGATGAGAAGCATAGTAAGACAAAAGTGCTACACAAGGTGTGGGATATTTTAAAGGGTAAGGAAAAGCCTTCGGCGCAGACACTCAACCGCTTGGCATTACTTGCCGGCTTCCAAAGTTGGGCGGATTTCCAGGGAGCATTGCATGGTACCGATGATGGGTTGACGAACTATAGCACCGGGGAATAAGCAAAACACTTCACTCAGATTGAAGGGTATTTTTCTTGATGTAAAATTGATATGGAAATATAGAAAGGGCATCCTATCGGAAGATGGGATGCCCTTTTCAAATTCTAATTTTAATAGGTAACTAAGAAAATTACTCAGCGCTCTTAGCGATGGTCTTCTTCTCAGCGATACGAGCCTTCTTACCTGTGAGCTTACGCAAGTAATACAACTTAGCGCGACGTACCTTACCGTGCTTGTTCACCTCGATAGAATCGATAGCTGGTGACTCGATAGGGAAGATACGCTCTACACCTACTGTACCAGACATCTTACGAACTGTGAAACGCTTCTTGTCACCATGACCAGAGATCTTGATAACTACACCACGATAGAGCTGGATACGCTCCTTAGTACCCTCGACGATTTTGTAAGCGACAGTGATAGTGTCACCTGCCTTGAACTCAGGGAACTTCTTGCCGGTTGCAAATGCTTCTTCAGCAACTTTAATCAAATCCATTTTTTGTATAAAATTAAAAATTGTTTGTCGTTCCAACGCAACATGGACGGGTAACACTTCTACCCAGACAACAGCGGTTACGCCGAAAAGCGGGTGCAAAGTTACGACTTTTTCTCTTATCTCGCAAATTTTCAGATACTTTCTTTCGATTTCCTCGCAGTTTTTTTGTTTTCTTTACTACTGTCATTGAATTTTTTCGCAAATTTCGCAGATTTCGCAGATTTATTTTGTAACTTTGCACTCTAAAAGTATTTATTGTATTAAGTATGAAGGAAAAAAATAGTATCAAGATTTTGCTTGCTTCTGCAACCATGCTGCTGATGGCGTTTCCGGCTTTTGCACAGAAATTCAAGGTGGCAAAGGTAGAGAGAACCCGTATATTGGTAGATAAAAAATGGGATGCTCAGCCTGATGCTGAGGCTGCAGGGGTTCTTGCCCCTTATAAGAGCAAGGTGGATAGCATCATGGGCCCTGTGGTGGGTTGCATCGCTCATGATATGACCCGTCATCGCCCTGAGAGCGAGCTCAGCAACCTGCTTTGCGACATCCTGGTTTGGGGCGGTAAGCAGTTTGATGAGCAGCCGGTATTCTCTGTCTATAATATGGGTGGCATCCGGAGCAATCTTGCCAAGGGCAAGATTACTGTGGGTGATGTGAACGACATGGCTCCTTTCGAGAACAAGATCTGTTTCCTCACTCTGACCGGAGACAAGGTGCTCGAACTCTTCCAGCAGATAGCGCATCGTGGCGGTGAAGGCTTGAGCAGCGCTGTGAGAATGGTGATAACTAAGGAAGGTAAGCTGATGAACGTTACCATAAATGGTGAACCTGTTGACCCACAGAAGAGTTATCGTATTGCTACGCTTGATTACCTGGCTGAGGGTAACGACCAACTCGTGGCTTTCAAGAGCGGTACTGACGTATTGGCTCCCATGCAGCGTGAGAACAACGTGAGATATATCATCATGAATTACTTCCGTGAGATGATGGCGCAGGGCAAAGAGGTGGAATCAAAGATTGAAGGCCGCTGCGTGGTGGTGAATGAATAATTGATAATGGATAATTTATAATTGAAAATTCTGATGAAACATACATTATTATATATCGGTCTGGTTTTGGCTTCTTTCGCGATGCAGCCAGCTACTGTACAGGCTAAGGCTAAGAAGGAGGCGAAGGTTGTCAGGCAGCTTGTGGTGCTCCATACCAATGATACCCACTCCTGCGTGATGCCTATCAATCCCAACCTGGCAGATACAGCGACAGCCAATCGTGGCGGTTTCCTCCGTCGTGTGGCTATGATTAAGGAAGAGCGTAAGCAGAATCCTGATCTCCTGCTCTTTGATAGTGGTGACTTCTCACAGGGATCACCTTATTATTCTCTCTTCAAGGGCGATGTAGAGGTTGGCTTGATGAACGAGATGAAGTATGATGCTGCTACCATCGGTAATCATGAGTTCGATTTCGGTATCGACAATATGGTTCGTCTCTTCAAGATGGCGAAGTTCCCAATAGTATGCTCAAATTATGATTTTACGGGTACAGAGCTTGCCGATATCGTCAAGCCATATGCAATCATCAACCGCAAGGGTTTGAAGATTGGCGTCTTCGGTCTTGGTCCGGAACTGGCGGGATTGGTAGCCGAGAAGAACTACGGTTGCATCAAGTATTTCGACCCAATAGAAAAAGCAAGGGAGATGACGGAGATTCTGAAGAACAAGGAGAAGTGTGATGTCATTATCTGCATCTCTCATCTGGGATGGAAGATTGATGGCATTGACGATTCTGAAGTAGCACCAGCTACCCGCAACATCGACCTGATATTGGGTGGTCATAGCCACACCTACTTTAAGCAGCTGGAATACCTGAACAATCTCGATGGCAAACCTGTTCCGGTAGATCAGAATGGCAAGAATGCCATCTGGGTAGGTAAAATGACATTGGATATTGTGAAGAATAAATAAAACTTATACAAAGGAAAAATACAAAAGACTCCTCGAAAAGCTCGGGGAGTCTTTTTGTATTTTTATGTTTTATAATGATATCTGTTATTCCTTGTTGGAAGAGGCATAGAGTCCGATGCAGGCACCGATGAAGCCACCGCTCTTCTGGGTGCTCAGGTTGCTGGCATCCACGCCTTTGGCGAGCAGCTGCCAGTCGCCGCCTTCCTCTGCATAATAGAAATCGTAGTATCTATCATGACCTTCAACCTTCAGCTTCAGCTTGCCAGCCTTGATAGGAGCAGAAGCAATGAGGGCATTGTTCTTCTCGGCACGGGTCAGGGTAATCATCAGCTTGCCCTTCTTCATGGTCTTACCCAATACGAAGTTGTGGTCTTCCTTCTGGAGAAGTGCCAAGCCTGCGATATCCTTGTCGTTGCGAGGAGTAAAGTTAATCTCTGTCTCGGCAGTGAAGGTTCCGTGCTGCTGACGAGCCCAGATGGCTGACATCGGTTCACGCTTGTAGACATTGCCCGGCAGGAGATTGAACTTCAATTTGCCGTTTTCTACCTTGTAACAGTCAACGAAGTCGCGGAGGAACATCCAGCGTGGGTTCAAATCCTTCAGACCTACGCCGTTGTCGGCTGTATCGAAGTTATCCACATAGCTGAAGTTGCCAGAGAACTCATTCTTCTCTGCTGGCTTCAAGCCTGCCTTTTCGCCTACTGTAGAAATTGGGGTGTTCTTGGCGAGAATCTCTGGCCATCCATTCTTCCATGTTACCGGCAGGAGATAGGTGTCGCGACCTGTGTTGTACATATCTTCCTCGTAAGGACGGCAAGCCAGGAATACAGCCCACCAGTTACCTTTGCCATCTTCTACGATGTCGGCATGACCGGCACTTGATACTGGGTCCTTGCGATTTGGATCCAAGCCTGTGCGCTGGGTGAGGATAGGGTTGTTAGGGCATTCCTCCCATGGACCCATCGGATTCTTGGCACGCAGGATCACCTCGCTGTGCCATCCGCCTGTACCGCCTTCTGCACACATCAGATAATAGAACTTGCCCTTCTTGAAGAGGTGAGGACCCTCAATCCAGATAGGACGAGCCTCTACATGGGTTCCGCCACGGAGAATCTCCTTGAAGTCGCCCTTGATGCTGTCGCCCTTCACGTCGAATTCGAAGCAGCGGATAGCACGCTGTCCCTCATAGTCGGCACCGCCAACTACCGGACCATTGTGAACGATATATCCCTTGCCATTGTCATCGAAGAAGAAGCTAGGGTCGATGCCGTCAATCTTCTTCAGATAGATAGGCTCGCTCCAGCCTTTGGAAGGATCTTTTGATTTCACAAAGAAGTTGCCGGCTCCCACATTGGTGGTAATCATATAGAAGGTCTTGTTTTTCTTGTTATAGCTGATGGCTGGTGCGAAGATACCGCCTGATACATGCTGACCCTTCAGGGGCACCTGCGATTGGCGTGTGAGCACATGGCCGGCAGGAGTCCAGTTTACCAAATCCTTGCTGGTAGAGAGAGGCACACCTGGGAAGAAGGTGAAGGATGAATTCACCAGATAATAGGTGTCACCTACGCGGCAGAGGGATGGGTCTGGATAGAATCCTGCCAATACTGGGTTGTAGTACTGATGCGTCTTGTCTATCTCGACATTGAAACGGGCATCATTGCCGGCATACTTGAAGTAGTCGAACTCTGCTGTCTGTGCCTGCGCTCCTGCTGCAAGCATCATCGAAAGCGATAAGATTGCTAATTTCTTCATTATAATTGTTGATTTTAAAGATTATACAAAAAATGCAGCGGAAAACCAGGGAGAGAATCCATACTGGTTTTTCCGCTGCAAAGTTACGGTTTTATTTGCAATCTTTCATTGTGAAATGTAACCAAGATTTTTTCCTACGTTTCATATAGTCTTGTTTTTGTTACATATTCTTTTTTCTATTGTTTATCATCTTTTTTCCTTCATGGCATTCATCATGTATTCTCTAGGAGAACAGCCGTAGAGGTTCTTGAACATGGTGCTGAAACTTGCGGAATTTGTGAAACCGCAAGCGTACATCACGCCGGTGATGCTCTGCTTGCCATCCTTCAGCAACTTGGCTGCCTGCTGCAGACGGATGTTGCGGATGAAGCTGTGTGGCGTCTGATTGGTCAGCTCTTTCATCTTGCGGTGCAGGTGCACGCGACTGATGCCCACCTTCTGTGCAATCATGTCCACACTCAGGTCGGAATCGTTGATGTTTTCGTTGATTACCTCCATCACCCGTTGCATCAGGGAATTGTCTGGTGTCTGCATTTCTATCTGCTCTACCTGGTGATTCTGGCTTTCATTGCCCGTGAACTTGTTGCGCAGAGTGCGGCGCACGGTGAGCAGGTTGATGATGTTGCGGCGCAGGATGTCCATATTGAATGGCTTCAGTATGTAGGCATCGGCACCGGTCTGTAATCCTTCCAGCTGATCTTCTTCACGGCTCTTTGCCGTGAGCAGGATGATAGGCACATCATTGGTGTTGATGTTTGATTTCAGCTTGGCGCAGAGGGTGGTTCCGTCCATTTCCGGCATCATGATGTCGCTGATGATGAGGTCAGGCTTATTCTTCAAAATCTCGTTGAGTGCCACCTTTCCGTTAGGGTAGGTGCGTATCTTGAAGTCGCTGGCGAGCTGGGCCTTCAGGTAATCCTGGATATCCTCCTCGTCTTCCACAATCACGATTTCAGCCTTGTTTCCCCTAGCTGAGGCTGGCAGATTGCTCTCCATATCCGTTGTGCCGGCTGCGCTTTCGGCTTTTTCGGCATTTTCCGTTTCCTTCACCTCCTGTTCCAGTTGTTTCACCTCGGCAAGTTCCAGGTTCTGCTCTTCCTTCACCTCTTCTTCGTCGATGAGTTCTTCGGGTTTCAGATGGTCCTTGCCCAGCGGAATGCGGATGATGAACTCGCTGCCGTGCTCAAACTTGCTCCCCTTCTCGCCCTCGTTGTTGCGGGCTGAGATGGTGCCGTAGTGCAGTTCCACGAGCGAGCGGGTGAGGTCGAGACCGATGCCCGTACCGACGTTGCGGTCGTTAGGGGCGGCAGGAGTCTGGTAGAAGCGCTGGAAGATGGTTTCCAGCTTATCCTTCGGAATACCGATGCCGCTGTCCTTGACGCTGATGTAGGCATGGTAGTCGGTGTGGGTGAGCGAGAGCAGGATGTGGCCTGCCGTAGGGGTGAACTTGAAGGCGTTCGAAAGGATGTTGATAATCACCTTGTCGAAGTTGTTTCGGTCTATCCATACGGGCAGTTCTTCGCTGTCGTGCTGGTATTCGAAGTCGATGTTCTTGGCCAGAGCCTGCTGCCTGAAGAGTTCGTATTCCTCGTTGATGAACGCCACCATGTTGGTCTGGCACATGCGCATCACCATCTGTCCCTTGTCTATCTTTCTCAGGTCCATCATCTGGTTGATGAGGTGGAGGATACGTTCAGAGTTCTTTCGGATTATCTCGTAGATGCCCTGTCGGTGAGGCTCCTTGTCTTCCTTGATGAGCGAGAGCAGCGGCGTGATGATGAGCGTGAGCGGCGTGCGGATTTCATGACTGATGTTCATGAAGAACTTGATCTTCGCCTCGCCCATCTCTTCGGCGTGGATGTGCTGCTGCAGGATGAGCAGGTCTTCCATCTGGTGCTTGCGGTGGCGCAGGTAGAGCATGATGGCTGCTATGAGGAGCAGCAGATAGAAGAGCTTTGCCCAGATGCTGGCATACCAGGCTGGGTGAACGATGATGGTGAACTCCTTCACCGGTGTTTCGTAGCCGTTGCAGATGGCCTTGATGCGGTATTTGTAGCTGCCGGGAGCCATGTGCGAGAAGGCAAGTTCGTTCTGTCCGGCTGGCACGGTGCGCCAGGCATCGCCGTTGATGCTGTAGGCGTATCTTATCTGCTCCACATTATTATAGGTGAAGGTAGAGAGCTGCAGGGAGAAGGTGTTGTCATCGTGCGAGAGATTGAACTCCCGTGCCACTGTTACCCAGCTGTCCGTGATGGTATAGCTGCCCGACTCCATGCCTGGGGTCACTGTCTTGTTGTTGACCACGAAGCCCGAGATAACCACCTTTGCCTGCCATGGATGCTGCTTTACCCGGTCGGCCTGGAACCAGTTGATTCCGCCAGAGCCACCCACCAGAATCACCTTCTTATCCTGGGTGGTGCATATGGAAGCATCGCTGAACTCGTTGCTCTGCAGTCCGCTTTCGTTATAAAACCTGATGATGCTGCCATCCTTGGGGTTCAGCCTGTTGAGTCCGCTGTTGGTACCCAGCCATATTTTGCCCTTGTTGTCTTCTGTGATACTCGCCACACCGTTGTCGGTGAGTCCTTGGGCTGTGGAATAATGTTTAGGCTCTATTCCCTTTCTGAAGTCGAAGCAGAAGGCTCCATCCTCGGTGCCATACCATACGTGGTCTTTGCTATCTACAAACACGCAGTGCGAAAAACGGTTCTTGTTCAGGCAGTTGATGCCCTTGAAGGTGGAAACCCAGCTGTTTCGCTTGCGGTCGAGGCACGCCAGTCCCACAGAGGTGGCTATATACACTTGGTTGCCATCCTTTGATAAGGCCATCTTGACGAGGTAATCGTTGGGCAGGCTGTTGACCTTGAGGTTGTTATCTGCACCATATTTAGCCTTGTAGTTCCTTCGGCTTCCGTCTTTCTGCAGGCAGAAGAGACCTTCGCCCATGGTGGCTATCCAGATGTTGCCTTGTGGGTCTTGCTTGATATCGAAGATGCCCACCGACTTGCTGATGCCCAAATCAACAGGGTGGAAGCTTCCGGCTGCATCCATATAGCCCAGACCGTCGTTATAGGTTCCCACCCAGGTTCTGCCCTGCTGGTCCTTACAGAGGGTGAGCACGGTGTTCTGGTTCAGGAAATGCCCCTCTACGCTGCAGGTTGCTATATTAAATAGGTATAGGCCATCCTTGTCGGTACCCACCCACACCTGGTTGCCCTGGTTGATGCTGAGGCTGGTAACGCAGTTTTCGCCAATTACGTTGCGGTTTCCCAGGCGGAAGCCCATGTAGTTGAAGTCGTTCTTTATGTTGCTCTGCATGAACACGCCTTTCTGCAGCATGCTCACCCAGATGTTGCCCTGATTGTCTTCTATGATGCTGGTTATCTTGCTCTTGGCCAGGTTCACCAGTCGGCTGAAGAGAGGGTTATCCTGCAGGAATCCGGTCTGAGGGTCATATACATAGATGCCCAGTCCGTCGCTGCCGATATAGAGCTTGTTGTTGCGGCTGATATAGATGTTGTCGATGGGCAGGTTTCCGATGCTGCTGATTCGGGTAAAGACGTTGCTTCCTGCCCTGAGCAGATGTACGCCCTGGTTCTTGCTGGCGAGATAGATGTTGCCCAGGGCGTCCTGCTGGATATCCTGTGCGTTCACGCCTTCGGTACCGACAAAGTGGGAGGTGACTCTACCATTTGTTTCTTTGCGATACAGTCTTCCGTCTTCGGTGACAATCCAGAGTCTGCCCAATTTATCTTCCAATAATTTGTTGATGTATTTCAGTTTTTCCACATCACCCTTCATTGCATGGCATACCTGAGCATCCGACTTTTTGAGCAGGATGCCATATCCGGATGTTCCAACGGCAAGATCCTTGTTTCGGAGTCTATAAACCAGGGTTACGTATGTGGTGAGTTCTTTGCCTTTCGAGTCGAACATAGGGATTTTTCGGAATCCACTTCCCGTAAAAGCCAGCAAAGAGTTGTTGGTTCCTAATATAATATATCCCTTGTCATCCTGGGTGATACTATTGATGTAGTTGCTGTTCAGCCCTTGACTATTGGGCAAATCTTTCTTCATGATAGAGATATGGTAACCATCGTAAGCATTCAGTCCGTTACGGGTAGCAATCCAGATAAAACCACTCTTGTCTTGGAACACTTGTGTGGCAAGATTGCTTGATAGTTGATTGTCTGTATTGAACAGTTTACCGCTCTGCCCCAATGACGGGAGGATAGAGAAAACTGATAGAATGAGTATCAGAAGGATACTTTTCACGACTAAGTGGCATTGTGTATTCATTGCTAGTTTAATCATTATTGGTTTATCAAGCGAGCTTATTGCTAGCTTTTTCTGAGTGCAAAAATAGTGTTTTTTTTTGGATTATTCAAGTAAAAACAAGGATTTTTTTACTTTGAGTGAAGAAAATGTTACATGTCGTAAAGTATTTGTTACATCCTGCAAGCGATTAGAAAAGAAATCGTTACTTGTAATAAAGTACATATTATATAATAGCAGTATCTTTGCAACTGAAAAAAAGTTTGTTTTTTTAATAGGTTAGGTTTAATAGTTAGGTTTATTAATAGTTAGGTTTACTAACGTTTAGATTTAATTTGGTTTATAACATTCAAGATATCATGTTGCTATAGGCTCATGATTAATTGGTTTTCTAAGAATGGTGCGTAGTGATTACGCGCCATTCTATTTTACAAAATATGATAGAATCTAAAAACAACAACTAGATATGAAAAAGAAAATAATACTTGGCTTGGCGATGACCATGGTGTCATTGCTTGGCAATGCGGCTGACAATCTTCCTGCCCTGCATGTAGAAGGAAAGAACCTTGTCGATGCCACAGGTAAGACGGTTGTCTTGCATGGCGTAATGGATACGCCAAACCGATACTTCAACGGTTGGAGATGGCAGCAGTGGAAGGCTGACTATTCTGAAGCCGACATCCAGCCTTGCTTGGAATATTTCTCTAAGCAGTTTGCTGCTATTACCGACAAGGAGCAGGGAGCTTACTGCACCGTGTTCCGTCTGCACATGGATCCTTGCTGGACCAACGATCCATCGAAGAAGGCAGAGAATGAGGCTGACATCTCGGCGTTCAGCATGGCGCGTTATCGCCTATATCTCCAGAAACTTTATATTCCATTGATTAAGGATGCCATCGCTCATGGGCTTTACGTCATCGTTCGTCCACCTGGCGTCTGCCCGGGCGACATCAGCGTTGACGACAAATATAATCGCTATCTGAAGGCTATATGGAAAGCTTTTGCTGCTGATGAGTATATCCAGCAGAACTCTGGATTAATCTCCATCGAACTTGCCAACGAGCCGGTGAGGGTTCATCTGAGTGATGGATCTAATTCGGATAAAGCATTGCATGATTACTTCCAGCCGGTGGTGGATGTGATTCGCGAGCAGGGGTTCAAGGGAATTATCTGGGTTCCGGGTGCAGGTTATCAGAGCCAATATCAGAACTACGCCAAGTATCCTATCACCGACAGTGAGGATAATTTCTCGTATGCCGTACATGTATATTCCGGCTGGTATGGCAACATGACCGACAAGAACTGCAATCACGATACCTTTATCCGCAACTTCAAGAGTCAGGTGCCGATGGTAGAGACGAAGCCTATCATGGTAACGGAGATAGACTGGAGTCCGGAAGACCCCGACAAGGCGAACGAAGGTCACTACAACGAATGGGGCCAGTGGACTCAGCCTAACCTGGGCAGCTGGGCAACAGCATCTACCTCGAAATGGGGATTGGCATGGAAGGCTGTTCATGACCATTTCGGCAATATCGGCATGACCCTTACCCATCCGCAGGAGTACTATGACATTGATGAGTATCTGAAGACCGGCAAGGTGATTCCGGGTTTCCAGAATGCCAAGAAGCACAATCTCTTTGAAGAGTGCTGCGGCTATGCCTGTATGAACTGGTATAAAGAGTGGTATCTGAAACAAACAGAAACGGGAATTGAGCAAAAAGTGAACGATGCTGCGGTTGTCGCCACCTATTTTTATAATATAGCTGGTGAAAAAGTGAATAAACCTCAAAAAGGTGTCTATGTAATAAAACAAGTGTTAAAAGCTGGTAAGATTCGTTCTTTTAAAGTTTGTTATTAACGGCAAAGTATCTGTTACAAGAGACAAAGTGCATCTGAAATGAAACAAGTATCTTTGCACCCGTGAATAGACAATCATATAAAATGTGAATGCATAAACTATAAAACATAAATCAAAAATGAATAGAACATGATTGAACAAGTGTTAACAATGAAACGGACAGCAGCCTTATGCTTGGTGGGAGCTTTCTGCAGCCTGAATGCTCAGGCACAGAATATCCAGGTCAAGGGTAATCTTGTTGACGGTACAGGTGAGCCTCTGATAGGTGCCACTGTAAAAGTGAAAGGTAATGCCAGCGTCGGTGCGGTCACCGACTTTGATGGTAATTTCAGTATCAGTGTTCCTTCAGAGAATTCTACCCTGGTATTTACATACGTGGGTATGAAGGCCAAGGAAGTAAAGGTAGGTACGAAGAGAGAGTTCAAACTTACTCTTGAAGACGACAATGCCATCGGCGAAGTTGTAGTTGTTGGTTATGGTCAGCAGAAGAAGGCTTCTGTCGTAGGTTCCATCACCCAGACTACTGGTGAGGTTTTGGAGCGTGCAGCTGGTGTTAGCGACGTTGGTTCAGCCTTGACAGGTAACCTCCCAGGAGTTGTTACAATCCAAGGCAATGGTATGCCTGGTGAGGAGGAACCTCAGATTATCATCCGTGGTTCTAGCTCATGGAACAATTCCGACCCTCTCGTTCTCGTTGATGGTATTGAACGTCCTCTGAGCAGCGTGGACATCTCTTCTGTGGAGAGCATCTCTGTACTGAAGGATGCTTCTGCTACTGCAGTCTATGGTGTGAAGGGAGCCAATGGTGTCATCTTGGTTACCACCAAGCGTGGTCAGGAAGGCAAGGCTAAGATTGACGTTGGTTTCAATGCTACGTTGAAAGCTCCTTCTAAGTTGCCTAATAAGTACGACTCTTATGATGCGTTGATGCTTCGCAACCAAGTGGTAGAGCGTGAACTGGGCATTTATCCTGAAGGTGTTTCATATCTTCGTCCTCAGTCTTTTATAGACAACTATCGAAACCAGACTACGGAGGAGCAGCGTGAACGTTATCCCAATGTGGATTGGCAGGATGCACTTTTCAAAAAGTCTGCTGTGTCCTATAATGCCAACGTGAACGTGAGTGGTGGTACAAAATTCGTTAAGTACTTCGCTTCTGCTGATTTCGTGCATGAGGGTGACCTCTTCCGTGAGTATGACAATGGTCGTAATTACAACTCTGGCTATGGATACAATCGTATCAATGTTCGTAGTAACTTGGACTTTGCCATCACAAGTAGCACTACTTTGAAGGTAAATGTGGCTGGTAGCAATGGCGTAAGAAAAGCTCCTTGGAGTAACATGAACAATAGTGAGTGGCAGATTGGTCAGCAGTGGGCTGGTGCTTATAGCATCGCCCCAGATGTGTTCTTGCCACAATATTCTGACGGCACATGGGGATTCTATCCAGCTGCTTCCAATGTAAGTAACTCTGCACAGAATCTTGCTATCGGTGGTACAGCACAGGCTACAACCACTCGTATCAATACAGACTTTACCCTTGAGCAGAAATTGGATTTCATAACCAAAGGCTTAAATTTCCGTGGTACTATCTCTTGGGATAATGTTTTTGTTGAGACAGGACGAGGTATCAATGACTTGTATAATGATGCCCAGACTAAGTATATTGATCCTGAAACAGGTCAGGTTACTTATGGTAAAGAACTTGAGGGACAGAATAAGTTTGATTGGCAGCAAGGTGTGAACTGGAAAACGGAAGGTGGTTCTGTAGATAATAACCAGACTGTTCGCAACCTCTACTATCAGTTGCAGCTCAACTGGGCTCGCAAGTTTGGACAGCATGATGTATCAGCCATGGGCTTGTTCTCACGTCAGGAGAATGCACGTGGTAGTGTAATGCCAACTTACCGTGAGGACTGGGCATTCCGTGCTACCTATAGCTATGCAGGTCGTTATAACATCGAGTATAATGGTGCCTATAACGGATCTGAAAAGTTCAGCAAGGACAATCGTTTTGCCTTCTTCAATTCAGGTGCTATCGGATGGACTATCACTGAGGAAAACTTCATGAAGTATCTTCGTGACAAGCACATCATCGATATGTTGAAGTTCCGTGCTTCCTATGGTGAGATTGGTGATGACAACATAGGTGACCCATTTGATTCTTCTCGTCGCTGGTTGTATATGAGTCAGTGGGCGTATGGCGGCAAGACTACTATGGATCTTGACCATACAGAGAGCATCTACACATGGTATCGACAGAACACTCTTGGAAATGATAATGTGAAATGGGAAACAGTTAAGAAAACCAACTTCGGTATTGATTATGGTTTCTTGGGAGGCTTGATTACTGGTTCTTTGGATTTCTTCTGTGATCGTCGTAATGACATCTTGATTTTCGGCTCCAACCGTTCTGTTCCTTCTTATTTCGGAACGACTGCACCTACTATTAATAAAGGTAAGGTTCGTACCAGTGGTTACGAGTGGGAATTGAAACTTAATAAGGTGTTTGCTAATGGCTTGCGACTCTGGGGTAATTTCAATATGACCCATGCCAAGAATAAGGTAATTTTGAAGGATGATGCCATCCTTACTCCAAATTATCAAAAGGAGGCAGGATTTGCCATGAATCAGTATCGCTCTTATATAGATAGGGGCTTTATCAATAATATTGATGATTTGATAGGTTCTCCGGCGCACGACTCCAATGACAATCACCGTTTGGTTGGTGACTATTACATTGTTGATTTCAATGGTGATGGTGTTGTTGATAGCAAGGACTCGGCTCCTGTAGGTTATAGTAGTAGTCCGCAGAACACCTATAATGCTACTATTGGTTTCGAATGGAAGGGGTTCTCTGCTTTCGCTCAGTTCTATGGAGTAACTAATGTGACCCGTGACGTAGGATTGGGAAGCTTTGGTAATAAGCTTGATAATGTTTATGATATTGGTACTTGGTGGAATAAGAATCAAACCAATGCAGAATGTGTCCTCCCTCGTTGGGGTGCCACTGCTTCAAGTTACTTCGATGGTACACAGTATATGTATGATGGCTCTTACATTCGTTTGAAGAATGTCGAGATTGCTTATACCTGGACCAAGGGTTGGATTAAGGCATTAGGCGTAAACTACCTCAAGATTTACTTGAATGGTAATAACCTCTGGCTCTGGACTCGTATGCCTGATGACCGTGAGGCAAACCTCGGTGGTGGTGGCTGGTTGGGAGCATACCCTACGGTTCGCCGCTTCAACTTAGGTGTTAAATTCTCATTGTAATTATAAAAAAAATATTCAGATGAAAAATAAGATAAAGACATTATTGTTGACGGGATGCGTCTCGCTGGCTCTCGGTACTTCGCTGAGTTCTTGTCAAGACTACTTGGACAAGGAGCCAGACTCAACAGTTTCTGCAGACGATGCCTTTGCCAATTTCCGTAATTTCCAAGGTTTCGTTGAGGAAATATACAACTGTATCCCTGATAAAGAGAAATGTAACTATTGTCCTTCATGGAACTGGGGTGATGATGAAATCTTCAATCCTGAGGCTGATAATAGAATGACCCATCAGGTTGATTTAGGTAACTTCCGTGCATGGGAATCTACTGGTAACTGGCTAAAGCGTGATGGTTCTTCTACTTCCACAGATAAGTTCGCACACGGTATTTGGAACCATGCGTGGTATTGCATCAGAAAATGTAATCTCGGTTTACAGAATATCGACAAGTTTGTGACTGGAAGTGCTGAAGAGAAAAAACTGATAGAGGGTCAGCTCTATTTCTTCCGTGCATGGTGGCATGAGGAAATGATGGAGTATTTTGGTGGTATGCCTTATGTGGATACTTATCTCGATGCCAATGCCGAGCTGAATTTGCCACGCCTTTCTTATCGGGAATGCGCTGATAAAGCGGCAGCAGATTTCCGCAAGGCTGCCGATTTGTTGCCTATTAATTGGGATAAGACTTCTGCAGGTGCTGCCACACAAGGTAAGAATGATCTTCGCATCAATAAGATCATGGCTCTTGGTTATCTTGGTAAAACCTATCTTTGGGCTGCTAGTCCTTTGATGAAGAATGGTGCGCAGACTGGTGCCAGCAAGAATGGCAAGACTTATGATTATGATCAAGAATATGCAAAGAAGGCTGCTGAGGTTTTTGGTGAACTGCTCTCTCTTGTGGAAGCTGGTCAGACACAATATGCATTGGCAGAGTTTAAGTACTCAGACATCTATAATCATGAGAAATCTGCTGATGCCAATAGCTGTTTTTCTGATATATTCTATACCAAGAAGCAGAACTGGAAAATGCCTGGAACGGTTGAAGCTATCTTCCGTGGTCCATCTGCTGATTTTAATGGCTCTAACTGGAACACCTCTAAGGTCTTTGGCCCTAAGGTAAAGAAAGTCGTTGCTCATGATAATGTCATTCACCAACCTACGGCCAACCTTGTAGAGGCTTATGGAATGGCTAACGGAGAACCAATCTATTTGGTTGAGAATGGTCAGTATGTACTTAATCCAAAGTCTGGTTTCGACCCTGCCCATCCTTTCAAAAATCGTGATCCCCGTTTCTACCACGATATCGTCTTTGATGGTTTTAAGTATTTGAACGGATCACCTGGTCAGTATGCAGATTTACAGTATTGCCAATTATATACGGGTGGTAATATGCGCCCAGTAGCAAATGCAAGCCGTACGGGTTATTTCATTCAGAAGTTGGTGCCTCATACTTGTAATGAAGTGGATAAAGATTACGACTGGGGTGCAGCTTTCCACTGCTATTTGCCATATATGCGTCTTGCAGACATATACTTGATGTATGCAGAGGCTTGTGCTGCATTCGGTGGTGCTTCTGGTAAGTCTTCAAACTTTGGTAAGACCGCAGAAGATGCAATTAATACTCTTCGCGACCGTTGTGGTGCTGGTCATGTTGCTCCAGAATTTGTTGCAGACAACCATAAGTTCATGGACGAGGTTCGTCGTGAGCGTGAGGTAGAACTTTCTTTCGAAGGATTCCGTTTTTGTGACTTGCAGCGTTGGTTGCTTTTGACAGAGGCACCATATAATCAAAAATTCTCACAGGAGTTTGACCGTGTGGAAAGTGCAGACTTCTATACGAAGCATGATCCTAAGGACGCTCAGGTTGCCAATTATCGTAGAGAGTTGATATTGACTCGTAATTTCGGTACCAAGCACTATTGGTTCCCATTGCCAATCAAGGAGACTCAGCTCTATCCAGAGTTTAGACAAAATCCAGGCTGGTAAGGTTTAAAATTATAAATTAGTAATACTAAATGAATAATGATAGTATGAATTCAATATTCAAATCATATAATTATAAGCTTTTTGTAGCAAGTCTCGTGGCTTTGGCTCCTCTTGGTGCCAATGCCAAGACTGCACAGACAAGCGAATCCGACACAGCCAGTGCCGACAAGGAGATGGTTCAGGTGGCTTACCGAAAGGTAGCCAAGGATGACCTCTTGGGCGGTGTGTCTGTAGTCGATGTAGAGAACTTGATGAAGAAGAACTACCATACTTATAGCCTCGACAATATGCAAGGTTATGTAGGTGGTTGGAATGGCAATTCTCTCTGGGGTATGGATGCCGACAACGCTGGTTATCTCGTCTTGGTAGATGGTGTGCCTCGTGAAGCTAACAACGTTCAACCAAGTGAGATTGCACAGATATCTTTCCTCAAGGGTGCGCAGGCTGTGGTGCTCTATGGTAGCAAGGCTGCCAAGGGAGCTGTAGTCATAACCACCAAGCGTGGTCATAATGATGGCTTGAAGGTCGAGGTGCAGGCTAATGCAGGTTTGAATGTAGCAAAGTCTTATCCAGAGTATCTTTGCAGTGCAGAGTATATGACTCTCTATAACGAGGCTCGTCGTAATGATGGTCTGTCTGAACTTTATTCTACTGAGGACATCTATAATCATGGAGCAGGTTTGAACCCTTATCGTTATCCTAATCTCGATTTCTATTCTTCTGATTATCTCAGAAAGATGAACAGCCGTTATGAGGCTACTGCAGAAATCAGCGGTGGTGGTAAGCGAGCTCATTTCTATAGCAATATCAACTATTATCGCCAGGGCGATTATTTCAAGTTTGGTGAGGCAAAGAATAATAATACCCAGCGCTTCAGCGTTCGTGGTAATGTGGATATAGACATTACTGATGATATTAAGGCTTGGGTCAACTCTAGTGCAACCTTCTATGATTCTCATTCAGCAAAGGGTGATTACTGGAAAGCTGCTGCTACTTGGCGTCCTAATTTCCCGCAGAATGCAGCTCCTCTTATCTCCACAGATATGATAGCTCCTAACGCTAAGGCTGCTTGGGACTTGATGAGCGTTGCGAAGTTGGTAGATGGCAAATACTTCCTTGCTGGTACTCAGGCAAACTCCTCCAATGTTTTTGCTGATATCTATTCTGCAGGAAAGAGTAAATTTACTAGTCGTCAATTCCAGTTTGATACGGGTGTCAATATCAACTTGCACAAGGTGTTGAAGGGCTTGTCTTTCGAGACTCATTTCGCAGTCGACTATGCCACATCTTATAATACTTCTTTCGATAATAGCTATGCTGTTTATATCCCAACATGGGCTAACATCGATGGCAAGGATATGATTGTCGCATTGAAGAAGGAAGGTGAGGATAAAAAGTCTGGCAACCAGAACATCAGTGGAAGTACAGATAACCAGACCATGTTTTTCTCTGGTCAGTTCAACTACAACAATACTTTCAATAAGGTTCACAATCTGTCGGCAATGTTGATAGCTTCTGGCTTCCAGCAGTCGAAGTCTGGACAGTATCACAAGAACTCTAGTGCCAATCTTGCATTCGATGCTTCTTACAATTATGCCCAAAAGTATTACGCAGATTTTGGCTTAGCTGCCATCCACTCTGCCCAGTTGGCTCCAGGTCATCGTGAGGCTCTCTCACCATCACTTTCTTTGGGTTGGAGACTCAAGAATGAGTCTTTCTTGAAGAATTCCCAGGTGGTAGATGACATGATGATCAGTGTATCTGGTAGTATTATCAATGAGGATATTGATATAGCAAATGGTGACAATCGCTACTATCTCTATCAGAGTATTTGGACTTCTGATTACGGCTATGGATGGTATGATGGATCTAGCGATAAATACACCTATTCAAAAAGAGGTGAGAACAAAGGCCTTGATTTTATCAAGCGCAAAGAGTTGTCTCTGAATTTCAAGACATCCTTGTGGCAGAGATTGGTGACGTTGGATGCAAGTTTCTTCATCAATTCGATGGAGGGTTATCTCATCACTTCGCCAACATTCTATCCATCTCATTTGAATACTGGTTATCCAGCGGGTTCGTTTATGCCAGTACTTAATTACAACAATAATCGTAGAGTTGGATTTGATTTCGCAGCCAACTTCAATAAGAAGGTAGGTGATGTGGATCTCTCACTTGGTGTGACTGGTACTTACTATACAACCAAGGCTACCAAACGAGATGAGAACAACGTAGAGCAGTATCAGAACAGACAAGGAAAGGCACTTGATGGCATTTGGGGCTACAAGAGCGCAGGTCTCTTCCAAAGCGAGGAGGAAATCAAAACTTCTCCAGACCAAAGCTATTTTGGCGGAACAGTTAAACCTGGTGACATCAAGTATGTGGATGTAAATGGTGATAATAAAATTGACCAATACGACCAAGTCTTCTTGGGTAAGGGTGGTTGGTATGGAGCACCATTCACGCTTGGTGTCAATCTTACAGCTAAGTGGAAGAACTTTACCTTCTTTGCTCTTGGTACCGGAAACTTCGGTGCTTGGGGAGTCAAGAATAATTCTTATTGGTGGGTAAAGGGCGATAGCAAATATTCTGCTGTAGTTCGTAACCGATGGACAGAGGAAACCAAAGAGACTGCAACCTATCCTCGCTTGACATCTCTTGATGGTAACAACAACTTCCAGACATCCGACTTCTGGATGTACAAGACGGATGCTTTCCGCTTGGCTAAGGTCCAGATAACTTACGACTTGCCTAGTACTTTGTTCCAGAAGACATGGCTTAAGGGGTTGTCGGCATACGTAAGCGGAGCTAACTTGCTTACCATTTCAGGAGAGCGCGAAGTCTTAGAGATGAACGTTGGGTCTGCGCCTCAGACACGCTATTATAATATAGGTGTGAAGGCAACATTCTAATCATTTTAAAATGTAGAAAGAAATGAAAGTAAAAAATATATTTATATTAGCAGCAATGTCGCTTACTTTGGCTTCTTGCTCAGATCTCTTCGAGCCTGCAGAGGAAAACAACCGTGGCTTGGATGAGATTTACAATGAACCAACATACGCTCAGGGACTATTGGGATATGGTTATGCGATGCTTCCTTACAATACCAAGAGTGTTACTGATGTTGCTACAGATGACGCTGTAAGCAATGACTTGACAAATGGCTATCTCAAGATGGCTACAGGTTCTTGGACTGCTAATAGCGATCCTATGTCTAAATGGACAAATGGTCGTGCTAGTATCCAATATCTCAATATCTTCCTTCAGGAGGTAGATAAGGTAAACTGGGCAAAGGACGAGAATGCCCGTAAGATGTATTGTGATAGCCGTAAAGGTGAAGCTTATGCTTTGAGAGCTCTCAACTTGTATTATCTTTTGATGAATCATGGTGGATGGACAGCCGATGGCAAATTGCTTGGCGTTCCTAATTTGACAGAACCAGAGACTTCTACTGATGATTTCAACAAGCCACGTAATACATTCCAAGAGTGCTTGGATCAAATCTATAGCGATTTGGACGAGGCTGCCAAGCTTCTCCCTCTTGATTACAATGATTTGACAGATGATAACGATGTTCCTGCCAAGTATAAGGAAATCGGAGTAAAGACCGCAGGAGACTACAACCGTGTGTTTGGTACCATTATGCGTGGTCGTATCAGCGGTCGTATCGCTGAGGCTATTCGCTCACAGGTATCTTTGCTTGCAGCTAGTCCTGCTTTCTCTGAAGGTACAAACGTGGATTATGCTAAGGCTGCTGACGATGCAGCTACCGTTCTTGACCGTATCAATGGTGTGAATGGTTTGTCTGCTACAGGTAATAATTGGTTTATGCAAACCAGGGAAATCGATGCGCTTGGCTCAGGTGCTTGTCCAGCTGAAATTCTTTGGCGTGGCAGTCGTACCAATGGTTCTGATGACTGGGATCTTGGTCTGAACCAAGAGGCTGATAATTTCCCTCCGTCTCTTTATGGTAAGGGTAGAATCAACCCAACTCAGAATCTGGTCGATGCATTCCCTGCTGTAAATGGTTATCCTATCACCGATGCTCGTTCTGAGTATGATAAGTTGAATCCTTACAGCAATCGAGATCCTCGTCTTGACCTTTATATCATTCATGATGGTAGTACTTATAAGGGAAAGACCATTCATACAGACATTACGACGGCTAATAACAATGATGGTTTGAATAAGATTTCCAATTCTACTCGTACAGGCTATTACATGAAAAAGCTGTTGCGTGAGGATTGTAATCCTGACCCTAATGCAAAGAATGCTCAGTATCATTATCCTGTGTATATTCGCTATACTGAGATATTCCTTGATTACGCTGAGGCTGCCAACGAGGCTTGGGGACCAAAGGGTAAGGGATCTCACAACTACTCAGCTTACGATGTAATCAAGGCAATCCGTGAGCGTGCCGGAGTTGGCGAGTTTGGCGAGGATCCATACTTGGATGAGTGCGCTGGTAGCAAAGAGAAAATGCGTGAGTTGATTCGCAACGAGCGTCGTTTGGAACTTTGTTTTGAAAATAAGCGCTTTAGTGACCTTCGCCGTTGGAAAGCTCCTCTAAATGAGGCTGTGCGTGGTGTTGAAATCACTTCAGAGGCTGGTGTCCCATCATACAAAGACATGAAGGTTGAGGATCGCAGCTATAAAGATTACATGTATTACGGTCCTATACCACAGAGCGAAATGTTGAAGTGGAGCAACTTGCAGCAGAATAAGGGCTGGGAAGTAAAAAAATAACGACTAATATTTAAAATGATGAAAACAATGAAGATAAGCAAATATTTGTCCATGGCTGCATTGGGAATCTTGGCTTTAGGCTTTAACTCTTGTGAGAATGGCGACCAAGAATTTCCTGATTATGAGGGCGGTACTACTGTATATTATCCTTATCAGTATATCGAACGTTCTGTAGTTTTAGGCAATGATGAGAATCGCGATAATACGGATGATAACAATCATGTATTGTATATCGTATCTACAATGGGTGGAGCATATAATGGAAAAAACATCACATTGAATGTAGATGTTGATAATTCATTGTGTGACAATCTGTATTTTGAGGATGGAGTCACTCCTGTAAAGCCAATGCCTAGCAATTATTATACAATTCCAACCAAGACGGTTGCGTATAATGGGAAATTGCAGGGACGTCTTCAGGTTAAGTTGGAGGATGCTTTTTTTGCTGACCCTGATTGTGCAAAGAATACATATGTAATCCCAGTTCGCATCAAGGAAATGGTGGGAGCCGATTCTATTCTTTCGGGTTCTCCTGCCGTTGCAGGTACAACTCCTGTTCGTACTGATGCTTCAGCTTGGTCTGTTGTTCCTAAGGATTTTATCCTTTATTGCGTTAGGTTTATGAATCCATGGGATGGCTATTATTTCCGTAGAGGAACTGACAAGATTACAGAGAATGGACAAACTAAAGAGGTAAAGCGTGAAGGTGCAACTCTTGAAAAGGATGAAGTGAGTCGAATTACAACCAAGAGTTTGAAGGAATGTAATTTCGAAGTCTCTGTAAATAAAGCTGACGGCTCTAAGGTCACTTGCAACTTGAAACTTACGTTCGATGATAATGGTAATTGTACCGTTACTTCTGATACAGAGGGCATGACTGCTTCTGGTTCAGGAAAGTTTGTTGAAAAGGGAGCTAAGTTGGCTTGGGGTAACAAGGATCGTGACATCCTGACTCTCAATTACAAGGTTGATTTCGGTTCTGGTATTGCATTGGAAACATCCGATCAGTTCGTTGCCGAGACTCGTGGTAACACCAATGGTGTTGTTCAATTCAGTCCTCAGTATATCAAGAAGTAATATTCTTGATAGATAAGTGTCATTCTAATAATTTGATTATTATGAAATTGAAAAATATTAATTTAGGTTTAGGCTTGATGGCTCTCTTGGCTTTGTCTTCTTGTGCTGATGACAAGTTCTCGGAGTACAGAACTGATATGACCAAGAATTTGAAGGATTATCAGTATCTGAATAACTACGAGCCTTTGAAGAAATACATGGAAGATATGAAAGCTGCCGGCAAGTGCAATCCCGACTTTAAGTTGGGCATTGCGCTCGAAGCAGCCGAATTCAACAAGCAGGGACTTGTATATTGCCTTGCTGGTAGCAATTTCAATGAAATGACTGCTGGTAATGCCATGAAAATGGCTTCTTGTGTGAAAAATGATGGCAGTATGGATTTTTCGTTAGTCAAGGAGTTCGTCAAGAATGCGCAAGATGCAGATATGACGATTTATGGTCATACGCTGGCTTGGCATGCTCAGGCTGCCAATAAGTACCTCAATAATCTTATCAAGGATAAGGAGTTGCCACCTGATCCAAATGGTGGAAACAAGTACTTGGAGATTGCTTGTGGCGAAGCTGGTGCCAATAAATGGGATAAACAGATTAGTTATGTGTTGCCTAAGGCATTGGTTAAGGGACAAAGTTACGTGATGTCCGTTAAGGTAAAGGCTTCGGATGGTGGAACTTTTGCTGCTTGGCCTATTTGGGAAGCAAGTGATAATAAAAACCAATGGGGTGGTAGTAATGATGTTCAGTATATGGCTGATTATGACATCACTAACGATTATTCTACTTTGACTTGGGAGTTTACAGCCAATTTCCCTATTGATAAGCTCCAGTTTGTGTTCGGTAACGTAGGAGGAACCATTTCTTGCGATGACTTTACGTTGACGAAAGCTGGTTCTGATGAGAATCTTATTGAAAATGGAGACTTTGCTGAAGAGTCGGCCAGTGGTTGGGGGCAGACCGGATGTTCTATCAAGGTTGCTTCTGCCGCAGCTGCTGTTGAGGTAGAACAAGAAGTTAATCAGCAAACCTATACAGATGGACCTTTCCCATTCTTTGCTATGGGATGCGAACCACCAGTTGTGAATGGTGCTATTCATTTTGTTCCAACAGGAGCTTGGTCTCAGTTCTTTGTTATGCCAGGTAGCAACAATACGCTTTCTGAGGGTAATTATGTGGTTTATTTGGATGTGACTTCTTCCAAGGCTGCTGGTGGAATGCAGTTGACTATGCAAAATGGTTGGGGAGGTGATGCTGATGCAAAAACAGTCAGTGTCTCTACCACAGAAGGACGCCATACTTATAAGTACGAGATGTCTGGTTGTGCTGGTGGCAATTACGATATCATTCTGAAACCTCAGACTGCTGATGCTACTTTGGATGTACATTCTGTTACGGTTTGTCAGGTCAAGAAGCTAAACTCCATTCCTCTCACCGATGAAGAGAAGAAAGATGTTCTTACCACTGCCATGGGAACTTGGATTGATGGTATGATGGAGGCTACTGATGGTTATGTCACATCTTGGGATGTTGTGAACGAGGCCCTTTCTGGTGACGATAAAGATGGTGATGGCAAGTACGACTTGCAGTCTGCTAAACGAGGCAACGTTTCAGCTGACGATGCAAAGAACAATTTCTACTGGCAGGATTATCTTGGCGACCTCGACTATGTTCGCTTAGCCGTGGCTGATGCTCGCAAGAGTTTTGCCGCCCATAATGGTGACCCTGAGAAATTGAAACTCTTCATCAATGATTATAACCTGGAGAGTGATTGGGACGACAATGGCAAGTTGAGGAGTTTGATTCAGTGGATCAAGGATTGGGAGGCTGATGGTGTTACCAAGATTGATGGTATCGCATCTCAGATGCATATCTCTTGCTATGCTGATCCTAAGACTCAGGAAAATAAGAAAAATCATATCGTCAAGATGTTGGAGTTGATGAAGGAAAGTGGCAAGCTTTGCAAGATTTCTGAACTTGATATGGGTTATGTCGATGCCGCTGGCAATTCTGTAACTTATGATCAGATGACCGAGGAACAACACAAGGAAATGCGTGACCTCTACACCTTCGTTCTCCAGAAGTACTTCGAGATTATTCCTGCTGCTCAGCAGTATGGCATCACTCAGTGGTGTGCTACAGATTCTCCTAAGGATTCAGGTTGGCGCAAGGGTGAGCCTACTGGTCTCTGGGATCTCAACTATCTTCGCAAGCATACCTATGCAGGTTTTGCTGCTGGTCTTGGCGCTCCTGAATATTGGAACGACGCCAAGTAATTACTCTAAAAGACATTAGTTTTAGGTTTATCATACAAAGATTAACCGAAAAAAGATGTTAGTCGTTAAGGTTGGCTGTGTTGTGATGACACGGTCAACCTTTTTTATATAGTATAAAATGTTGCTTTATTAGGAAATAGATTATTTTATATCCCTTTTCCCTTTTTTCATAAACTATTTGTAACACCACATAAAGTTATAACTGACTTTTTATACTATCTTTGCCAACAGATTAGAGTAACCTCTCAATCTTATAACTGAATTTATTAACTTAATAACAAATTGTGCTTATGAAAAAGTTATTTACTTTGCTGGCAGCATATCGCCATTGTGGATGATATCGCCAAGACTATCATGACTAACATAACATTCATAGGTATTATGGGTGCTATTCTTTCTAGTGACAAATACTCACATAAATATAAATTTAGTGTAAAACATAAGTTCTATATTAATGTAGGACGATAACAGTTTACGTATGAAAAAGAAAAATATCCAGCCCCCCGTTTTATCAATGGCCATTGCTGCATGTATGATATCTCACCAGCAAAATGCGCAGGCCGGAGAAAATCAGTCCCTGCAAAATGATTCCGTGCCTTATGTAACCATGCCGGACGTATCCCCAAAACTCACCACAGGAGATGGAAATCCCCTGCTGGATTTTATGTTTACAGCAGATCCAACTGCAGTAGAATATAATGGCAGAATTTATGTGTACGCAACAAACGATCAGCAACAATATGATTCAATAGGCGGTTACGGAAAAAACTCCTACGAATACATCAAATCTCTGGTGATGATGTCTTCCGATGACATGACAAACTGGACCTATCACGGAATTATTAAAACAGACAGCATCGCCCCATGGATACAAACATCATGGGCACCGTCGATTGCAAAACGTGAGGAAGCGGACGGCAAGACTCACTTCTACCTCTATTTCTCCAATAGCGGGGGTGGAACCGCAGTGCTGACATCCACATCCCCCATAGGACCGTGGTCAAGCCCGCTGAATCATAGTTTGGTAGACACAAACACTCCCGGCATAGCAGGAGAATGTAAAGCTGCTTTCGATCCGGGTGTAGTCATCGATGACAAAGGAAAAGGTTGGTTGACAGTAGGCGGAGGATGTGCTCGCATTATGCGTTTGGGAAAAGACATGATTAGTGTGGATGGCCCGATAAAGCCCATCCGGGCTCCCCATCATTTCGAAGCTAACGAATTAAACTACATCAACGGCACATACGTTTATACTTATAACATAGATTGGCAAGATTTTAGCGACTGGCCTCTCCCGACAGAGAAACCAACCACCTGTTGCATGAGTTACATGACTAGCAAAACTCCGCTGGTAACCAAAAGTTGGAAATACCAGCACAACTATATGAAAAACCCTGGAGATTATGGATTTGACTACAGCAACAATCATACACATCTACACAAATTCCGCGGGAAATGGTATGTATTCTATCACACAATGAGTTTGCAACATAGTTTCAATACAACAGCTGGTTTTCGTAATGTTTGTGTCGATGAAATACAAGTTGACGAGAATACTGTGAATATCCACATGGGTAATCAGACTCTGAAAGGCGTAAAACAGATACAGCCTATGAATCCGTTCATCATCCAGCAGGCCGAAACCACAGCTGCCACACAAGGCGTCAAGTTCACAAATGGAAAAAGCATCGGGGACATGTATGCCGTTACCGTTCCCAACAAGACTGGCATCATTGCTGTCAGAGGTGTGGAATTCAACAAAGTACCTTCCAGTCTGGAAATTAAGGCATCCGGAAACGGAATCATAGAAGTTCGCCGGGATAGGCCGGACGGAGAAGTCATAGCTTCAATCAAAGTTGGTACCCCGCAAATGAAACTCATAGAATCCCAACTTCAAAAGAATATGACAGGCACAATGGACCTCTGTTTTGTCCTGAAAGGAAACAATATCACATTCGACGAATGGAAGTTCAAATGATACCTTCCTGATGACAAGGAGGGTGCATTGCCCATTATGATGCACTCTCCTTAACTTCCTGTACGTATCCCGCGCTGAGGAGACTATGCATGGAAGCTGTGCTATCAAACATAACTATAAAGGCAATGTTATCAGAAAAAGATAATTCAGTAATTGATATTTAACATATAACAAATGAGACATTTAATAATTATCGTATTTTTTTTCATGAATCTGTGCCTTCCTATGGGGACACAGGCAAGTAATGGGGGCAATGTAAGCCCCGATCCTAATTTTCAAATTTATCTCTGTTTCGGACAGTCGAACATGGAGGGTAATGCCGCCATCGAAGACATCGACCGAACAGGTGTGAATCCAAGATTCATGGCAATGTATGCCGTGGATGATGAAAAGGCTGGATGGAAAAAAGGACAGTGGCATACTGCCGTTCCTCCTCAGGCACGACCAGACACTGGCCTTACTCCTGTAGATTATTTCGGAAGAAAGATGGTGGATAACCTGCCAGACAGCATCAAGGTGGGAACCATCACCGTGGCGGTGGGCGGTGCCAGCATCGACCTCTTCGACAAGCGTACCTGTAAGGCGTACCTGAAGAAGCAGCCCGACTGGATGAAGAACTTCGCTTCCAAGTATAACGGCAATCCATACGCCCGACTCATCGAACTTGCCAAGATTGCCCAGAAGCAGGGCGTTATCAAGGGTATCCTGCTGCATCAGGGTGAAACCAACAATGGCGATGCCAACTGGCCTAACCGTGTGAAGATCGTGTATAACGATATTCTGAAAGAGTTGCACCTGAAGGCAGAAGATGTACCTTTGCTCGTGGGCGAAACCGTACAGAAAGACCAGGGCGGCAGCTGCTGGCAGCATATCGCCATTGTGGATGACATCGCCAAGACCATCCCTACTGCCCACGTCATCTCTTCCAAGGGATGTCCGCAGCGTGGCGACGGATTGCATTTCATTGCCGAAAGCTATCGCACCATGGGTAAGCGTTATGCCAACATGATGCTCTCGCTGCTCGGTATCATTCCGGATGCCAACTATCCGCGTGTGGACAAAGACCGCCGTGCCTACGTCAAGCTTCACGCACCGGAGGCAAGGCAGGTAATCTTCGACATCTGCGGAAAGAAGTATCCGATGAAGAAGGATCTGGATGGCGACTGGTATGGTGTTTCTGACCCATTGGTAGTAGGCTTCCACTATTATTTCCTGAATGTGGATGGTGTACAGGTAGTAGATCCAGCCAGCGAAACCTATTTCGGCTGCTGCCGAGAGGCGAGTGGTCTGGAGGTTCCTGAGGGAGCCGAAGGCAACTACTATCGTCCTCAGCAGGGAGTAGCTCAGGGTCAGGTTCGTTCGGTATCTTACTATGCTGCATCTCAGGGCAAGTTCCGCAGAGCCATGGTTTATACGCCTGCAGAATATGAAACCAATCTCACCAAGCGCTATCCAGTGCTCTATCTGCAGCACGGAATGGGAGAGGACGAGACGGGCTGGAGCCATCAGGGCTATATGCAGCACATCATGGATAATCTCATTGCCGAAGGCAAGGCTGAGCCTATGATTGTGGTAATGGAGAGCGGTGATGTGAAGCAGCCTTTCGTACCACGTCCTGGCAAGGATGTAGATGAGGAGCGCAAGCTCTATGGTGCTTCTTTCTACGATGTGATTATCAAGGATCTGATTCCGATGGTAGATAAGAATTTCCGAACCTATACCGACAGAGAGCATCGTGCGATGGCTGGTTTGTCATGGGGCGGTTGCCAGACTTTCAACACCGTGTTGCCGAACCTGGATAAGTTCTCTGCCCTGGGAACCTTCAGCGGTGCACTTTTCGGTGTGGATGTCAAGACCTGCTTCAACGGTGTCTTTGCCGATGCAGCGAAGTTCAACAGTCAGATAAACTATATGTTCATGGGCTGCGGTTCTGAAGAGAACTTCGGCACGGAGAAGATGGCGAAGGAGCTGAAGGATCTGGGCATCAAGCTTGATGTCTATGTTTCTCCTGGTACTCATCACGAGTGGCTCACCTGGCGCAGATGTTTCAAGGAATTCGTTCCTCATCTGTTTAAGTAACACGACAAAAAATCAATAAGCTGATATTTTAAGTTGAATCCCGAAGCGGCATGGCTGCTTCGGGATTTTTTAATGTTATATTTATATTATCAAATGTATCATTTGGGATTTTGTTATTTTTCAGAAAGTATTTGTAACATAAAACAAAGCTATGTAACAAAATAAATCTTAATTTTGCAGCGTGCTTCTTTAACAAAGAAAGCTATTTATTTAAAAATGTACAATCGTAAACTTATAAAAATAAATAATTTTAATCTATTCTCTTATGAGGAACTTTAAAAAGATTGAAAAGCCGTTAGCGTTGCTATCCTTTCTCTGTTTATTCCCAGCTGGGATGTCGGCTCAGAGTATTGTAAAAGGAGTAGTTACAGATCCAAGTGGTGAACCTATCATTGGTGCTACAGTGAAAGCTGCAGGCAGCAAGCTGGGTGTGATTACTGATTTGGATGGTAAGTTTAGCATTGATGCTGCACCTGATGCAACATTAACGATTACCTATGTGGGTATGGAGCCTAAGACCGTGAAAGCTCAGGCTGGTAAAATGCTTACCATTACCTTGAAGGATGATTCTAAAGTTCTGAATGATGTCGTTGTCATCGGTTATGGCGTTCAGAAGAAGAGCGACCTGACAGGTGCAGTTGCATCTATCAAGAGCGATGATATCAAGGGCTTGTCAGCTACCGATGCCGGTGCTGCCCTCCAGGGTAAGGCTGCCGGTGTACAGATTATTAATTCGGGTGGTCCGGGTGAGGCTGCCGATATCCGTATCCGTGGTTATTCTTCTAATAGTGGTAATATCGGTCCGTTGCTCATTGTCGATGGTCTGAAGGTGGATAACATCCAGTATCTGGATCCATCTATGATTGAAAGCATGGAGGTATTGAAGGATGCCGCTTCTGCTGCCATCTATGGTGCGCAGGCAGGTAATGGTGTCGTTATCATCACAACCAAGACGGGTGCTGCCAATGGTGGTAAGGCACAGATCTCTTATAGCAGCAAGTTCACTATCCAGTCGTTGGGAAAGAAGGCTGAGATTTTTGATGCTCCTGAGTATATCGAGTATCACAAGTACTTGGGTGACTTGACCGATGATCTTCTGAAGAAGAACAACTATAATGGTCAGAACACCAACTGGTATGACGAGGTATTTGAGAACAGTCTGGTTCATCAGCATAGCCTCACCGTGCAGGCAAGCAATGGCAAGGGCCGTTTCCTCGCCAGTCTGAATATCCTCAACAATAATGGTATCGTAAAGGGCGACAAGGATACTTACAAGCGCTTCACCGGTCAGATTAATGCTGATTATGATGTTTACAAGTGGTTGAATGTGACGACCAATACTTCTTTCGAGAAGTGGAAGACCCAGGGTGTGACCAAGGGTTATGGTTCTATTCTGAACTCTGTGGTTTCCATCGACCCATTAACTCCTGCTTATTATAGTAATGTCGATGATCTGGCTCCTGCCATGAAGTCGGCTCTCGAAGCAGGCAAGGCGGTGATGCGAGATCCTAACCATAACAATGACTACTATGCTACTTCTAAATATATAGAGGATGCAACAGGTAACCCATTGGCTCAGAAAGACCGTCATGACATCACCAATTCCGGTATCAATGTGCGTGGAACCGTGGCTGCCAATCTCAAGCCATTCAAGGGCTTTACCTTTACTTCCCGTCTGGGTTATCGCATTATCCAGAGCAATTACCATAAATTTGAGGCGCCATACTATCTCAATACAATGGCCAACTCAACCAAGTACAACATTGAGGCACGTTCCAACAACGGCTTGTACTATCAGTGGGAAAACTTCGCCAACTATATGAATACATTCGGCAAGCATACAGTGGGTGCGATGGCAGGTATGTCGTTTACCAAGAATCATTGGGACAACAATACCATTTCTTCAGAAGGCGATGATATTCTTTCTGCCTATGAGTCCAACTTCCGCTACATCGACTACTTGCTGGCTGATGCCACCAAGAGCGTGGGCAATGCTCCGAGTGATGCTACCGAGCTTTCTTACTTCGGACGTTTGAGCTATAGCTACGACAACCGTTACTTCCTGCAGTTCAACTTCCGTCGTGATGCCTTCGATACATCCAAGCTTTCCAAGAAGGCTCGTTGGGGTAACTTCCCATCTTTCTCTGCGGGATGGTCTATCAGCAATGAGAAGTTCTTCAAGGATCATGTAGATCGTGATGCAGTTTCCTTCCTGAAGCTCCGTGCATCATGGGGTCGCAATGGTAACGTCAATATCCTGAACGGTTATCCATATTCTTCTCCTATCGCACTCAACCAGAGCTTCTATCAGTATAATCCGTCTATCGGTGATGGTAAGCTTACCTATGGTTCCAAGCCAACTGGTCTTGCCAATCCAGATTTGACGTGGGAGACATCTGAGCAGGTGGACTTAGGTCTTGATGCTCGTTTCCTTAACGACCGTCTTACCTTGGGTGTTGACTGGTATCGCAAGACTACCAAAGACCTCTTGATTGAGATTGCTCCTCTTCCAGAAATCGGTGTCAACAAGACTGTTGTGAATTCCGGTAAGGTTCTCAATTCAGGTCTCGACTTCGAATTGGGTTGGAGAGACAACATCAAGGACTTCAAATATGGAGTTACCGTGAATGGTTCTACCTTGAAGAACGAGGTAAAGGAGGTTTCTGCTATGGTAAACCGTCTTACCGAGGTAGGTATTGATGGATTCAACAACCAGTTGAAGCCAACCTTCGAGGCTGGTCACTCCGTATGGTATTTCCGTGGTTACAAGTATGCAGGTGTTGCAGAAGATGGCAGTGCCCTCTATTATGACAAGAATGGCGAAATCACTTCAGCTCCAACCGATGAGGACAAGCAGGATCTGGGTGCAGGTATTCCTAAGTTTACCTATGGTATCACCATCAATCTGGCTTATAAGGGATTCGACCTCTCTGTATTCGGAACAGGTGCAGCAGGCAACAAGATTTACAACCTGATGGTATCTGCCGACCGCCCATTGATTAACGGTATCGACACCTATTGGAAGGATTCATGGAGAGAAGACCGTACCAATGCCAAGTATCCTGATATGAAGAAGGTTGCTACCGACTGGAAGTTCTTCAGCTCTGATGCTGCTATCTTCAGCGGTTCCTACTTCAAGTTCAAGCAGATTCAGTTGGGTTATACTTTGCCAAAGCTTATCACAAGCAAGATTGGCTTGAGCGACCTCCGTGTTTACTGCTCATTGGATGATTTCTTCACCATCACCAACTATCCTGGTGCCGATCCTGAGACAGCTTCCATGAACAGTGGTGCATCCCGTGGTTTCGATAATGGTACCTATCCAACTTCCAAGAAGATGGTATTCGGTATCAATGTAACATTCTAACCTTTTAAAATGAAAAGAAATGAAGAAAATATTATTTTCAACCATATTGACACTCGCTGCAACAGCCACCATGACACTCACCACATCTTGTGAGGATCAGTTGGATATCGAGCAGAAGGGTGTTATCCCATCAGAGAAATTCTATCAGACTGATGCTGATGCCGAGGCTGCCCTGGTTGCGGCTTATGAGGGATTCATGTGTAATGTAGTGGGACGTAATCACGATGGTGGTGGTCCTGGCATCTACACTCCTTATAAGATTATCACCAATATGTGTGGCGATGATGTGCTCTATGCCAGTGGTAACTATGGCGACCACGAGTTCAGCGGTATGCTCAATGAGTTCCGTTACGATGCTGAGGCAGAGGTGCCTAAGTTTATGTACACCGGTCTTTATCTCTCGGTATATACCTGTAATCTCGTTACAGATCACTTCCAGAATGCAGCAGATACTCCAGTCAAGAAGCGCTGCGTAGCTGAGGCTCGTGTTCTTCGTGCCTTCGACTACTTCCTGCTGGCTAATCTCTGGAATAATCCTCCGTTCATAGATCACGTATTGGCAGGAACAGATCTTCCTTATAACTGCAACAAGGATCCAGAGAATCCTATGGACCACAAGCAGCTCATTCAGTGGGTGGCTAAAGAGTGCGAGGAGGCTGCTGCCGACCTCGACGAGCGCAAGGGCACCGATGATAAGGATGGTGCCGTCAAGGTGACCAAGGGCTTTGCATGGGCTCTGGCTGGTAAGGCTTACCTCTTCGCCGGTGAATATGATAAGGCTAAGACTGCTCTCAAGAAGGTTATCGATTCTGGCAAGTATGCACTTGTTCCTGGCGATCGCTATATGGACAACTTCCATATCGAGGGCGATGGCAACGAGGAGAAGGTCTTCGAAATCAACTTCGAGTACAATGCTGGTAAGGGAGCATGGGCTGGTATGATTCAGCGTTCAAGCTGGATGGAATCTAATGCCTGGAACTGGCGTGCCGGCAACTTCGTCAAGTCACCACAGAGTGTTTATAGTGGTATTGATGGTTGGGGAGGTCTTGGTGTTCCTCAGTGGTTTGGTGATGAATTCCATGCCAATGATGGTGATTCCTATCGCTTCAAAGCTACTTTGAAGCATATTGATGATGCTGTCTATAAGATGGAATATGCTGACCCTGCATTGAATGCAATGTCGGTAGAAGAGAAGATGAAGAGCAAAGAGGTGGGTATCAACGACCCTGTACAGGGACTTTACGACAACTCATTCTGGTTGGCTTTCAAGCAGATAATCAGAAAGGCTGATACTGATGGCAACAAATATGGAGACAATATTCGTCTGAACAACTATGTTGTGATGCGTTATGCTGAGGTATTGCTCAATTATGCGGAAGCTTGTCTCAATACAGGCGATCAGTCTGAGGCTAAGAAGTACATCAATATGATTCAGGAGCGCGCCGGTTCAAAGACCATCAGCCAAACAGTAGATATGGATGTACTGAAGAGGGAGAAGTCTTACGAGCTCTGGCTGGAAGGCTGCCGCTGGTTCGATGTGATGCGTTGGAAGGATGCCAAGGCTATCGAGCGCCTGAAGAATGTAGGCTCTGACTGTCCTCATGTATTCGATAAGTTGTTCCGTGCACCTAAGGCTGATGACCGCAAGGTTACCTGGGAACATGGTACAGAGGCCAACAGCCGTTTCTATACCGTATCTACCAGTGCAGCCAAGGATGCCGGTTTCGAAGTAGGTTTCAAGGAGGGCAAGCATGAGTTCTTCCCTTATCCACAGACCGTGAAGGATAAGAATCCTAACCTGGAGCAGAATCCTGGTTGGTAATCATGAAGTTGTTTTGTAAATATAACGTTTTTAGAACTATAGATTAGTTTGCCAATTAGGGGGTGTTTTGAAAAGAAGCACCCCCTTTTTTCTTCTTTAAAGGGATTTGCGTATGAAAACATGGATGTGTGCAATGTTGATGACAATGGCGGTAGGAGCATCAGCCCAAAACCCGATTATCAGCGGACAGTATTCTGCTGATCCTACGGCTCGCGTATTCAACGGGAAGATGTATCTTTATCCTTCTCATGACATTCCGAGTCCTATCGAGAAACTGAAGGAATGGTTCTGCATGGCAGATTATCACGTTTTCTCTTCCACTAATCTTACGGAATGGCAGGATCATGGAGTCATCGTTTCGCAGGACAAGGTACCTTGGGTACAAGACGGAAGTTATACGATGTGGGCTCCTGATTGTGTAGAGAAAGACGGGAAATATTACTTCTATTTCCCTGCCGCTCCGAAAGGGGAGGAGAAGGGATTTGGAATAGGTGTGGCTGTTGCCGACCAGCCGGAAGGACCATTTATGCCGATGTGGAAACCCATAGAGGGAGTTCATGGTATAGACCCTTGTGTGTTGATAGATAAAGACGGACAGGCTTATATCTACTGGGCTGGAGCTGGTTTGCACATGGCTAAGCTGAAACCAAACATGACGGAACTTGCCTCGGAACCCAAACTGGTAGAGGGATTGCCTGAAGGATTCAAGGAAGGACCGTTTGCCTTCGAGCGTAACGGCAAATATTATTTCACCTTCCCTTGGGTACGTGAAAAGAATGGCACCGAAACGCTGGCTTATGCCATGGCTGACCATCCGATGGGACCTTTCACATTCAAGGGCATCATCATGGATGAGTCGCCTACAAAGTGCTGGACCAATCATCATAGCATCGTGGAATATCAGGGACAGTGGTATCTCTTCTATCATCATAATGATTATTCCCCAAAGTTCGACAAGAACCGCTCGGTACGAATCGACTCTCTGAACTTCAATCCTGACGGAACGATACAGAAGGTGATACCTACGCTAAGAGGTGTGGGAATGACGAACGCTCGTTCGCGCATTCAGATTGACCGCTATTCTGAACTGCAAGGCAAGGGTATTGGTATTGATTATCTGGATAAAAACAATTGTTTTGCCGGATGGAAGACTCTCTTCTCAAAATCGAATGCTGCTCTTATATATAATAAGGTGGATTTCGGTAATGAGAAGGTGGAAGAAATCACCGTTCGTGCCAAGTCGCCAAAGGGCGGTGTGCTCGTAGTCAGAGCCGAAGGCAAGAAGGGAAATATCATCGCTAAAGTGAAGATTCCGAAGTCGGCAGGCTGGAAGAATATCCGTACCCAGGTGCTTCATGCTCCTCTAGGCGTCCATGCTCTACACGTATCCTTGCAGAGTGGTGCCGATGTAGAGGTTGACTGGCTGGGCTTTGATGCGTTGCCTTGGGAAAAGGGTGCTTTCGAAACTCATCAGTATCGCAATCTCTTTGCCGAGATGGGCTATAAGCAGACTGATATTGACAGGAAGGTGAACGAAGTATTCAATGATGTATTCTATGGTAAGAATAAGGTCTATTTCGAAGTAGGCGATTCCATGGGATATGTCAGCGATATAAAGAACAATGATGTGAGAACCGAAGGCATGTCGTATGGAATGATGGCTGCCGTGCAGTTTGACAAGAAGGACATCTTCGACCGCCTCTGGCGATGGAGCAAGAGATACATGCAGCATCAGGAAGGACCTTATAAGGGCTATTTCGCATGGAGCTGTAAGACTGATGGAACGAGAAATGCGCAGGGAGCCGCATCTGATGGTGAACTCTATTTCGTAACTTCGCTCATCTTTGCATCCAACCGATGGGGCAATGATACGGGCATCAACTATCTGAAGGAAGCGCAGCATATTCTGGATTGCAGCATGCAGAAGGCGGGAATGAACCGCACAGCTCCGCTCATCAATCTTGAACATCAGCTCATCACCTTTACGCCCGATCATTGGGGAGGGAAGTTTACCGATCCTTCTTACCATCTCCCTGCCTTTTACGAGGTTTGGGCAAAATGGGCTAACGACGGACGTTCTCAGTTCTGGAAGGATTGTGCAGAGAAAAGCCGTGAGTTCCTGCATAAGTGCATCAATGAGAAGACGGGCTTGAACCCGGACTATTGCAACTATGATGGCAGTCTGATGAAGACGGGGCAGTTGCTGGGTGATGCATTCCGCTACGATTCTTGGCGAGTGCCAATGAACATAGCGCTCGATTATTCCTGGGCTTGTAAGGATAAGGAGTGGCAGCAGAAATATGCCAATACGCTGCAGAACTTCCTGTATAGTCAGGGTATTGATTCTTTCCTGGATCAGTATAATGTAGATGGAACGATGGTAGAAGATATTCTGCCGGCAGGTACGGCTCCTAAGGCGCTCCGCCATTCTATCGGTTTTGTTGCCACTGCGGCTGCGGCTTCATTGGTCAGCAATCATGTGAAGGGCAGGGAATTCGTCAGTCATTTCTGGAATGCCAAGCATGAGCCAGATAAAGAAGGCTTCTTCGATGGCTACTACGACGGACTGTTGCGTCTCTTCGCTTTCATGCATCTGAGTGGTCGTTATCAGATTATCGAACCTCAAAAATAAAAAGAATAGTCTATGAACAACTTTTTCAATAAAATAGTAAGATTGTTTTGTTTATGTGTATTCCTTTTTGGGCATTCCTCTGCGGATGCCCAAAATAAGGAATTACCTGTAGACATTAATCCTTATTTCGGACCTGTCGGCAAGCAGCCTGTCGTGCCCAATGCGGCTGGCTTTATTCAGAGATGGTTGCTTCTGGAGCCAATCTCGATGCCGGTCAAAAGCAATGTCGTTTTTACTGATTCTTATCTGAAGGAGATATTCCATACGCAGTATTTCCCTAAACAGATGGAAACAGTTCCTAAGGATGGAGCCGTCGTGAAGGTGGGCAAGGAAAAACTGAAATGGCATGCGCTGGACAGTAAACTGTTTAATGTGAAACTCTTCCGTTTCGCTACTTCGTTCGAAAAACCCAAGTATGGTGTCTTGTTCTGGGCGGTTACCATTATCGATTGCCCTGAGGAGATGAAAGACGTCCGCTTGGCTGTTGGCTCGAATGGAGCTTCCATGTGGTGGCTCAATGGTGAGGAGGCGGTGATGCTGGAAGGCGACCGAAGGATGGTTCGCGATGATGTGGTTTCTAAGAAGCTTACCTTGAAGAAAGGTAGAAATATCCTTCGTGGTGCAGTCATCAATGGCCCTGGCATGAGCGACTTCTGTGTCCGATTCATCGACGGACAGGGCAAGCCTGTCAGAAACCTGTCTATTCACGTGAAGTAGTGCAATCAATAAAGAAAGTTATGAAACAGAACAATATATTTTTCAGATATTTTAGCCCGGTTGCTGTTCAGCAGAAACTTTATGCCGCTGCTTTGGTTGCCTTGTTGTCTTCTTCTGCTTACGAGGCAGAAGCCCAGGTTGGCGAACCTTTCATTCATGATCCTTCTACCATTGCCCAGTGTGATGGAAAGTATTATACCTTTGGAACGGGTGAAGGTGGAATCTGGTCGGAGGATGGCTGGACCTGGCAGGGTGGTGCTGTGCGTCCCGGAAGAGGAGCGGCTCCTGATGTGTTGAAGATTGGCGACCGTTATCTTGTAGCCTACAGTGCTACGGGTGGTGGATTGGGAGGCAGTCATCGTGGTGATGTCCTGACGATGTGGAACAAAACGCTCGATCCGAAATCGCCTGATTTCAAATATACTGAACCGGTGGTGGTAGCTTCTTCATTGGATGATGAAGATTGTGATGCCATTGATGCGGGCTTGTTGCTCGACCCTACTACCGGCAGACTCTGGCTCAGCTATGGTACCTATTTCGGATTTATCCGTCTGGTAGAACTTGATCCGAAGACAGGTAAGCGGATGGAAGGCAACGAACCCGTCAATATCGCCATCGACTGTGAAGCTACTGATTTGATTTACCGCAACGGCTGGTATTATCTTCTCGGCACTCATGGCACCTGTTGCGATGGTCCTAATTCTACCTACAATATCGTGGTGGGACGTTCGCGAAAGATAACCGGTCCATACGTAGATAATGTGGGCAGAGAAATGTTGCAGGGCGGAGGAAAGATGGTGATTGCAGCCAATAATCTGAAGACGGGTCCCGGTCACTTCGGACGCTATATTGAGGAAGAAGGTGTGGAAAAGATGTCGTTCCACTATGAGTCTGATTTCAGACAGGGAGGACGAAGTGTGTTGGCTATCCGTCCTTTGTTGTGGAAGAACGACTGGCCTGTGGCTGGTGATGAATTTCATGCCGGAACCTACGAGATAGAATCGGAACGAAGAGGCTATGCCCTGGAGATTGCCGTAGATTTCGTGAGAATGCAGCGGGATATCGAACCTTTCTGGATAAAGCCAACCAAACCTTTGAAGAACATCGGACCTCAAACCTTGAAGGAGGTAGAAGCAGGATGGCCTAAGGGCGAGGTGAAGGTAAGAATGAACGATTACATGTTCCGTCCTCATCAGAAGTGGAGTATCATGCCTGCCGGAAAGGGTGGTTATCTGGGTGGCCCTTATTATAAGATCTGCATAGAAGGCACTACCCGTTATCTTACCGCAACCGCTCAGCATGATGTCATTGCCAAACCTGAGTTTACTGGTGAAGATGCCCAGCTTTGGCGCATCGAACAACTTACCGATGGCACCTATCGCATTATGCCGAAGGCTATACCAGGCACAGAAGAGAAACTGGCATTGGTTTCATTAGGCGACTGTACCCCAGGCTTGGCTCCTTTCGATTTCAACAGCGACAATTCTAAATGGAATTTCAGGCAACAATAAATTCATGATGATTTGATAAGTTACTGAACTTTCGCATATCAGGAAGTTAAAGGAGTTAAGGAAGTTAAGGAGTTAAGACGTATGTCTTTCAGTTTAAAAACTATGCTAAAAAAGACTCTTGTCTTAACTCCTCAGCGACCGTAGGGAGCGATAACACCTTTAACTCCTGAACTTCGAAACTGGAATAAGTTATTTTAATGGTCTTAGAAACCTGTATTATTTACTTCTTAAATACAGTTCTGTGTGGTTGTCGGCAGCTGCCAGCAATCTTGCTGTCATATATCCGCAAGGTTGCTGCCATATGCCAGCAACCTTGCTGGCAATTGCCAACTATTAAATAAATCTAATTCTTATGATCAATAGATACAGCTTCTGTGATTATTTCATATATTTGCAGAAGATAATAAAACAAAGCAACTATGGACTTAAAGTATGATGTTTATACTATTACCAATGCTGAGGGTAGTGGTGAGGAACGTAAATACGTTCGATTGAAGCAGTATGAGGCGATGACGGCTCACGAACTGGAAGCTACCATCCAGCAAAGATGTTCACTCACCAAGGGTGATGTGGCTGCAGTGTTGTCTGAACTTCATGACATTGTCGTGTCTGAATTTTCTATGGGACGCAGGGTTTATATTCCCGAACTGGGATATTTCTCGCTTGCTGTAAACCTGGAAATGCCTGCGGATAAGCCTAATAAGAAGATTACGGGAAAGGAAGTACGTTTGCGGGGAATCAATTTCCGTCCGGAGGCTGGGCTGTTGAGGGAAATAGATAGAAATATCCATTTCGTCCGTTCCCAGTATTCCAGTCGTTCAACTATTTTTACAGAAGAGAAGCTTTGGGCAAAATTGCAGGAATATTTCCAGAAGAACCGTTATCTCACCATCAAACTCATGAGGATACTGTTTGGACTGTCTCGCCATATGGCACAAAAGTGGATAAATCACTTCATAGCCAAAGGCTTGTTGGTAAAGGATGGTACTCCCCGTTCACCGATTTATTTCTTGAATAATAAAACGGAATAGTTGAGAATATGAAGGGAAATAAACCATATATCATCAAACGATTATTTCTATGTGCTCAATACCCGACAGAGCCTTTCTGATAACTGTATTCTACAGATGATGCAGTCTTTTGCAGTCGAAATACTATCTTAAGTATTTGGAACATTACAAATCATAAACCCTCTAATAAAATAAACAAAAGTATGCTAAAGAATTTATCTCTCATTGCCCTTTTGGGCTTCGCTGTAGTTGGCGTTCCAAGTGAACTCAGCGCCAAGAGCGTAAAGGTGGCAGGCACCCAGAAAGGTGCGGCTGCCAAGTCTGTCACCCGTCAGGTGGCTCAGCAGAATGTAACCATTGAATTCTATTCTCCATCCATCGTCCGCATCTTGAAATCTGATGCTGGACTAGGTGCTCCTGTTCAGAAGAAAAGCTATTCTGTTGTTTTGAAACCTCAACAGATGAAGGACGTTCAAATACAGGAAAATGGTGATGTTGTAAAAATAAACTCTGGTTTTATCTCCGTAGAACTGAATCAGCAGACTGGCAAAATCCGCTTTCTTTCGAAGGATGGAAAGTTGCTGCTTACCGACACGAAGACCCGTCTGGAAGCCCGCAAGGATGAAGCCAACAAGGGCAAGTACCGCATAGAGCAGGACTTCCGCCTTGCTGATGACGAGGCCATCTATGGCTTGGGACAGCTGCGTGATGTTTATATGAATCAGCGTGGCCGCCAGAACATCGTACTCTGGAACAATAATACTTATATCGCCATCCCTTATTTCACCAGCGAGAAAGGCTATGGTCTTTACTGGGACAATGCTGGAAAAACCTATTTCAATGATATCGTAGCATCTAAGAACAATAGCAACCGGCCATCATGCACTTCCTTTACCAGTGAAGTGGGAACCTGCGCCGACTACTATTTCATGTACAAGGATGGTACGCAGGATGGAGTCATCGCCAGCATCCGAGAACTCACCGGACAGGCTACCATGTTCCCGAAATGGGCAATGGGCTTCTGGCAATGCCGCGAGCGCTATAAGACCAGTGATGAACTGGCTGGCGTATTGGATAAGTATCGCGAACTGAAGATTCCTACTGATGCCATCGTGCAGGACTGGCAGTATTGGGGATGCGACTCCAACTGGAATGCGATGAAGTTCCAGAACCCATACTATATAAATAAGGTGGGCGACCCAGCCTATGCCAAGTATCTTCCTACCGATATGAAGCAGATGAAGGCACAGAGAGAACCCCGCCTGAAGAGTCCGGAAGAGATGGTGAAGTATGTTCACAAGAACAATGCCCACCTGATGATTTCCATCTGGGCTAGTTTCGGTCCGTGGACAGAGCAGTATCGTGAACTGAAGAAGATAAATGCCCTCCTTCCTTTCGATACCTGGCCAAGAAACAGTGGCGTGATGCCATACGATGTCTTCAATCCGAAGGCTCGCAACCTCTACTGGAAGTATCTTACCCACCTCTACCAGATGGGCTTTGATGCCTGGTGGACCGATTCTACGGAGCCAGACCATTTTGAGAAGCCGGGTGACGAGAACTATCAGACCTTTGATGGTTCATGGTTGGGAGTGAAGAACGCCTTCCCATTGTTGCACAACAAGAGCATCTACGAGCACCAGAGAGCGATGAAGGGCAACACAAAGCGTTCGCTCCAGATGACCCGAAGCGGCAGTCTCGGTATTCAGCATTATGGCACCATCTGCTGGAGTGGTGATGTGGTGGCTTCCTGGAACGAGATGAAGAATCAGATTCCATCAGGCTTGAACTTTTCGCTCTGCGGTATCCCATTCTGGAACACCGATCTGGGTGGTTTCTTCTACTGGGAGTTTGAACAGAATCCAAAGAACCCTGCCCTTCAGGAACTGCAGACCCGCTGGATGCAGTGGGGAACCTTCATGCCATTGATGCGTAACCACTGTTCTTCACCGATGGTAAGCGAACTGTATGAATTCGGAAAGCAGGGCGACTGGGCTTATGATGCTATGATTAAGGCCATCAAGCTGCGCTATCGCCTTTTGCCTTATATCTACAGTACGGCTGGCGACTGTGTACAGAATAGCGGAAGCATGATGCGTGCCCTGGTAATGGATTATGCGGCAGACAAGAAGGCTTCCCGTCTGAACGATGAGTATCTCTTTGGCCGCAACATTCTGGTGAAGCCGGTAACCGATCCTTTATACACCTGGAAGGATAAGGAGAAGAAGGGCCATACCATCTATCCTGATGTAAGGAAGGCAGCTGCGCCTGTGAATGTTTACTTGCCAAAGGGTAATAAATGGTATGATTTCTGGAGCAATGCCCAGTATGAGGGCGGTCAGGATATCCAGCGCCTTTGTCCTATCGACATCATGCCTGTATTCATCAAGGCAGGTACCATCCTGCCATTCGGTCCTGAAGTGCAGTATAGTTCAGAGAAGCCTTGGGATGAGCTGGAAATCCGTGTCTATCCTGGTGCAGACGGTTCGTTTACGCTCTATGAGGACGAGGGTGACAACTACAACTATGAGAAGGGTAAATTCTCTGAAATCAAGTTTGTATGGAATGAAGCAGACAGAACCCTGAGCATCGCTCCACGTAAGGGCAGCTATAAGGGAATGCTCCAGCATCGCAGATTCCACATCGTACTGGTGGATGCCAATAGTGGTGCGGGCGATCAGCCTATGCAGGCAAGCAAGAGTGTGGAATATGACGGAAAGGCTGTAAAGGTACAGATGTAATTTACATAATTGAAAGTATTTGATACTTGTGATAAAATAGTATTCTGCTTTTTTGTTTACCTTTGCAGTGCAAATAACAATTTAATATACTAATAGCTTAATAGTAATTACAATGAACAAGAATGTTATATACGCAGCTTTGATGTTTGTGGTAACTATGTCCTCCGGCAATGCCTCAGCGCAGCAGTTGCCTTATCAGAATCCAGCCCTCTCGGCTCATGAAAGAGCGGTAGATTTATGTGGTCGTCTCACTTTGGAAGAGAAAGCTTCTCTGATGCTGGATGATTCGCCGGCTATCCCACGATTGGGAATCAAGAGATTCCAGTGGTGGAGCGAGGCGCTGCATGGTGTGGCGAACATGGGAGATGTAACCGTCTTTCCGGAACCTATCGGAATGGCAGCTTCGTTTAACGACAGAATGGTGTATAGAGTCTTTGATGCAACATCTGATGAAATGCGTGCCAAATGGAATGAACTGCAGCAGAAGGGAGGAGATGTAACCCGTTTCCATGCTTTATCTGTCTGGACTCCAAACGTGAATATCTTCCGTGATCCTCGCTGGGGACGTGGACAGGAAACCTATGGTGAGGATCCTTATCTTACCAGTAGGATGGGATGTGCCGTGGTGCGCGGATTGCAGGGACCTGAAGATACTAAATACCGCAAACTCTGGGCTTGTGCCAAGCACTATGCAATTCATAGCGGACCAGAATGGGCTCGCCATACAGACAATATTACCGATGTCACGCCGCGTGACCTTTGGGAAACTTATATGCCTGCCTTCAAATCACTGGTGCAGGATGCCAAGGTGCGCGAGGTGATGTGTGCCTATCAGCGTTGGGATGATGAACCATGCTGCGGCAACACCCGCCTTTTGCAGCAGATTCTCAGGGATGAATGGGGATTCAAGTACCTGGTAGTTTCCGACTGTGGCGCTGTTACTGATTTCTGGGAGAATCATAAGGTTTCGAGCAATGCCAGAAATGCAGCAGCTAAGGGCGTGCTGGCTGGCACGGATGTGGAGTGTGGATATAATTATGTATATAAGTCGGTGCCTGAGGCTGTGAAGTATGGTGCCTTGACAGAAGATGAAGTTGACAAGCATGTGATACGTCTGCTCGAAGGTCGTTTCGATTTGGGCGAGATGGATGACAACAAGATAGTATCATGGTCGAAGATTCCTGTATCTGTGCTTTGCAGCAAGGCGCATCGCCAGCTCTCGCTCGATATGGCTCTGCAGACCATGACGCTGCTCCAAAACAAGAATGAGGTTTTGCCTCTCAATAAAAACGTAAAGAAGATTGCTTTCATCGGACCAAATGTGGATAACGAACCGATGATGTGGGGAAACTATAATGGTACTCCACGACAGACAATTACCATCCTGGATGGTATCAGGAGTCGTTTGAAGAAAAACCAGGTTGTCACCTTTAATGGATGCGACTTGGTGAACGACCAAGTTTTGAATTCTTACTTCGACCAGTGTAGCATGGATGGCAAGATGGGCTTTAAGGGCACTTTCTGGAACAATCGCAAGATGGAAGGCAAGCCTGTTACCATCACCCAGGAAAAGAATCCTGTGCAGGTAACGACCTATGGTCAGCACTCCTTCGCTCCTAATGTGAAGCTGGTGGGCTTTTCTGCAAAATATGAAACCGTGTTCCGTCCTAAGCAGACAGACAAGGTGTTGCTCGACGTGGCTGGTTGCGGTCACTACGAGGTTTATCTGAATGGTGAGAAGAAGGCAGAGCATTCTATCTGGCGTACTACCGAGAGTCGTATCGAGTTCCAAGCCGAGAAGGGCAAGGAGTATAAGATAGAGATCCGCTATCACGAAATGCCAACCTATAATGCGGACATGAAGTTCAATATCGGTCATGAGAATCCTATCGACTATCAGGCTTCGCTCAAGCAGTTGAAGGATTGCGAGACTGTAGTCTTCGTAGGTGGTATCTCTCCACAGTTGGAAGGTGAGGAAATGCCTATCGAGATTCCTGGCTTCAAGGGTGGTGACCGCACCAACATCGAATTGCCTAAGGTTCAGCGCAATTTCCTGAAGGCTTTGAAGGAGGCTGGCAAAAAGGTTGTCTTTGTCAACTGTTCGGGTTCTGCCATTGCCTTGACTCCAGAGACAGAGAGTTGCGATGCCATCCTCCAGGCCTGGTATCCTGGTCAGGAAGGTGGTGAGGCTGTGGCTCGTGTACTCTTCGGAGAGTATAATCCTGCTGGCAAGTTGCCTATTACGTTCTATAAGAATTCAGAGCAGTTGCCTGATTTCAAGGATTACAGCATGAAGGGCAGAACCTATCGTTATATGAACGATGCGCTCTTCCCATTCGGATATGGTTTAAGCTACACTTCTTTCCGTATAGGTGATGCTACACTTTCCAACTCTATCTTGAAGAAGGGTGAAAAGATTACGCTGAAGGTACCGGTAAGTAATGTTGGAAAGAAGGATGGAACCGAGATTGTGCAGGTGTATGTGAAGGATCCTGCTGATACCGAAGGACCATTGAAGAGCTTGAAGGCTTTCGAGAGAGTGGAGGTGAAGGCAGGAAAGACTGCTGAGGCTGTCATCACGCTGGATAGCAGAAACTTCGAACTCTTCGATGCTGCCACCAATACCGTGCGTGCCAAGGCAGGTAACTATGAGGTATATTATGGCAATAGCTCGGCAGATAAGGACTTGAAGAAGATAATGGTAAATTATGAATATTAAGAAAAATCTGACTAAGAAGGCAGGCTTGAAAGTATTGTAAATTGAAAGAACTTTAAGTATCATGTTGTTTCTTTGTGCCTTGGCCATTTCAGTCAAGGCACAAAGTCCTACTCAAAACTATGTGCTGAGTAAGGACGTGCTTGATGTCGATGGAACTCACTCAATCATTAAACCGCTAGGATTAGGTAGAATAGTTAGACGAAATAATCATTTTGAATATGTATATGGTACAAAATAGAAAAAATGATTTTGGAATAGTAAAAACGGTTATGTTTTTATGTATAATGGCTATCTTATGTTCTTGTAAGGATACAAAGAAAATTCTTACAAGAAATAGTTATCAATATTGGCATTATATAGATAGTAAGCAGAATGAGGACGAAACAAGACACCCTTATTTTTGTAGGGAGGATTCTTTCTATTTTTATGTCGATAGCAAAGGTGTTTTTATCGAGTTTCGAGCAAATTGGCGTTTTAGGGAATATAATGGTTTCCTTGTTTCTCATTATCTTTATGAACCAAGTTGGAATTTGTTAAACCGTAACACAATCCGTTTTGGACGCTTTCGCTATAAAATTATTTCTGTTTCCGATAATAGAATCTTGATTCGTAATGACATTGATCCCAAAAACGCTGTAGACACTTTAGAGTTGGTTCCCAAGTCTCATATACCTAAAGATTATAGAGATTTTCAAAAACCATTTCAGTACAAGGAAGAAAAAAAAGATAGAGAGAAAGGTGAATATTTCTTTATATTTTAGGATAGTAAAAAAATAATTTGTGCTTAGGAAAAAACAATTATATGTTCTATCTCTATGACAATGTCAAGAGAATGGTGTTAGCATGACTGTTACTCAGGTAAACGACTATAATGAATATAATAACAAAATAAAGACTATGACATTAAGTGCCGGAAATGTAACAAGAATGGTGGCGTCATATAGTTATGATGACATCGGAAGGCTGGTCTCCTTGAAGCGAAGCGGCAATGCAGGCATCGTGAACTATGCTTACAATATCCGCAATTGGTTAAAAGAGGCTAAGTCTGATAGGTTCTGTCAGAATCTATTGTATGAAAACACTGGCGCATATCCATGCTTCAATGGAAACATCAGCCGAATGCAATGGCAGACGAGCAAAGACAATGTGCTCCGTGGTTACGATTTTGCCTATGATGGTTTGAACCGCTTGGAGGAATCCACCTATTCGGAGGGTGCGGGCATGAGTCAGAACAAGAATCGTTATTCTGAGAATATCCTGTCATATTCTCCGAATGGCTCCATAGAGCGTTTGCAGCGATATGGCAAGAAGAACAATGGGACGTTTGGTCTCATTGATGACTTGACGTACTCTTACAATGGCAATCAGATTAAGGAAATCAGCGATAAAGCAGGTAGCCTGCTCTATGATGGATCTTTTGATTTCAAGGATGGAGCAAATGCGGACGTCGAATATTTCTATGATGCGAATGGCGCATTGGTCAAGGACTTGAACAAGGGTATCAGTAATATAGTATATGACGTCCTTGGCAACTTGAAGTGCATCACTTTCTCTAATGGCTTCAAGACAAGATATATCTATGATGCAGCAGGAAACAAGCTGAGAACCACCCATGAATCAGCCGTAACGAATACGACAGACTACATCGGTAACTTCATATTTGAAGACGGTAAGCTTGACAAGTATCTCTTCGATGGTGGCTATTGCTCCTTCAACAATGGTCAGAATCCTACGTTCCATTATTACGAGAAAGACCATCTTGGAAGTATAAGGATGGTGGTGAATGAGAATGGCACGATAGAGCAAGTGAATCATTACTATCCTTTCGGAGGAGTTTATGGCGACTTGTCATACAATAGCGAATACCAAAGAAATAAGTATATCGGCAAGGAGTTCGACCACATGCATGGTTTGGATTGGTATGATCATGGGGCAAGAATGTATGATGCGGCTGGCTTGTTTTGGGATAGAAAGGATCCTTTGTTTAGTAAATATTATTCTTTAAGTCCATATTTGTATTGTGGAAATAATCCCGTATTGTATCTCGATATAGATGGCTTGGATTGGTATCAAGAAAATGTGCTTTACTTGTATTCGCCAGACGTGCACTCTGGTAAGGACTTGAAGAAAGGGCAAATATATATGGGTAGTTCTTTTACCATAGGCAAGGGAAGTAATTTAGCTACTTATAATAATGATGGTAGTGTTATGTTTGCAAATGAAACTCAGGCATATAACTATATATGGCAAAAAGCAAATTATAAGAAGCGTGAAGTTGGAGGCTTCTTGTTGCAAAACAACAAAGTGTTAGTATTGCCTGATTATAAAAATGACGCTACGACGACAAAGCTGAATGCTTATGAAGGATATTCTTTTCAAGGGCGAATCCTTTCAAATAAATTAGGACGTTATACTGTAAAAGCCCAAATACATAGTCATCAGAACCGTTTCACTTCCGCAGAACCATCTTATTATGTTGGCAATACCTATGGAGATGCAGGTTTATCAAAGAACCATTTTAGCATGCCTGTTTTTGTCATGGGGCATGATAATGTGCTTTATCTTATTCGAGGAGTAAAAAGTAACCATGTGGTAGAAGTTTATCCTTTAAACTGGGGACAAAAATCTTTGGGAAAATTACTAAAAGGTAATATTAAATTATCAAAAGAAATTTTTAAATTAAAGCCAATAATAAAATGAGAATGTATATAAAAATTGTAATCTTTATTCTTTCTGTTCTATTAATGGGGTGTAGGGACAATGTATTTGATAAAATTCTTTGCGATTTAGAAACAGATTCACTGAATTATGCATCATATCTAATTATAAATTCTAGCTATATACCTATTTGGAAACAAAAAACCAATGGATATTGGGTTGGTCCATTTTATAAAGGTCTTTTATTTCCGCCTCATGATAAATTTATAAAAAAGAGATATATATATAAAATGTTTAGTAATCGTAACATTTATATGCTTGACAGTACCAATCAAGAAGGATTTGTAACTGATTTTGTTTACTGTAAGCAAGATACGATACCATTAATGGATGGTAAGGATACTGTGATGATGAGTTCTGATTCTTTTGTTACTTATACAATGAAAGCAAAGCTGTATGAGGAAGAAAATGGTAAAGTCAATGTTAATAACCAACCTGATACATTGGTAATGCCTGTTGTAAAAAAAGACGAACTGATAGGCGAGTAATTTTGCAATATTTTGATATTAGTATGAATGTTACTCAACATAAAAAAGTATAACAAATATAATAACAAAATAGAGACTATGACATTGAAAGTTGGAAATGTAACAAGGACGGTGTCGTCATATAGTTATGATGACATCGGAAGGCTAGTCTCCTTGAAGCGAAGCGGCAATGCAGGCATCGTGAATTATGCCTACAATATCCGCAATTGGCTAAAAGAGGCTAAGTCTGATAGGTTCTGTCAGAATCTATTGTATGAAAACACTGGCGCATATCCATGCTTCAATGGAAACATCAGCCGAATGCAATGGCAGACGAGCAAAGATAATGTGCTCCGTGGTTACGACTTTGCCTATGATGGCTTGAACCGCTTGGAGGAATCCACCTATGCGGAGGGTGCGGGCATGAGCCAGAACAAGAATCGTTATTCGGAGAAAATCCTGTCATTTTCTCCTAATGGTTCCATAGAGTGTTTGCAGCGATATGGTAAGAAGAACAATGGGACGTTTGGTCTCATAGACGACTTAACGTACTCATACAACGGCAACCAAATAAAGGCAATCAGCGATAAGGCTGGTAGCTTACTCTATAATGGTTCCTTTGATTTCACGGATGGAGCAAATGCGGACGTGGAGTATTTCTATGATGCCAATGGCGCATTGGTCAAGGATTTGAACAAGGGCATCAGTAATATAGAGTATGATGTACTTGGCAACTTGTACGGACATGCCTATTTTTATGAATTAAAGCAGAAAAATCCATCAATAGAACCTAGTCATACTTTTGGAGTCGTGGGATATGTTAAAGAGTTTGATCCTTATTTCAATCAAGTTGTTTCTTATCCGGCTTTTGGTAAGAATAATACAGAATTAGAAGAGCAGATAAATATTGTTGAACAACAAGCTATAGATAATTATGAAAAGAATAATCGTTAATGGTTGGCTAATGATTAGTATGGGGGTGTTTTATTCTTGTGCTAGTCATAAATATACAAAAGAAACGTTGAATTTGCATGCTGTTCAAGTCGATTTGTCTATGGAACAGGGAGTAAAACGCCAGATAGAATATTATGAGGAAGGAGTTGTTTATGCTTTTTCATTTAGAAGTGGCGGTGTCTTATTGATATTGCAAGGTCCTTTAATGAAAACTCCTATAGATGATTTTAAGCCTTCGACATCGTTGAAGGATAAGCATCTTATAGAAAAAGGTATGGACAAGAAAGGTCTTAAATGGAGGCGTGATACATATTCTAGTTTCAGAGTTTGTTATTTTAATGTAATTCCAACAGAGGAAAGAAAATTTGATAGAATCTTAAATGGAATCAAATTTAAGGCTACGATGTGTGAATGGTAATTTGCATAGACTTTACGGAAGTTTCGCATGTGGTTCAAGTACGGGCTGAAGGCCCTGGGCTAGGAGCTTCTGCCCTTTACCTTTCCCTTCGGCCGGTGACCGTTGGTTCAGGGCGTGTGGGGCTTACTTGCGAAACTTAACTTAAGTAACGTTATACTAATTAATATATACTGCTTTCAATAGTATCAATCCAATATAATAATCGAATTATGAAAAGAATCCTTTGTGTACTTATCGCAGCCATCTGGCTCTGCACTTGCTGGGCAGGGAATGGCAAGAAAACTATTGTCTGGGAACAGCCGATAGCTGAATCGAACCAGCTATTTTATGATCCTTTCCAATCTCAACTCAACATCTATCGTGTGGAATTCGCAGATGATGAAACAAGAGTGTTCATGCACATCACTTTTCGCCCACACTATTGGGTAAAGTTTGTGAAGGAAACCTATCTCTTTGCTGATGGCAAGAAATATCTCGTCAAGAGCTGTGAGGGACTGAAACTTGACGAAGAACACTATACGCCTAGCTCAGGCAAGGAGGATGTGGTCTTCCACTTCGCACCGCTCCCCAAGAAGACCCGAAAGTTTGACTTCCTGGAAGGTGACGGCAAACAGAACTTCAAGATATTTGGCATCGAGAATATCGATACCCGCATCAAACAGCTCTTCTCCTCGCTTTGGCGAAACGATGCGACCGGCGATTGGGAGATAGGATTCTATGAAGATTTCGCCATCTACGACTGCCGTTACTGGCAATACAAGCAGAAGAATCAGAAGGGCGACAAGTACTCTTTCATCCTTACCGATGGCAAGAGCGACCTGGCTGTCAACATCGACAAACCTCAACATGGCAAGCGCACGATGAGCATCAACGGCAAGAAAGCAGAATATTCGCTCATTACCACTTCCACCCTTCCGGATTATCCGCAGAAAGATGAGACCACAAGTCTGAAGGATACTCATAACAAGCCCGATACGGCTATTGTTGTGGAATGGCTCAGAAATATGCCTAAGGAATTTTGGGATAGAGGGCAGGAGTATAGTGTGCAGTATTATGATCTCTTTTCCACATTCAAGGAAGTGAGCAATTGTAGCAAGCTCGATTCACTTGGCAGATTTGAGATCAAAGTACCCCTCATCAACTCTACCGAGGTTTTCATGGACTGGAAACATACTTATATCAACACGGTGTTGGAGCCAGGTGAGACCTATTATCTGCTCTATGACTTCAAGTCTGGACATTCCATCTTCATGGGCAAAAAATGCCGCTTGCAAAACGAACTGCTGGCGCATCCTATCCCAATGATTAACGCAGACTATGCAGGTAATGAGAATAAGGTTCCAGCCCAGGAGATGATGCAGATTCTTGAATCCAGATATAAGGAGGCTGAAGGGAACTTACGGAAACAGATAGAAAAATCGGCATCTATTTCCAGATGTTATCAGGAGTATGCGGCTCAACACCTTCTCTGCATTTATGCTACGGATATCTTGCAAGGAGCATATAGAGTAAAAGACAATGTTTTCCCTCAGGAATATGTGAGCCAAGTGAAAAAAATATGGAAGGAGATTCCGCAGCCTTATACTCAGTTTCGTGACTATAGTATGCTGACTAAAGATCTCATCGACCAGGAAGCAAGATTAAAGTACAGTACACACATGGGGAAGACCTATGGATTCTTATTCACCAATTATTATCCGGAACTGTTGAGAAAGCACAAGGCTCTGGGGGATATTGCGATAACAGATTCTGAAATTGCTACGGTGGAACAATGGGCCAAGGACCTGGAAGCCATGACTATCAAGCAAAATCAGACAACTGATGCCAAGGAGCAGGGGGAAATAGAACATGCTTTTTCCAACTCAGCCCTTGCCAAGCGTGCTACGGCTATCATTGGAAGAGAAGATATTGCCAAGATGCTTAAGGATGAGACTCCTCTCATCGATGTATATTATGCCCAGCATATAGCTGATAGCATGGGATGCAACCAGCAGCAGAAAGATGTCATCATCTCTAAAGCCCTTCTTCAGATGTTGGAAAGACTAGCCATGCCACTCAATAGTTATGGTCTTGACCTGGCAGAACATTGTATCAGTTCTGAAGTTCTCAGGGAGAAAGTATTGGCAGAACACCATAAGTACCTGTCTTTGCAGAACAGGGACATTACTGCCAGTATCAAGACAGCTCCGCAGGATATGAGCGATGGTGAGAAACTTCTTCGCCATATATTGGAGCCTTATAAGGGCAAATTGGTATTGCTGGATGTCTGGGGAACCTGGTGTGCCCCTTGCAAGGAGGCTCTAGCCCATTCGAAGGAAGAGTTCGAACGCTTGGCGCCATACGATGTGGTATATCTATATATGGCAAACAACAGTCCTGAAGAGTCATGGAAAAATCTCATCAGACTGAATGGTCTGGTTGGCGACAATATCGCCCACTACAATTTGCCAGCGGCTCAGCAGAGTGCCATCGAGAACTATCTCAACATTCGCTCCTTCCCATCCTATCACCTCTTCGACAAGGAAGGAAATCTGGTAGATGTGAAAGTGGATGCTCGCCAGCTTGACAATCTGGAGAAAATCATCAAGGAACTGAGTAAATAAAAAAAGATGACCTCGCAAAACGCGGGGTCATCTTTTCTATTATAAAGGATTATCTATCAATAGAGCATCCATATTGTTCTTAATGGGTGCAAATATACAAATTAAATACGAAATTGCACTCTGCTCAGTGCAATTAATCCTTCTTTTCGCACACGTATAACTTTTTTCGCTAAAAAACTTTTTTCACGTATGTGGTCGATGCCTATCTATAGTGATTGCCAAAAGTAAGGCTTCATTTCACATACTTTCATTTAGTTTAGCCCCATACATAGAGGTTTTCGCCCTAAACTAAAAAAATCACAAAGAAAATACATTTTCCTCCTGAATATATTCCCTATTCTCAAAGAAAAATATTATCTTTGTATCTGTTTAAAGATTAACAAGTAAACATGAATACAGAGCAACAAAAGATAGAATACAAGAGTCTGCAAAAGATTCGAACAGGAGAGAAAGGATTCAAGGAGCTCTCCACTACTTGTGTGGCTTTAGCCAATGCACAAGGTGGACAAATTATGATTGGCGTAAAAGACAAGACCAAGAAGCCTGCTCCCAATCAAGTTATATCGCAAGAAGAGGCAAATAGTGCCGTTACAAGATTGCGTGGCCTTTGTTTCAATGTTGGTCTTGCAGTAGGCGACGTATGTGCAGACGAAACTGGCAGCCAGTACTTTGCCATCACAGTATTCCCTTCACTCCATTCATATGCCACCACTTCTGATGGCAAGATGTATATCCGTGTCGCTGACAAATGTGAGCCGGTTCGTAGTGAGGATATCCAACGTGTTGGAGAAGAGAAAGGAGCTTTCCAATGGGAACTTGTACCAACACAGTTTGAGTTGGAAGATGAGAATAAGACGAATCTCTCAAAATTCGCTAATGATATACGCCAATCTGATAGAGTGAAGCAGCATATCAAGCAGCTCGATGATATGGAAATTGGCGAACAGTACGGATAAAGAAGTTGTTCGCCTGATGGATTATGTTGACCATAATTATCAGCTTTCCCAAAAGAACAAGATAGCTTTCGGCATCATAGCCAGAGAGAAACGCATTGCCGCAACTGATTTATCTAAAATCCTCCAGCTATCTGCAGAAGAACGATTGAGAAGCTATATCGATAACTTAGACAAAAGCAATCTGATAACGAAAGGTGGCGTCAAGAAAGGATCATTTTTCCAAATCAATACAACTTTGCTGAAAAATGCAAAATCTAACATTGTTACTAGTTTGAAGACTTTAGAACCACATGTTCTTAAGGCACTAATTATGGAAGATCTCCGTGTGCATCCTTTGAGTAAAATATCTGATATAGCAGAGCGCATTCCTGATATAGATATGAAAGAGATTCGAAAGATGCTCTATTCTATGGTTGGGAAGGAGATAGAAAAAGAGGGCACTCGATTTGATAGTAAATATTATATAAAGTAATGGCATAAAAAAAAAGGTCTGAAAAAGAAAAAACTGTTAAAAATCATGTATTGGGCTAATAATCAGCGACTTTCTTTTTTCTGTATTCTTTTTCTACTCCTATATTTCATAAAAGAGATTTTAAGTCTCGGTATAAGAACAGACATTACGATGGAAACAAAGGATACCATCTATGTGATAGAACTGAAATTTAATAAGTCGGCACAAGAGGCTCTTGACCAAATTAACAATAAGCATTATGCTGATGCTTTTGCCCTAAAAGGCAAAACCGTGGAAAAGATTGGTATGAACTTTATGATTGATGAAGATAAGACTATCGTATTGGATTGGGTAAAATATTCCTGCTAAAAAATGAGGGTGTGTCATAAGTCCATGACACATCCTCATTTTTTTCTTGTTGGATGCTGATAGCAGTGCAGGCTATCAGCCTATGCTGGCAAGCAAGAGTGTGGAATATGACAGAAAGACAGTAAAGCTACAGATACAAGTGTTACCTCATATAAACTATTTGAAACATGTGAAAAAGTAGAATTCAGTTTTTTGGCTTACCTTTGCAACCACAAATAACAATTTTAATATACTAATAATTAATTTAAATCATAAAATGACCAGATACAGAATGATTTTATCCCTGCTTTTGGCTGGCATGGGAACTGCAGCTACAGCACAGAACATCAACTTGCCAATCATCCAGACCAAGTACACGGCCGATCCTGCACCTTATGTGCACAACGATACGGTTTATCTCTATACCACCCACGATGAGGATGGGGCTGAGGGCTTCCTGATGAAAGACTGGCTGCTCTATACCTCAACGGATATGGTAAACTGGCAAGATCGCGGTGCCGTGGCTTCATTGAAAGACTTCAAGTGGTTCAAGGGCGAGAATGGTGCCTGGGCAGAGCAGGTCATCGAGCGCAATGGCAAATGGTATATGTATTGCCCTATCCACGGTCATGGCATCGGAGTGCTGGTAGCAGATAGTCCATTCGGACCTTTCAAGGATCCTATCGGAAAGCCTCTGGCATGGGAGGGCGACTGGTTCGACATCGACCCTACCGTATGGATTGATGATGATAACCAGGCTTACATGTATTGGGGCAACCCGGAGTTGAAGGCAGTGAAACTGAACGAGGACATGATTTCTTATTCCGATTCCATCATGCACTTCCCGAAGATTCAGGATTATCAGGAAGGTCCTTGGCTCTGGAAGCGCAATGGCAATTATTATCTGGCTTATGCTTCTACCTGCTGTCCTGAGGGCATCGGTTATGCGATGAGCAAGAATCCGCTCGGACCGTGGGAATATAAGGGACATATCATGAACCATACGCCTCGTACTCGTGGCAATCATCCGGGCATCATCGACTATAAGGGCAAGAGCTATTGCTTCGGCTTGAATTATGACATCTTCCGTTTGAAGACGGGGCGTCATGCCGAGCAGCGTTCTGTTTCTGCGGCCGAAATGACTTACAATCCTGACGGAACCATCCAGGAGTTGCCATACTTCCAGGATTGCAAGTTGGAGCAGATAGAATGGTTCAACCCTTATCGAAAGGTTGAGGCTGAGACGATGGCTTGGGGCTATGGATTGAAGACGCAGCCTAAGAACGAATGGGCGCAGAAGGACAGATGGAACCAGGTGGTTACGAATATTGATGAGGATGAGTATATCCTCGTGAAGGGTGTTGACTTCAAGAAGGGTGCAAGTAAGTTTGAGGTTTCTGCCTCTTGCCACATGTTTGGCGGCAGCATCGAAATCCGTCTTGATGGGGTTAACGGCCAGTGCATCGGCAAGGTGGATATCAAGAACACCAAGGATGAATACAAAACCTTCTCTACTCAGGTGAAGAAGGTAAAGGGTGTTCATGATCTCTACTTCGTCTTTAAGGGAGGCGACATCCAGAAGCAGAACCTCTTCTTCCTGGACTGGTGGAAGTTTGGGGAGTAAGATAAACTTAATAAAGTTTTTGAAACATTCGATAAAGTCATTATGATTGTTTTTTCGTAATTTTGCAGCGTTAAACGAATAAACAATCATAATGATGAATACAACGAAAAACTTGGCTCTAAGAAAGCCGTTACTGATGAGTGCATGGCTGCTTGCCATGCAGGGTGCTACCTATGCACAGAACCCAATCGTGCAAACACAGTTAACTTCCGACCCAGCACCTCTGGTTGTCGGAGACCGCCTCTATGTATATACCGGTCATGATGAAGATAAGGCTGACTTCTTCTGGATGAACGAATGGCGTGTGTATTCCACCAAGGATATGGTGAACTGGACAGACCATGGTTCTCCGCTCGACCTCAGTTCTTTTTCCTGGGCAGACGACCGTGCCTGGGCAGCACAGACCATCGAACGAAATGGAAAGTATTACTGGTATATCTGCGCGCACTCTAAACTGACGGGCGGAATGGCTATCGGCGTAGCTGTGGCAGATTCTCCTACCGGTCCGTTCAAGGATGCGCTGGGCAAACCGCTTTTCGATAATGGAAGTTGGGACAATATCGACCCTACCGTCTGGATGGACGAGGATGGTCAGGCTTATCTCTATTGGGGTAATCCGCATCTTTACTATGCCAAACTGAATGAAGATATGATCAGCTTCAAGGGTGGTATAGATGCTAAGTCAGCTGTTGATGAAAAGCGTGAAGTGGGCAGAATCGTGATGACTGAGGAGGGATTCGGTTCGCCTGACGTGGAGAAGCGTGATTCTACCCGAAAATATAAGGATTGCTACACAGAGGGACCTTGGTTCATGAAGCGTGGCAAGAACTATTATATGCTTTATGCTGCAGGTGGAGTGCCTGAGCATATTGCTTATTCCATGAGCAAGAAGCCTTTCGGACCATGGAAGTATATGGGCGAAATCATGCCATTGGAAGATACGGGTTCGTTTACTAACCATTGCGGTGTGACCGACTTCAAGGGCAAGTCTTATTTCTTCTATCATACGGGTAAACTGGGTGGCGGATTCGGACGCAGCGTGGCTGTGGAAGAATTCAAATACAATGCCGACGGCACATTCCCAATTATCCACCATACTCAGGAAGGAGTGGCTCCTATCGCAACCCTCAATCCTTACAAGCGCCAGGAAGCAGAAACCATCGCTTTCTCTAAGGGAGTGAAGTCGGAGCAGACCGACGATACGGGTGTTTATATCTCAGAAATTCATACAGGCGATTATATCAAGGTGCGCGAGGTGGATTTCGGAAATGAAAGTCCGGATGCATTTGCCATCTCTGCAGCGTGCTCTTCGCTTGGAGGTTCGCTGGAGGTTCATCTTGATAAGGAAGATGGCGAACTGGTGGCAAAACTTGATGTTACCAAGACGGGTGGCTGGGAAAAGTGGAAGACTTTCTCGGCACAAATGCTAAAGAAAGTGACAGGAAAGCATGATATATACTTCGTATTCAAGGGATTGAAGGGAAGCAAACTCTTCAATTTCGACTGGTGGAAGTTTGAGAAGAATTTCGCCAATCCTGTGGTTTGGGCTGATGTGCCTGATGTGGATGTAATCCGTGTGGGTGACAGCTTCTATATGGTAAGCACCACCATGCATCTTATGCCGGGTGCGCCTATCATGAAATCGAAGGATCTGGTGAACTGGGAAACCGTGAACTATATCTTCCCTAAACTTACCGATTCGCCTAAGTATGACATGAAGGAGGGTACGGTGTATGGTCGTGGTCAGTGGGCCACTTCGCTGCAGTATCATCGTGGCAAGTTCTATGCGCTCTTTGCTCCGAATGATAATCCTGGTGGAGAGACTTATATCTGTACAGCCGATGATATCGAGGGCAAATGGACTATCCACAGCCGTTTGCAGCATTTCCATGATGCCGCTCTCTTCTTTGATGATGATGACAAGGCGTATGTGGTTTATGGTACAGGAGAGATGGTGCAGCTGAATGCAGACTTAACTAATGTAGTGCCTGGCAGCCATCGTAAACTCTTTGAGCGTGATGCTGATGAAACGGGTTTGCTCGAAGGCTCCCGCATAATCAAGCACAACGGCAAGTATTATCTCCTGATGATTTCGTGGCCACAGGGACATCCTCGTCGTGAGGTTTGTTATCGTGCTGATAAGATAACGGGTCCTTACGAAAAGAAGGTGATTCTGGAAACGGAGTTTGCCGGATTCAACGGCGTGGGACAAGGTACGATTGTAGATGATAAGGATGGCAACTGGTATGGCATCGTATTCCAAGACCGTGGTGGTGTGGGCAGAGTGCTCACGCTGGAGCCATGTACCTGGAAGGACGGATGGCCTATGCTGACCGATGAGAAGGGCAATATTCCTGCCGAGATGCAGAAGCCTGTGCTGGGCTACGATGGCAAGGGACTCGTGTATAGCGACGATTTCTCGAAGGATAAACTGGAACTGCAGTGGCAGTGGAACCACAATCCTGTGGATAATGCCTGGTCGCTCACAGAGCGTAAGGGCTGGCTCCGCCTAAAGACATCCCGTATCGTTCCAAATATTTTCCTGGCTCCAAATACCATCAGTACCCGTACCGAAGGACCTGCTTGCGAGGGAATCATCAAGATGGATGTGAGCAAGATGAAAGATGGCGATGTGGCTGGCTTGTCTGCCTTCCAGGGTGATGCGGCTTTGCTCTCTATTGTAAAGGAAGGCAAGAAACTCTTTGTGGTAGGTACCAAGGAGAGTGTAGCTTTGACTGAAAAGGAAAAGGCAGTGACTGATGTGAAACGTGAGGAGGTGTATCGCCAGCCTTTGAATCTGAAGCAGGATAAGGCAACGAAATCAAGCATCATCTATCTGAAGATGAGCTGCGATTTCCGTCTTCATCAGGATCTCGCCACCTTATTATATAGTATAGACGGCAAGACCTGGATTCCTGCCATCAAGGATTTCAAGATGCAGTATGATTATCGCCGCTTCTTCATGGGCACCCGTATTGCCATCTATAACTATGCCACAAAGGCTGCTGGCGGATATATAGATGTTGATTCTTTTGAGTATTCTAAAAGAAAATAGGTTTAAAGTTTGAGCTTTTTTAAATTTTAACGGCACAAAGTGAAGGAAAATCAAAAAGTTTCTTTATCTTTGTGCCGTTTTTAATAACTAATCAATGCTGATTTTATGAACAGAAATAAGATGATTTTGGGGGCTTGGGTCTTGGGACTAGTGTTTCCGATAGAGATGATGGCTAAGACAAGTTGCACAGATAATAGTACTCGACTTTGGTATAACGCCCCAGCCCAGCAGTGGCTGGAGGCTCTGCCTATCGGAAACTCACATCTGGGAGGTATGGTGTATGGCGGAACCACGGATGAGAATATCCAGTTGAATGAGGAGACTTTCTGGAGTGGCGGTCCCCATAACAACAATAGCAGGAAATCCCTGGAGAATCTGCCAAAGGTGAGGGAACTCATCTTCAATGGCAGGGAAGAGGAGGCAGCGGCTCTCATCAACCAGACTTTCATCCCAGGTCCTCATGGCATGCGCTTCCTGCCGATGGCAAATCTGCATATCAGCATGAAGAATCAGGGAAAGGCTGAGCAGTTTGTGCGCAACCTGGATTTGAAGAAGGCGATTGCCACGACTTCTTTCGTGATGGATGGCGTAAGATATACCCGCACCACCTTTGCTTCGCTGGCTGATGGCGTCATCGTTTGCCACATCAAGGCGAGCAGAAAGGGGGCTTTGAATATCGATGTTACCCTGGATTCGCCTTTTGAATATCAGACTCAGAAAACGTCTTCAGGGGTTATGCTGAAGGTGAAGGGACAAGATCAGGAAGGCATCAAGGCAGCTCTCGCTGCCGAATGTGTGGCAGATGTAAGGGCGGATGGCACCGAGGCAACCATCATCGTGAGTGCTGCCACCAATTTTGTGAACTATCACGATGTGTCGGGCAATGCAGCCCAGCGCAATGCTGACTATATAAATAAGGTGAAACTGATGAGCTATGCACAGTTGGAGAAACGCCATGTGGAGGCTTACCAGAAGCAGTTCGCTACTTCTTCCCTGATTCTGCCAACCGATGCCAATGCTTCGTTGCCTACCAATCAGCGCCTGGAGAAATTTGCAGGCAGCAAGGATATGGCGATGGTGGCACTGATGTATAACTTTGGTCGCTATCTGCTCATTTCTTCTTCACAGCCTGGTGGACAGGCGGCAAACCTGCAGGGTGTTTGGAACAACAGTAAAAATGCGCCTTGGGACAGTAAATATACCATCAACATCAATACGGAGATGAACTACTGGCCTGCCGAGGTAACGAATCTCAGTAACACCACGGAGCCTCTGTATTCGCTGATTAAGGATTTGAGTGTAACGGGAGCACAGACGGCTAGGGAAATGTATGGTTGCCGTGGCTGGATGGCACATCATAACACCGATATCTGGCGCATAGCGGGTCCGGTGGATGGTGCGCAGTGGGGCATGTTCCCGAATGGTGGAGCCTGGCTCACCACCCATCTCTGGCAGCATTATCTCTATACGGGCGACAAGGCTTTCCTCAAGCAGTGGTATCCGGTAATAAAAGGTGCCGCTGAGTTCTATCTCGACTATATGCAGAAGTTGCCGGGCACCGAATGGAAGGTAACTGTGCCGTCGGTGAGTCCGGAACAGGGACCTATGGGTAAGAGAACTGCCGTAACGGCAGGTTGCACGATGGATAACCAGATAGCCTTCGATGCCCTGACCAGTGCCGTGAAGGCTTCTGAAATATTGGGTGTTGATGAGGCTGAACGCAAGGCGATGCAGCAGCTGATTTCTCAGATTCCGCCAATGCAGATAGGAAAGTACGGACAGTTGCAGGAGTGGCTTGTGGATGCGGATGATCCGAAGAATGAGCATCGCCACATTTCGCATCTCTATGGATTGTATCCATCCAATCAGATTTCTCCTTTTTCTCATCCGGAACTGTTCCATGCCGCAGCCACCACTCTGAAGCATCGTGGTGACCAGGCTACGGGCTGGAGTCTAGGTTGGAAGACGAACTTCTGGGCACGCATGCTAGATGGCAATCATGCTTTCAGAATCATCAGCAATATGCTTCGCCTGTTGCCATCTGATGCGCAGGCAAAGGAGTATCCTGATGGCAGAACCTATCCGAATCTCTTCGATGCCCATCCACCATTCCAGATTGATGGTAACTTCGGAGTAACAGCCGGCATCGCAGAGATGCTCCTGCAGAGTCATGATGGAGCCGTGCATCTCTTGCCTGCCTTGCCTGATGCCTGGAAAGAGGGATGCGTAAAAGGACTTCGTGCCCGTGGCGGTTTTGTGGTAGACATGGAATGGAAGAATGGAAAACTGAAGCAGGCGAAGATTCGCTCCACCATTGGAGGCATCCTGCGTCTTCGCTCATACGTACCGCTGAAGGCGAAAAAACTGAAGAAGGCAGAAGGAAAATGTCCAAATATCCTTTTTGCATCTGCAGAAGTGAAGCCTGTAATGGAACAGCATCGGATAGCAGAGGGAGTGAAGGTCCCTATTCCTGACGTATATGAATATGACTTGGAAACAGAACCAGGAAAGGCTTATCTGATTAAATAATGTCCTAAAATCACATTTGTTGCCATAAAAGTATCATTTTGTCCACCTCTGGTTGGATAATTATTCGTACTTTTGTGGCAATATTTTTTATAATAATCTTTTAGACCTATAAATGAGAATGAAGAAATTATTATTTGCAACCTGTTGCATCGCTTTTTTGAGCGGTTCTTTGGGAGCTGCGGCGCAGAAAAAATCTGCAGCCAAGAATGTTCTGACACAGACTTTGAAAGGGAAGTCTTGGTCGGCTGATAATGGTAATGGTACCTTTACAAACCCTTTGTTTTATGATGAGTTTTCTGACCCTGATATTATCAGAGTAGGGGAGGATTACTATCTGGCGGGTACCACGATGCACAGTGTTCCGGGACTGGTGGTTCTCCATTCCAAGGATCTTGTGAATTGGGAATTTTCTTCCTACTGTTTCGACCGATTCGATGATTCTGATGATTTCAATCTCAGAAACGGCAAGGAGGCTTACGGACAGGGTATCTGGGCGCCTGCCATCCGATATCATAACGGCAAGTTCTATATCTTCTCTAACATCAACGGACATGGTTTGCAGGTGTATATTTCGGACAGTGCCAAGGGACCTTGGACGCATCATAAAGTTAATGGTGATATCTACGACCTCTCTGTGCTCTTCGATGAGGATGGCAAGATTTATGCCGTGCACAAGTATGGCAACGTGACCGTTACGGAGTTGAAGCCCGATTTGAGTGGTCCGGTAGAGGGCAGCAGCAAGGTGGTGATTCCGGAAGGCAATGCGATGGGTGAGGGACATCATGTTTATAAAATCAATGGTATGTACTACATCCTCTCTGCCGATTATTCGCCGATGGGTCGTATGCAGTGTGCCCGAAGCAAGAGTATCTGGGGACCTTACGAAACCTGCGTAATCAGCGAGAGAGAATCGTATGGTTATGCTGCGGGATGGAGCGTAGGTAACATGGGCATCGGTCGTCCTTTGCCGGAAGATGGCTTCAAATTCCAAAACAACCAACCAAATGGCTTGAACCTGGGCTGTGCTACGATTCACCAGGGTGGCATCGTGCAGGCTCCTGACGGGAAATGGTGGGGCGTTTCGATGCAAGACTTCAATGCCGTGGGCAGAACCGTATGCCTGTCGCCTATCACTTGGGTTGACGGCTGGCCTTATTTCGGATTGGAGAAGAACCTGGGACGTTCGCCTCGTACCTGGTTCAAACCGAATGATGCGGTAAAAGCACCTCAGGCACCATACGAAAGATGTGATGATTTCTCTGGCAAGACTTTCAAGCCGGTTTGGCAGTGGAATCATAATCCGAACGACAAGATGTGGTCGCTGAATAAGGAGCGAAAGGGATGGCTCCGTTTGCATTCCATGCCTGCCAAGCAACTGCTTTGGGCAAAGAATACATTGACGCAGCGTGCCATCGGACCTGTTTCTTATACTTCTGTTAAATTAGATGCATCCCGCTTGAAGGTAGGTGATGAGGCTGGTTTGGGTGCCATCAATACGCCATACGCTTCATTGGGCGTTGTCAAGACGGATAAGGGGTTGAACTTGAGATGTTATGACCAGAATACCAACAAGGAAGTGTTGAAACCGTTGGCTAAAAGCAAGGTAGTTTGGTTGCGCCTTTGGGGTGATTATGACAAGAGCCTGTTGCAATATTCCTATTCTCTGGATGGCAAGACCTGGGAGAATATCGGCGAGCAGATGCTTTCGCCTTATCAGTTGAAGACCTTCCAGGGGGTACGTGTGGCACTTTATGCTTTCAATAAGAAGGATGTGAATGGCGGTGTGGCTGATTTCGATGATTTCAAGGTAGAGGAGCCGATGGCTGACAGAACAGACAATCTGCCTATAGGCAAGACCATAAGATTCTTTAATCTCGCTGATGCCAGTCTGATGGATGCTACCGGACATGGATTGATGCATAGTTCCGGTAACCGAAAGGACATGAGAAATCAGGTGAAGTTTATTGTGGAGGATAGAGGTAAGGGAAAGATTGCTTTGAAGACGGCTGACGGACGATATGTTTATATTGCTGGTGCTGGTTTGTCTGGTGATGTTCGTCTGACTTCCGACTCTTCCAAGGCAGAGGAGTTTTTATGGCAGGATATGCTTTATAACCGCTGCATGCTTCTTTCTCGGAAAACGCAACGCTATGTGGGCAAGAATCCTGTGGATGGTAGTCCTTACTCTGCTGATTTTCAGGGTGCTGATGCAGGAATGAAAAATGGGTGTGTCTTCTCGTGGGAGATTGTAGAGTAATCTGTTCTTTAAAATATATAAAAAGAGCTTGACTCGTTTGGGTAGGAGTCAAGCTCTTCTTGTTTATCTTTTGTTTTATTTTTCTTACGTTCTATTCAAAATAGAAAGTCAATGCAATCATCTTGCTATGAGCACTTTTTGCCGCCTTTGTATAAGGCAACATGCTTTTGTCTTTCACTTTATTGATATAATTCTTGTCGTATGAGTCTGTTAATCCATACATGAACTTAAGTTCTGGTCTGAGCTTAAAGAATGGTAGGTAGAAATCGCATCCGGCACCAATTTCGAGGAACATTTCAGACTTCTTCAGTTTGATGTAATCATCGTTGTTTCCGCTAAGATTGATCATCGGATTCAATCCTGCCATGATGTAAGGTCGATGATTGTTAAATCTCTGTGCGCCAAAAATGAGGTTAAAAGCTGAAGAAATATATGCCGTTTTCATTTCCTGCTTTTCTTCTATGGGATTTCCTATACCATCTTTTTCCATCAGATTATGGAATGTGAGATGTCTCGTACCGAAGTACATGGCCGGAGCAATACGAAACTGGAAGTGGGTGTTTAGGCGGAATTCTCCCAAAACTCCTACCGTAAATCCCGCATCCCATCTGTCTTGATCTACCGTAACATTGGATTCCTTCTCATTACCATCTGCATCTATATAAGAAGTTAGTCCTGTATTCGTAAATTCTAAATCTTGGAAGTGGGTTCCAACCATAACGCCAAAATGGAATGGGCGCAAATCAGTATAAGGACGGTTTTCTACAGTCCTTTCTTGTGCCATGATTACTATGCTTATAGTCATGACTGCTAATATGGTCATTATCAATCTTTTCATATTATTATTAACGGATAAGTAGTCTACTTATTGCTTTGTTCTCTATTTCGATTATGTATAAATTGAAGTTTTCTCTTAAAAAACTTATACCTATTTGTAGGTATTCCGGAAAATATTATTATCTTTGCACCATCAAAATTAGGTATTAAACTATTGATGCGAATACATATTATTAACATTATAAAACATTAAGAATTATGGCATACGTAATTGGTGACGATTGTATCGCTTGCGGTACATGTATCGATGAGTGCCCATCAGGTGCAATCTCTGAGGGCGAGAAGTATTCTATCAACCCAGACCTCTGCACAGAGTGTGGTACTTGCGCAGATGTTTGCCCTAATGAGGCAATTAGTCTTCCTTAATTTTTAAGGATAGATACTTTTAGTTACATAAAACATTGAGAGCGGTTCCTCTGGAATCGCTCTTTTCTTTTATATAGACTTTGATTCACCCTTTATCCTTGCTTTGTGTAGAAAAACGGCTGTTTCTCGTTCTTATAGAGGTATATACAATTATATGTTGCTGTTTAATGTACGTAAAAAGGCGATGAAGCTAAGTACTTCACCGCCTTATATTTTTTCTAATCAAGATTTCTGTTAAAGAATTCTCTTGAGAAATTTCATATTACTGAGCTGCTTCCTCTTCAAGACCCAAAGCCTTCTTTGCAAGAGAGTTGTTAGGATCGAGCTTAATCAACTTCTCGAAGTATGGTCTAGCAGTGTCTAAGTCATTCTTAGAACCCCAGTAGATGTAACCAGCATTCTTGTATGCCTGCATCAAGTAACCCTTTTCATCCTCATCATACTGCTTGCTTTCGAGTTCCTTGATTACCTTTTCATAGTTCTCAAGAGCCTTGTCGTCCAACTCATTCTGGAATGCGATGTTAGCAGCCTGCAAGTCAGCGTATGCCTTAATCTGTGGATACTTTTCAGCGAAGATGTTGTAAACACCGATAGCCTTGTCTACCCATACAGCCTTATCTGCGCCACCCTTCTGAGCTTTAGCATTGTAAATCTCAGCCATCTTAACGAAGTCAGAAGGAGCAGCGTTAGGGTTCTTCTCCATATAAGTCTGAGCGAACTCGATAGCCTTATCTTCGTTGCCCATAGCCTTGTATGTTTCAGAAATGTACTGGTAAGGCTTAACGTCTTCCTTATTCATTTCCAATGCCTTGTTGTACTGCTCCAAAGCCTGATCATACTTCTTGTTGCCAGCAAGGGCCAAACCGTAGTATGAATAGATGCTAGAGTTCTTCTTTACATCAGCGTTGTTGATGATAGCTGTTGCATAATTCAATGCATCCTCGAAGTTCTGTGTATCTACAGCTGCACGCATTGCCAAAATCTGGAATGCTGTATCCTTTGGATATTTCTGCATACCTTCTTTGCACAACTGAAGTGCCTCATCCTTCTTGTTCAAAATGTAAGCAGTGAAGCAGTATTCATAGAAGATATACTCTTCCATGGTGCTATGTTTTGCTTTTGAGAAATTCTCATAAGCCTTCTCATAGTTACCATTAGCATAGAATGTATGACCAGTCTCTGCCTCTACAGGATAGTCAGGATTGATTGTCTTCAATTTCTGCAAAGCTTCTGCACTACCATTTGGGTCAATCTTCTGGTATACACGAGCATAGCTGATATAACCCTGAGGATTCTTTGGATCCATAATCATACACTGCTTGTACCAGCTAGCAGCCTCACCACCGTTGTCCTGCATAGCGAAGATATCACCTTTCAAGATATATGCATCACCATAATTCTTGAATTTAGCGATAACAGCATCTGCTACTGCATTGCCTTCAGTATACTTCTTGTTGATAACAAGGGCATTACCTAATGCAACAAGAGCCTTAGGATCTTTTTTGAAGGTCTTCTGATAGGCCTTAACTTCCTTAGCAAATTCTTTAGCATCAACGTTGCCTGCTTTCAATGTAGTCTCAATTGGCTTAAGTGCATCCTTATAGTTCACATCCTGAGCCATTGCAGGAGCTGCCAAACCCATGACGAGCAAACCTGCTACTAAATATTTAACTGCTTTCATAATTCTATTTTTAAATACTTTCCTTTATCAAAACATGCTTTGACTCCAGTTAGTAAGTTTTATTTTAATTTTATCGTATATTTTCTTCGCTTTCTTTATCTTGTCTTGTTACCGTTTTACGTTAACAGTTCTTATAGTGATGTCACCTCTGTATGGCAGTAAACCCGACTTGAACACAATAAGCTGTCCTTTAGGGTTGGAAATGTAGTTGGCAAAACTCCAAGGCAAAGCCTTATGAGGGTCTACTACAATAGCATATATAGTTCTGACGAACGGATATCTTCCATCCAACAAGTATGCCTGATAAGGTTGCCAGCTATTTGAAGGCTTTGCCTCATCTTTCACGGATACTCTCATGACATGAATATTCTTTTTGAATGTGGTATTGGTTGAATCTCTACGATCATTTAACCAATTAGAACCAATCACACCAATAGACCCAGGATTTTGATCAACAAAGTCAATCACCTGTTTACTGGTTTTGGCCGCCATGATTTTGGCTCCCATTTTAGCTCCATGTAATACAGAATCTACCACGTAGTTAGTAGTAGCTGATCGGGTGTTGTCGAAAATGACTTCGATATCACCTCTTTTAGAGCCTGGTCTAATATCACTCCATTTTGTAACCTTTCCCGTTAAGATGTTCTTGATTTCATTTACCGTAATACAAGTATCCGTATTGTTCTTGTTTACAATGAATGCCAAACCATCGTAACCGATAGGGAATACAGAAGGAATAACATTACTTTTTGATTTCAAGTATGCTATTTCACTATCTTTCAAATTTCTTGTTGTGAATAATAGGGCTGTTTTGAAATCTTTAATCATCTGAAGTCCTGTGACTTCATCAGTATATTTTGCTTTGAGTTTGGCTTTTGGAAATTCAAACTCAAATTGACTCCTTTCTTCCTCAATGATAGGACTCAAACTTTCGTCAGCCACAAATTGTATTGTGCCTGAAGTAGGAGTGTCAGTTCTACCATCTTTGGCTTTCTTCTCGCCGCAAGACGAGAAGAAAGCCATTGATAGTACTGTTAATCCTATATAAATATAAGATATTCTTTTCATTCTATTACTGCAATCTAAATACAACTGGTACAGTATACTTAACACGTACAGTCTGACCATTCTGCTTACCAGGAGTCCATCTAGGCATGCTCTTAACAACACGCTGTGCCTCGCGGTCGAGTGAAGGGTCAACTGAGCGTGCAACCTTAACATCAGAGATAGAACCATCACGCTCTACCACGAATGATATGATTACACGACCCTGTACGCCATTTTCCTGTGCTACAACAGGATACTTTGTATTGCTATTGAGGTAAGACATCAAAGCTGCATTTCCACCAGGGAATGAAGGCATCTCCTCTACAACATCGAAGACCTTAGTTGCAACCTCAGGTTTTGGAGCTGGTGGTGGAGGTGGGGCTGCTACTGCAATCTCACTTCTTACAGCTTCCACTGTACGGTCCTTCACACCTTCCTTGTCTTCAGAACCTACAGCTACCTTATCGTCCAGTTTATCCATCTGCTTAACCTGGTTTTCCTCTTTTACGAGTTCATCCTTCTTGATGACAGGTGCAGTAAACTTCTGAGTTTCGCGAGCCACAGGTATCTCCTTCTTTGGTTCAATCTTTGGCTTCACTTGCTCCTTTTTCTTTTCTTCCTTCTTAGCCTGCTTCTGGAGATTAGCCAACTCCATAGCTTCCATATATGCCTGCTGTTCTTCGGCCTTTTTCTGTTCGATGACTTTCCAAGCCAAGAATCCACCCACGAGAGCTGCAGCAATGACCAAGATCAGAAGAGCCTTGATGTTTCGACCAGAAGTACCCTTACGGAGCTGGTATGCACCATACTCCTTGTTCTTTCCGGCGAAAACCATATCGACCCATTTAGGATCGTAAAGATCTATTTTTGCCATTTCTTTCTTGTTTAAAATTGTTTGTTACTCATCTTACATCTTAACGTTTCTAGACTTGAGAAGTTTCTCGTCGTCTGCGTTAATCTTATCGATGACGTAAGTACCAATGTTTGAAATCTGCATTTCGTCGAGAGCGTCAACCATATTCTTGTAAGAAGCGTTGTCGGTAGGCTTGATGACGATGGTAAGAGTAGGAATCTTGCCATCCTTCAAAATACCTGCCTTCAAATCACTAAGTTTCTTCTGATAGATGCTATCAGGATACTGCTTAGGATTCTTCTGACGATCCATGTTCAACTCCTTAACAGCGAGCGAAATTCTTTCTACTGGTCTTGTACCATTCTCTGTAGCGTGCTCTCTCAAGACCTTACGGATTCCCTGGCTGCCCCATGTAGTTTCCTTGATCCATGTAGGATCATTGTATTGAGGGATACCAGCACCGTAGTAAATCTTGTTGTCAGCTGTTACATAGAGGGTAATAGTCTCAGAAGCTTTCGCCTCGTTCCTCTTGTCCTCTGGTTGCTGGTCATCATTACTTGGCATAGTCAGCTCCATTGTCTGAGGTTTGCTCAATGATGTACACAGCATGAAGAACGTGATAAGAAGCATGAGCATATCCACCATAGGCGTAAAGTCTACGCGGACATTCATTTTCTTTTGTTTGCTTTCTTTCTTTGCCATTTATTCGTCCCCCTGTTGTTTTAACTGTGTAATCATATAGTAATGACTCTCATCCATGTCCTGGAGTTCGTTCATCACTCTCTTCACTGTTTTATAAGGTGTAGAAGCATCTGCCTTGAGGGCTATCTTGATGTCCTCGTTTACGTTACGAGCAGCGTCTACCCACTGCTGGAATTCGCTCATACCACCCTTGATACTGTCGAGAGGAATACCCTTAGTCTGGAGATACTGTGGACGCTTTGCAGCGTTCATAGACAAGTAAGTGCTCATGTCACTCATAGAAACACCGAACATACCCTCGCTCTTGAAAGTTTCAATCTGCTTAGGAGTCAATGATACGCCGAAGTTGCCTGTCATTGTGCTCAGTGTTGCTCCCAACTGATCGGTATTATCAATACTCATAAATACTTGGCCCTCGCCGGTTGGTTTACCAGCCTTGTCCTTTTCAGGACTTACCAAGATAGTCAAGACGCCGTTCTCTGGCACCTTAATCTCAGACACAGATCCTGGTGTGTTAACCTTTACAGGCTCATTCTTTACGAATGTAGAAGTGAGCATGAAGAAGGTAAGCAACAGGGTCATAACGTCTGACATAGGAGTCATATCGATCCAGACGTCACTCTTCTTAATTTTTACTTTACCCATAGCGATAAAATTTTAAAGGGTTAGCAAAAATTAAGCCTCTTCTGCGTGGTTAGCTTCGTATGTCTGAGCAATTGAGTAACCTACCTCGTCGAGTGCGTATGTCAACTTATCAACCTTGTTTGTAAATGTGTTGTAAGATACTACAGCACACCAAGATGTCAAAATACCGAATGCGGTGTTGATCAACGCCTCAGAAATACCTACAGAAAGTGCTGCTGAGTCAGCGCCACCACCTTCACCCATGGCCTGGAATGACTTGATCATACCGGTTACAGTACCGAGAAGACCTGTCAATGTACCGAGAGTTACGATTGTAGCGATGATAGGCAAGTTCATTGTCAAAGTTGGCATCTCCAACTGAGTTGCCTCCTCGTGAGCCTGCTGGATCTTAGCTACCTTCTGAGCCTTCTTCAAAGATGCGTTAGCACCAGACTCCATAGACTTGTAAGCGTTCAAAGAAGCCAAAACAACGTTAGCTACTGTACCGCGCTGCTTGTTGCAGAGCTGCTCAGCCTTAGCGAAATCGTTAGCGCTCAAAGCTGCCTTGATGTTTGCAACGAACTTAGGAAGAGCACCTGTACCTGTAGCGGTCTTAAGAGCCAACCAACGCTCGATTGTCATAGCCAACACTGTGAGCAACAAAGTGTGGATAACTGGTACGATAACACCACCCTTGTAAATTGTACCCCAAATGTCTGCTGGGTGATCCTGGATGCCTGGATCCTGGAAGTGCATGTCGTTTCCGAACCATGTGAAGAACAATGTGAATGCGATGATAGCACAAACCACGATGATCCAGAATGCGCCTCTTACTCCCTGAAAGCCCTCAGACTTCTTAGCTGGGGCTGCTTGTTTTGTAGTTGCCATAATTTTACTTTTTTAAATTATTAGTTAATAAATTATTAATATTTTCTTGTTTCCTTGGTTGCTTTGTAGACCTTGTATGTGTTGTTGTCACGAAACACAGTCGGTTATTCAAATTCCAATGGCAAAGATAATAATTATTGGTTAACTATCACCCTAATTAAGAAGTTTTAACGAGATATTGACGCATTTTTTGTCAATATCTCGCTTTTTTCTTACAAAATTGCCAATATTTGGACGTTTTTTTGCACTTCTTACTTGAGCTTAGCCAAAGCTTCCTTGATGCGTCGGATTGCTTCAACGATGTTCTCATCGCTAGTAGCATAACTCATGCGGAAACAGTCTGGGTCTCCAAATGCATCACCGCCTACAGTAGCAACATGTGCCTCTTCCAAGAGATACATGGCGAAGTCTGTAGAATTATTGATGGTGTGAGTACCGTTGCTCTTGCCGAAATAGCTGTTGCACTTAGGGAAGAGATAGAACGCTCCCTGTGGCATGTTGACTTCGAGTCCTGGTACTTCCTTTGCCAATTTTACAATCAGATTGCGACGGCGCTCAAATGCCTGGCGCATTTCTTCTACTGCACTCTGGTCGAGTGTATAGGCAGCCTCTGCAGCCTTCTGGCTAACAGAACATGTGCCACTGGTGTATTGACCCTGGAGCTTGTTGCAGCCCTTGATGATCCATTCAGGACCAGCCAGGAAACCGATTCTCCATCCTGTCATGGCGTATGCTTTAGATACACCGTTGGCAATGATGACCTGTTCCTTCATGCCTGGTTCCTGAGCAATGCTGTGGTGCTTGCCTATATAATTAATGTGTTCGTAGATTTCATCTGCCAACACGAAAACCTCAGGGTGCTTTCTGAGAACTTCTGCCAATGCAGCCAATTCTTCCTTGGAATATACGCTACCAGTAGGATTGCTTGGAGAGCAGAGGATGAGCATCTTGGTCTTGTCTGTGATGGCATTTTCCAATTGTTCCGCTGTCATCTTGAAGTCCTGGTCGAATCCTGCGTTTACGATAACAGGTGTACCACCTGCCAATTTTACCATCTGTGGGTAGCTTACCCAATAAGGAGCAGGGATGATAACCTCGTCGCCTGGATTAACGAGAGCAAGGACAGCGTTGCAGACACACTGCTTGCCGCCGGTACCTACAATTACCTCATTGGTTGTATATTCTAAGCCGTTCTCGTTTTTCAATTTGGCAACAATCGCTTTTCGCAAGTCTGGATAACCAGGGACTGGTGAGTAACGGGAGAAATTCTCGTCAATAGCTTTCTTTGCTGCCTGTTTAATGTTGTCAGGAGTGTTGAAGTCTGGTTCACCTACGCTCATGTTGATAACATCAATACCTTGAGCTTTCATTTCACTACTCTTCTGTGACATCGCCAGCGTTGCTGATGGTGCCAATCTGTTTAAACGATCAGATAATTGTGCCATAATTCTTTTTTACTATTTGTTTATCGTTTGCAAAATTAAGCAAATTATTTCTTTTTCGGAAGAAAATTGAGCATTATTTTACGTATTGTACCGAAATAATAACATAATTTTCATTATCCGAGGTGCAGAGTGTGCCCCATGCGGTCTCTCTTGGTCTTGAGATAACGTTCGTTGTACTCGTTTGGTGTTACTTCGATAGCTACGTTTTCTACAATTTCCAAGCCGTATGCTTCCAGTCCTACACGTTTCACGGGATTGTTGGTAAGCAATCTCATCTTGTGTACGCCGAGGTGGCGGAGCATCTGTGCGCCGCAGCCGTAGTCGCGCTCGTCTGGCTTGAAGCCAAGGTGGGTATTGGCGTCTACGGTGTCGTATCCTTCTTCCTGTAATTTATATGCGGCAATCTTGTTCATGAGTCCTATGCCTCGTCCTTCCTGCTGCATATAGATAACAACACCCTTGCCTGCTTTTTCGATGGCTTGCATAGCTTTGTGCAGCTGCTGTCCGCAATCGCATCGCTTGCTTCCCAGAATGTCGCCGGTAGCGCATGATGAATGAACGCGAACCAGGATAGGTTCATCTTCCTTCCATTCGCCTTTGATAAGGGCCATGTGTTCGAGTCCATTGCTAGCCTGACGGAAAGGAATGAGGCGGAAGTGGCCGTATTCTGTTGGCATATCCACCTCTTCACCCACTTCGATGAGTGATTCCTTCTTAAGGCGGTATTCTATCATATCTTTAATGGAAATCACCTTGAGGTGCCATTCTTTTGCCATCTCCATCAACTGTGGAAGTCGTGCCATGGTTCCATCTTCGTTCATGATTTCCATGAGTGCACCTGCTGGGTAGAGACCTGCCATTCTGCAGAGGTCAATGGCTGCTTCTGTATGTCCGCTTCTTCTCAACACACCGTTGTCTTGTGCATAGAGTGGGTTGATGTGACCAGGACGGCCGAATGTCTGTGGGGTTGATGCCGGATCAGCGAGCGCCTTGATGGTCTCTGCGCGGTCGTGAGCAGAAACTCCTGTTGTACATCCCTCCAGCTTGTCTACGGTTACGGTGAATGGAGTACCGAGCATGGAAGTGTTGTCTGATACCTGATGAGGCAGGTCGAGTTCGTCGCATCTACTGAGGGTGATAGGTGCGCAAAGTACGCCTCTTGCATTTTTGAGCATGAAGTTTACCTTTTCTGCGTCTATCTTTTCTGCAGCGATGATGAGGTCGCCTTCGTTTTCGCGATCTTCGTCATCTACAACAATGACAAATTTACCTTCCTTGAAATCCTTGATTGCATCTTCGATGCTGTTTAACTTATATTCTCCCATGTTTGTGATACTTTTTTATAGTTACATTTCTTTTATTCTTCTAATGATGTTGTCGTTGGTCTGAAGAATGAGCTTCAGGTCGCGATACAGTCGCATTCTGAAACGCCACATTCTCAGATACAGTCCCGTTCCGATTGGGAAGAGAATGGCTGCAGTGATGTTGAGCCATTTCTTTTCGAATGGTCGGGTATGTGCCTTGGTAGACAGGATAGGGTATTGGTTGATGGAATGGAGAAGATATTTGTCCTTCGTGTTGCTGAGGTCTTCAATGATTTTCTCCAGTTCGTTACTGATACGTTCTATCTCATGGTCTGGCTGGTACTTGAAGAATACGTTGATGAAGTTTGGCAGTCTTCTCAGTCTATGCACCTTATTATATATAGTAATGTCATTTGAGATTTGTGCCAAAGCTTCTGCGTCCTTCCGGTAATCCGGGTCTTCGATGATTACTTCTTTACCAAAGATGTGTCGTTTCATTCGCAGGCCGAATAGATGCATGAAGAAATCGCGGTATGCTTCTATCTTGAATACGGCAGAATCGTTGGTGGCTTTGTAAGTCACGAAGATTGCCAGTGGTGATAGAACGGCAGGAGCAAGTCCCATGCCGAACCATACTGCCCACATTCCGCCTCGTGCCATTCTGAATCCAGTGTTGTCAAGGATGAAGAAGGCAATAAATACCAATACCGAGATGATGACAGGTATACCCAATCCTCCCTTTCTGATGATGGCTCCTAATGGAGCACCGATAAAGAAGAATATCAGGCAGGAGAGAGCGAGCGTGAACTTGCGGATTGCCTCGATATCGTGTTGCCTGATAATATAGTCGGCATCGCTGGTCATCATCGACTTGAAGTCCAGATCCGACAGCTCTTGCTGTACGGTCGACAAGGCATCGTTGGTTACGATTAACTTTCTGTCGCTAGGCAGTTTGTTGTAAATCGTGTCGAAGTTGACTTTGTCACCCTCCTTGATAGCCTTCAATGAATCAGCCTTGTTGTTAAGTCGTGCCAGATTGTAGTATCTGACGTTGTATTCTTGCAGGTAACTTCTGCAGATGGAGTCATAGGTGTGATTGATAGAGTCTACATCGTGTTTGATTTTGGACAGACTCTTTGCCTTTGCATTATTGGATAAAGAAGAAGCATCTGTCAAGTTGAAGCCACCGTCAAAGTCGAGAATGATTTTCTTGGATACAAATGTTTCTCGGCGATAAGGCACAGCTGCACTGTTTCCCAATTCGCTGCTTTGCATATTCTCAAACCATTCTCCGCTATACAGACTAAGCACCAGGTGTTTTTTTTCTGCAGTACTTTGCAGCATACCCGAGTCGGCAAGGATGATGGCGGCATCTTCGTAGCTGTCGGTCATACGGTAAATCATGATACCGTAGAGTTTGCCTGTCTTCAGGTCTTTTTTCTGCACATAGAGGTTGCAGTTAGGAATGCCATCATAGAAGATACCTTCAGGAATTTCGAGTTCCGGGCTCTTCTGTTTCATGGAGATGAGCAGTTGGGCAAGTTTCTGGTTGGAATCAGGCCCCACGTTGTTCTGAAAATAGAAAGAGCCAAACATGATGATGAAGGTGATGACGATGAGAGACCGGAACGCCTGCATCAAAGAAATGCCGGCAGCCTTGATGGCTGTAAGCTCTGAACTTTCGCCCAGGTTTCCGAATGTCATGAGCGAGGCGAGGAGGATTGCCAATGGCAAAGCCTGTGGAACCAGCATGAGTCCCATGTACCAGAAGAACTGTGCCATGACGTCAATCGTGAGTCCTTTGCCGATCAAGTCATCAATGTATCTCCACAAGAACTGCATCATCAGCACAAACTGGCAGATGAAGAAGGTTCCCAGGAAGAGCAGGCCAAATTGCTTGGCGATGAATATGTCTAATTTTTTAATTCTAAGCATTTTTATAATTGTTGTTCTGTGCCTTTATCCATGAATTGGAATGAAGTGCATACTATTTCAGAGTGCAAAGGTAACACAAAAAAATAAGAATCTCTTCATTTTTCGTTTTTTTATATTAATAATAGGTGAAAAAAGGTGATGAATGCGATGTGAAATAAGAAAAAACATTTTTTTTTGAAAATTTCTTCGAAAAAATTTGTTCAATTCAAATAAATGTATTACCTTTGCACCCGCAAATCAGAAATGACTTGTAAGGATGGCGGGATAGCTCAGCTGGTTAGAGCGTCGGATTCATAATCCGGAGGTCGAGGGATCGTGGCCCCCTCCCGCTACTTTATGAGACACTAACATTTTAGTTAGTGTCTTTTTTATGCTCTGAACTTTTCTGTACTTTTCCACAAATGTCTTTATAAAAGTTATCAACAGGATGTTGATAAGTGTGGATAACTATCTTAACTTTTTGATATTCAGCAGATATTTGGTTAGAAAACTATTGTTGATAACATTCGGATATCAAGTTCTTCACATTTTTTATCCCTTTTTCTATTGTCCTTTTCAAAATAAAATAGTAAATTTGTGACCAACTAAAAATATGAGTCTAATGAAGCAGCAAGTATATAATTTAAAGGAGTTTGCTGCTCGACACCATCTTGAAAGCATATATGGGGCTTATGCCTCACACATTCATATAGACGATTTATGCGAAAAGGATTTTATAGAGATGGCTCTAGAGCGCACCTTGTTCACTAAACTGATGTTGGTGAATAGGGGAAGTATCAGAATGGGTATTCTTCAGCATGGGGTTGAAACGGAAAAATCCGACAGAATGCTTTCGGCCAGCGAATTGCTGGTCGTATCACCCAAGCATATCGTTACTTTTTCTGATATGTCTGATGATTTTGAGGCCGAAATCATCTTTGTGGACGAGGAGATTGCGGCCGATGTTGTGTATCAGTTATCTGATGACAAACTGAAGTCTGCACTTGATATCTTCCACATGATTGGCGACATTGTGCGTCATCAACATATCAATAAGGTGGAGATGATACAGTCGATGGTAAATGTTTTAAAGCTTTTGGTATCAGAATTACCTTACGAGAATGTTACCATCACCCGTGATTTGAAGCATAAGAAAGATGTTTATGAGATTTTTCTGCATCTTTTGTATCGACATTTCAGAACAGAACGTCAGATTCGCTTTTATGCTGATAAGTTGAATGTTTCTGCTCCTTATCTTTCAAGAATGATAAAGGAGATCTCTGGTACTACGGTGAATGATCATATCTCTTCCTTACTTTACAAGGAGATATGTAATCTCTTGCACCAGACGGATATGTCGATGGGAGAGATATCTACCTATCTGAATTTCAGCGATCAGAGTGCGATGACGAATTTCTTTAAGATTCGTGCCGGGATGACCCCGTTAGCGTATCGTAATCAATTATAAAGAGTAAATGTTAGAATGATAGCATAAAAAAAGCCTGTAAGCATTATTCCCAAAAAGGAATACGCTTACAGGTTTTTGTATTGTCAACTAATCAGCTGACTTGGTTATGGAAAAATTTATTTCAGCGTAAACTTGTGTGACTGCAACATCTCCTTAGGATCGAGCGCCTTGTCAAGCTCTTCCTTGCTCAGAATGCCCTGCTCGATGACGATATCGTATACCGAACGTCCGGTTGCGTGAGCTTCCTTAGCTACCTTAGAACTCTTCTTGTAACCGATGATAGGATTGAGGGCAGTAACGATACCGATACTGTTCTTTACCATTTCGTAGCAACGCTCCTTATTGACTGTGATGCCGAGGATACACTCAGATGTCAAAGTCTCGATAGCATTCTTCAACCATGTCAAGCTCTCGAAGAGGCTCTCTGTGATGATTGGCTCCATTACGTTCAGCTCCAACTGTCCTGCCTCTGCTGCGAAGCTTACGGTAGCATCGTTACCGATTACCTTGAAGCAAACCTGGTTAGTTACCTCAGGGATAACTGGGTTTACCTTACCTGGCATGATAGAAGAACCTGGTGCCTTAGGAGGAAGGTTGATTTCATTCAAGCCGCAACGAGGACCGGAAGCCATCAGACGGAGGTCGTTGCAAATCTTTGACAACTTGATAGCCAAGCGCTTCAAAGCAGAAGAGTAGCTTACGTAAGCACCTGTATCAGGTGTAGCCTCTACCAGGTCGGTTGCTGTCTCGAAGTTTTCGCCTGTCAGTTTGCTGAGGTTAGCTGCGCAGAGCTTAGCGAAGCCAGGAACAGCGTTCAGACCTGTACCGATGGCTGTACCACCCATATTGATTTCGTGTAAGAGTTTCACGTTACGCTCCAAATTGAGGATTTCCTCCTCCAGGTTGTTGGCATAAGCATTGAACTCTTGACCGAAAGACATAGGAACAGCATCCTGTAACTGGGTACGTCCCATCTTGATAACGTCTGCATATTCGTCTGCCTTATAGCGGAATGCGCTGATCAAACCAGTCAAGGCACCTACCAGATGGGTATTCATGCGAATCAAAGCCAGGCGGATAGAAGTTGGGTAAACGTCGTTGGTGCTCTGACCGCAGTTGCAATGGTCGTTAGGGGAGCAGAACTGATAATCAGCCTTCTCGTGACCCATAATCTCGAGGGCACGGTTAGCGATTACCTCGTTGGCGTTCATGTTGACAGATGTACCAGCACCACCCTGTACCATGTCGATAGGGAAGTTCTCGTGCCACTTGCCTTCGATGATTTCACGGCAAGCCTGAGAGATTGCACCTGAAATTTCATCATTGATAACACCGAGAGTATGGTTTGTCTCGATAGCAGCCAACTTCACGTAAGCGATAGCGATGATGAAGTCAGGATAGCTGCACATTGTCTTGCGTGAGATGTGATAGTTATTGATACCGCGCTGTGTTTGTATACCATAAAGTGCTCCAGCAGGAACTTTGAGTTCACCTAAAAGGTCAGACTCTACTCTAAATTTTTTCTCTTCAGCCATAATATTGTCAGTTTTGATGTTAATATTCTTGTTATTACTATTCTTGTTTTTCTGAAGAAGGAGTAGTTTCCTTTATCCGCTGCAAAGATACGATGTTTTTTGTATATTTCATTTATAAAAAATGAACCAGAATTTGTAAAAAACGAACCAAAAGTAAATAATTTCAAAAAAAAAATGTAAATTTGCACCGGAAAGTCTTATTTTTAGATTTTTTCAAGGTGAACAATCTTTTAAATGTCAAAAATAGATAGATAAGTAAGTATGAAACGATATCTATACCTTTATATATATATAGTGTTTGGGATGTTGCTGACCGGTTGTCATCAGCAGCCAAAGAAGTTTGTCATTGGTGTATCACAATGTTCTGAGGACATTTGGCGTGATAAACTCAATGACGAGCTGAAGATGGGTGAATATCTCAACGATTCCATTATCGTGAAGCTTGCTTCTTCCAACGATGATAATGTATTGCAAAACAAGCAGGTCAATCAATTTGTTAACGAAGGTGTAGATTTGCTCATAGTCTCTCCTAACCAGTTGAGTGCAATCTCTAAGGCTGTAGAAAATGCCTATGACAAGGGGATTCCTGTTATTCTTTATGACCGTAAGACCAATTCTGATAAATACACGGCATTTATTGGTTGTGATAACTATGCAATTGGTAATGCCATAGGGCAGTTTATTGCCTGTCAACTTCAGGGCAGAGGTCGTATTGTTGAGATTCGCGGTTTGGATGGTTCTTCGCCAGCCATGGAGCGTCATCGTGGTTTTATGGATGCTCTTAAGCCTTATCCTGGTATTCAGACAATTGTTTCAGAAGAAGGAGATTGGAAGGAGGAGAGTGGTACAAAGGCAATGAATCGCATATTAAAGAAGATTCAAGACTTCGATTATGTATTTGCTCATAACGATCGTCTAGCTTTGGGAGCTTATAAGGCTGCTCAGCAGAAGGGAGTACAGCATAAATATAAATTTGTTGGTATAGATGGTATGGCAACCAAGGGAGGTGGTTTGGAATTGGTACGTGATGGTATCTTAGAAGCTTCTTATCTTTATCCAACCAAGGGTGATGAGGTTATTGCTCTGGCTATGAGGATATTAAAGCGTCAGCCCTATGAACGTGACAATTATCTGAGCACCTCTATCATTACTCAGGCAAATGCCGAACTCACCTTGATGGAGGCTAGGGATGCGGAGCGTCAGGCGCATAACCTGAAGTTGTTGCATAAGCAGGTAGACCGTTATCTGGCTGATTATAATTCACAGAAAATAATGTTAATAGGGTTGTGCCTGTTTCTTTTCGTCTGTGTTGCAGCTGCTGCTTTGATATTCAGAGGTTATGTTGTTAAGGTAAAGCTGAATGAGGAATTGGCTCATACCAATGGGGCGTTGAAAAGGGTAAATGGTGAACTTGAGGTCAAGAATGAAGAGTTGAAGCGATTAAACGAGGAGGTTTTGGAATTGACTCATTCCCGTCTGGTGTTCTTTACGAATATCAGTCATGAGCTTCGAACTCCATTAACCTTGATTGCTGATCCTGTAGAGATGCTTTTAGAGGATAGTGGAATCAAGGGAAAAAGTCGCGAACTGTTAAAGATGGTACAGCGAAATGCCGTTGCTCTCCAACAGTTGGTGAGCAGTATTCTTGATTTCCGCAAGATACAGAATGGTAAAATGGATTTAGAGCTCTATCGTTTTGATATCGTCAAGGCTCTAGAGATATGGGTGGGGGATTTCCAGCTCACAGCCGAACGCAAACATATCAAGCTCCATTTGAATATGGCAGATTTTTCAGGTAGTCATGAGGTGATTGCAGATAAGGAGAAGATAGCTCGTGTAGTTTTCAATCTCTTGAGTAATGCCTTGAAATATACCCCTGCAGGCGGTGATATCTTTGTTTCTTTAAAGGACGAAAATGAAAAGCTGCGGCTTGATGTTCGAGATACAGGTAAGGGTATTTCTCAAGATGAAGCAACTATGGTTTTCGAACGATTCTTCCAGGCTAAAGGGGCAGCCAGTGGAACTGGAATCGGTTTGGCATTGGTCAAATCGTTTGTAGAACTGCATCATGGTGAGGCTTGGGTTGAAAGTCAGCTAGGTAAGGGATCTGATTTCATCGTGGTGATTCCTCGTCAACAGGAGGTTGATTCACAAGTTATCCACAATGAGGTGGATAATGTGGATAACTCTATAAATAGCTCTGTGGCAGCAGATAATGGTCTGATAAACGAGTCTGTTTTGCAATATATTGACGATGGAGAACGTAAAAGTGGAAAAGTTCAGCAATTGGTTAGCGAGACAACCAATAAACCTACCATCTTAGTCATAGATGATAACAATGATATTCGCCAGTATGAGCATACACTCTTGCAGGATGATTATATCGTTATGGAAGCAGTAGATGGTAAGGAAGGATTGGAGATAGCCAAAAAGGAAGTTCCCGATTTGGTGATTTGTGATGTGATGATGCCGGTGATGGACGGTCTGGAGTTTACTGAACAGTTGAAGACAGGCACGGCAACCTCTCATATTCCAGTCATCATGCTAACCGCCAAGAATCTGGAGGAACATCGTGCCGAGGGTTATGAACATGGAGCCGACTCTTATATAACAAAGCCATTCCATAGTAAGGTACTCCTTGCTCGTATTGAAAACCTGTTGAAGCAGCGAAAGCTTCTGAAGAAACTGTTCCAAGGTTCTCAAGAGGCAGAGCAGGAGATTGCAGAATCTCATCTTGAAGATCGTGATAAACAGTTCCTCAAGCAACTTCATGCCATCATTCAGCAGAATCTTTCGGATAGTGAGTTCAGCGTAGAGGATATCGGTAAGCAGATAGGCTTGAGTAGAGTTCAGCTTTATCGTAAGGTGAAGGCGATGACGGGTTCTTCTGTTGTTGACTTGCTCCGTAAGGCTCGTTTGGCTAAGGCTAAGCGTTTGCTCGAAACTCGTAGTATGAGTGTTTCTGAGGTTGCTTACGATGTCGGTTTTTCTGCGCCTTCTTACTTCACGAAATGTTTCAAAGAAGAATACGGAATATTGCCGGGCGACGTTGGAAATAATTAAGCTGTCGGAAATTATTGATGAGGAAACAATACTTATTTTCTAAAAATATAGTAGAATTGATGTAAAAAATGCGATAAGAAGGATAAAAATCGTTCGTTTTTTAACATAAAGGGGACATGGTATCATTTTTGTCACTGTTTGAACGATAATTGTCCAAGGGTTTCGAAAAAACTTTGTACTTTTGCACCAGAGTTTAAAAGTTAAATAATTGTTTCGTGCATTAGTTGTTGCATTTTATAGGTTTATGTTTTTAGGTTATAAGATTGAGTTTCAAGCGGTAAGTAGTTTTCTTTAAGGTAAAAAGTTAGTTTTGGGAAATAGAGTAAAATCAGGAAAAGCAGCTGGGGCAAAAATGCCGTCAGCTGCTTTCTTTTTATCTCTCCCAATCCTTAAACTCCAGTTCAAGCTCTTTGTATTCAGGCTTTTGTGTACTGTTTTCTTTATCCTCCATCCTTGCTTCTTCGGATGTAGCATTGCTTACGGATAGACCGATAAGACGGATGGGATGGATTGAAGAGTAATCTACCTGTTGCAGTAAACGCTTCGCCAGGGGCAGGATGTCTTCCTTCTTTTTCAGAATCTTTTCTTGCGAAATGCTGCGGGTAATCTGAGTGAAATCGGCAAACTTTATCTTTAAGGTTAAGGTTCTCCCTTCGAATCCACTCTTCTCGATACGTCCTGCTAGTTCAAGAACTGCGTGATATAGTTCGATAACTACCGCCGATTTGGTATAGATGTCTTCCAGGAAGGTCTGCTCGCAGCCTACCGATTTGCGTTCCCGATAGGTGATGACGGGGCGTTCGTCTATTCCTCTGGCAAAATTGTAGAAGATGTGTCCGGCTTTCCCGAATACTTCAACAAGATGTTCTTCGGAAACTTTCCTCAAGTCATCACCGTTATAGATGCCCATGAAGTGCATCTTTTGAAGGGTTTTCTTGCCAACGCCCCAGAAATCCTCTACCGGAAGTTTGGCGATAAAATCGAGTGCCTTATCGGGATGAATGGTACAGATTCCATCGGGTTTCCGATAATCGGATGCCACTTTGGCTAGAAACTTGCAGTAGCTGATTCCTGCCGAGGCGGTGAGCCCGGTGGTTTCCTTGATGCGAGTCTTGATTTCCCTGGCGATGTCAACCGCTAGGGAAATGTCCTTTTTGTTGTGTGTCACATCGAGAAAGGCTTCATCTATGGAGATGGGTTCGATGAGGTCGGTATATTCCTGGAAGATGTGGTGTATCTGCTGCGATATTTCTGCATAATAAACATGTCTGCAGGGTACGATGATGAGATTAGGGCAGCGTTTTTTGGCTTGAACGATGGATTGTGCCGAATGAACGCCCCATTTGCGAGCTTCATAGCTGGCTGTAGAAACCACACCGCGAGGTCCGTCGAAGCCCACCGCTACCGGTTTGCCCCGAAGTTCCGGATTGTCTCTCTGCTCTACAGCCGCAAAGAAGGCATCCATGTCGATATGTATGATTTTGCGCTCTATCATTGTTTGATATATTATACTCTTTTTATTAAAAGCCTATTTTATGTATTTGCAAAATTACGAATTATTTCTTTTTTATGCAAATCTTTTCTTTTATTCTTGTTAATATTCGTTCATCTGCTGGTAATTATGTTTCATTGAACGAATTTTTGTATCTTATGAAATGATTTTTTAAGCCGCTGTTCAGACCTTTATGTATTTTTGCAGCAGAATTCAAAACAATAATGCTAACAAAATTAAACGAATAAAGTTATGAACAACTTTTTGAACGGAAAGAGCGCAGCCATGATGCTTGCACTTTCATTAGTTAATGTTACAGCAGCTTTTGCACAGGATGATAATTCTAGTGCTAAGGAAGAGGGTAATCGTAATGTGATGCTCAATGCAGCCAGTGCGAATGGTCCTCGTGAGATTCAGATAGGCTTGCCTTCTGCTGATGTCAATGTATTGGAGAATGGATTGCCTGTTACTTACGCAACCAATCCTCACTCTGTGAATACCATCTGGCGTGGTGATGCAAGTTTGAGCCATCAGGGATTGCTCAAGATAGCTGAAACTGCCATCACTACCGGTAACATCGGTTATGCCGTGAACTCTTTCACCCAGAAGGGTCAGAAAGGATTCAATGGTACTCTGAACTATAAGAGCAATCATTTCGGATTGCAGGAATTCTCTTTGAATATGAATGGTGATTTGGGAAGCGACTGGTACTACAGCTTTAATATGTATCAGGATTTCGACCCGGGAACTTTCAAGATTAAGTCAACTCCTTATCAGGACCGTACTCAGATTTACAAGGCGCTCCTCACCAAGAAGTATAACGGCAACCGTGGTGAATTTACCGCTATGTATAAGTATGCCAACAGTCATAATGTATATAACTATGCTACCCAGAGTGCTCCATTCATTTATGTAGGTGATGGAAGCGTGAAGGAGTATGGTGACTTCAAGCTCGGTACCACCTCTTATCTTCCTATTGATAACGAGATGACTTATCGCAATATGCGTACCGGCAAACTGGAGCAGACCTCTCTCTATGATGCCTGTCTGAACAAGGCAAGTGAGGTAACCCTGATGAATAACTACCGCTTTGACAACGGTTTGAACTGGAAGGCAACCCTGAAGTACGACCATTCTCGTGGTGCGATGGTTTATCAGACTCCGATGTCTATCATCGATTTGAAGAGCGAGGCTAACAAGGGCGTATATAATTATATGTATCGTGACATCGACGGACAGACTAAGGCTTACGATGGTCAGTATATTCAGACCCGTATGTCTTGTCTCAATGCCGGTAAGATTGATGAGGCTCTTTTCACCACCGAGCTCAGCAAGAAATTCAGTACTTCCACCTTCCGTCTTGGTGTGAATGAGTGGTTCTACCATATCGATTATTGCTCAAATACAACCATGTATGACCAGAGTGTTCCTGCGGATGGCAGTTATGCCGTGCGAGTTTGGGATGCCAACCAGCGCAATGGCTATTTCTACGATTTCAACAAGAACGCCTCTGAGTATTACAAGGGAAGCGAAAACAAGCTGGCTCTCTACTTTACCCACGATTGGGACATCACCAAGCAGTTGAATCTCTACTATGGTGCCCGTCTGGAGTGGCAGAAGCTGAAGGGTGAAAACGCTGCAGTGAAGAATGCGCAGGGGGATTACGTTGGTCGTTTCACTGATTACTATCTCGGTGCTACGGCAGCAGATGGAACCAAGATTGCTCCGGTAGATTTGAGTTACAACTGGTTGAACTACGATTTCTCAGTTGCAGCAACTTATAAGTTGACCGACAATTTCGGCTTCACTGGCGATTTCACTTATATCGTGCAGCATCCTAAGTTCGAGGCATTCTCTCCAGCAACATTGCCAAATACAGGTAAGATTTCTGTGCCACTTGGTCGTGCAGGTATCTACTATAACAACTCTTGGCTGAGTTTGACATCGTTGTTCTCTTACATCTCAAAGACCAACAATAACTCAACTCTGAACCTGCAGCATGGCAGGGAGATCAAGGCTGCGCCAATGACTTACGATATCCAGACATGGGGTTGGACAACCGATGCTGTGGCTCATCCTTGCAAGGGATTCGATTTCCACTTCCTCTTCACTTATCAGAAGCCAACTTACAAGAAGTATGAAACCAGCATCACCTTCAGCGATGGCTATGTTGGCAACATCAATGCCACAGGTAATATCGTAGCCGAGATTCCTCAGATTCTCATCGAGTTGGACCCAAGTTACATGATTACCAAGGACATCAAGCTCTGGACCAGCTTCCGTTACTTCAGTAAGACCTATGCCAACATCAACGAGGCATATTACTTCAACGGTCACTGGGAGACCTTTGGTGGTTTGAACTGGCAGGCAACCAAACGTCTGGCTCTCGGCTGCACAGTAGTCAACTTCCTCAACCAGACTGGTGCCAAGGGTAGTATCGCAGGTGCTGAGCTGATTACCAAGGATGAGGCTAAGGGAATCAAGAACCAGATAATGACGGGTAGTTATCTCCGTCCATTCACGGTTGAATTCACAGCTTCGCTGAAGTTCTAATTAGTTCAAACATAATAAGATAAGAGGGTGTGTCATAAGTTAATGATTCACCCTCTTTTTGTTGGAATATTACTGATATGTTGTTGAAAAACATAGTATATGTTGTTGAGAAAGTTAGTATCTTCGGTCGCACAACAGCTGTTGTGCGCTTGCATAGCAGCTGATATGCGCATGCACAACAAGTGATGTGCATGCGGTGGTCAACTGTTATGCGCCAACTAATATCCAGCCTTATGACACACCCTCTTTTTCTTGTTTGTCTTCCTAAAAACGTCCGTAAAAGAAAAGTTTTAGGAATCAATTCCTAAAACTTTCTAAATAATCGTACTTTTAGTATGTAGATTCCTAAAAAATATGTATATTTGCAGCGTGACATGTAAAAATACAAAAATGAAGAGAATAGAACGACATAACTATCTGCAAAAGCTGATAGCTTTCAAGGATAAAAAGCTTATCAAGGTGATAACAGGCATCCGCCGTTGTGGTAAATCGACCATTATGGAGATTTATCGTGACTGGCTGATAGCTCATGGAGTAATGCAAGAGCAAATCATCTATCTCAATTTTGAGGACTATGACTATTTTGAATTGCGAGACCCAAGAAAACTGTATTCTTATGTCAAACCTTTGCTACAGCAAGATAAGATGACTTACATCTTTTTTGATGAGATACAGCATGTCACGGATTTTCCGGATATCATTAATAGTCTTAATTTGAAGCCAACAGTTGATTTATATGTGACGGGTTCGAATGCCTACATGCTTTCTAGCGAGATAGCTACACTCTTGTCTGGCAGGTATGTAGAGATTGCGATGCTTCCGTTGTCTTTCAAGGAGTATGCGGAAGGTATCGGTGGTACGGATCAACTTCCACAGACATATATAGAATATGTGAGCAAGAGCAGTTTTCCATATACATTGGAGTTGGATACGGCGAATGAGATTAGCGATTACTTGAATGCTGTTTACAATACGATAGTGGTAAAGGACATCATGAGTCGAAATAAACTTTCCGATGTAATGATGTTGGAGAGCGTGATACGTTTCACGGCAGATAATATCGGCAATATTCTCTCGACGAAACGTATTGCAGACTTGATGTCGGCTGATGGGCGAAAGATTGACCAAAAGACAGTGGAGAAATACCTGTCAACCCTTTGCGAGTCTTTCTTCTTGTATGAAGTGAAGCGATATAACATCAAGGGTAAGCAACTCCTCAAAACTTTGGGAAAATACTATCTGGTGGATATTGGTTTGCGACGTATGTTGCTTGGCTCTCGCTCTTTTGATGCAGGGCGCATTTTGGAAAATATCGTTTTTCTGGAACTCTTGCGTCGGCAGAAGAAAGTGTATATAGGCAAGATGGATAACTTGGAGGTTGATTTTGTTGCTATCGACGAGAATGACATCACCTATTATCAGGTAGCTGCAACGGTAAGGGATGAGAAGACCTTGAAGCGTGAACTCGCTTCGCTTCAGCAAATCAAGGACCAATATCCCAAGTATATCTTGACGCTCGATGAAGACCCGACGGCAGATTATGATGGTATCAAGCGAATCAATGCGTTGAAATGGCTGATGGGGGGAGTATAGTCTTGTTGCCTCCAAGGAGATGTGAGAAAAAGAATCGTTCATGCACTGCAAAAGATGTTGCATGAACGATTTTTTGTATCGGATGAAACGAGATTTATATGATAATTCCTGCTTTATCCTTATCTTTGCAGCAGATTTAAACAATAATGCTAACAATTTAAAAAAGAAACGATCATGAAATCCAATTCAATGATTACCAAGGCTGCCTGCCTCATGTTGATGGCATCAGCTACAACTTCTGCCTTTGCACAGAAGATGAACATCGAACACAAGGGTGATACTACTATCATCAAGGTGGAGAATCCTACCAAGTATCTTCTTCTCCCTATCCAGGAAGAGAAGGATGAGGCCCAGGTTTTGCTCGATACAGGTTCTAAGGATGATACCTGGATGGACGTTCGCCTGGCTCAGAATGGTTCTGATTACTATGTGCCTTTCGCTTTGGGCAAGGGTAAGACTGCTACAGTCAAGATTCTCGGTCTGAAGAAGGATGCCTTGGCACTCAACTTGCTCAAGCTCAGCGATACATTTGATACCACCAACACCGATTACTATCGCCCATCTTATCACTTCACTCCGCTCTATGGTTGGATGAACGACCCTAACGGAATGGTGTATAAGGATGGTGAGTATCATCTCTATTTCCAGTATAACCCATACGGAAGTAAGTGGGGCAATATGCACTGGGGACATGCCGTAAGCAAGGACCTGGTTCATTGGGAGCATCTCGATCCAGCCATCGCCCGCGACCCTGTAGGTCATATCTTCTCTGGTAGTTCAGTTGTGGATAAGAAGAATACGGCAGGTTTCGGCAAGAATGCCATCATCGCCATCTATACCAACAACAGTAGTGTAAACCATGATGAGGTGCAGTGCATCGCTTATAGCAATGACAATGGTCGTACCTTTACCAAGTACGAGGGCAACCCAGTGTTGACTCCATTCGATGGCTTGAAGGACTTCCGTGACCCTAAGGTGTTCTGGTATGAGAAGGGAAAGTGCTGGTATATGATTGTTTCTGCTGATAAAGAGACCCGCTTCTACAAGTCAAAGAATCTCAAGAAATGGACTTACGTGAGTGCCTTTGGTAAGGGCTTGGGTCAGCAGCCATGTCAGTATGAGTGCCCAGACTTCTTCCAGTTGCCTGTAAATGGTGATAAGAAGAAGATGAAGTGGGTGATGACCATGAATATCAATCCAGGTTGCTGGTTTGGTGGCAGTGCTACCGAGTATTTCGTAGGCGATTTCGATGGCAAGAACTTTACCTGTCCTGATGCCCACGATGTGAAGTGGCTCGATTGGGGTAAGGATCACTATGCTACCGTTACCTTCTCAAACACAGGCGACCGAGTTCTGGGTATCACCTGGATGAGCAACTGGCAGTATGCCAACCTTACTCCGTTCAAGCAGAACCGTGGCGCCAACGGATTGCCTCGAGAGTTGAAGCTTTACGAAAAGAACGGCAAGTATTATATTTCAGAAGATGTAGCTCCAGAGGTTTATGCATTGCGTAAGGACACCAAGAATGTGGCAGATGCTTCTGTTTCAGACGAAAAGATGCTTGCTGGTGTTGCAGCCAATATGGAGGGAGCTTTCGAGATTGAGGCTGATGTAACTCCAGATGCCAACGGCATTGCCGGTATCGAGATTTCTAACAACAAGCGTGAGCGTACCATGATTTACTTCGATATGAAGCAGGGCAAGGTGGTAATGGATAGAACCGAGAGTGGTTTGACCGATTTCGGCAAGCAGGCAGTTCCTCACGATATCGAGTTGGCTTGGGACAAGCAGCTGGCTGCAGAAGGCAAACAGCCTGCCCGCATCACCAACTCCATCAATTACAAGAACGATTTCGCTCTGGCTACTTGGGCACCATTGAGTCTTTGTGAGGATGGCAAGAAGACCTATCATGTTGATATCTTCGTAGATAAGTCATCTGTAGAGCTCTTCGTAGATGGCGGCCGCATCGCCATGACCAACCTCGTGTTCCCTGTAGCTCCATACGAGAATGTGAAGCTCTACACCCAGGGTGGCAAGGCAGAGTTCAAGAACCTGAAGGTTCATAAACTTGGTTTGTAATCACGTAAAATCGTGTGTTTCGGATAAAATATAATAAAAGCCTCAGTTTGTAAACTCAAACTGTGGCTTTTTCGTTTTTTTATGCTATCTTTGCACACAGATAAGTTTTTTAAGATAGATCATGATGGAACAGCAAGTAAAACTAGTACCTTATGGGGTGGCAGATTTTGCTACGGTAATAGAGCAGAATCTATATTATGTGGATAAGACGATGTTTATCCCAGAGCTGGAGAAGCAGCCTCGCAATCTCTTCTTCATCCGCCCTCGTCGTTTTGGTAAGAGCATATTCTTGAGTATGCTCTATTCTTACTATGACTGTACGCAGAGCCATAAGTTCCAGAGTCTTTTTGGAAATCTGTGGATAGGCCAGCATCCTACTCCTTTGCAGGGAAAGTATCAGGTGCTGTTCCTCGATTTCTCCCAGATTACGGGTAATATCGACAAGCTTGAGACTAAGTTTAATTCTTATCTCAGCATCAACCTTGATGCTTTTGTCCGTCAATACTCAGAATATTATCAGGCAGAGATGGAAGAAATCCTGGCGCAGGAAGATTTTGAGGAAAAGATGGAACTGATATTCAAGGCTGCCAAGGCGCACCAGTATCATCTATATCTCATCATCGATGAGTATGACAACTTCACGAATGTCATACTCAACGAACGTGGTGAGAATGTGTATCATGCGATTACCCATGCCGACGGCTTTTATCGTGATGTCTTCAAGAAGTTCAAGGGTAATTTTGAGCGTATCTTCATGATGGGTGTGAGCCCTGTAACCCTGGATGATGTGACGAGTGGATTCAATATAGGTTGGAACATTTCTATCAAGCCGGAGTTTGATGAGATGCTGGGCTTCTCTACCACTGATGTGGTGGAGATGTTTACCTATTATAAGGAGCATGGTAGTATTCCTGCCGATAGTGATATTGATGCCATCGTCAATGATATGAAGCCATGGTATGACAATTATTGCTTTGCAGAAGAAGCATTGAAGAAGAAAACTCGTATGTTTAATTGTGATATGGTTCTTTATTACCTTCGTAATTACATGGATAACGGATGTTCTCCTCGTCAGATGATAGACCCGAATACCCGTACCGATTACGGCAAGATGAAGAAACTTTTGCAGTTTGACAAGCTGGATGGAGAGCGTAAGGGCATTATCCGCAAGATAGCAGAAGAGGAGCAGATTGTTACCCAGCTTTATGAGTCGTTTTCTGCGTATCAGATTCCAAAGGCAGAGATATTCCCAAGTCTTCTGTTCTATTATGGCATGTTGACCATCAAGGGAACTCGTGGATCCAAGCTCATTCTGGGCATTCCAAACAATAATGTCCGCAAGCAGTATTATGGTTATCTGGAAGAGGAGTATCAGGCAAAGGCTTATGTGGATGTCAACCAGCTCACCGATTACTATTATGATATGGCATATGATGGTAAGTGGGAAGAAGGATTGCGCTTTATGGCGGATGCCTATGCCAAGGTTTCTTCGGTGCGTGATGGCATTGAGGCTGAGCGAAACCTGCAGGGATTCTTTATGGCTTATCTGAATCTGAATGATTATTATATCACGGCTCCAGAGTTGGAGTTGAATCATGGCTATTGTGATTTCTTCCTTTTGCCAGACCTTACCCATTATGCCAGTCAGCATAGCTACATTCTGGAGTTGAAGGTTCTTTCGAAGAAAGATTTCTCTGCGATAGTTGAAGGTGAGTTCACGGAAGATGGCAAGCCTATGACCAAGGCAGAGAAACAGTGGCGTGAGGCTCTAGAGCAGATTCATCGATATGCCGAGGCTCCAAGGGTTGAAGCTTTGCGCCAAGGTACAAAACTCCATCTCATCATCATGCAGTTTGAGGGGTGGGAACTTAAACGGATGGAAGAAGTATAAATTCAATGAAAAGAATCAATATTATCTTAATAGTACTATCTTTTAGTATGCTCCTTCTTCTTGGTGCTTGCACCCAGAAGAATGTGGTGATAGGTGTGTCGCAATGTTGTAGCGGCGTTTGGCGCGAGAAGGTGAATAATGAGATGCGACTGGCGCAGTATCAATATAAGAATGTGGATTTGCTGTTTACTACTGCAGAGAATGACGGGCAACGTCAGGCTCGTCAGATAGACAGTATGATAGCCAGGAAGGTAGATTTGATCGTTGTTGCCCCTGATAACGTGAATGATGTAACACCTGCCATCGAGCGAGCTTATCGTGCGCATATCCCGGTTATTCTCTTCGACAGAAAGGTAAAGACACCCCATTATACAGCTTCCATCGGTGGCGATAATGTAGAAGCGGGTAGGGAAGTAGCCCGCTTTCTTGTCAGGAAACTGGATGGAAAGGGTACCATTGTTGAGATTACGGGCTTGAAAGATGCTTCTCCTGTCATTGAGCGCCATCGTGGTTTCCACGAGGAGATGAAGAATTGTCCGGGAATCAAGGTGGTTACCCTGGACAGTAACTGGAAGTTGGAGCGAGCCCAGGAGTTGATGAAGCAATATCTGGATAAGGGCGGACATGCGGATGGCGTGTTTGGACATAGCGACCTGGGAGCCATAGGAGCCTTTCTGGAAGCAGAGAGACGAGGCATTGATAAGCAGATGCTGATAGTAGGCATTGATGGATTGCCTGGAGAATGGGAAGGAGTGGATAGAGTGAAGAGAGGGCAGTTTGCTGCTTCTTATGTCTATCCTACCCAGGGCGAAAAGATTATGGAATTGGCGATGAATATCCTTCAGGGTAAACCCTATAGGAAGGATACTGTGATGAAATCATTCCTTGCTACCCCTGAAAACTGCGATGCCATCGCCCTACAATATCAGGATCTGGAAGCCAAGATGAAGAATCTGGATCAGATTTCTGACAGTCTTGATTCTTATTCAGAGGTATCCCGCATCCAGAAATGGATGCTTGTGGTCGCCTTTATTGTAGTTCTGATTCTGTTCTTTGTCATCTACTATATGTATAAGGTATATAGAAAGAAGCTGCAGAAACAGAAAGTTGTGGCTCGTGGCTTCATCGAGAACAAGGAGGGCTGGGCTGCTGAACTGAATCACCTGGATGAGAGTGATCGTTACTTCATGGACCGTTTCAAGAAGAAGATACTTGAGAATATGGGCAATGCTGATATGAAGATGGATGATTTGGGAGCCCAGATGCAGTTGAGCAAGGTGCAGCTCTATCGCAAGGTGAAGGCTATGACAGGAAAAACGCCTGCCGAGCTCCTGAAAGAGATGCGCCTGCAGAGAGCCTATACTCTCTTGCAGCAAACAGACAAGACAATCTCTGAAGTTTCGGCAGAAGTAGGCTTTGCTGCTCCTGGCTATTTTTCATCATGCTTCAAGAAGCAGTTTGGTGTTCTTCCTACCGATTTTAGAAATGAACAGGCATTTAATAAGGAATAGTTTTCTAACTCCTTTAAAATAAGTACTTTAAAATCTTGACGAAAGATTCGAAAATCGTTTCATGTAACATAATTACTGTTACAGGAACGATTTTTTCTATTTATATAACAGTCTTTTCTCTAATTTTGCGGCAGAAATCAAGCAATAACAATTTTTGAAACTTAAAACGTTATAATAGTATGAACAATCTTTCAAAATTACTAATGAGCTCTGCGCTCTGTGCTGTTTGCACCGTAGCTAGTGCACAGCAGGTAAATGTAAATGGCATCGTAAAGGATGCTGCCGGTGAGACAGTCATTGGAGCGTCTGTTATGGTGAAAGGCACAAAGACTGGTACTGTTACCGACTTTGATGGTAACTTTCATGTAGAATGTGCTCCTGGTTCCACACTTGTTATATCTTATATTGGATATAAGACGCAAGAAGTAAAGGCTTCAGACAACATGGAGGTAACACTTCAGGAAGATGCCAACGACTTGCAGGAAGTAGTTGTAACAGGTTATACCACTCAGAAGAAGGCTGACTTGACCGGTTCCGTGGCTGTGGTTTCAACCAAGAACCTGAAGACAAGTTCAGAGACAGACCCGATGCGTGCTTTGCAGGGTCGTGTTCCTGGTATGACTGTTACTACCGATGGTTCTCCTATTGGTTCAGGAACCGTGCGTATTCGTGGTATCGGTTCTTTCAACTCTTCTCAGGACCCTCTTTATATCATAGATGGTGTGCCTACCAATATGGCATTGAATACCCTCAATACAAATGATATCGAGAGTATGCAGGTTTTGAAGGATGCCGCTTCGGCGTCTATCTATGGTTCCCGTGCATCGAATGGTGTCATCATCATCACCACCAAGAAAGGTAAGAAGGGTAGCAAGGTGGCTGTTGACTTCTCTGCCAACCTGACTGCACAGTTCTATTCCAACCAGTCGAAGATGAAGCTGATGAACTCCAGCCAGTATGCTACTGCGATGGCTCAGGCAGCCCTGAACGATGGACTCGATCCTGTGGCTTATGCTGCCAACTACGGCATCGACTTGAATGCTGCCTCTGGAACTCCAATCACCGTTTGGAATCCTGCTACCAACCAGTATCAGAACTATACTATCAATGGTCGATATGATGGCTACATCAATGCCAAGAAGACCATGCGATTCTCCGATACCGACTGGCTCGATGAAATCTCTCGCACAGGTTTCTCGCAGAACTACGACCTCTCTGTATCTCATGCCAATGACAAGCATAGCGCTATGTTCTCCTTGGGATACAAGAACAATGAGGGTGTCTTGAAATATACCAATTTCGAGAATATCTCAGCTCGTTTGAACACCTCTTGGAATTTAAACAAGATCGTAACCGTAGGTGAGAATTTGACATTGACTTATACCTCTCAGGTAGATTGCCATCCGATGGAGAATGCCTTGAAGATGCCTTCTATCGTTCCGGTTTACGAAGAAGATGGCAAGACCTTCGCAGGTCCTGTGGGTAGTATGGCCGACCGTCAGAACCCTTGTCGTGAGCAGTATCAGAACCGCAACAATCACCTCGACTACTGGCGCATCTTCGGTAATGCTTTCGTAGAATTGAAGCCTGTCAAGGGATTGACCCTGCGCTCTAACTTCGGTTTGGATTTCAAGACATCGTTTATCAATGCGATGACGAATACTTATCATTCCGATATCGTCAACAACGACATCGCGAAGACAACCTTGTCAAACAACAATGAGACTAACTGGACATGGTCTAACACAGCCCAGTACGTTGCCCAGATTGGTAAGCACAACATCGATGTACTCGGTGGTATGGAAGTTTCCAAGCAGTCGTGTATCGATTTCTCTGCCTATTCAGAAGGCTATGCGCTGGAAGATAAAGATTATATGTGGCCAAATGCTGCCACGGGAACGATGCGTAACTCGGGTGCAAAGTTTGGTTATCGCCTGGCTTCTTTCTTTGGAAAGGTGAACTACAACTGGGATGATCTCCTCCTGGCTTCCTTTACTATCCGTCATGATGGTTCATCCCGATTTGGTAAGGCACATCGCTGGGGTACTTTCCCTGCTGCATCACTCGGCTTCAGATTCTCTAATCTCCTGAAGAAGGATTGGTTGGATGATGCCAAGCTGCGTCTTTCCTGGGGTCAGACGGGTAACCAGGCTATCGACAACAATGCACAGTTTGGTCTTTATGTAGTGGATTACGGATTAGACCGTGTAACCTCTACTGCATACGATCTCTTCCTGCAAGGTTCAGGTACCTTCCCTTCTGGCTATCGTGCCACACAGTTGGCTAACTCTAACTTGAAATGGGAGGCTGCTACCCAGTATAACGTAGGTTTGGATTACACCCTGTTTGGCAACACCCTCTATGGTACAGTGGATGCCTATATTAAGAATGTAAAGGATATGTTGATTAATCCTGCTTATCTGGGTGCAACAGGTGAAGGTGGAAATTCATGGCAGAATGGTCCTTCGCTCCGCAACTGGGGTATGGAGTTCACCGTGGGTTATCGCAAGACCTTGGCTAATGGACTTGGCATCGATGTGAACGGCAATCTGGATTTCTTCCGCAACAAGGTTACTTATTTGCCAGCAACAACAACAGGTGCTTACGCTCACACATCTAAGGAAAACCTGGTGCAGAGTGGCAAGTCATATGGTTCTATCGTAGGTTATGTAGCCGATGGAATTTTCCAGAATCAGGCAGAAGTAGATAAGTCTGGACAGCCAAACGCACGTGTTGGTGGATTGAAATACAAGGACTTAGATGGTAAAAATGGAATTACTTCAGATGACCAGACTTGGATTTTCGACCCTGTGCCAGCCTTCTCTTATGGTTTGAATATTGCTCTCAATTATAAGGGCTTTGATTTCAGTATGTTCTGGCAGGGTGTCTATGACCAGGATGTGTATAACAACCAAAAGTTCCAGACCGACTTCTGGGCTATTACTGATGGTGGTTCTAACAAGGGAACCCGTTTGCTCGATGCCTGGAATACCAACAATACCGGTTCTTCCATCCCACGCTTGAGCACCATGAATACAGCCGATGAGGGTCGTGCTTCCTCTTACTACGTTGAGAATGGATCTTACTTGAAGTTGCGCACCTTGCAGGTGGGTTACACCATCCCAAGCAGCATCCTCTCTAAGTTGAAGATGACCAGTGCCCGAGTCTATCTCTCAGGTCAGAATCTTTTGACCATCAAGAGCAATAGCCTGACCTGTTCAGACCCAGAGAATCCAAACTGGAACTATCCACTTTCAACATCCGTATCATTCGGACTTCAGGTAGGTTTCTAAAATGTTTCATATTTTTAAAGAGAATTTTAAGATGAAAAAGTTATATACAATGGTGCTTGCAGCAGCACTGGTAGGAACATTCACCAGTTGTGATGATTTCCTGGATTACACCCCAACAGCTGTGGTTGATGAAGACAAGGCTTTCAGCGAGCCAGACAAGATGGTAAACAGTGCCTATGCGATGTTGGGCGACTGTTGGTATTCTTACCCATTCAACCTTTGGCCATACGGTGACCTTTCTTCAGACGATTGCTTGAAAGGCGGTGGTGGTACCGGTGACACCGGTTATCACGATGTGGAAATCTGGAGTACCTTAACCTCTACTAAGGGCGAACTCGACGAGTTATGGTATCGACTCTATTGTGCCGTTTCCCGTTGCAACCGTGCCTTGGTTTCTTTACAGCAGAATGGTGAGAGCACACTGGGTGCTGAGGTAACCAAGCAGCGTGAGGCTGAGGTTCGCTTTCTCCGTGCTCATTTCTATTTCAAGTTACTTACCATGTATCGCCAGATTCCTTGGATAGACGAGAAGGTTTATGAGGATAAAGCAACAGAAAGCACATCAAACACTCAGTTTACTTACGAGGAATTGTGGCAAAAGGTGATTGCTGACTTCCAGACAGCATACGATGTACTTCCTGCTAAGCAGAAGGATGGCGGTCGTGTCAACAAGATTGCAGCCGCAGGTTATCTGGCTAAGTGTTATCTTACCATTGCCTGGGGTGATGGCTATGAGGCAACCGATGGTGTTGACCATATTAATAAGGAGTATATGCAGAAGGTTGTCGACTATACTGATGTGGTGAAGAATTCAGACTATGGTTACATGGCAGACTTCGGCGACATCTTTCTGCCAGACAATAAGAACAGCAAGGAGTCAGTTTTTGCAGTCCAGACTTCCGACTATAGCGAGGACCATACCACCTTCGGACGTGCCAACTGGTCTAATATGCTGAATGGCTGTTGGGGTATTTGGTCTTGCGGATGGGATTTCCACAAGCCTTCACAGGACCTGGTGAATGCCTTCAAGACCAAGAACGGACTTCCTGAGTTTGATGACTACAACAAGACTTGTGATTATCCTGTAAACGGTGAGCCTAATAGTCAGAAATGGGATCCACGTTTGTTCCACACCGTTGGAATGCCTACCTTCCCATATAAATATGAGTCAGAATACACGATGACTACAGCCAACTCTCGTACGCCAAACGTTTACGGTTACTATACCTCTCTGAAGGAAGTACCACAGCGTTCAAAGGGTGAAACTTACAATGGCTCTTGGCAGGCGTTTGCGATGAACGACTATGTGCTCCGTTATAGCGACATTATGTTGATGCGTGCTGAGGCTTTGATAGAGTTGGACCGTCTGGCTGAGGCTCGTACCATCATCAACGATATCCGTCAGAGAGCCAAGAATTCTGTGGATAAGCATATTGAATATGCCAAGGATCAATGTGATATAGCCCTCTATCCGGAGTCTTATTTCCAGGATAAGGAGACGGCAAGAAAGTGCCTGCGCTGGGAACGTCGTCTGGAAATGGCTATGGAGAACGGCCGCTTCTTCGACCTGCGCCGCTGGGGCATTGCTTCTGAGACATTGAACAAGTATTTTGCATCAGAGCAGAACGATAAGTATGGAGAGCAGACATACGCTCAATACCTGAAGGATGCCAAGTTTACTCCAGGCAAGAACGAGTTCTATCCAGTTCCATATAACCAGCTGTATTACATTCCTGGTCTGTATAAGCAGAATAAGGGATACGAGTAATTACCTATCGGTATTTTTAGATAATAATTTCAGACACTTAGACAATGAAAAAGATATTTATTTCGGCGCTTGTTGCTCTTTGCGGTTTCACCGCCAGTTATGCCCAGCAGGCTTCCTTCTTGAGCAATAACCACTGTCTCTACCGCATCAGCCAGGAGAGTCAGAACCAGAAGTGTCTCTTGCTCCCAGTACAGGAGGATGCAGAGATGGCAAATATTAAGGTGATAGCTGACAACAAGCAGGTGAAAGCCATCAATGTGAAGTTGGCTAAAGACCACGTAGATTATTACGTGCCTCTCTATATGAATGAGTTTGCCGGTTTGAAGGGCCTGGCTCTCGATATCCATGTCAATGGCGATTATAGCAAGGAGGGCTTGAATGCCCTCACTTGCTGGAAGGAGATGAAGTTCTCTGATGCTTTCGATATGAAGAATCGCGAGCAGTATCGTCCGGATTTCCATCACACTCCTGCTTACGGATGGATGAACGACCCTAATGGTATGTTCTATAAGGATGGCGTATGGAATCTCTACTTCCAGTATAATCCTTACGGATCACAGTGGGAGAATATGACCTGGGGACATTCAACATCTACCGACTTGGTACATTGGAAGTTCCAGGGTGCCCCTATCCAGCCAGATGCAATTGGTACCATTTTCAGCGGTTCTGCCGTTGTGGATAAGAATAATACCGCTGGTTTGGGCAAGGGTGCTGTTGTGGCTCTCTACACTTCGGCTGGTGAGAACCAGACACAGAGCATGGCTTACAGTACAGATAACGGCAAGACCTTTACAAAATATGCAGGAAATCCTATTATCACCAGTACTGTGCCAGACTTCCGTGACCCACACATGTTCTGGAACGAGGACATCAAGAAGTGGAATATGATTCTGGCTGCCGGTCAGCACATGGAAATCTATACTTCTGATAATTTGAAGGACTGGAAACTTGAAAGCTCTTTCGGTGAGAAGTATGGCAACCACGGCGGTGTTTGGGAATGCCCAGACCTGATGAAGATGAAGGTTCGTGGCACCGATAAGGAGAAGTGGATGCTCATCTGCAACATCAATCCTGGTGGTCCATTCGGCGGTTCTGCAACTCAGTATTTCGTAGGTGATTTCGATGGACACAAGTTTACTTGCGACAGCAAGCCAGAGGTAACCAAGTGGATGGATTACGGAAAGGATCATTACGCTACAGTTACTTTTGATAACGCACCAGAAGGTCGCCGTGTGGCTATCGCCTGGATGAGCAACTGGCAGTATGCCAACCAGGTTCCTACCCAGCAGTATCGTTCGGGCAACTCTATTCCTCGCGACTTAGGTCTCTTCGAGTATAAGGGTGAAACTTATTGCAGCGTGGTTCCATCTCCAGAGATGACAGCAGCAAGAAGCAAGAAGGCAGGCAAGAAACTCACAGAATCTTGCGAGATGGTAGTAAACCTGAAGGGAAATGCTACTATCACTTTGAGCAACGACAAGGGCGAGAAGGTAGTGATGAACTACGATGCCAAGGCAGAAACCTTCTCAATGGATAGAACCAAGAGCGGTAAGATGGATTTCAGCAAGGACTTCGCTGCAGTCACCAAGGCTCCAACCTATGGCAATATCAGCCAGCTGCGCATCTTCATAGACAAGAGCAGCATCGAGGCACTGGATGCCGACGGCAAGATGTCCATGACCAATCTCGTGTTCCCAAGCAAGCCTTACAACAAGGTTACTGTAAAGGGAAAGGGTAAGTATCAGATTTACGACATCAAGTAACCTCATCTGTTAAGAACTGAATCTATAAGATAATTGTTTCTAAGAGTGTTACTGATGTAACAATGCAACATAAATGGTAGCCGATGAACGATATTTTATGATATATTGTATCGTTTGTCGCTACCTTTGCACCTGTAAAAAGAAGCAATAACGCTAACAATTATGAATAAATCATCAAAATTAACAATCATCCCGGTGATGCTCTGTTTCTTCGCCATGGGATTTGTAGATTTGGTAGGTATTGCCTCCAACTACGTGAAGGAAGATCTCAACCTCAATGATTCGACAGCCAATCTGTTCCCATCGCTGGTATTCTTCTGGTTTCTCATCTTCTCGGTTCCTACGGGAATCCTGATGAATAAGATAGGTAGGAAGAAGACAGTAGTCCTGTCTTTGCTTGTTACCGTCATCTCCCTTCTTTTGCCCATTTTCGGCGAAAACTTTGAGTTGATGCTCGTGTCGTTCTCATTGCTCGGCATCGGAAATGCCTTGATGCAGACCTCCCTGAACCCTCTGGTTTCAGTGGTTACATCAGGTCAGAACCTGGCATCCACATTGACCTTCGGTCAGTTTGTCAAGGCGATAGCTTCCTTCCTGGCTCCATACATCGCTATGTGGGGCGCCATGGCAAGCATTCCAACATTCGGTTTGGGCTGGAGAGTTCTCTTCCCAATCTATATGGTTATCGGAATCGCAGCCACCTTCTTTCTGGCAGGCACACCTATCACCGAAGAGAAGCAGGATGGAGGAGCTTCGGGCTTCATGGATTGCCTGAAATTGCTTGGTAAGCCAATCGTATTACTTTCTTTCATAGGTATCATGTGCCATGTGGGTATTGATGTAGGTACCAATACCACTGCTCCAAAGATTCTGATGGAGCGTTTGGGATGGAGTCTTAATGATGCAGCTTTCGCCACATCGCTCTATTTCATCTTCCGTACCATCGGATGCTTCACCGGTACTGTTTTCCTTCGCATGATGAAGACCCGTACCTTCTTCATCATCAGCGTTGTGATGATGGCTTTGAGTATGATAGGCATGTGGGTAGGAACAAGCCATTATGTGCTCTATATCGCTATCGCCCTCGTGGGATACGGCAACTCAAACGTCTTCTCCATGATTTTCTCTCAGGCGCTGCTTGCTTTGCCTGACAAGAAGAACGAGGTGAGCGGACTGATGATCATGGGACTTTTCGGTGGTACCATCTTCCCATTGTTCATGGGCTTTGCCAGCGATGCTTTCGGTCAGGTAGGTGCTGTGGCAGTCATGGCTGTAGGAGTAGTTTATCTCTTCACTTATATCCGCAAGTTATAATCATCTTCATTCGCAATCTTTTATACTATATCTAATAATAAGGTGTAATTATGGAAACAAAGAATTTAAATACAAAATATTGTGTAGGTTTGGGTGAGATACTTTTTGACGTTCTCCCTACTGGTTCTCAACTCGGTGGTGCTCCTGCCAACTTCGCTTACCACGCTGGTCAGCACGGCTTGCATTCTGTAGCCGTCAGTGCGATAGGTCAGGATGTCTTGGGCGATACAGCCCTTCGTATTCTCGATGAGAAGAAGTTGAAGTATGTGATGCCAGTGGTAGATTATCCTACCGGTACCGTTCAGGTGCAGCTTGACAAGGAGGGTGTTCCTACATACGATATCAAGAAGGGTGTGGCTTGGGACAATATCCCATTCACTGATGATATCAAGGAGATTGCTGCCAATGCCGGTGCTGTTTGCTGGGGCTCTCTGGCTCAGCGCAGTGAGGTTAGCCGCAAGACCATCTATACATTCCTTGATCATACTCCAGAAGATTGTCTGAAGATCTTCGATATCAATCTCCGTCAGAACTTCTATACTCCTGAGGTGATTACCGAGAGCTTGAAGCGCTGCAATGTTTTGAAGATTAACGATGAGGAGTTGATTACCATCGGCCGCCTCTTCGGTTATCCAGGTTTGGATATCGAGAACAAGTGCTGGTTGATTCTCGGCAAGTACAATCTCGATATGCTCGTATTGACCTGCGGTGTGAACGGCAGCTATGTCTTTGCCCCAGGCGTGAAGTCATTCCAGGAGACTCCAAAGGTAGAGGTAGCTGATACTGTAGGTGCAGGCGATAGCTTCACCGGTACTTTCTGCGCCAGCATCCTGAAGGGCAAGACCATCCAGGAGGCACACGAATTGGCTGTAAAGGTGAGTGCATACGTTTGTACCCAGAATGGTGCAATGCCTCAGATTCCTGAGGAGTATATCAAGTAAGCCCCCGTGTTGGTCAAAACATAATAATATATAGGTAGAGTTAGTAATGAATAGTTGATAACAGTTAGTTAACTACAGCTGCAACCTGCTCGCGAAGAGTAGGTTGCAGTTTTTTATTATGGTGTGTGAGCATGATGGCGAAGTTTGTTTTGCCAAGGCATGAATAGCAACGGATATAGTTTAAAAAAGATAAATAAACCGAAAAATTTGGTTTTCTGAAAGAAAATCGATATATTTGCACTTTCTAAGATAGCATAATAAACTTAAGTAAAAGTATTTTTTGATTTTGAGGCAGTTGTTTTTTGTAATCCTTAATTCCGCAACACTATAATTTAACTTTATTTATAAGTTCCTGAGCAA